>Ga0268298_10006395_pt1 | contig 10715 bp, 4 predicted proteins | sample WWTPWeurt_MetaG_FD_194462 | JGI IMG/M metagenome (GOLD analysis project Ga0268298, IMG submission 194462) | Activated sludge microbial communities from WWTP in Nijmegen, Gelderland, Netherland - WWTP Weurt | ecosystem: Engineered > WWTP > Aerobic digester > Activated sludge | place: Netherlands... | reverse complement strand
CATGCTGACGGCCACGCCGGAAGTCAATGCGCACGGTCAGACCATTGGCACACACGCCATCTATGTGGATATCACTGAACGTAAACGGGCGGAGGAAGCCTTGCAGATCGCCGAGGCAAATTTCCGCTCAATATTCGAGAATGCGACCGTCGGTATCTATCAGTCCACCCCGGAGGGACGTTTCTTGAATGTCAACCCGGTCATGGCCCGTATTTTCGGATATGACTCGCCGCAGGATATGCTTAACAGCATCGTCAGCATCGAGAATCAATATTACGTGGACCCTGCCTCCCGTCAGGAATTTAAGCGCTTTATGCTTGAGCAGGGGCAGGTCAATGAATTCGAAAGTCTGAATTATCGCAAGGATGGCAGCCGTCTGCACGTTCGGGAAAGTGCGCGGGCCGTGAAGGACGCGCAGGGCAATATCCTTTACTATGAGGGGTTTGTGTCCGACGTTACTGAACGGAAATATGCGGAAGAATCATTGCGTGAAAGCGAATCGCGTTTTCGCAACATGGCTGATACCACGCCCGCCATGGTCTGGATGTCCGGCATCAACGCGATGTGCAATTACTTCAACAAGCCCTGGCTCAAATTTACCGGACGAACCATGAAGCAGGAATTGGGCAACGGCTGGACGGAGGGTATTCACCCCGAAGACCATGAACGTTGCATTGAAACGTACAAGAAATCCTTTGGGATGCGGGTTGAGTTCAAAATGGAATACCGCCTGCGGCGGGCGGATGGAGAGTACCGCTGGATCCTCGATCACGGTGTTCCGCGTTTTTCCACCGACGGGGATTTCTTTGGATTTATCGGTTCGTGCATTGATGTGACCGATTTCAAGCAGGCCGAGGATGAATTGAACCGGGTCAATGCCTCGCTGAAGACTGCTCATCGTGAATTGGAGGAGACCCTTTCGCATGAGCAGATTCTGGCCCGCACCGACGGACTGACCGGTTTGTATAATTACCGCTACTTCTTTGAGCTTGCCTCGCGTGAATTCGATGCGGCCATGCGCTTGCAGCGTCCGCTTTCCATTATCATCTTCGACACCGATTATCTGAAACAGGTCAACGACACCCTCGGCCATCTCGCCGGTGACAGGATGCTGGTGGCTGTAGCCCAGACTGCCCGCGCCCAGGTGCGGACCATGGATGCTCTTGCGCGTTATGGCGGTGATGAGTTCGTTGTCCTGCTGCCGGAGACAAATGTCCAGTCGGCGTTTATCATTGCGGAGCGCATCCGTGCGAGTGTGGAGGCCCTCAATTTGAGTTCCGAGAAGGGCCGTCTTTCCATTACACTGAGCATTGGCGTTGCCGAGATATTGGGGTATCCGTCTGATGAAAGCGTTGAGCAGGTTGTACAGCGCGCCGATCGCGCCCTGTATGCAGCCAAACAGTCCGGAAGAAATCGGACCGTGGTCTTTGACGGGGATGCTTCGGCGGATAAAAAACAAAAATGATAGCCTGACGGATTGCAGTCAATGGTATCATCGTAAATATATTGGTAATAAATCTTAAGAGTAGCAATTTATCGGAAATCTTCCAATGGAACCAATTATCCCGTATAAAAGCAAAGCCTGGCGTTCGTTCCTAATTATTATCTTTATTGTTTTTTCGGTCGAGTTGATAATAATGGGCTTGTTTCGGCTTTTCAGTGAAAACGATAGCGTTTGGTTGGATATTTTTCTGGACGCATCATTACTGGCGCTTTTCCAATTTCCCACCCTGTATTTTTTTATGCTTCGCCCCATGGAAAAAGAAATCACCGAACGCAGGCAGTCGGAGAATGAACTTCGAAAAGCCAAGGATCTGCTTGAAAAAGCCTACCTGGAGATCCAAAAGTCGCTGGAGCGTGAACAAACACTGGCCCGCACCGACGGCATGACCGGCTTGTTCAATTATCGATACTTCTTTGAACTGGCTTCACGCGAACTTGAGGCGAGCGTGCGTTATCAGCGCCCGCTTTCCGTGATCATCTTTGATACCGATCGTTTTAAACAGGTCAACGACACGTTTGGACATCTGGCTGGTGACAAGCTGCTGGTGAAAATGGCGCAGATCGTTTCGGCCCAGATGCGCAGCATGGACATTTTGGCGCGCTATGGCGGCGATGAATTTATCATCCTGCTGTCGGAGACCTCCGCCGAACAGGCGTGGTGCATCGCGGAACGTTTGCGGACGAGTGTGGCCGCCACACCCATGGGCATGGCGGATAACCTTTTTAATATCACGCTCAGTATTGGTGTGGCCGAAATGCAGCACGACCCTGCCGATAAGAGCATTGAAACTGTTATCCACCGCGCTGACGAGGCTTTATATTCCGCCAAGCAGGCCGGGCGTAATTGTGTTGTAATTTTCAATGGCAAGTAGTGGGGTATGATTGGCTTAACGGCATTATTTTATGGGAAGAACGTATTGGAGATGATGCCTGGTGAAACCGGGCTTTCTGAAAACAGGTTGATGAGCTTCAAATTTTATGGCGTGCTTCGAACGCGAGTTTGGCAAATGGGCGGATTTTAAGAACTGCAAAAGATATTTCGCGTTTATGATTTCCACCTTGAGAAGGCCGCCAGAGGAAAGAGGAGTAATCTTTGTGAGGTGCATGTCAGCGTGTAGAACAGCATGAATAGTACTCCGCATATCCTGCTTGTGGATGATGATCCGAATCTGCTTGAGACTTTGGGTGAAATTCTCAGGGTTAAAGGCTTTGATCCCGTTCTGGCTCAGACTGGAGCTCTGGCTCTGACTTATACCAGGCGGGAAGTTTTTGAAGTGGTATTGATCGATCTAAAGTTGGGGGATATGTCCGGATTGGATGTTATAAACAGCATCAAGCAGTACACCCCCGATAGCGAATGTATTTTAGTAACCGGCAACGCCTCGCAGGCATCGGCCATTGAAGCGATTCAAATGGGCGCGTTTGGCTATTTTCAGAAACCGTTTGATGTGGATCAGGTTGTGCTTTCAATACAGCGTGCTTCGGATAAATACCGCTCCACGCTGGCCCTGCGCGTCAGTGAAGAAAAATACCGCATGGTGGCCGATTTCACCCGTGATTGGGAGGCCTGGCTCTCGCCGGATCATACTTATTTATATGTTTCTCCATCCTGCGAAAGGATCACAGGTCATGCTGCGGCTGAGTTTTTTTCCGACCCGGAACTGATCATTAAGATCGCCCATCCCGAAGACCGCTATATGGTTGCCAATCACTATCTTAATTCCGCCAGCCATATTGAAAGGGACCAGGAAAGATTGTTCGTTTTTCGAATTATCACGGCGAAGGGGAAGGTCCGTTGGATCGAATATTCCTGCATCACAATTCACGGAGCGAACGGGCAATTTCTAGGGTGGCGTGAAAGCAGCCGCGATATCACCATTCGCAAGCAGTTGGAAAACACCATGCATGTGCGTCTCCAGCTCAGCCTGTATTCTGATCAGCATACCTTCGATGAACTGCTGCAAAAAACACTTGATGAAGCCGAAGCCTTGACCGGCAGTTTTATCAGCTTCCTGCATTTTCTTGAACCTGACCAGAAGACCATCATCCTGCAAACATGGTCCACCAATACCCTGAAGAATATGTGCACAGCCGAGGGCAAGGGTAATCACTACCCGGTTGACCAGGCCGGGGTATGGGCTGATTGCGTTAACACCCGCAGTCCATTGGTCCACAACGATTATAGGAATCTTCCCAACCGCAAGGGCCTGCCGAACGGGCACGCGCCCATATTCAGAGAGCTGGTTGTGCCGGTCCTGCGGAATGACCTGATCGTCATGATAGTGGGGGTGGGAAATAAGATCGAAGATTATGATGATAACGATGTTGAGATCGTTTCCCAACTGGCGAATCTCACTTGGGATATTGTCCAGCGAAAATTGGCGGAGGAGACCCTGCGGGAAAGTGAAGATAAGTATCGCCGCCTGGTTGAACTTTTCCCTGACCTGATCGCCATCCATAGCGAAGGAAAGATCTGTTTTGCGAATCAGGCGGGACTGAATTTAATGGGCGCTGAGTCGCTCGAACAGATATTGGGCAGACCGACATTGGATTTTGTCGCTCCGGGCCAGCATGGGCCAGTCTTTGAGAGGATTCAGCGGGCGTTGAAGGATGGGGTGATTTTGCCGCCGCTGGATGAAAAATTTATCAGGCTGGATGGCAGTGAGGTGAATGTTACTGTCACGGCTATCCCAACCACCTGGAAGGGGAAACCCGCCATGCAGGTGATCGCCCGCGATATTACTGAAACCAAACGGGCCGAAAAAGCCTTGCAGACGGCTGAGTCAAACTACAGGTCCATTTTTGAGAACGCCACGGTCGGTGTTTTTCGATCCACGCCAGACGGCAGATTCCTGAACGTTAACCCGGCCATGGCCCGCATCTATGGCTATGAGTCTGTCGGCGACATGATCGAAAGCATTTCCAATATTTCACAGCAGGTCTATGTTCTTCCTGCGGACCGGACCGAATTTCAAAAGCTGATAGCGGAAAATGGAATGGTGCATGAATTCGTCGGCCAGAACCTGCGCAAGGATGGGGTGGTGATCTGGACTCAGACCACTTCGCACATTAAGAAGGATGAGCGGGGAAATATTTTGTATTACGAAGGTTTTATCACCGATATCACGGCGCGCAAGCAGGGTGAGGATGAATTGCGGTTAATGAAGGAGGCGCTCGAATCTGCCAACCGCGACTTGCAAACCGCTCTGGAACGCGAAAAGGAGCTGGCTCATACCGATGCCTTGACCGGCATCAATAACCGTCGTCAACTGTTCGAGCTTGCCGAGCAGAAGCTCGCCATTGCCGTGCGTTACCAGCAGCCACTGTCTGTAATGATGCTTGATATCGATCACTTCAAGATCGTCAATGATGTGTTCGGACATGCCGTTGGCGATCAGGTGTTAAAAAATGTCGCTCAGACTGCCTGCGCCGAATTACGAAGCACGGATGTGATCGGAAGGTACGGCGGCGAGGAATTCGTTATTTTGCTCCCAATGACCACTGCTTCGCGTGCCTTCCTGTTGGCGGAGCGTATCCGGGCACACGTGGAAGGTCTGCGGATAGAGATCGAAAATGGGACCGCGGCGGTGACGCTCAGCATCGGCATTGTTGAATTGTTCCACACCAATGACCCTGAAACGGTGGAGGGAATTTTCCGCCGCGCCGATCAGGCCATGTACGCCGCCAAACAAGCCGGGCGCAATCGCACCATCATATCTCCCGCGAGTCAGTCCGCTTTCAAGCAGGGATGACCGCAAGGAACCGCCATGAGTCGTTATGATAGAAAGGAACGGCGCTCGTTTTTTGCCTATTTCTCCATTTTTATTTTGCTGATTCTTGGGATCGCCCTTGGAGCTTATTTTTCCTATCTTGGTTTTGAAAGACAATACCGCACCCAGGCTGAGAAGCAGCTTTCGGCTGTGGCAAAACTCAAGGAGGAGGAACTGGTGGACTGGCGTCAGGGGCAATTGGCAAATGCGGAACTGCTCCACCGAAACTATGCTTTCTCTGAACTGGTGGCTGAATATTTTGCCAACCCTGAAAATGATTCGGCGCGGATCAAACTGCAAAACTGGCTCGATAATTATCATATCTATGACGACTACGATCAAGTCAGGCTGCTGGATATTCAGGGGCAGACCCGCCTTTCGCATCCTGAAGGCGCCCCACCCATTTCCGACTCTGTCAGAGGCCGCATTCCGGAAGTCCTGCAATCCGAACAAGTCATCATGGTGGATTTTTACCGGAGGGACGATAACGGCGAAATCCGCCTGGCTCTCCTGATTCCCATTGTAGATTCGGAAACGGGCGAGACAGTGATCGGGCTGGTGGCCGTCAGCATTGACCCTGCCGCTTATCTTTACCCCTTTATTCAAGAGTGGCCTGTTGAAAGTTCAACAACTGCCGAAACGCTCATCATTCGCCGCGACGGCGAAGGAGCGCTCTTCCTTAACCAATTGCGATTTGATCAAAACGCGGCCATGAATCTGCGCTTCCCGGTTTCTCAAAAGGATCTTCCATCTGTGATGGCCGTGCTGGGGCAGACCGGGGAGGTGGAGGGCATCGATTATAGAGGCGAGGCGGTTCTGGCTGATGTTCGTCCTGTGCCTGATTCTCCCTGGTTCCTTGTAACAAAGATGGATGAAACCGAGATTTATGAACCGTTGCAGAAGCGCACACTGGAAATGCTCATATTCTTCGGCGCAATGGTTCTTGCTTGTGCCGCAAGCCTTGGTATGCTTTGGCGGCAGCAGAGAATCCGTTATTACCGCTCACTGGCCGAATCCGCGCAGGCGCTGGAAGAAAGCGAAGCCTTTACCCGCGCCGTTATGGACAACCTTCCGATCGGGATTGCGGTTAATTCAGTTGACCCGGGCGTGACCTTTTCATATATGAATGATGCCTTCCCAGGCCTTTATCGCACAACCCGCGAGGCGCTCGCCCTGCCGAACGCTTTTTGGGAAGTCGTTTACGAAGACCCTGTTTTTCGTGAGGAAATAAAGAACAGGATTCTGGAAGATTGTGCCACAGGCGACACGCAGCGCATGTCCTGGATGGATATTCCGATCACACGCAGAGGGGCAGAGACAACCTTTGTATCCGCAAGAAATGCGCCGATCCCCGGTAAACAGTTGATGATCTCGATCGTCTGGGATGTGACCGAACGGAAACTTGCGGCTGAGAACGTTCGTAAAATGGGACAGCACTATCAAGCCCTGATCGAAAATGCCCCCGATGGGGTCGTGCTGCTGGATGGAGCGGGCAGGTTTAAATTCATCGGCCAATCTGCGCGGAGAATGTTTGGCTATGGTGCTTCAGAGGAAGTGAGTGAAAACCCTGTCGAATTTACACACCCCGATGACCTGCCGAATGTGCTGACCGCCCTGAACAGACTGCTTGAAGACCCGTCTTATATCCCCACCCTGCACTATCGGTACAGGGATAAGAGCGGGAATTGGAAATGGATCGAAAGTACATTTAGAAATTTGCTGGCCGAGCCGAGCGTTGAATCCATTATTTTAAATTTCCGCGATATCACCGAGCGCAAGCTGGCCGAGGATGCCCTGCAGGAGAGCGAGAATAAATACCGCGCCCTGATCGAAAACATGCAGGTTGGCGTGGTGGTTCATCGACCGGATACCAGCATCCTGTTTTCAAATCCGATGGCCTCCCAAGTGCTGGGGTTGACCTGGGAACAAATGCTGGGCAAAAAAGCCATTGACCCGGCCTGGCACTTTATTAAAGAGGACGGGATGCGCTGTCCGCTGGAGGAGTATCCGGTCAACCGGGCGCTTGCCACTCGCAAGCCGTTCTCAAACTTGATCCTCGGCATCATCCGCCCCGACCGGAAGGAGCCCATCTGGGTGCATTGTGACGCCCATCAGGACTGGGAGATTAATGGCAACCTTCGTCAGGTGGTTATAACGTTCTTTGACATCACCGAACGCAAACAGGCTGAAATGGCCCTGCGTGAAAGCGAGGAGAAACTCAGACTCCTTTTCGAAATATTGCCGGTTGGCATCTCTGTGCTGGATGGCGAAAAGAGGGTGGTTTACTCGAACCCGGCCCTTGATGACCTCTTGAATCTCAACCAACAGAATATGGCCGAGGGCCAATACAGGAACAGGAAATACCTGCGCGCCGATGGGACGGAAATGCCCGAAGAGGAATTCCCCAGCACGCTGGCCCTGACAGATCAGACCGCGGTCTGGCATAACGAAACTGGAGTTGCATTTAACAATGGGGAAGTTAAATGGCTGGACGTAAGCGCCGTCCCTGCCTTCTTCTCGGACTGGAAAGTGGTCATTGTTTCGAACGACATTACTGAACGTAAGCAGGCCGCTGAGATCGTGCGCGGAAGCGAAAAACGATACCGTTCTTTATTCGAAAGCATGTTGAATGGCTTTGCCTTTTGCAAAATGATCTTTAGAGATGGCCAGCCGCAGGATTTCATCTATCTGGAAGTGAACACTGCCTTCGAAGCCCTGACCGGCTTGAAGGATGTTGTCGGCAAAAAAGTGACCGAGGTGATCCCCGGCATCCGCGAAACGGATGCGGAACTGTTTGAGATTTATGGCAGGGTCGCGCTCGGTGGAAGCCCCGAAACTTTTGAGTCCTATATTGAGGCGCTCAAGATGTGGTTTTCCACTTCGGTCTATAGTCCCCAGCATGAATATTTCGTCGCCGTTTTCGATGTGGTCACTGAACGCAAACTTGCCGAGCAGAAATTGCTGGCCTATTCCGAACACCTGGAGGAAATGGTCAACGAACGCACGCGTGAATTGCGCGAGGCCCAGGAGCAGCTCATGCGGCAGGAACGCCTGGCTGTGCTGGGACAACTGGCCGGCAGCATGGGGCATGAACTTCGCAATCCATTGGGTGTGATCTCCAATGCCGTTTATTTCCTAAAGCTGGCCCAGCCGGATGCCGATGAGAAGGTGAAGGAATATCTTTCGATCATTGAAAATGAAGCGCGAACTTCAGACAAGATCATCACCGACCTGCTGGATTTTTCACGCAGCAAGGTCGCTGACCGTCAACAGGTTTCTGTTTCTGATGTGCTTCAGCAAACGCTCAAGCGTTTCCCGGCTCCGCCCACGGTACAGGTGGAGTTTGAAATTCCATCTGACCTGCCGCCGGTCTTCGTTGATTCTATGAACCTGATCCAGATCCTTGGCAACCTGTTCGTAAATGCGTACCAGTCTCTTCCAGTCGGACTTGGCAGGGTGGAAGTCACTGCGGTCTTGCAGGATGACATGGTCTCCATTGCGGTCCGTGACAATGGCAGCGGCATCCCGCCTGAAAATATGGCGAAATTATTTGAGCCGCTGTTCACAACAAAAATAAAGGGGATCGGTCTGGGGCTGGCCGTCAGCCGAAAACTGGCCGAGGCAAACGGAGGCCGCATCGAGGTCCAGAGCGAAGCGGGCGCGGGCAGTGTGTTCACGGTCTGGGTGCCCATCAACGGTCAAGGGAAGTGAAATGATGATCGAACAGGAGCGAGGCTATCATGGCCGATAAAGAACCGGGATCGAATATTGAGAACGCGCTGTGGGGCAGCGATGAAAATTTTCACGGCATGTTTAAGAAACACCATGCGGTCGTGCTGGTGATCGAGCCGGAATCCGGCCAGATCATGGATGCCAACGGCGCGGCGGAAAAATTTTATGGCTACTCCATCGAACGCCTGCGCCAGATGAATATCACAGAGATCAACACCCTGCCGTCCGATGAAGTGGCGCAGGAACGCCAGCGCGCCCTGCACGAGAAACGCAGCTACTTTGTTTTTCCGCATCGCCTTGTTAGCGGGGAAGTCCGCACCGTGGAGGTGCATTCCTCTCCCGTTACGCTGGCGGGCAGGCAGTTCCTTTTTTCCATCATCCATGATATTACCGAGCGCAAACAGGCTGAAGCGCTGCTGCTAAAAAGCAAGGAAAATTATGACAAGCTGGCCGCCAGAATTCCGGTGGGGGTCTATGTTCTTCACACCGGCCAGGGGATGTTTGCGTTCGAATATGTCAGCCCGCGCATGGCTGAAATGCTTGATGTGAAAGTGGAGGAGTTGCTGGCCAGCCCTGAAGTTATCATAAAAAAAATTCACCCGGATGACATGAAGTCATTTGCAAGCAATGGTGAGGTGATAGATGGTGAGGCTCAGCCCATCGAATGGAAGGGCCGCGTAGCTGTAAAAGGCGAGATCAAATGGCTGCATATTATTTCCTCTCCGGAATCGCTGGGAGGTGGCTGCATCAACTGGCACGGACTCGTGACCGATATCACCGAGCGGGTCATGGCCGAGGAGGAGATCCGCCAGTTGAATACCGATCTTGAAAAGCGCGTTGATGAACGCACGCAGGAGTTGCGCGAAGCCCAGGAGCAGCTTGTGCGCCATGGAAAACTGGCTGTGCTTGGGCAAATGGCAAGCAGCATCGGTCATGAATTGCGCAACCCGCTGGGCGTCATTTCCAGTGCCGTCTATTACCTGAACCTGGTCCAGCCGAATGCCGACGACAAGGTCAAACAATATCTTGGGATCATCGACCAGGAAGTGCGGACCTCTGAAAAGATCATCAGCGACCTGCTGGGCTTTGCCCGCATCAAATCTGTCGACCGTGAAGCGGTTTCTGTCTCCGAGTTGATCGATCAAACCCTGCTGCGTTTCCCCGTGCCTGCATCGGTAAATGTCCAGATCGAGATCGCCGGGGACCTGCCGCGGGCTTACGTAGACCCGCGCCAGATGATCCAGGTTCTGGGCAACCTGACCACCAATGCCTGGCAGGCCATGACTTCCACAGAAACGAAAAATAGCGGACAATTGTCACTATGCAGTAATTTGCAAAATGATATGATAAACATTACAGTAAAAGATAATGGCGTTGGCATAACGCCTGAAAATATGAAGAAGATCTTTGAACCGTTATTTACCACAAAGGCAAAGGGCATTGGGTTGGGACTCGCCGTCAGCCGCAAGTTGGTTGAAGCAAACGGCGGCCGCATCGAGGTCGAGAGCGAAGCGGGCCGGGGGAGTTCCTTCCACGTGCTTTTACCGATCTTAAAGGAACTAGAATGAACAAAAACCTGCAGATCCTGATCGTTGATGATGACCGCCGCATGACGCATACCCTGGCCGATATCTTGAAGGTTTCCGGCTATGAAGTGATTGAAGCTTATTCCGGCCCGGACGCGCTCGAAAAAGCGCGCACAATGACTTT
>Ga0268298_10006394_pt1 | contig 10716 bp, 10 predicted proteins | sample WWTPWeurt_MetaG_FD_194462 | JGI IMG/M metagenome (GOLD analysis project Ga0268298, IMG submission 194462) | Activated sludge microbial communities from WWTP in Nijmegen, Gelderland, Netherland - WWTP Weurt | ecosystem: Engineered > WWTP > Aerobic digester > Activated sludge | place... | reverse complement strand
GCCCGCGCCAGCGCCATGGGAGGGGCGGCGACCGCGGCGACCACCGACGCCAGCGCCGTCATCCACAACCCGGCCGCCATGTCCGGGCAGGCCGGCACCCGGGTCTCCCTCGGTGGTCTCCTAGCAATGCCCGCGATCACCTATTTTCGTAGGCCCGTTGACGATCCTGCGAGCGGCACCAGCCTCCGCTTCGACCCCGTGAACAGCGACGGGGCGCCGGCGATCGTCCCCTTCGTGGCGGCGCTCTCCGACGTCCTGGGCCACGGCTTTAGCATCGGCCTGGCGGTCCATGCCCCCTTTGGAGCCTCGCTGGCCTATCCCGAGAGCGGCGCACAGCGGCATGTGGTCACCAGCATCCGCCTCAAGACGATCTTCGTCGGCCCGGCGGTGGCCTACCGGATCACCGACCAACTCTCGGTGGGCGCCACCCTCGACTACATCCACTCCGACCTCTCCATCGGCCAAAAGAATGCGCTCCAGTTCGTGACCGGAGATCCCGAAGCCTTCCCGAATCCCGCCGCGGAGGTAGAGGGCAAGACCAGCATCGAGGCAGCCAGCCCCTTCGCGCTCGGCTCCCGCATCGGACTCCTGTACGCCGAGGAGCGCTTCGCGGTCGGCGTCGCCCTGCGAATCCCGGTCTCGCTCAAGATGAAGGGGCGCGGCGTGGTCGAAAACAGCGCGATCACCCCGCTGCTCGACGCCGCTGGGGCCGAGCTCCAGGCGGCCGGGAGACGCGCGGACGACCTGAGCATCGAGCTGCCGCTACCCCTGATCTTGTCGGTGGGCACGCGCTTCAATCCCGTGCCGTGGCTGACGATCGCCTTGGACGCGACCTGGCAGCGCTGGTCGAGCTTCGATCGACTGACGGTGGACTTCGATCACGAGCTCGAGCTCCTGCCCACCCCCGGCGCCACGCTCAGCGACGTGACCAGCGAGAACCGCTGGAGAGACGCCTTCAGCCTGCGCCTCGGCATCGAGGCCGAGCCGCTGGACAGCCTACCGCTGTGCTTCCGGGCGGGCGCGCTCTTCGACCAGAGCCCGATCGACGACCGCCACTTCGATCTGCTGGCGCCGGACTCGGACAAGGTCGGCTTGAGCGGCGGCCTGGGCGCTCACTTCGAGCTCGCCACCGGGATCGCGCTTCAGCTCGACGTAGCCTTCACCCACCTCTTCTTCGCCGAGCGCAGCATCGGTCCCTCGGACGTGAAGCTGGCGGGAAGCATGGTACCAATCCCGGGCACAGATAAGACCATTCTGAATAAGAGCGCCCCCAGCTTCTACTATGGGGTCACGCGCAGCCGCGCCGAGCTCTTGACGCTGTCGGTCGGCCTCCGCCTTTGAACCGATGGGCGCAGCCCAGGGCCGGGCGGTAACGAAGGGCATGCGAAAGCTCGCGTTCCTGGTCGCTCCCCTGGTCTTTGCTTGTAGCGAGAGCGCCGACCCCTTTCGAGACGCCAGCACCAGCCCGCGCGACAGCGGGACGATGGCCGACGCCGGGTTGAGCGCCGACAGCGGGGCCAACGAGGACGCCGCGGCAGGCGCCGACGCCGCGATGATGAACGACGCCGGCCAGAGCGCCGATGCAGGCGCGGCCGGGACCTGCGCGCCGATCCCCACCCGCATGGTCGTCCTGGGCGACAGCATCATGGCCTGCCAAGGCGCGGGCGGAAAGATGGCCGCCACCTGCGGCCCCAAGGCGCTGCACACGGTCCTCGAGGGCTCGGTTGCCCCCGGCCTCACCTATGAGAACAACGCGGTCGGCGGCGCCGTTACCGCGGGCGTCGCCAACATGCAGCTCGGCACCGTCGCCGGCGGCCCCGGCCACGTCTTGGTGCTGATCTACATCGGCGGCAACGATCTGGCGCAGTACATCTTCGTCACCGACCAGGCCGCCCAGTCCGGCTACGACGCTGCGCTTCCGGGGATCATCGCCAACTGGCGAACCATCTTCGACTACTTCGCCGATCGAACCCGCTTCCCCGACGGCGCGACCTTGATCATGAACACCCAGTACGATCCCTTCGATGACTGCACCGCCCCGCCCTACAACCTATCGGCGGCGAAGATCGCGCTCCTGCACGACTTCAACCTGACGCTGCAGACGATCGCCGAGATGAGCCCCTCCGCGCACCTCACCGATCAGTTCACGCCATTCCTCGGCCACGGACATCACAACGCGGTCGCCGCCTGCCCCTACTATGAGGCGGGGAAGGACAACTGGATGTCGGACCTCATCCACGCCAACAACGCCGGCCACGCCAACTTCGTGATCGAGTGGCGGAAGATCACCGACGCGATGTACGTTAATTGCCGGTAGTGCTACTGGCGACCCAGTGCACGGCCCTCGATGAAATGTCCGTTTTGCGCCGAGGAGATTCAGGACGCGGCCATCCTCTGCCGCTACTGCGGGGCCACGAAGCCCGGCGATAGCTGGCGCCCTCCTCAGTCCGCTGGAGCCGCGCTCCCTTCGCCGATCGCCAAGACGAAGAGCCTGACCCTCCAGACGGCGGCGGCGTTCTATCTGGCCTCCGCGTTCTTCGAACTCGTCAGCATCACCTCGGCCATACCCCTGTTCGGCGCGGTGCGAACTGGAGCCCTCGCTGTCCTCTACCACCTGAGCTACATCGCGCTCTTCCTGGTGATGGGCTGGGGGTTGTGGGTCCCCAAGCGCTGGGGGCTCAAGGCCATCCTGATCGGGACCGCCTACTATACGGTCGATCGCGCGCTCTACCTGTTCGATCGCCAAGGTCGGGAGGCCGACCTCCTGCACGCCGTCGAGGGCCACCGCGAGCTCCTCAAGATGTTGCCCACCAGCTCGATTTTGGCGCTGACCGCCCTGACCACCCTGACCTTCCTGATCTGCTGGTGGGGTTTCGCGGCTTATGTCTACATCAAGCGCGACTATTTCGAGCCAAGGAAGCTAAGCTGAACACCGTGCAAGACGACGCCCCCGAACATTGGCGGCTGATCTCCGTGCTCTACAGCTCCTTCCCGCTGACCCCCGAGGTCGCCTCGCGGCTGCTCCACTCGGCCTTCGATCTCTATCGCTTCGATCAAGAGCTGGCTGATATCGGAGGCGGAAAGCTGATCCTCGCGGGCCAAATGCGGAACCTCAAGCAGGACGCCGCGCTGGGGATGTTCGCCGGGCCGACCTTCGAAGCCCACCTCGAGACCGAACGCGGCGCAGGGATCGTCCACTTCATCGTGACTCGCCAGGGCATCGAGCTGATGGCCGCCAACGCCTCCTCGACGCTGAACTAGGCGACCAGCTCCAGCTCCACCCGGGTTCCCTTGCCCTGGGCTCCGCTCAAAAGGCGCACCCGCCCGCCGTGGGCCTCGGCGACCCGGCCCACGAAGGCCAGGCCGAGCCCCGTCCCCCCTGGCTTGGTCGTGAAGAACTCATCGAGCGCCGACTCTCGCGTCCGCTCGTCCATCCCCACCCCGTCATCCTCAACCCAGATGCGGACCCGGGGAGTCGTCCCACCGAGCGAGCGCGCTGCGCCGATGAGGACCCGCGTCCCTTTGGCCTCCTGGGCGTTTTTTACGAGGTTCTCGAGCGCGCCCGCGACCAGGTCACGATCGAGGCGGACCAGATCCAGTCCCTCTTCGAGCGACACCTCTATCGCGTGGTCACGGCGGGCCGTTCGCTGGGCGGCGGCGACCTCTCCCACCAGAGCCCTCAAGGAGGTCTCCTTCAGGATCGCCTCCGCGCGCCCCAGGCGCTGATAGTCCGTGACCACTCGGGCCAGGCGGTCCGACTGCTCCAAGATGAGCTCGACGAAGGCCGTCTGATCGTCCAGCGATGCCCCGCGCCGTCGCTCCTCGACCAGATACTGGGCCGCGCCGCGGATCGCGGAGAGGGGGTTCATCAGATCGTGAGCCATCTGCGCGGAGAAGCGCCCCAAGGTCTGCAGATACCGAGCGCGAGCGCGGGACTCGGAGAGCGCCGCGGTCATGGGCCGCAGCGTCGCGACGGTCGCGACGGTCAGAGCCAAGGACATCACGATCAGCGGCGTCGAGCTGGCGCCAGCCCAGTTGGCGAGCAAGAGGTTCCCGAGGACGAGCAGACAAGCGACCGCCCCGACGTTGGCCGCCACCAGGCCCGTCACGCCCTCGAGGAAGGAGAAGCGCAGGCACAACAGCGCCAGGAGGATCGCCGCGGCGATCAAGCCGAAGGCCGCGACGCGGGGCACGTTCGCCCCGGCGATGGCGGCCAAATCGCTGCTCGCCCCGCCGACCCCGAGCACCAGAGCCAACCCGAGGAGCCGCGTACGGGCCCGCTCCTTGGCGTCCGCGCGCGAGGCGTGACGCAGGAGCAGCACGAAGATGAGCCCGATCTCGGGCAATAGCCCGAAGAGCATGGCCCAGCCATAGGCCACGCTCTCAGGGAACTCGAGAAATCGAGGCCAGAATATTCCCGCTAGGCAGATCGCGGCGATACTGAGGAAGTACGTGAGTCCAGCCAAGACCAAGAGCCTGAACCGCCGCCAGTGCCCTACAAATTGCAAGACGAGGCCACCGGTCGCCGGCGCGACCAGCGCCGCCGCGGCGTACTCGAGACAGAGCAGCTCATATCTGCCGGTCACATGATTCAGAATCTCGAAGAGTTGGTACGCGAAGAGACCGGCGCAGACCTGCGAGAGCGCCGGGGCCAAAGGGGTCGTCTTCGCCCGCAGGGCCGCCATCACGGAGATCGCCAGGAAGACGCTGCTCGAGGCGACGTTCATCCAGTCCTGGTAGTTCATCTCCGGGCTTCCTGGTTCACCGCGGGGCGTTGGGGGGTGGCGGCAAGGAGTTGATCTCGAGCTGATCGAGCTTGTTGTAGAAGGTCCGGCGGCTCAGCCCGAGGAGGCGCGCGGCGAGGCTGCGATTGCCCCCCGCCTGCTCGATCGCCTCCAAGATCCGCTCTCGCTCGGCCTTGCGGACCACGCTCTCGAGGCCCATCGGCGGCGGCGCTAGACGGACGTCGCGCTCGCATTCCCGCTCCACGTCGGCCAGCCCGATCGTCGGCGCATCGGACAAGGCGACCAAACGCTCTACGAAGTTCTGCAGCTGCCGCACGTTCCCGGGCCACGCGAGCTCACTCAGCCGGGCCACGGCCGCGTCGTCGAGGCGATGCTCGACCCCGACGAAGTGCCGCGCCAAGAGCGGGATGTCGGAGCGGCGCTCCCGGAGCGACGGGACCTGCACCGGGATCACGTTGAGCCGATAGTATAAGTCTTGGCGGAACCTTCCCTCCTTCACCGCCGACTCCAAATCTTGGTGGGTGGCCGCCAAGAAGCGGACGTTCACCTGCTGGGTCTTGGCGCCACCGAGCCGAGTGATCTCCTTGTTTTGTAGGAGCCGCAGCAGCTTGGCCTGCATGGCCGGAGTGATCTCACCGATCTCGTCCAAGAACAGCGTGCCGCCGTCGGCCAGCTCCACTCTCCCTGGCTTCTGCTGCACAGCTCCGGTGAAGGCGCCCTTCTCATAGCCAAACAGCTCGCTCTCGAGGAGCGTGTCGGGTAGCGCCGCGCAGTTGAGCGTCACGAAGGGGCCATCCCGCCGCTCGCTCGAGTCATGAATCGCGCGCGCCACCAGCTCCTTGCCCGTCCCGGTCTCGCCGCGGATGAGCACGGTGGCCGTGGCTCGACCAGCCTTGGTGATCAGGCGGCGCAGATCCCCAAAGCATGGCGCCTCCCCGAGGAGGGGTAGTGAAGCTCCGTTGGCGAAGCCCGGGCGCCGGGCCGCGGCCTTGGCCACGATGAACAGCAGCTCTTCGCGATCGATCGGCTTGAGCAGGAAGTCCGCGGCCCCAGCGCGGAGCGCTTCGATGGCTGAACCCACCGTAGCCTGCGCCGAGATCATGACCACCGGAACGTCGGGCTGAAGCTGCCGACAGCGGCGCAGCACCTCGAGCCCGTCCATCCCTGGCATACGCAGATCGGTCAGCACGACGTCGATGCGCTCGGACTGCAGCCGCTCCATCGCACGCTCCGGGACGGTCTCCGCCACCGTCCGATACCCCCCCTGCTTCAGGAGCGCGCTCAGCACCGTCGCCACCGCTGGCTCGTCATCGATGACCATCACGCCCACTCCACCGCGCTCTGCCGCACCCATGGACTCCGTAGATAGTTCAGTTCACCGAGGTGCGCCACAGCTGTGCCAAAGCCTGCGCAGGTCTCAGATCCCGGCGCCGTCCAAGGTGCCGAGGTGGGCAGCGCCTCCGGGCCAGGTCACGCCCGCCGTCGAGGTCGTGGCCCAGTGAGTGCTGTAGCTACCTCCGCGGGAGATCTCCCCGACGCGCTGCATCGCCACCCGATGTTCAGGCGACGCTACAAAGTCATACATATGGTCGATGGAGTCCCAGACCGCCAGCGTGCGGGCCGTTCCGCAGGTCGCCGAGCTGCCGACCTGCACCGCGACCAACCCGGGGGTGTGCTCGAAGGCCGCCAAGATGGGGTTCACGACCTCGTCGAAGGCGGCCTGCGCGCCCGGCTCAGGTCTCAGAGTCAGGTAGTTGGCGCTGACGATGAAGGACCGCCCCGGCGCTGGCGGCAGCAACTTCCCGCTCGCCGCGTCCACGCCAGGCCCGGACATCGGCGCAAAAGGCTCAAAGTCGGCCTCGAGCTGCTCGCGCGCGCAGGTCGGGGTCGAAGGGCTGGGCGTGGGAGTGGGCGTCGGGCTCGCCGTCGGCCCCGGGGCCTCTTTGGAGCTACCGCAGGCGCTGGCCAGGGCAAGGGTGAGTAGGAGAGCGTTGGGCTTGAACATAGGCAGTAGACTCCGTCGGTTTGAGCCGCACGAGGCAGCGGGTGAGAGGTCAGTTGGAGCGGACGAGGCCGAAGATCAGGGGGTCAAAGTCGCGACCGAGGCGGGCCGAGTGAAAGTGCGAGGCTTGCGCGAAGACGGTCACCGAGACCGCGGAGCCGCTGGGTCGAGCGCTGCGCAGAGTAGCGACCCAACGATCCTGGACGCCGGCCGAGCGTAGCCGCAGGTACACATAGCTCCCGGCGTCGAGCGACTCGACGATATCGCCCTCGAAGGCGTAGCGCTCTGCCGTGCTGAGCGCATGCTGGGCCAGAGGATTGGCCCCGCTCGGGGCCGCCGTGCAGCCCGCGATGAGCACCAGGGAGGTCAACCACCGCATCCGCCTCATGCCGTGTCGATTTGCAGTACTCGTGCCGACGGCACTCCCGAAGCCTGGGCGGCCAGTGGGTAGGGGGGCTGTGCCAAGGCCGGCACGCCGCTGCGCCACTTCGAACCGATCGCGGCGCTATCTTCGTCCCAGATAGTCCGCCACCGCGGCGCTCTCGTTCACCGTACGCTGGCTGATGCTGGGCACCCGGATCTGCAGGCCGAGCCCATCGTGCTGGCTGTGCCAGCCGAAGTTGATCGTCGCTCCGAGGTTGCCCCGCAGCTCGGGGACGAGCAGCAGCTCCGTCGGTTGGCCTGCTGGTGCCTGGAAGCTCTGGGCCAAGCCGGTGAAGCGTACGCCGTTGCGCGCGGCGTAGAGGCGCGTCTGCGTGGCGAGGTGACAGCTCACGCAGTCGACGTCGTCGGTGCTCGATCGGTCGGGGTTCTCGATGCCCACCAGGCGTTCGGCCGCGACCTGTGCCGCGATCGGATCTACGGGCGCGCCGTTCTGAAAGCGATCGGCGCGGAGCAGCGCGGTGAATCCCAGCTCGGGCGCCGGCTCGATGGTGCCGCTGGGATCCTGGAGATCGTTGATGAAGGCCTCGCGACGCCAGGCCTGCGCCTCCGAGGCCTGTACGAGATGGGTCAAAGCCTGACGCTCCAGCCGGCCCGCGGCCCGGTCGAAGCGAGAGAAGATCCAGTGATCCATGGCGAAGGAGTTCACCGTGATCCGCACCAAGTTGTCCTCGCGGCAGTGGGCGACGACGAGCCCCCGGACCGCCGCCTCGAGCTGACCGGAGGCGTCGGCCAAGATCCCGGGGTGCACGCTGAGCGGTCCCTCCGTGGACACCGTCGAGCGCACTTTGAGCACCGCGAGCTCGCCCTCCACCGCGCGCGCCTCGGTGGAGCTGAGCGCGTAGAAGAGGTGGGCCGCCGCATCGTCGAGCATCGACACGCTGTCGGCGGAGGTGAGCACCGGCTGCGCCACCAAGCGGAGCTGGGCCTGGCAAGGCTGCGCACGAAGGCTCGGAAAGCAAGGGTCGTAGCGCAGCGCCGTGATCATAGACGCGGGGTAGCCGAGGGCGCGCCCCACGTCGGCGTTGAGGTCGGGGAGCGTGTCTGGGGCGTCGACCGGGAAGTAGGGTCCCTCCTCACCGGCGCGAGGGACGAGCCACAAACGCCGGGCCCGCTCGGCGTCTCGGGCCGGGAGCGGAAACAGGATCGAGACGTCGTTCGGTGCGAAGCGCGGCGCGCCCCCGTCGAGCACGGCGGCGTCCGGGACGCCAGCGTCGGCGCCCGCGGCCGCCACGACATCGGGAGCCCCACTGTCGGAGGGTCCGCGGGTGGCGTCGGCAGCGGCCGCATCGAGGAGCCCGGCGTCCCCCGGCTCGAAGTTGAGGGGGAGCTCCCGGGCGCAAGCGACCGAACCGAGGAGCAGAAGGATCCCTGCGAGGCGATGCACGCGGACGCCTCTCGCAGCATTCGTACCGGCCCGCTTTCCTGGTCTAGTCGGCCAAGGTCTCAGGAATCCACGGCCGCATTGCCTGACCGCTCGGGGTTCGGTATCGAGGCGACATGCACCTGACCCGGTCCCTCAGCCTGGTGGCGCTCTTCGGTTCGACGGGCTGCGGTTCCATCCACAACGGCGATGGCAACCTGGTCGAGCAGCCCCGCACGGTCGCGGCCTTCTCCAAGGTCGCCGTCGCCGGTGGGCTCCCCGCGGCGATCACCGTAGGCCCGAGCTCGGTCGTCGCGTACCTCGACTCGAATCTCCAGCAATACGTGGAAGCCGTGGTCGAGAACGACGTGCTCAGCATCCGCCCGATCAACTCCGAGGACGTGAACCCCACGCGGGGGGCGGTGATCCGCGTCAGCAACCCCCGGATCGAGGGGATCGAGCTCAGCGGAGGGGTCGTAGCCACCGCCCAGACCAGCAGCGTCGCGACCCTGATCCTGTCCGCGTCCGGCGGGAGCCAGCTCGATTGCTCGAACATCCGCTCGGATCGCGTGGAGATCGACTTGTCCGGAGGCTCCACGGCCAAGCTCGCCGGTCAGGCCCGCGCGCTGAAGATCGCGGCCTCCGGCGGCTCCAAGCTCACCAGCACGATGCCCACCCAAGATCTCGAGCTCAACGCCTCCGGCGGATCTACCGTGGACGCCAACGCCAGCAACTCGATCAGCGCCGAGCTCTCCGGAGGCAGCAAGGCCACCATCGGCGGCGACCCGAGCTTCAAGGTCGTGGTGACCAGCGGCGGCTCGGAGCTCAGCTACCGCTGAACAGGCTCAGACCACGTCGCGCCGATAAGCGGTGGCCAGCGCGTCCGCGTACTCATTCCAGCGCGAGCCCGCGTGCGCCTTGATCCACTTGAGCTGGATGTCGGGGCGCCCCTGGGCGAGGTCGAAGAGCTCCTGGACGAGCTCGAGGTTTTTGATCTCGCCGCCCTTCTTCTTCCAGCCGTTGCGCTCCCAGCTCACCGCCCAGATCGTAATCGTGTTCACGCACAGCTCACTGTCCGTATACACCGTCGTCGACACGCCCTTTGGAACGAGCCGGTAGCCCGCGATCAGCGCCTTGAGCTCCATTCGGTTGTTCGTGGTGTGGGGCTCATGCCCGTGCCGCTCCGCCACGATCTTCCCGTCGAGCACGCACACGGCGCCCCACCCGCCCGGGCCGGGATTGGGGCTGGCTGCACCGTCGGTGAATACGCCCGCGTCGGGGCCCTCGGAGTACAGCGCGAGCACCTCGGCGGTCGTACGGTTGGCCTCCGCCGCGCCAAAGGACGGCCTCCTCCCGGCCCCACCCCCGCCCGCCTTGGGCTTGGCCCGGGCCGCCCCTGGCTTGCTCTTCTTGCACTGCAGGCACTGCTTGGGGACCCAGCCAGGGAACTTGGCCAACGTCGCCTCGGGGATCGAGAAGCTCTTGAGGCACGTCGCACACTCAAAGTCCGGCACAGCGCCCTCGACTAGCACCGCCGACCGAGCGGGTCGAGCGCGCAGCGACCTCGGTTTTGGGCTATGGTTCGCTGGTTGCGACGCGCCCTCCTCTTTGCGCTCGCTGCTTCGTCCGGGGCCTGCAGCGAGCCGCCTCCCAGGATCCTGCCACCCCCACCGGGCCCCGCCAGCAGCTGGATCCTGGCCGCCGGCCAAGCCGACACCACCCCCGCCGAGCGCCTCCAGCTTACGGTCGTCGATGATTTCACCGCCGCCGCGCGCTTCCTGGCCGGCACCGAGCGCACCCGGCTCTACGCGATGGGGTACCAGTCGAGCCTGGCAAGCCTGGGGTTGGCGGCGGGCCCGCTCGGGCCTGCTCAGGACTGTGAGCGCCGCTGTGATTTGACCAGGCCGGACGCCCAGTTCGTGCTCGAGGTCGATCCGGCCCAAGCACCGACCTGGACCATGCTGAGCGATCCGGACCCCGCGATCCTCGACGCGGTGGTCCCCGATCGGCACAAGCGCTGCGCGGAGGGCTGCCTGAGTTTCCGCGAGAGCTCCACCTCCCTCGGGACCGCCAGCGATCCGAACTACCTCGTGGCCGAGGCCCGCGATCCGGACGACCCGTCCATCGCGACCTCCGCGTTGATGGGGCTGGCCGACGGCTCGCTC
>Ga0268298_10006393_pt1 | contig 10716 bp, 5 predicted proteins | sample WWTPWeurt_MetaG_FD_194462 | JGI IMG/M metagenome (GOLD analysis project Ga0268298, IMG submission 194462) | Activated sludge microbial communities from WWTP in Nijmegen, Gelderland, Netherland - WWTP Weurt | ecosystem: Engineered > WWTP > Aerobic digester > Activated sludge | place: Netherlands... | reverse complement strand
GTGCGTATTGCCGACCAGGTGCAACCTTATCCGGAGGAGGGCTTCTATGTCGGCAGCTTTTTGGACAGCGAGGGCAACAAAATCTGGTTCTGCTCGCCTATGGCCGAGTAGCCGGGTTGACATCGTTCAGGCGATGGCCGGAAAAGAAATCGCCTAACCCAAGATTCCAAACGACGGCGGCGACGAATGGAATGTCGGGTTGCACAATACGCAATCAACCTACGCGGCTCACCAGGTTGAGGACCTGGGTTGAACGGGCCATTTGGCCACTTTTTTGGCGGAATAGACTGACCACGGGCTTTCAGTACCTGCTACGGCCCTGGCTCGTTGGTCACTCACCACCGCTCACTTACAGACAATCCCTCTTCTGGAGCAACCAATGCCCATCGACAATCCCGAGCGCCTACGCCTGGAACGCCAGCGCCAGGGACGGGAAAACTGGCGGCTGTGGGGACCCTATCTCGCCGAACGGGCCTGGGGTACGGTCCGCGAGGATTACAGCGCCCATGGCGAAGCCTGGGAATATCTGGATCACGATCAGTCGCGTTCCCGTGTCTACCGCTGGAACGAGGACGGTTTGGGCGGTATTTGCGACGAGCAACAACGGCTCTGCTTCGCCCTCGCGCTGTGGAACGGTCGCGATCCGATTTTGAAGGAGCGGGCCTTCGGGCTCGCCGGCCACCAGGGCAATCACGGCGAGGACGTCAAGGAGTATTACTTCTATCTCGACGCCACCCCCAGCCACAGCTATTTGCGCTATCTGTATAAGTATCCCCAGGCCGAATATCCCTATGGCCGGCTGGTGGAGGAAAACCGCCGCCGGGGTCGCCAGGAGCCGCCCTTCACGCTGCTGGACACCGGGGTCTTCAAGGAGGATCGCTATTGGGACCTGGAGCTGATCTATGCCAAGGCCGGGCCGGAGGAGATCCACATCCGCCTCAACGTCGCCAACCGTGGACCCGAGACGGCGACCCTGCACCTGCTGCCGCAACTCTGGTTCCGCAATACCTGGGCCTGGGGCGACGAAGAGAAGCAACGGACGCTGGCCCAATTGCGGGGCGATCCGCCCGAGCCCTCCAGGCCGCCACCGACCAAGCCGATCCTGCGCGCCATCGCCGCGCCCGAGGGAGCCGCGTGGGCGGTGCGCGCCGAGCATCCGAGCCTGGGACTGTATCATCTCTATGGCCGCCAGGGCGCCGAGGCCCTGTATTGCGAAAACGAGTCCAACGCCCAGCGACTCTGGGGATCACCCAACCCCATCCCCTACGTCAAGGACGGCTTTCATCGCCTGGTAATCAATGGCGAGCCGGACGCCGTCAATCCCGCCCAGGAAGGCACCAAGTTCGCCGCCTGGCATCGACTGACCTTGGACGCCGGTCAGCAGGCGCGGATAGAACTGGTACTGAGCGCCGCCCCCCTGGCCCAGCCCTTCGCCACCAGCCGGGCGGTATTCGCCGCCCGCGAGTCCGAAGCGGAGGCGTTTTACCGCGAGCTGCTGCCGGAAGCCGCCGATGAAGACCGGCGCCTCCTGCGCCAGGCCCTGGCGGGCATGATCTGGAGCCAGCAGTTTTTCCATTACGACGTGGCCCGCTGGCTGGATGGCGACCAGTTCCCGCCGCCCGACAAGCGTAAACAGGGGCGCAATCGCACCTGGCGCCACCTCAAGGCCGCCGATGTCATCTCCATGCCCGACAAGTGGGAGTATCCCTGGTTCGCGGCCTGGGATCTGGCCTACCACTGCGCCGCCTTGGCGCTGGTGGACGTCGACTTCGCCAAGCAGCAGATCGAACTGGTGCTGAAGGAAAACTATCTCCATCCCAACGGCCAGATCCCCGCCTACGAATGGGCCTTTGGCGACGTCAATCCGCCGGTGCATGCCATGGGCGCCCTGAAGGTGTTCCGCGCCGAACGGGTGCAGCGCGGTCGTGGCGATCACAACTTCTTGCAGCGGGTGTTTCACAAGCTGCTGTTGAACTACGCCTGGTGGATCAACCGCAAGGATAGCGAAGGCCACAATGTCTTCGAGGGTGGCTTCCTCGGCCTGGACAATATCTCGGTGTTCGACCGCTCCCACCCCCTGCCGCCCGGCTATGCGCTCAAGCAGGCCGACGCCACCGGCTGGATGGCGATGTTCGCCCTCAACATGACGGTGATCGCCCTGGAACTGGCGACCCGGGACCCCGACTACGAAGAGGTCGCCATCCAGATCTATCAGCAGTTTCTCGCCATCGCCCACGCCATCGGCGGCCAGGCCGGCGGCGAAGTGTCGCTGTGGGACCCGGAGGCCGGTTTCTTCAAGGATCTGCTGCTCTGTCCGGACGGACAAACCCAGCGCATCGATGTGTATTCCTGGGTCGGCCTGATCCCGCTCTTCGCCTGCGAGGTGGTCGACCAGCGTATCCTCGCCAAGGTGCCCCGTTTCCGCGACATCCTGCGTCGCCATCGCCATGGCGTCTTCGACGGCAGCATCATCTGCAACTGCCCGGAATGGGAAAACGACCGCGGCGAACACCTCTTGTCCTTGGTCACCCACCGCATGTTGCCGCGCATCCTGCACCGGCTGCTGCGCGCGGATGAATTCCTCTCGCCCCACGGTATCCGCAGCCTCAGCCGCCTCCACGCCACGCGGAAGCATTTGGGCACCTTGCCCGGCCTCGGCGAGGCGCTGATCGAATACGTGCCGGGCGAATCGAACTCCGGCCTCTTCGGCGGTAATTCCAATTGGCGCGGGCCGATCTGGTTGCCGACCAACTACACGCTGGTGCAGTCGTTGGAGAAATTCCACCGCTTCCTCGGCGACGATTTCACCCTCGCCGTGCCCAGCCTGGGCGACCGAGAATTGAATCTGAAAGAGATCGCCAATCTGATCGCCGAACGGCTGGTGAGCCTGTACCGCCGCGATGCCGACGGACTCATGCCCGCCTTTCCCGCCGACAGTCCCTTCCAGCGGGATCCCCACTGGCGCGACCTGTTGCAATTCTACGAATACTTCCACGGCGACAGCGGCCAGGGCTTGGGCGCCGCCCATCAGACCGGCTGGACCGGGTTGCTGGCCAATCTGGTGCTGCGTCGCTATCGGCGGGACATCCCGGCCTATTGGAGCCAGCGGATGACGGACGACAACGCCCCTCTCCCAGAGGGATAGGTCCTCGCCCTCGGTGGCTCCGGGCCTGGGCGGAAAAGAGTCGGTTTTCGTTCTCTTTAGGAGAACAATGAGCCGAATAGAGAGCCATTGTTCTCTTGGTGAGAACAAAGAACCGGCCCCAAAGGCCCAGGCCCGGCGCTTTCTTTGGCTGTCGATCCTCCCTCCCATCGCCTGGAACCCTTGCGGGCGCCCTAACCAGCGCCCCTGTGTCCCCCGGCCAGGGAGGTTCGCGTACAATGGGTTGTATGCAGATTCACCTCATTTGTATCGGTTCGCGGATGCCGGCCTGGGTAGACCAAGGTTTTGCCGACTATGCCAGGCGTCTACCGTCCGAATGCGGCCTGCGTCTGATCGAGTTGGCCCTCGGACAGCGCTCCAAGGAGCCGGTGAATCCGCGCGCCCTGGATGAGGAAGGTCGACGCATGCTGGCCGCCATCCCGCGTGGCGCCTGGGTGGTGGCGCTGGATGAACGGGGGAGACTCTGGAGCACCCTGGAATTGTGCCGCCAACTGGAATCCTGGCTGGGATCGGGTCGGGATACGGTGTTGTTGGTCGGCGGTCCGGACGGCTTGGCGCCGGCCTGTCGGCAGCGGGCGGACACGAGCTGGTCCCTGTCGGCGCTGACCCTGCCCCATGGCCTGGTGCGGATCCTGGTGGCCGAGCAATTGTATCGAGCCTGGAGCCTCCTGCGTGGACACCCCTACCATCGCGCCGGCTGAGACCTGGAACTGGGTCTATCTCGCCTCGGCCTCGCCGCGCCGACGCGAACTGCTGGCCCAGATCGGGGTGAGCTATCGTCTGCTGGCGGTGGAGGTGGACGAGACCCCCTTGGAGAGGGAGTCGCCGACGGAGCTGGTGCGACGTCTGGCCCTCGCCAAGGCCAGGGCCGGGAGCCTTGGGCTCGGTGGCGCTGGACACCCGCCGGTGCTCGCCGCGGACACGGTCGTGGTGCTCGATACCGAGATCCTGGGCAAACCCAGGGATCGGGCCGATGGGCTGGCGATGCTGGACAAACTCTCGGCCCGCCATCACCAGGTCTTTACCGGGGTGGCCTTGTGTCGGGGCGGTGGGCCTCTGGAGAGCCGGGTCAGTTGCAGTCGGGTCGGTTTCCGCCACATAGCTCCGACCGAGGCAAGCGCCTATTGGGCCAGCGGCGAACCGGTGGACAAGGCCGGCGCCTATGCCATTCAAGGGTTGGCGGCCATCTTCGTCAACCATCTGGAGGGGAGTTATTCCGGGGTCATGGGGTTGCCACTCTTCGAGACGGCCCAATTGTTGGCCATGGCCGGCGTTCCCTTGCTCGCGACGGACAGGGGGTCAAACAGCGGGGAGGTGAAATACGATGAGTGAGGAAATCCTGATCAATGTGACCCCGCCCGAGACCCGGGTCGCGGTGGTCGAGAACGGCGTCGCGCAAGAGGTGATCATCGAGCGCGCCAGTCGTCGCGGCCTGGTGAGCAACATCTATAAGGGCCAGGTGTGCCGGGTCCTGCCCGGGATGCAGGCCGCCTTCATCGACATCGGGCTGGAACGCGCCGCTTTTCTCCATGCCTCGGACATCCATGGGTCTCATGGGAGCGGGGAAGGCAAGGGGAACCTGAACATCACCGACCTCCTGGTCGAGGGTCAGGAGATCGTCGTCCAGGTGGTAAAAGATCCCATCGGCAGCAAGGGGGCCCGGCTGACGACCCAGATCTCGATCCCCTCCCGCTATCTGGTCTTCATCCCCTCGCTCGGCAGTGTGGGCATCTCGCAAAAGATCGAGGAAGAGGAAGAACGCCGCCGCTTGCGGGAACTCCTGCTGCGCTTTCTCGAGGGGGCCGAGCGGCCCTGCGGCTACATTGCCCGCACCGCCGCGGAAGGGGTGGGGGTGGAGGCCCTGGCGGCGGACATGCAGTTTCTCATCCGGCTGTGGGAATCCATCCGTTCCAGGTGCGTCGAAGCCAGGCCGACCGAACTCATTCACGCCGATCTGCCGCTGGCCCTGCGCGCCCTGCGCGACCTGGTGAGTCCGGAGGTGGAGAAGGTCCGCATCGACTCCCAGGAAACCTGGCAGAAGGCGACGGAATTCGTCCGCAACTATATCCCGGACATGAAGGCGAGCCTGGAATACTATTCGGGCGAACGGCCCATCTTCGATCTCTACAATGTCGAGGAAGAGATCCGCAAGGCCCTGGAACGCAAGGTCCAACTCAAATCCGGCGGGCATCTGGTGATCGACCAGACCGAGGCCATGACCACCATCGACGTCAACACCGGGGCCTTCGTCGGTCATCGCAACCTGGAAGAGACTATCTTCAAGACCAACCTGGAAGCGGCCCAGGCCATAGCGCGTCAACTCCGATTGAGAAACCTCGGCGGCATCGTCATTATCGACTTCATCGACATGTCGGAAGAGGAGCACAAGCGTCAGGTGTTGCGGGCGTTGGAGAAGTGCCTGGCGCGGGATCACGCCAAGACCCATATCTCCGAGGTGTCCTCGCTCGGGCTGGTGGAGATGACGCGCAAACGTACCCGGGAATCCCTGGAGCATGTCCTCTGCGAACCCTGTTCCTGCTGTGGCGGTCGGGGATCGCTGAAGACCGCCGAATCCACCAGCTACGAGATCTTCCGCGAGATCCTGCGGGAGACCCGTCAGTTCGAGGTGGAATCCCTGCTGGTGTTGGCCTCCCAGGAGGTGGTGGATCTGCTGTTGGGCGAGGAATCGAGCAATCTGGCCGAACTCGAAGAGTTCATCGGCAAACCCATCCGCCTCCAGGCCGAGCCGCTCTACACCCAGGAACAATTCGATGTGGTGCTCATCTGATCGCCCCCGGCCTTGACCCACCGATGCCGGGAATCCACTCCACTCGGCTCATATCAAGGCGCGCCACGGCGTGATCAGGTTGTTCAAATCCCTGGCCGCCAAGATCTGGGCCCTCTCCCTGGTGGCCCTGATCCTGTTCGGGCTGCTGCTCGGTCTGGTGCGGCTGGGTCTGCCCCTGATCGAGGGCTATCGGGCCGAGGTGCAGGCGCGGGCGAGCGAATATCTGGGGGCCCCGATCCGCCTCGGTTCCATCCTGGCACGACTCAGCGGTTTTACCCCGGAGTTGCTGCTCAAGGATGTCGAGCTGCTCTCCGCCGATGGGACCCAGACGTTGCTCGGGTTGCGCCAGGTCCACATGGAGATCGACCTCCGCGCCTCATGGCGGGCCGGGGCCACCAGATTCGGCCTGATCCGGGTTGAGGGCGCGAAATTGCTCATTCGCCGCAGTCGGGACGGCCGCATCAGTCTCGCCGGACTGGGGAACGGCGAGGGTCCCCCAGCGACGGACGGCGGCCTCTGGTTGGCGGATGGTCAGTTCCGGTTGCAGGACAGCGAGGTGGTCTGGGTCGACGACGCGGCGGCCCTCCCTCGTGTGCCTCTGGTCAAGGTCGATGCCCGCCTCACCAATGATGGACACAAGCATCAGCTCGATATCCAGGCCGAGCTGGCCGGTCAGCCAGGGGGAAGCTTCCACCTGGCCCTGGACGCCCAGGGCCGGCACCACCAGCTCGAACACTGGCAGGCGAAGTTTTATCTCCGGGTCGCCGGCCTCCCCCTCGAAACCGCCCTCTCCCGCCATCTGCCCCAGCCGCTTCCGGATTTCGGCGGGACACTGGACCTGGAACTCTGGGGCGAGGCGAATCCTCATGCGATTCAACGACTCTGGGGCGATTTCGACTGGCGGCAACCCCACCTCGCCGTCAAGGAGGCGGCCGCCACACCGCCTTGGTCCGCGGATCGGCTACAGGGTCAGTTTCGCTGGTTGACCACGGAGGACGGCCGCTTGGCCCTCGAAGGCCGCGACTGGAGCCTCAGTCGAGGGGCCGAACTCCAACAGATCATCCATTCGCTCCGGCTCGACTGGTTGTCCGCTGCCGAGGGGACAGAGATCGAGGCCTCCCTGGATCGCCTCGATCTGGGGGAAGCGGCGACCCTGGTCAGGCCCTTTCTGGGCGAACAGGGGCGGCCCCTGTCCGAGATACGCCCCAGGGGGACGATGAAGAATGTGCGACTCGGCCTCAGCCTCAAGGAAGGCGGGGTCTCATCCTGGAAACTGGGCGGCGAGGTGCTGGGCTTGAGCCTGCCGCCCAGCGGGAAAGGGCCAGGCCTCCAGGGGCTGGACCTGGAATTCTTCCTGGGGCCTGAGAAGGGGACCGCCTCCCTGCGCTCCAGCGATCTGCTGGTGGAACTACCGCACCTTTTCCGTGGCCCCCTGCGAGCGAAGGACTGTCGCGGCACCCTGGATTGGCAACGCACGGCGACGGGTGGGTGGAGCCTCGGTTCCGAGGATCTGCTAGCCGACAACGAGGACATCCACAGCCGCACCCGCTTCCAATTGGAACTCCCGGGCAACGAACAATCTCCCTTTCTCGACCTTCAGACCGATTTCCACGACGGCAACGCCGCCGTCGCCGGGCGCTATTACCCGGTCGGCATCATGCCGAAGGATGTGGTGGCCTGGTTGGATCGTGCCATCCTCGGCGGTCGGGTCACCAGCGGCTCCGCCCTGTTTCGCGGTCGGCTCAAGGACTTTCCCTTTCCCAGGGACGAGGGGCGATTCGAGGTCCTGTTCGGGGTGGAAAAGGTCGTGCTCGATTATCAGGAAGGCTGGCCCCGCCTTGAAGACGTCAGCGCCGAGGTACGCTTTCTCAACAACAGCCTGAACATCAAGACCGGGTCCGCCACCCTGCTCGCCAGTCGGATCAAGGAAGGCACCAGCGTGGAGATCCGCCAGCTCAACCCTACCAGTCCGCTTGAGATCCGCGGCGGTGCCGTCGGTCCCTTTGCCGACAGCTTCCGTATCCTTACCGAAACCCCGCTCGCCGAGCACTTTGCCGAGGATGTCTCCGGATTGCGTCCCCGCGGCAAGGCCATGGTGGACCTGCAACTCAGCATCCCCTTGAGCCACCATGGTGAAACCAAGGTCAACGGCAAGCTCAGTTGGTCGGATGCCGGTCTGGATATCCCCGCCGCCGGCTTGGAGCTGAATGCCATCAAAGGCAGCCTTCAGATCTCCCAGGATGGCCTGGCCGCCAGCGGGATCGAGGCCAAGGCCCTGGGGGAGAAAGTCCGGCTGGACATCGCGACCCAGACCGAGGAGCCGGGTTTTACCCGCATCGCCGCCGCTACCAGCCTCGGCCTGGCCAATCTCAAGGATCGCTATCCGGGTTTCGGATTGGATCTGCTGGAGGGGCGCAGCGATTGGCAATTGACCATGACCATCCCGCACCACAAACCCGGACAGGCCCGGGGCTCCCGACAGCTCGGCCTGCAATCGGACCTGCGGGGCACCAAAGTCGATCTGCCGCCGCCCTTCGGCAAGACGGCCGCCACGGCGAAGCCGATTCGGCTCGGCGCGGAACTGGGCGCGAACCAGGAGTTGCGTCTCGATCTGGCCTACGGGCAGGAGCTCCAGGCCCGGCTGCTGCTGGCCCAGAACAACGCCAAGGGCTGGGAGTTGCAGCGGGGGGCGGTGCAACTCGGTGGACAGGAGGCTCCGTCACCTTCCCAGTCCGGTCTCTGGCTCGCCGGAGAGCTGGAACAGCTCGATCTCCTGGCCTGGGGACGCCTGCTCGGTCGGGGCAAGGGCGCCAAGGGTCCTCCGAGCGCCGGCCCCTTGCGGGAATTGGATCTTCATATCGGGCACTTGACCCTGGGCGAGTTCGAGTCCTTGCGGCAGGCGCGCCTGCGGATACGCCGCGCCCCCGAGGCCTGGATCGGTAGTCTCCAGGCCGATGGGGCCAAGGCCAGCCTCTATCTTCCCCAGGATCCCGCGGGTGGACGGCTGGCGATCGAACTCGACCGGATCGACCTGAAGCTCGATCCGGCGGCGTCCGACGCGGATACCGCGCCCGCGTCCGATCAGGGCGAGGCCGATCCCCGGGATTGGCCGGCACTGGCCCTGCGGGTGCGGGAGCTGGCGCTCAACGCCCATCATCTCGGTCCCCTGGTTCTGGAAACCAGACGCGAGCGGGAAGGGCTCGATATCGAACGCCTTTCTCTCGGCGGCCAGTTGCTCAAGCTGAATGGGGATGGGAGCTGGCGGGTTCAGGGACGCCGGACCAGGACCCAGGTACGCCTCTCCGCCCAGAGCCCGGATCTGGGACGTCTGCTGAAGGACAGCCATCTGACGGCCAACTATGAGCAGGGCCGGGGGGAGGGTTCCGCCGATCTTGCCTGGGACGGCTCACCCTGGGAACCCAAACTGGAAAGCCTGCAAGGGAGCGCCAGGTTCAAGATCGAGAAGGGCGCCTTCGCCGAGGTCGATCCGGGGATGGGGCGCCTCTTCGGGCTGATCAATCTGGCGGCGGTACAACGGCGTCTGTTGCTGGATTTCTCCGATCTCTTTCGCAAGGGTCTGGCCTACGATCATATCCAGGGTAGTTTCCGCTTGCAGGGTGGACAGGCGACGACCGCGGACACCCAGGTCAAGGGGCCGGCGGCCAGTATCTCCATCTCGGGTCGGACCGGGCTCAAGACCCGGGACTATGATCAGACGATGACGGTGATCCCCCATGTGAGCACCGGGCTTCCGGTGGCGGCGGTGCTGGCGGGAGGACCAGTCGTTGGGGCGGCCGCCCTGGTGGCGCAGCAACTCGTCGGCGACGAGATCGATAAGATCGGTCAGCGACGCTATCGGGTCACCGGGAGTTGGGATGCCCCGGAGATCCAACGCCTGACCGAGTGATCCCGTCAAGTCTGGAGAAATACCGCCGTTTAGGCTCGAATTCGCCCCATTTCCGCGCAGATAAGCGCGAAAATCGCGCCGAACCCCCTCGCCAAATGCCGCCACGAGACTATGATTCAGATGTTGCTGCACCGAACTTCAGCACACCATGTCAAAAATGAGGTTGGGAATCCCGTCGGCGTCGCGTCCTTATCTTCAGCGTCATACCCCCGCAAGCATCACTGGAGCCTGAATTCGGGGGGCGGGCCGGGTTGATTCCTGAGCGAGGAGGGGAGAGATGAACTGGTTGTTTGGCTTATCGCTGCCGGCTGTCTTTTCGCGGAGGAATACCCGTTTCCACGGCACCGGGTGCGGCCCCGAGGCCAGGCTGGCGGTCGTGGAGCAGGTGGTGGACGCCACTGAGCCCAAGATCCGCATGCTCCGCGGCTATCGGGAGCGATTGGAAGGGGCGGTGGCCCAGGCCCTGGGGTATGTCGATGAGATGGTGTCGCGCATCCCCGGCGTGTTGGATATCAACCGCGCCAACTTCATGAATGACGCCCGGGTGCATGCCATCTTTTCCAGTGTGGACCAACTCGAGGATACCTTCCACCAGAGTGACCAACTCAGGGACTTCCTCGCCGAGGCCGGAAATCGGGAACTCAAGGAATGTTACGCCCTGGTCTGCATGCAGAAGACCGAACGCACGATCTTCGGCATGGGGCTCGATGGTCAGGGTCAGATTCTGCGGCGGGATGTCCGTCAGACCACGGTGAGTTTTTCCGATCACCAGATCCTGACCCCGGGACGCTCCGAGGGGGATGCCCGCCAGGCGTTGCGGGATTGCATGTTCCAAAGCCTGCTGACGACGGCTGGCGA
>Ga0268298_10006392_pt1 | contig 10717 bp, 9 predicted proteins | sample WWTPWeurt_MetaG_FD_194462 | JGI IMG/M metagenome (GOLD analysis project Ga0268298, IMG submission 194462) | Activated sludge microbial communities from WWTP in Nijmegen, Gelderland, Netherland - WWTP Weurt | ecosystem: Engineered > WWTP > Aerobic digester > Activated sludge | place: Netherlands... | reverse complement strand
GAGGCGGCCACCGTGACGGCGACGGTGAAGTCCACCACTGGAGCGGCCGTCGAGGGCGCCCAGCTTCGTGCGGTCGCGTTCTCGTCGGAAGCCGACGCCACCAGCAAGGCCGACGGCTCGCTCAGCCTCGGGCCGATTCCCAGCGGCGCGTACGTGATGAGCCTCGAGAAGAGCGGCTTCGTCAGCGTCGAGTTGGGGCGACGGCTGATCAGCGCCGGGAAGAACGACCTCGGGCTCCTCGTGCTCGCGCCAGGCATGTCGACGCCGGTGCCGCTCGATGCGGGTCAGCGGCCGCCCGTTCCAGACGCGGGCGCCATGGGCGGAGGCTCGGCGGGCGGCGCGACGAGCGGAGGGTCGGCAGGTGGTGCGGCGGGCGGTGGTGCAGCGGGCGGCGGATCAGCCGGCGGTTCGAGCAGCGGAGGATCAGCCGGCGGTGGATCAGCCGGTGGCTCGACCAGCGGGGGTGCGGCGGGCGGCGGATCAGCGGGCGGCGCCGGCGGCGGAGGCGCTGCGCTCGATGGTGGCGCTCCATGCGAAGGCCTCTGCGGGGCGGGCTTCTTCTGCGCGACCGACGACATCTGCCGACCGTCGTCGTGCGGGCTCCAGTCGTGCGAGTTCTGCAATCGAGGTCAGTGCTTCGCGAAGGACTGCGGCGTCACCGCCTGTCGACCAGGAGACGTCTGCGAGAGTGGCACCTGCGTGCCGCTCCCGTGCGCCGGAGTGAGCTGCCCGCTGAACACGCTCTGCGCGAACGGCGCCTGCTTCTCCACCTCGTGCAGCGCCACCGAGCCCTGTCCTGCCGGGAGGGTCTGCGAGTTCGGCACGTGCGTCGACGTTCGCTGTGGTGGGCGGAGGTGCGGCACTGGCACGCTGTGCTCGGACGGCACCTGTTACCCGACGAGCACGCCGGGCAACCCGTGCGGCGCGGGCTTCGCCATCATTCAAGGGCAGTGTCGCGAAGTCGCGTGCGAGGGCATCACCTGCGGCGTCGGCACCCAATGCTCCAAGGGCCAGTGCATCGCGGGCGGGCTGTACGTCGCTGGCAACATGACGCCAACCAACATCGGCGGCCTCGCGAACAACAAGCACGCCCTCGCCGCCTTCGTCGACGGCCACTGGGACAAGCTCGCCGAGTTCCCCGACACGGTGAAGCAGTTGGTGGTGAGCCCCGACGGCGCCTGGCTCTACGCGCGCACGTTGGCGCTCACCACGCCGACCACCACACTCTACCGCTCGCAGGACGGACGAAATTGGACCGTCATCTACTCGGGGACGAACACGATGAACGGCACCTGCGAAGACCTCTACGTGGACCAGGCCGGAGTCCTCACCGCGAGCATCAGCGGCCAACAGACCAACGGGCTCCATCGGCTCATGCGGAGCACCGACAACGGCAACACGTGGACGAACCTCTACGTGTCACCGGGCTCGTTCGGAGTCGCATCGTACGCGCCACCCGACTTCTTCGCGGTGAAGAACCCGGGCTCGCTGGTGACCGAAGGGCTCTATCGCTTCCACAACCCGCCGCTGCCGGACGGAGGCGTGCGGACGAAGATCGCCGAGCTCGGCCTCGACCCGTTTCTCCTCAGTGACCCGACCGGGTGGGGTCCTTCGTTCCTCGCCCACCCAGCGTCACTCACCCACTTCCTCGACGGCGGCCTCAGCGGCAACTTCAGCGTCGTCAGGAACGGGGTGCTCTACGGCCGCTCGCCGTCTCGACAGGTCCTGCTCCTCACCAGCTCGGCCATCGCACGGACGTTCGACCACGGCGTGAGTTGGTCCTTCCGTTCACCAGCGGCCTCTTCGCCGAACTTCATCGCCCTCGCGCGCACCGCCGATGACGCCGTCTACCTCGCCAACGAGACCGCCTCGCCGCCCTTGTTCATGACGACCGACGAGGGCGAGACGTGGACGACGGTGAACACCGACGAGTGGCTGTTGGTGGGCCTCCATGCCTGGTGGAACGAGTGGCAACCGAACACGCCGTATGCGGCGTCGCTCGAAGTTCAACCAACGAGGGCCAAGGCCAATGGCTACTGGTACCGCTCGATCAGCAACGGAACCTCTGGGCCGACGGAGCCAGACTGGGCCGACGCCGGCGCGACCCTCCTCGATGGAACCGTCACCTGGAGCCGTTTGGGCCACCCCAACCTGATGCGGCCGACCGCCATGGCGTCGAGAGCCTGCACGCCTGGCCAACAACGGTGTGGCGCAGGCTGCGTCGACATCGCCGTCAGCACGCAGCACTGCGGTGGGTGTGACAGTCCGTGTGCGACCTCGTGCGTCGCCGGGCGATGTCTTGGCGCCGGCACGATGGACGGCGGCGCATCGGTCGGTTGTGCCGACGGCACCCGAGAGGGCTTCGTCGACGTCACCCTCTCCCCTGACGTCGCGGCCTGCTCGGGCAACTGGACGGGCGATCTCGACACCAGCTCGTCGGCCGACGCGCTCTGTGCGGCTGGGTGGCACGTCTGCACCGAGCAGGACACCGAGGTGCGTTCGCTCAGCACCGCGCAGGCGACGGCGTTCCCTGGGTGCTTCGCGTTCCGGGCCTCCATCGACGGCTTCGATGGCTGCGAGCGGCTCGATTGTTCGAACGACGTCACCCATGACGACGTCGCCGCGGTGGGTGCGACCTGCTTCGCCCTCTCCGGCGTCTCGCGGCTGCCCACGCAGGTGCCCGACGGAGGCGCGTGCTTCGCCGACCGTGGCGGCATCGCGTCTCAGTGCTGCTCGAGCTCGATTGCGCTGGCGGGCCGCGCGGCCGGGTGCCCTCAGCGCGGTGAGACTGGCGTCGTCTGCTGCCGATGATGGAGCTCGGCGCGGCGTGCGTCCTCCAAGTCCATGAGCCTCGACGCGAGCCTGACCTCGGCTGACCGAGAGTTGACTGAACACACATTCACACCCATGAACGCGTCATGCACCTCGACCTCGTCTCGAACGCTCCGACTGATTTCGACTTCTTCATGGGCCGCTGGAAGGTCACGCACCGACGGCTCAAGGCGCGGCTTCAGGGGTCGACGGAGTGGGAGACGTTCTCCGGCTCATCCGTCGCCCAGCCGCTCCTCGGTGGTTTCGGCAACGGGAGATGACCTTCGAGCGGTAGGGGAGAACGAGCTGCGGCGGGCATGGCCGCACGAGCGAGAACGAAACCGTCCGTGTCCACTCCATCGGAGGAGTAGGCTCCACGAGATGACGACGCGAACTTGTCCTGGCTGCACCGCACCGATGCGCACGTTCGACGCCGGCAAGGTGGAGCTCGAGCGCTGCACCTTCTGCAACGGCCTCTGGTTCGATGGTGGCGAGCTGGAGCAGGTCCTCGGGCGACGTCCTCCAGCGAAGCTCGACCCGATGAAGACGTCGCGAAAGTGCCCGGTGTGTGCGGTGGGCATGCGCGCGGCGGAGGTCGGAGGGTTGCGGGTCGAGTTCTGCGAGACCTGTCACGGGGTGTTCCTCGACGACGGCGAGCTGCGGGCGATGAACGGCGGGCAGCAGGTGCGCGTGCAGGTGAGCGACGCGAAGGCGGCGAGGCCCGAGGCGCAGGTGAAGGACGACGTGATGGGCTGGCTCGACTCGCTCAGCCGGTGAAGGACTCGCGGCGGCGCCGAGGGGCGGGACTCGGACTCAGAGGCTCGGCTTCATGAGCGAGCGAATCTCGCGCCCTCCCATCGCTGGTGCAGCGGCGAGCTCCTCTTCGAAGATCGCCTTCGCGACGGCGGCGCGCCAGAACACGAGGCCCTGTTTGCGGAAGCCTTCCTTCGCGAGCGCGCCGTGGAGCCGCGCCGCACCTGGTGGATTCGTTTGGTCGGTGGGTTCATCGCTCGCCCACCTCAGCCGATGAGCTGCTTCGTCAACATGCGCGAGATGGTGATGATGGGCGCCATCGTGTGGCTCGACGCCGTCGACGGAAACCCGGACGAATCGAACACGTAGAGGCCCTTGGTGCCGTACACCCGACCGTCGGGAGCGGCCGCGCCGTCCTTCTCCGAGGCCGCGAAGCGCACCGTGCCCTGCTGATGCGCCGAGATGAGCGGGGTCGTGGCGGGCGCGAAGGGGACCGAGTCGATGCGCGCGAGCTCGGCCTCGTCGTGGAGGCGCAGCGGCGGTGAGGTCGGCAGGAGTACTTCCTTCGCGCCGGCGGCCAGCCACGCCCTCGCAGCCGCCTTGGCGCCTGCGCGGAGCCGTTCCTTCTGCTCGTCGTTCACCACGTAGTCGACCAGCGGCCGGCCATCGTCGCGCACCGTCACCGTTCCGGTTCCCTCGTCGGGGAAGAGCACCAGGCACGCGGTGAACTTCGGGTAGAGCGCCATCAGCGCGCGGCCCTCTTCTCCGAGCGTCGGCAGCAGCGAGCCCACGATGCCCGGCGTGCCGGCGACCGCTTCGATGCGAAAGCCCCACCAGCCGTGGCGAGGGTCGTCGCGCTGCTCGAACTCGGTGACCGCGAACGTCTGGGGAATGCCCCGGAAGAAGCGCACGTCGTCGTCGAACACTGCGGTCACCGGGAGCTGCGGCTGGAGCGAGAGGTGTTTGCCGACGTGGGTGTTGCCGAGCCCGGAGCGGATCAACAGCGCCGCCGAGCCCACCGCGCCCGCGGCGACGATGACGGTCTTCGCCTCGATCTCGAAGGTGTCGACCTCGTGGTAGCCCTGCTCGTCGAGCCGGGCGCAGCGCAGCAGCTTCACCTCGGCGGTCGCCTGCTCGATGCGCTTCACCCGCGCGCGCACGACGACGGTGGCACCGGCCTCGACGGCCTTGGGAATGGCGACGAAGCGTGCGTTGCGCTTCGCGTCCACCGGGCAGCCGAGCAGACAGGCGCCGACGCCCGCGCAGCCGACGCGGTTGTGGTGCATCACCTCGCCCCGCCAGCCCAGCTTGGTCGCGCCTTCCCGGAGCAGCCGGTTGTTCCGGTTGAGCTGGCTCTCGTCGGGCACGTTCGCGGAGAGATCGGCCATCGCGCGCTCGCGAAAGGGCGCCACGCGCTCGACGGAGAAGTCGCTCAGCCCGAACGTCTTCTGCCAATGACGGAGCACGTCGTCGCCGATGGGCACCACGTCGGCCATGTTGATGACGCTCCCGCCGCCGAGCGCCCGGCCCGCCATGATGGAGACCGAACGATCGACCGTCGTGCGCCCGCCGCGGTCGACATAGAGCTGGTCGTACATCTGGGCGTCACGTTGGGTGAGCCTTCGTCCAGTGCGGTCGGGGCCCTCTTCGAGCACGAGCACTTCACGGCCAGCGGCGGCGAGCTCCCAGGCCGCCGTGGCGCCTCCGGGACCCGAGCCGATGACGCAGACGTCGACGGCGCGACGCGGGACCGGCGCATTGCTGGCGTCGAGGATGGCGCCACTCACAAAGGCTCCTCGGCAGGCACCGCCGGTCCTTCGTAGCCGATGGCCGCCCACGTCGCGGGGTGGTCGTAGAAGAGGAGCGAGCAGAAGCGGCGCAGCCCCGCCGCTACCTGTCGGCGAAGCAGGCTGTCGGCGCTCGACCACCGGTTGAAGTGCGAGAGCGCGGCGTCGTGGTCGAGGTGACTGAACGTCTTGAGACTGCCTTCGAACGAGAGCGGTCCGTACTCGAGGAGGAGCAACGCCTGCCCGGCTTCCTTCTGCGCGATGGCGGGCTCGTCAGCGAGGTAGCCATCGAAGGCGCGGGCGAGATCGAGGCGCGGTGGCTCGATGCGGAGCTCCGGAAAACACGACGCCGCGAGGTGCTTCATCGTGCGGTAGCCGTGCGCCGACAGCACCTTCAAGCCGTCGACGGCCGGCGCAGAGCCACGCAGCGCGAAGAGACCTCCCGCTCCAGCCGCGAGCACCCCGCCCGAGGCGAGCGCGGCCTTGATGACGCCGCGGCGAGACAGCATGCCAAAGGGACGGGAGGGGTCGTTCATGCGGCGGCGACTGTAGTCGATCGTCCCCGACATCGATGGCCGCGCTGATCTGTCCGGCGATGAGGCGAGGGGACGTTCAGTTACGGGCCCGTGCACCCTTGGCAGGGGCGGAAGGTACCAGTCGAGCTCGAGTCACGATGGTAGGCGCAGCCGTCGCCAGAACAGTTCGCCGTACAGCGCGCTCCATTCCTGCACGTGATGTCGCAATTCCCACCAGCGCAAGTCAGCTCGCACGTCGCGTTGTCGCAGACCATCGTGCACGAACCTCCGGAGCAACTCGCGATCGACGAAGTGGTGGAGTCGATCTGCTGCGAGCAACCACCCCCCTGGCAATGGAGAGAACAGGCCGCTGTCGCGTGACACGCCATCGGGCAAGAGCCTCCTGGGCAGCTCACCCGACACGCCGCGCCGTCGCTGCAACCCACTGGGCACGGCCGACCGCAGGCCACATCGACACCGAGTTCCTCCGAGCACTCGAGCAGCGTCCCGCAGCCACACAGCGTCCCGGCACCCGAGGCGCAGATGGGCGACCCGTTGAAGTTGGAGAGGCAGACACCACCGTCCAAACACGCGGCAAGGCCCGACGGCCCTGCATCGCGTGGAGTGCGTGGGCCCGCGTCGGCTGAGCCCGCGTCGGCTGGACCGGCGTCGGCTCGGCCCGCGTCGGTCGGCCCCTCGATGATTGGGCCCGCGTCCCGTCCGCCTGCATCGTTCGAGCCTCCATCCCCAGTGACGAAGATTGCGGTCCCGGCGTCAGGGTCGCGAACGCAGGCGCCGCTGACACAAAGGTACTTCGAGCCGCAGTCCGAGTGGGACGCGCAGTCCTGCATGGGCTGAATGCAGGCTGTGCAGCCCACCGACGAGCCGAGCAGGACGAGCGGGACCAGACACCGGAGCCACCTTCCACTCTCGGAACGCGTGGCTCGATGGCGCGACATCGCGAGGGTGGAGCCCATGACGAAAGGAGAGCCCAACTTCCGCGGGGGCGCGACGAGAATCAGGACCCCGGTGCGGAGGCAGCGTGTAGAACGAGCGCGTGGCGCCAGTTCTGGGACTCATCTCGATCAACGACGTCTACACGCTCGAGCATCTCCCCAAGCTCGCGTCGCTCATCGGCCACCATCGCGTCGCGACGAAGGCCGACCGGTGGCTCGTGGTCGTCGCCGGAGACTTCCTCGCTCCGAGCCTGCTCTCCAGCGTCGACGGCGGGCGGCACATGGTGGAGTGCCTCAACCTGCTCGGCGTCACCCACGTCACCTTCGGAAATCACGAGGACGACCTCTCGCCCGCGGAGCTGCTGACGCGCTACTCCGAACTGCGCGCGACGTGGTTGGGAACGAACGTGCGCGGCTTCGCGAAGCCGCTTCCACCGAGCGACGTGGTGGAGGTCGGTGGCCTTCGCGTCGGCCTCGTCGGCGGAGTGATGCACGACCCGACCGTCTACCGGCGGCCTCCGTTCGGCGGGGTGAGCCTCGAACGTCTGAACGACGCGCTTCGCCGAGAGGTGGAGCGGCTGCGGCCGACCGTTCACACCTGCCTCGCCGTGACGCATCAGTGGCTCGACGATGATCGAGCGCTCGCGCGCATGGGCCTGGTGCCGTTGATCATCGGCGGCCACGAACATGATCCGTTCCTCGAGCAGGTCCGCGGCACGACGCTGAGCAAGGCGGGCAGTGACGCGACCCACGCCGCGGTGATCACGATCGAGCTGGCGCGCATACCTAAGGTGAAGGCGGTGCACGAGACGGTCGCTGGCTTCCCAGCGGATCCAGCGGTGCAGCGGGTCGTCGACGAGGCGCGCGCCCTGGTGGAGCGCACGGCTGGCACGGTGCTGCTCGAGCTGAAGAAGCCGCTCTCGTCGAAGGGCGCGCGCTCGAAGCAGACGAGCATGGGCACGTTCGTGACCTCGGTGCTGCGTGACGCGCTCCATGCGGACGCGGCGGTGTTCAATGGGGGCGGGCTGCGCGGCACCTCGGCCCGGGAGCGGCGCTTCACCTTCGGGGACTTGATGGAGGAGCTGCCGTTCGAGAACGAGATCGTGCTGGTGCCGTTGCCGGGCGCGGTCTTGCGGGAAGCGATCGCGTTCTCTCGACGGAAGGCGCCGGCGAGTGATGGTGGGTTTCTCCAGGTGGATGATGGCCTCGAGCTCGCGGCCGATCAGCGCACGGTGGTGAGCGTGGGAGGCCGGCCACTCGACGAGCGGCGGATCTATCGGGTGGCGGTCCCTCGAGCGCACTTGTTGGGACTCGACCGGATCGATCCCCTGGAGACATACGCGAAGGCGACGCCAGGGCTCGTACCCGCGCCCCTGACGGGACGACCTCCGAGGTTGATCGTGCTCGACGCGCTCAGGCGGGCGGGTTGATCAGTTGATCAGGGCACGCAGGCGCCGTTGACGCAGTTCTGACCTGGTTGGCACGCGCGACAGACGGCGCCGCTTCGGCCGCAGGTGGCGTTCGTCGTGCCGGAGTTGCAGACGCCGTTTCCGGAGACGTCACAGCAGCCGCCGCAGGTCGAGGCGTTGCACATCGGCGCCATCTTGCAGGCCTTGGTGTCGGCGTCGCAGACCTGTCCCGACGGGCACGCCATGCAGGCCGCTCCGCCCGAGCCGCAGGCGACCGTCTCGACACCGAGGAGACAACGTGACGTTCCCGCCTCGCAGCAGCCCGTGCACGTGGTTGGAGTGCAGGGCGGCTGAGTGCCGCAGCCGAGGAGCAGGAGCGCGAGGAGCCAGAACCGCATGCGGAGGCGTCTAGCCGAATCGTCTCGGTGAATCGATGAGCGTCTATCTCGATCGGTGAATCCAGTGGTGGGCGATCAAGTCGTTCCCGCCCGAGAGGTTGGGCGCGAGACGCAAGACCCGGCTGAGTTCCGCGCGGAGCCGATCGTCGATTCTCGTCGCGTCCACCGACACCTCGCGCGTTCGCAGTTCGGCCTCGAGGCCTTCGAGCTCGAGCTGGAAGAAACGCCGCTTCGGTCGAATGCCCTCGGTCTCGATGACGGCCTGCGCTTGAGCGTCCGTCATCGGAGGACCGGCGACCTCGAACGACCCCAACCGGGCGTGGTGCGTGAGCGCGGTCGTCCCCAGCCTCATCAGCGCCCACTTCCCTTCGCCAGTCGCATCCGCAGCGCTCACGAGGCGAGCCAACTCTTCGTCGTCCGCCACGCGAAGCAGCGCATGCAACACGTCTCGACGCTCGTTTGGGACTTGAAGGGTTCGTCGAAGGACGCTCGCGACTCGGGCGCGAGAGCGCTCCAGAAACACCTTGAGCAGCTCCCGCACCGAGGCGTTCCAGGCGCCGCGTCGGTTGCTCACCCGCCGCTGAATCTTCCACCAGCTCTCGGGTGACCGCGCTGCTCGCGAGCCGGTGGAAGGAGTTCGCCGGCCCGCTCGCGAAATGGGTGAAGGGCCCCGAGTCCTTCGAGCGTGGGCTGGTGAAGCGCGTGCGCCTGAACGCCGCGCAGGTCGAGCGCGAAGGCGTGCGGCTCTTCACGTCGTTCCCGCTGAGCGAGCTCGTGTTCGACGAGCCGGACTTCACCTCGGCGCAGCTCGAGCGCCTGGGCCGCTCCGAAGCCCTCGAGCACGTGCGTGAGCTCACCATCTTCGAGATGATTCAGACCCGCTCGCCGCCGCGCGCCTTGTCGTCGCTCGCCAAGGGAAATCGATTCGGGAACCTCCGGCGGCTCAACTTGCGCGTTCGCGGCAAGAGCGCGGCCGATTGGAAGGCGCTCTTCTCGAAGCTCGACGCGCCGAAGCTGGAGCAGCTCCACCTGCGCTACGTCCACACCCACCACGGCATCTACGAAGGGCTCGTCGCGGCGAAGAAGCTGCCCTCGCTGCGGCTCGTCACCGAGAGCATGGACCTGCCGATGAAGGGCCTCGACGAGAAGGTGCTCGCGCGCGCGGTCAAGACGCTCGAAGGCCGAGGAATCCGAGTCCAGCGCACGTCGTGATCAGTCGTTTCGGCCGAGCTGGATCGCCGATAGCACAGCTCGACATCGCCAAGCGCACGAAGCGTTTCGTGAGTAGTGAGCCCGCATGGCCTCCTTCGACGAACTCCTCACCGCCACCCGCGTCGACGCCTCGACCGACGCCCTGACGATTCCCCTCGGCTTCAGCCAGGGCAAGGCCACCTTCGGCGGGCTCGTCGTCGGCGCCTGCGTGCGCTCGATGGAGGCGCGCGTCGCCACCGATGGCCGGCGGCTGCGGTCGATCTCCGCCCAGCTCCTCGGCGCGCCGAGCCCTGGAGAGACGACGATTCGCCTCCGCCTCCTCCGCACCACCAGCACCGTCACCACCTTCGCCGCCGACCTCGAGCAGCGCGGCGAGGTGATGACCCACGTCGTCGGCGTCTTCGGAAAGGACCGCGCGACCGATCTCGACTGGCAGCGAATTCCCCCTCCGGCGATGCCCGACTGGCGCAGCCTCGAACCGCTCGTGATGGAGCTCGCCTTCGTCCCCGAGTTCACCCAGCACTTCGAGTACCGCTCGACCGGCGCAGTGCCGTACACCGGCTCCACCGAGGCCTCGGCCGGCTTTCTCCGCCCACGTGTTCCCTGCGAACGACGTGACGGCGCGCTGCTCGCCTGCCTCGCCGACGTCTGGTGGCTCGCCTCGGCGACCTCGATGAGTGACTTCCGCCCCGGCGCGACGCTCACCTTGAACGCCGACTTCCACCACGCCCTCGACGGCCTCGACCCCGAGGCGCCGGTGTTCCATCGCGGGGCCTCTCACGTTCTCCACCAGGGCTACGCGCACGAGACGCGCGAGCTGTGGGGCGTCGACGGGCGAATGCTCGTCACCGCCACCGAGTCCATCGTCATCATCAA
>Ga0268298_10006390_pt1 | contig 10718 bp, 10 predicted proteins | sample WWTPWeurt_MetaG_FD_194462 | JGI IMG/M metagenome (GOLD analysis project Ga0268298, IMG submission 194462) | Activated sludge microbial communities from WWTP in Nijmegen, Gelderland, Netherland - WWTP Weurt | ecosystem: Engineered > WWTP > Aerobic digester > Activated sludge | place... | reverse complement strand
TATCATTCTCTTCAATGCGAAGGCGCGATTTTTCCAGAGCGATTCGACGAATAACCGCGTCCATATTCTGCCGGCGTATATGCATTTTTTTCAAATCGGACTGAGCAATGACTAAATCACGCTGTATATTCATCAATGATATTTTTCTTTTCTGAGCATCATTCTGTTGTGTCCTATACGTTGCTGCGTCCATATGTTTTATGTCATTATTTAATTTTTCTGAGACACGTCATTCGGTATTATCTCATTCGATTTCTGCTCAATATTTTTTTCCGTCTCAATTTTTCTGGAAGAAATAAATTTTCTGGGAGACATGGTAGCTATTTGACTCAGTTTAATTGGCTGCGTTCCCGAGTCAGTATACACAACTGGCTCATACATATAATTTTTTTCTGTCGTTTGATCGTCTGACGTGCGCGTTTTTGACTGTTGAACAGAGTATGTGCCAGAAGAAGACAGTTCTCGTGATTTGGCAGTGTATCGCTGATATTCCCGTAAGCATTCCCGACAAAAAGTAGGTCGTTTTCCATCAGGCTTAAATGGAACCTCTATAGCCATACCACATGAATGGCATGTTGCCGGATATTTCTGGGGAACTGCATTTTCGGAGTTTCTCTCAGTCAATTGTTCACCTGGATCTTTGACTGCAATAGCGCCCTGGTCCATTTTTTGTTGCGACAATACCAAACCACCCCCAGCACCAATTGTTTCACGACCCGCTCCACCGATCTTTTTACCCTCGTTAAAAGAATTCGAGAACTGTTCTTGGATTGAATAGCTCTTCACAGAAGAAAAGGTATTATTTTTAATATCGTCGCTGTCTTTATCGAAAAACCTTTGTCTCGCTACCTGACGATCTATTTCTTCACGACTACGCATTCCGCTCCACTTTCGTATTTTCTCTTCCACATCCGATTTTTTCGAAGCATATCGCTCGCGCGAAACACGTATGACTTTTTCAGCAGAATCAGTCGCAGCATCAACGCTAATAGGGGCAAGCGTCATAGCGCTAAATGCGTCTCCAGCTATTCCATCAATCATCAGTTTGAGATATATGCTATATTTTGGCAAATTTACCAAATCATTCATCATGAACACCGGTTCAAATTCTTTCTCCAAAAACTCAGCGTCCATCGCTCCAACACGAAACGACAGTATCGTCCCAACATTACCAAAAATAGCATCCCTCACCTCTTCCTGTAACTGTGTAATATATTGGTTAGCCAATATAAGATTAAGCCGATATTTTCGCGCTTCAGACAAAATATTTGCAAAAGATTCCGTAGCGAAATTTTGGAACTCGTCCACGTACAAATAGAAATCGTTTCTTTCTTCTTCCGGCATATCCACTCGACCCATAGCTGCGAGCTGTATTTTCGTAACCATCATTGCGCCCAAAAGTGCGCTACTATCCTCGCCTATATGTCCCTTGGAAAGATTGAGGATGAGAATCTTTTTCTGATCCATAACCTCGCGTATATTGAACGACGAGTCTGCCTGCCCAATCATGTTTCGAATAAGATCCGTAGAAATGAATTGTCCGACTTTATTTTGAATAGGTGAGACTACTTCCTGAAGCGCTTTATCATTCCACTTGGAAAATTCATCCACCCAAAATGCCTTTACCGCTGGATTTTGCACATGCTCCAAAACCTTTTCACGAAATTTTTTGTCCGTCAATATACGCATTACTCCCAAAATAGTACTTCCCGGATATTCCAAAAGAGCGAGAAGCGCGTTCCGCAAAATGTATTCGAGACGTGGCCCCCACGAATCCGCCCAGAGTTTTTTGAACACACCTATCAACCCGGACGACACGAGATGACGAAAATCCGGAGAAACGTTTTCCATGATGTTAAAAGAAATCGGATACAATTGATCAGCCGGATTAAAATAGATGACATCATTGATCCGCTCCGGCGGTATCATTCGAATAATTTTTTCGGCGGTATCCCCATGCGGATCAACATATGCCACACCATGACCATTGCGTATATCTTGCAAAACCAAATGTTCGAGAAGCGTTGTTTTTCCCATACCCGTCTTCCCAATAATATACATGTGCCGACGACGATCATCCCGCTTAATTCCAAACACCGTCTGTTGGTTTCGAAAGTTTGTTTTTGCAAAATACGTAATATCATTCATACCGCACAAACAAAATTATTCAAAAAAATTATTGCATAATCGGCAGGTTTGCCGGAGCACCACCACTCTTCGCTGGAACACGCTGAATAAATGGAGATTTTACAGCCATATCAGGCATATGAAATATCGTGGCAAGTTCTTCTGAACTGAGCACAAACGTTACTCCATCCATACTTCGAGACTTATACCGATTAAATATTCTTCTTTGGCGAAAGCGCAAGCGCGATTTTTTGAAAATAAAATTAGCATATGTTTTCGACGCATCCTGAGGTTTAAACCCGTTAAGGTTCAAATCAGAAAACTGTTTGACCCCACCCATGAATCCGGCTATGACATCTTTAGTAAAATTTTCACGCCGTCCAAGATACAAAAATCGCATTTTCGTCTGAAACATATTTTTCCCAATATTGCTTTCAAGCGACTCCAAAACTTTTTTCTCTCCGGGAGTCAACTTGAACTCCACCGGCTGAGATTCCTTTTTTTCCGCCTCATGCGGAGTAAATTTAAGCTCCCCACCCACTATTTTTGTTCCGATATTTCCGAACACATCACCGATATCATCCTTAATAATTTGCCAGTTACTTTTCGCGCCACCGTTTGTACGACCCGCCAACTTTTCAACCAAATCTTTTCCACCTTCTTTTGCAGCCCATGTCTCCGGAAGAGGTTTAATAATATACTGTAGCCATATTTTTTGGTTCAATCCAAGCTTACCCATAACTTCAATCAGTCCAGCCAAAGGATCAATCATGTTTCCAGTTATATCCTCTTCAAAAAATTTATAGGTTCGAATAGGAAGCGGATCGGGTCCAGTCAATTCCATGTCCGCACCCCAAATATCCCATGTGCGATTGGGAATAACTGGAGGAATTTCACCGGTGTAATCCGAAACTTCCCGAATTTCTATATCGGGGTACTGCGCGTACAGATGCGCTTCTACCAAATTACGAAATTGTTTCGGGCTACGAACAAAAAAATGCACCATGCCCTCATTGCTTACTAACTCAAGACTAAAGCGATGTGTCAAAAAACCATCCAGAAACTCTTCGAAGACATTTGGTGTTTTCATCACTCCCGCCATTCCCAAAAAGAGAGATTCCATCAGCTTTGGACTCTTTTCAATATTTTGCGGAGGAATAATTTCCAAGAGAACATATTCTATATTCCCCATAAACGCAGAACAAGCATAATCCATCCATATTTCCTTAAATGCAAAGTACAGCGGAAACGGTAAAAGTATAAACCAAACGGAACGTATTGCCTGATACATTCCGATAATTCCATTTTTAAAGTCAAGAAGTGCGCCCACTACAATATCCATGGATTTGCAATTCAGCGCTTTAATGCACTGATATTATTCTTTGTTTTTTAATGTATACGCATTCTTCCCCGTTCGGAAAAAAAAGTGGCTCAAATTGATAAATACCGTTGTTTTCTTCACATTCTTTATTTTTGAAACACGATCAAAGATTTCCTCGCGTGACAAAGAACCGCCTTGCTGTTTCAGAATTTGTTCGATTGTTTCTCGTACCGTCCTATCATCAAAACCCCACTCACGAAGCGCATATATTCCCCTTCCAACAAGCACGAATGAACCATCCTTTATCAATTCATTATGCACTGTCTGCACATTAGCGGAGGACATTCCCTTATTGAGTCCGTAGACATTTATTTTCTGTGCGATTTCTCTGAAATGCATTGGCTTTCCTTCGTGCATCAGTACAAGACGAGCTCGATCACGCATACCTCTCGGGGAAACAGATGCCCATGTAGCTATACCCCACTTATCAAACACATTACGCCGAATACGCGGAGTTACAGTAAGGTATGCTTCCAACTCTTCAACGGTTTTTTTGATCCCGATTTCAGTCAGAATGCCATAAATCTCTCGGAGAGACATGAGAGACTTCCGCTGATCCATAACTTGATATACGGTATCAACAACTTTTTCAAAATGATCTACATCAAAATTGGAAGTTGCAATAACTCCATCGAGCAAACACCGCTTTTCATCTTTCAAAAAACGACCCTTCATGTATTCCAAAAGAAAAACTATAGCCCGCCGTTCCCGCCAATCATCAAGCGGAAAAACGTTCAATAATTCTTCCTCCCTTATGATACCACTTTTTGCATGCACCGTGAAGAGGATTCGATCAATTCCATGTTGCAAATAATGCGTATAACACTCATGAATTTCACAAAATACCTGCTCTACGATTTGCCGGATGCGTTCTCTGGTCACAGAGTATTTTTTCCCCACAGCATCAAGTGTGAGTGGAGCAGTTTTTTCCTGAAAAAGTCCGAATCGCGCACCAACAATATCTCTGGTCCTTTTTGGAAAAAAATCCAAACATTGGTGAATTGGCATGTGAAAAGAGTCCAATTGAACACCATCCAAAGACCTATTTTCTTTACTATCTTTTCTCATAACATTACAAAACGTTATTAGACCCATTACCATGTCCTATGCGTAGAGAAAGACTTTGTAGTTCAAAACAATCATATCAAAAGCCCAAAAATCTCCTGCGTCAATTTCAGAAGATTGTACCACACACTACTATTTTGTCAATAAAAAAGCTCCCTAGACGGATACTGGTAAACTCAAGGTCCTGCAAATCCCCTTTTCACCCTAAAAATCCAATGTATAAGTTTCTTAAGATTTTCTTCACCCTCAACGCCCTTCAAGCGTCCCTGAAGGTATCCGAGACGATAGGTGATGCCATCGCTCATAAGACGCCAATTCGTCGACTCCAAGGCTTTCCTTATAATCCTCTGAAGCTCATGAATACTGTCATATTCTTGTCTCCCTGACTTGGTATCCTGAACCCCAAACCCGACAACAACATCTTTTTGAGTATATAGCTTTCCAAGATCGAGCTTAGCATATCCAGCATTCTCGATAAGAGGATTGAGAAGGTTTTGAAGTTCAACTATCGTGAGTTTTTGTATCTTTGCAATAGCATCATATACCTCGCTATTTTCCTCTCTTTCTTTTGCTTCCTTCATCAGATTTGTTGCTTGCTTTAATCTCTCTGCCGCAGTGATATATTCCGAACCTTCTTTCTGAGAGAGACAGTACTTCTTTCGTTTTCTTTATTTTCCTGATCAAAAATATTTGACTGATAAAGCATATTTCCACCACCTCGTTCCGGAACCACTAGATGAAAATCGTTTGATTGTGCTTGATAGACATTTCGCAAAAATGTACTTTTTCCTGTTCCATTTTTACCAAATAAAATATTAACTCTCTCCAAACCTGTAATTTTAAGAGAATGCTGGGTATTTTTTACAAAACGATTTCCTGTAATTTCAGTTTTCATATCTTTTGGAAAACAAACAAATGTTCGTGCATTATCAGAAGAAAATTTGATTCCTTTGATTTTGTAACCCAAAAACCTGTTGCCTTACAGTTGAATTGTCTTTTGATGATGTCTTCTTTCAAGACAAATCCTGCTTTCAAAAACCTATCCATGACCTTGAACGCAAGAGGCTGATATATCTTATTTCTTCGAGTATCACCCATTAAAATCGCACAAAATTTCCCCGGCTTTAATACTAGATATAATTCTTTTGCTACTTTCTCCATTTCATCCGCAAATTTTTCTATACTATGAATGTTTGATAAGTCTTCTTCAATTTGTCCCTCGCTATATTTGATGATGTCAGCATAGGGAGGATGCGTGAGTATAAAATCAATGCTTGCATTTTCTGCTTTACCAAGGTCACGTGCGTCGCGTTTCACAACCTTCTGCCACGCTTTGTTGTCTACATTGAATTTCAAACTTTCCTTTGTCCGTTCAAGTGCCGCATCATTCACATCCGAACAAATGATATGGCGATTGAGAATTTTTGCCTCAATCGCTGTCGTGCCGCCGCCAATCATCGGGTCAAGCAAAATGTCGCCTTCGTTCGAGTAGCGAAGAATGAGATTGCGCACAACTTCTGGGGACCAGTTTCCACGCCAATCTGATTTATGAGTCGCCCAATTTCCGCGACGAGGAAAAGCCCACACCGTTGTGCATTCAAGTTCAAAATCGTCGGGATGTAGCTTTAGTGTGGTCATTTTTGTTCAACAATCCTAAATTTCTTTGATCTCACAAGCTTTACCGAGTTGTAGTCATTCTTGTCAGTAAACTCATACTGCCAAATCCAATACTGATCGCCACGTTTTTCAAAAAAGAGCGGAACAACTTTTTTACTCGTATGCTCCGACCACTGGCGGTACGGGTAGTACAATTGACGGATTATCGTGTTCTTTGTTGAAGAGTTTTTAGCTTCTACCAATACCACCTGGTCACGACCTTCATATCCTGCATCTACCTCTGTTTGTACACTACTCGTCTCAAGCGTGGCATTGCCGATTTTGTACGAAAACGCAGGTGTATATTTTCGCCCACGAATAGTAAGAACGAGCGATGGGTCATCCATGAATGTACGAATCAAACTGGATGCATATGCGAAATCAAGGTGTTGCATTTCAGAATTACCTACGACAGACGTATCAAGTTTGAAATCTAGTTTTGTTGGGTAATCTTCTGGTTCGCCCGCAATTTCAGGTATATCCATAAAACCTTCGCCATTCACAATGACATAGCGTCCGTTCTTTACAGGCATGAGGAAAAGTTCATTGTCCCTCATTACCTCCGGCAAATCTTCTCGCGAGTCTATTTTGCACAATATGCGCACTTCTTTTTCTCCTGTTTTGTTGAATTTTTGCACCGACTTTTTTATTTGAGCTGCAGAAAGAGGAAAGGGTTTTTTGGAGAAATCGTGCTCCAATATCTTGTAGTCATTAAAAATCTTTTTCCATGAATTGCCGTTTGCCATATCGTTCAATAGTTAGTTACTAATACCTCAGTAATTTTGCCACGCTTTGATCCTTTGGAATTGATTGCACGACCAGCAACGATTTCATTGATTTTTAGACCTTCAATTCCAGAGTATATTTCATTGATAAATGGCGTATCCGAATTGGACAACATCACAAAACAACCTTTTTTATGCAATTCCACAAAAGTATCGCGCAATTCTATTTGTTCTTTTTCTAAGAAAGTCTCTGCTGTGTAAGAAGTAAACGAGGCTGTTTTGCTTACAGGGAAATATGGGGGATCAAAATAGATAAAATCTTTCCTTTTAGCTCGTTTCAAAACTGCCTTATAATCTTGGTATTTTATTGAAGTATTTTGCAAAGATTTAGAAACTCGAATCAGATTCTCTTCATCACAAATCAAAGGATTGTTATAGCGACCAAACGGAACATTGAAACCACCTTGTTTGTTTACTCGATATAAACCATTAAATCCCGTGCGATTTAGATAAATAAAACGAGAAGCGATATCAATATCAGACAAGTCTTCAATTTTCTTGGCGCGAATTTTCAAATAATATTCCTTGTTGTGCTTGTGCTTTTTGAGTGCTTTTATAAGTTCAACAACATCATTTTTAATAACATTGTATGTAGTAACAAGTTCTTTATTTAAGTCAGATAGTTCTGCTTTTTTTGGCAGTAAGTCAAAGAAAACCGCGCCACCGCCAACAAACGGCTCAAAATAGGTATTTGTAATTGGATCGAAATCCTCTGGCGGATATAATCCAAGATCGCGGAATTGTTTGAGTAATTGCCTTTTTCCACCAACCCATTTTACAAACGGTTTTGGTTTTTCCTCAAGCAACCTTGCAACATCCTCAAACATATTTTCTTTATTTGCTGTATGAAAAAGACGTCGCGCGTAGATCGTGTTTATTGAAAATTTATCTGCGATTTTGGCAATGGTTTGATTTTGTGTAGTCATAGTTATGTTTAATTGGTATCTGGCAAGTCTCTTAGCCTTTTACCTTTGTATTGCCAATAAGCAGCTCCTTGGTATGCACCACTATTATTTAGTCCTCCTTTTTGTTCATATATTTTGTATGTTAATGGTGCAAGCTTCCAAATTTGTCCACCATACTCAACTTCACGCTCGCCAACCACTTTCGCAGCAATTTCTTTATCAGCTATAAAAACAATTTCTTCCCCATCCTTAATCCCTTTTTTATAAAAACTAAATCTTGCGCCTTGTTCTCTTGCTTTAGAAACTTCATCAAACTCTTTTTCCTTATCAATATCTTTGGGAAATATCACTTTACCCTCGAACGACAACAAAAGCTGTCGTACTAGATCGTAGTCAAGAGCAAATAATTCGCTATTTCCAACTTGATGCTTATTAAAGATTTCCTTCAAAAGAATTTCTTTGTCAACATAGTCATCAAGTTCAATCGCAAAAAATCTTTTCAAGCCAGAGACATTGTAATAACCATTCGCCTCAAGATTGCGCATTCGTTCTTGGAAATTGGCAGTGCCAGTTTGACCTATTTTAATCAAACCAGAAACTGCTGTTGTCATTATGTAAATAATTCCTTTCATAAATTTATTTCAAAAGTTGATCTACGCTCACCCTAAGCACCTTGGCGACCTTTTTCGAAAATTGGCGGAGAGTGAGGGATTCGAACCCTCGGAGCCTTGCGACTCACACGCTTTCCAAGCGTGCGCACTAGACCAACTATGCGAACTCTCCTTGTGTACATATTCCAGAGGAAAGTACTGACCCCGAAAAACAGCTCTGAAAAAGAAAACGAAAGAATACAACACCTTCCGTTTCATCATATTATAGAACCTTTCTCATTTCAACCTTTTTAAGACCCGAATCGGCTCCCCGATAAATACAAGTAATATCTTCTTCTACATTAATCCGGCCGGATTGCTTCGCCTTTTCAATAAGCATTTCGAGAAGTACATCCTCCCTTTCCTCCCCGGAATCGAGAAATGACTCCACTCCCCAATACAGCATCATACGTCTCCAAGAATGTTTGTCCGGCGTAATAGCGAGAAGCTGTATTTGCGGACGAAAATGCGACAAAAGACGAGCTGTCTCTCCTGTTTTTGTTACAGCGAGAATCAACTTAGATTCTCCATGCTTTGCCAATTCATACATGCCACGAATCATGTCTATGTACTGAGTATCCACTTTTGTTTCTAGTGTTTCCAACACATCGTCATAGGGAGATTTTTCTGTACTTTCGATAATGTCTGCCATAGTTTTGACGCATTCGACTGGATATTTTCCATTTGCCGATTCTCCCGAGAGCATGACGGCATCCGCATGATCCATAACCGCATGCGCCACATCGCTGATTTCAGCGCGCGTCGGTCGAGTGTTTTCTATCATACTTTCCAGCATTTGCGTTGCAACGATTACCGGCTTAGTTCCCAAAAGACTTTGTTCAATAATTTCTTTCTGCAGAAATCCAATTTTTTCCTGACCCGCTTCCGTTGCCAAATCTCCGCGCGCCACCATAACAGCATCAGTTGAAGCGATAATCTGCGCGAGATTTTCAATCGCTTCCTCTCTTTCTATCTTCACAACTATGTGCGGACGATCCGATTCTGCGAATACATGTTCGGCAATCATTCCTCTTAATTCCTTCACATTTTCAGAGCTTCCAACAAAAGACAACGCGATATACTCCACTCCCTCACTACATGCGAATTCCAAGTCACTCTTGTCCTTTTCAGAAAGAGCTGAAAGTTTGAGGTGCGATCCGGGGAAATTTACGCCTTTGTGATTTTTTATCGTTCCGGCATGCAAAACTCGCGCCACCACTTCCGCGCCGCGAACTTCTTCAACAGAAAAAGAAATTTTTCCGTCCTCTACCAAAATACTTTGACCCGGCTTGAGTTGCGAAAGCAATCGCTCATGATCGATACCGATTCTTTTTTCGGACAACGGCACATGTAGGGCATTTGCTTCGCAAAACACCACCAATTCATCCTGAAACACTTCTGTATCCAGAGATACAACAGTTCTCATCCTCGGTCCCTGCAAATCAGCCATGATCGCGACAGGAAGACCCGTCTGCTTTTCAGCTTCGCGGATATTACGGATAGCGGACGCGTGCCATGTGTGATCCGAATGCGAGAAATTAAGACGCGCCACATTCATGCCGGAAAGAATCATTTTTTTGAGAACCTCGACACTAAATGATGCCGGTCCTATAGTTGCTACAATTTTCGTATTTTTTGACATAGAAACAAAAACACTTACCACCTCTGAGCATCAGATGCGGTCTGTGATTAAAAAATCATTTCCTCTGTATTGTACCACTCTCTTTACAAAAAAACAGGCTACGTCTGTTGCCTGCTTTTTCGCTCTGAAAATTTCAAGTCAGATGTTACTTGAGAATAGAAATCCCTCCGATAAGAGGAAGCGGTTTCATTTTTCCTTGAGCTGCATTAATAATTCCCATAAGCCAAAGTACTATAGAAAACACCATCCCGAGAGGAAGAATAACAAACCAGCCAAGAAAAGGAATGACTCCTCCTATAATATTCACAGCGATGACAGTCAAGAACAGCAAAAGTCCTTGATTCGCATGATACATGGCAAATTTCGAATCCTTCGCCACAAGAAGCGGAATAAAAAACACGAAATACGCTATAATAGCCATTCCTTTATTTTTATCAACATCCTGTGAATCCTCTTTCATATCTTCTGCACCCGTATATCCCTGTGATCCTGAAGTACCTTCAGAAG
>Ga0268298_10006389_pt1 | contig 10719 bp, 21 predicted proteins | sample WWTPWeurt_MetaG_FD_194462 | JGI IMG/M metagenome (GOLD analysis project Ga0268298, IMG submission 194462) | Activated sludge microbial communities from WWTP in Nijmegen, Gelderland, Netherland - WWTP Weurt | ecosystem: Engineered > WWTP > Aerobic digester > Activated sludge | place... | reverse complement strand
AAGGTCGTTTAGCTTGTCGTTTCCAAACTCGTCTTCGGACCGGAGAAGTTCGCCGAGTTTTTCAAGCTCGGCGGGATGGTCTAGCTCCACTTCGACCAGTCCCCACAGTTTTTGCACGATTGACCGGGCGCGCTTTACATCCGATCGCTCATTCAAAACCACGTCGGCCAACAGTTGCGCATTGACCTCGACGACTTGCCGCTCCGAAATCGCGGCCTCTTTGGTAACTATCCTGGTAACTTCGGCCTTGGTAACTTTTGCCTCGGCCGCTTCTTTGATCCTTACGGAGAGGTCGCGGGACCATCCTTCGCGCTCCGCGCGCTTCTTCACGGCCACATGGGAACATCCGTATTCCTCGCCGATCTGGCGCAGGGTCTTCGATCCGGCGCGGTAGTCGCGCTCTACGGCTTCCCAATCGACCTTGGGGCGCTTCGCGACCTCAGTGGAGGCCATTACCCTGCTCCCGGATCGCCTGCGCGATTAGTTTGCTGACGGCCTTGCGCTCCTTGCCGAGCGCGTGCGCAATTTCGGCTTTTGTCCTGCCTTCGCGGAACAAAGCCAGTGCTATCGCGCTTTCCTGCCTCGCCACTTCGGATTCACTTGCCATTTTTTACCCGTATGCTATATTTTGATTGCGTACCGATGAGCAACCATTTTACCGGAGATTGAAATGTCAAGCACACTGAAGACGAAGGAAATGCCCGAAATGGGCGGAGGGGGGCGGCTTCCGGCCTTACTGTACGAGATTCTTCCGCCGCTGTACCTGAGCTACCTGACGACCCGCGGCATCGCCGCCCATGTGGTCGGTTCCCGGTTTGAATACAAGTCCGCTCCGGTGGTGCTGTGATGCGTGCCGGCGAAATCTTTGAGCAGCCCGACGAGGGAGACATCCGGATCGTTGTCGGCAAGCTGTCCTACTGGCTTCCGAACGACGTCCGCGCCGACGACCTCGGCTACGTCGCAGTTACCGGGCTCCTCGTCCAGGAGTACGGACCTCAGTACGACGAAGAAGGCTTCGAGCTTACTGGCGAAGGCCAGTGGGACGATCTCTGCCCGCTGGTCGACTTCCCGATCCTGTACCGCTCCCGCGAATGGCAGCTCCCGAATCTTCGGAGGGAAGCATGACCACCCTACGTATGCGTGACCGCCTGCGCGGTCTCCGCACCGAGCGTGACGCAGCCGAACGCCGCGACCGCATCGTGGGTTACGGCCTCGTCGTCCTCGCCTGCGCTTATGCCCTGTTCGAGCTTGGCGTCGCCATCGAACAATATGGCGAGAGTCGTGCCGCCGCAGAGTCTCAGCGCGCCGCAGCAGCGGGGGCGGACAAGGACAAGGCATACAAAATGCTTGCCGACTGCCTGAACGGCAAGGCGATCAAGGTCCGGGGCCACAACGCGGCCATCTTCTGCGACCGCGCCAGCTATCAAGGGGGTTTGTGATGGAACCCTGCGCCAACACTGCGGCCCTGAACCGCTACCTTTCCCAAACAGACGCTGCCGACCGTCGGGAAACGGCGATCGAGGAAGAAACCGCCCGCCTTCTGGCCGACGAGTACAGTCCCGGCGCCATCGGCAATGCCGGCGAAGCGTGGTCCGAACTGCTGGCCGAAGATTGCCCGGAGATTATCGGGGCCATCATCCTCGCCAATCAATCGACCGATTGCCCGCGCAACGCCTACGCCATGCTGATCGGAGAGGCGGTACTGGACCGTGTGACCGCCTACTGGCGCAGCCTGGCCCGCGCCAAGGCGGAACAGACGATCGAGAATTCCTGCCCCTACTGCTTCGATGCCGGCTGCCGGCACTGCGAGGAAAGGCCGCGCGACGACTGACCCTGCCCGGCTCGGCGAAACGGCCACCTTTGTAGGGTGGCCGTTTCTTTTTTGGCCTCTGCGATTTAGCCCGGCCTGGCAGACGGAGAGCGCGCCGCAGTCGCGAATGCCCATTCTATACCCTATTCGTCGGGGAACAAGTCCATCTGCGGCTCGGTGTGCAGCCATGCCTGACCGGCGGATAGCCACTGCCGAATCTCGCGCTCCTTCGCCTTGGCGTCCGTCGACCACTCCGGCCGGCGCGGAAGCTCGGCCCGCCACATCGCCATGTGCTGCTCAACCTGCCACTCGAAGTTGAACGGCTTGGCGTATGGGCGGACCTGCAGGCTACTCGTCATCCTCATAGTCCGCCGACGATCCGCGATAGCGCCGCTTCCCGTTGTAGCCGTACTCGCAGTAGTTTTTCCGGTCAGCGAGGAACTTCCGCATATCCTTCGGAGAAGCCGATGCTAGGGTGTTCAGCAGCAGGCCGACGCGCTGCGTCTGGACGCAGGCGCCGGTTTGCTTGTCGAACAGCAAGCCCGTCGTCGCACAGGCGTAGTAGGTCTTGCCGGTCTTCTTCGGCCATTGCGCTTCCCCGAGCAGGCTTTCCTCCCGCTCCCCGGTGTGCATCAGAAAGACCATTCCCCGCCACTGGATCGAGGCGGCGATTCGGTCCATCAACAATCCGCTGACTTCGGCCATGTCAGTGCATCCGGAACGACTGAGACAGCTTGGCAAGCCCCTTCCCGGTCACAAGCACCTGCTCGACCACCTTCTCCGAACCGTCGTCGCGCTGAACTGTCGTGACCTTGTGTGTCAGGTAGCCGCACTGGATTTTGTCCTGGTAGGCGACATTCCCTGCTCCGCCTGGCCGGCGGTAGATCCAGTGATTCGCCCGCAGCCAGTCGAAAAGCCGCTTCGGCTGAATCTGCAGCGCCTTGGCGGCAACCGTGCAGTTCATCAGGCCATCGGCCTCGGCAATCCGCTCCAAGGCTTCCGCCTTCGGCGCCAGCGCCTCGACCTTGCTTTCCAAGGCCAGCACCTTCTCGGTATAGGTCAGCAGCAGGCCGCGCATGGCGGCGGGGTCGGATAGGATTTGCATCGGGTCGATTGCCGGTTTCGCAACCTGTTCCTCAAGCGCCTGCCAGCGGTCAATGATCCGTGCCGTGAATTCCGGGCAGAGTTGCGCGACGACAATCAGGCTGTCCCGCTTGCACAGGTTATAGACGCTGATAGTTTTCGGGCCGGGGCCATCGTTCGAGACTTCAGCCAATGGCGGAAGTGCGATAACTCCGCGATTTCCAAGCCGTTCGATTGATCGGCGAACGTCAGCATGGTTCGATTCAACCAGCCCGGAAATTTCCAGACTGCTCATGGTCAAGGTATCGGCGCTCGCGCCGGGGATGGTCAGTGCGTCCATTCGTCTCTCCTTTTCATTCGTCAAAGCTGCTCAGAAGCGTGTCCATGCGCCAGTGCGCGTCGTTGCCAAGGTGTTTCCAGAGGAATTTCGCGGCGTGTTCCCCGCGCAGAAAGGCCATCACCTTTCCGTGGTACTGCTCAAACTCGTTCTGATCGGCGGCGGCGTAGCTGATGCTCTTGGGGATCGGGACAACCCCGCCCTTGGCCCCGGCGCACCACTCCACCCAACCGGCGCCGACCGTCAGCCAGTCGCGGAACACCTCGAAATCATCGAACCGCTCCTGCGAATCGAAGACGGCCGCGAGAATGGCGAAATGCCGGCGGTGATAGGCCGACGAACGCGGAATCACGAACTCGATCGTCGCGAACTCGCCGGGTTCAAGGGCGGTCAGGCGCTTCCAGATCTTCCGCCAGCCGCGGCGGTCATCCTTCTGCCAGCCGTCGAACAGACCAAACAGGAAGCGGCGGACGTGTTCGAGGATGGATTCGGGCGGAAAGCCCTCGGCCGTGCGGATGATGGTCACTTTCGACATGGTTGCTCCACGTTGAACAATCGCGCAATCACAAATCGCCGTCCGGGATTCTCGTTGCATTGCCGAACTTCTCGACGATTTCGGCCAGCCGGCGCTTCGCCTCTTCCGGCGAAACCGTCGTTTCCCCCGGCGCCGGCAGCGCGATACGGCGCTTCGGCACCTCGTTCGGCAGGTTTCCCTCCTGGATTTCGTTGATGGCCTCGTCAAGCGCCCGCTTCCAGCGGCCCTTGATCTGGTCATAGCGGCTCGTCGTCAAGTCGAATGATCCAACCTTGACCGCTGCGGCCCAATACACGGCAGGATTGCTCCAGCGGTCGGAATCCGACTCCCGGCGGCGCAACTGCTCGACCGCCTCAAGGTACGTCGCCTCGTAGTCGAGCGGCGGACGGCAGGCTTTCAGGAACTCGGCCAGGCTCGGGGGCCAGTCGTACCGCTTTCGGCACTCGACGATGCCGCGCTTCACTTCCTCGGCGGTCATGCCCTCTTCCTCGAAGGCTTCCGCCCAGGCTTCCCGCCAGTTGGCAATCGCCGCCTGATTGGCGAAAGCCGAGCGCCAGCGGTTCGGATAGGTGCCGTCCATGCGGTTGAACAGCCGGTCCATCAGCGAACAGGCCGCGCCGTCCGGCCACTTCCGGGACTCAAGCCACCCGTTCCGCTTGAGCGTCGATAACGCGCCCATGATCGCCTCCTTCCGGTTTTGGTTTCCCGTCGCACTCGGCGGCATAGATCGGGTCGTTGACGTAGCGGATCGGGTCGAACTTCTCCGGGCGGCTACGCGCCTGATGCTTCCCTGTCCGTCCGAATTCAACCGCCTTGTCGCACCACGTTCGCCAAGTCGCCTGCCAGTCAAGGCGAAGCACGCCATTCGACTCGGCCCAATTGCGCATACGCTGCAACTCGTCGGCAATGCTCACCCCGCGCTCGTTCGCGTATCTGGTCCCGGTGTCGTTCGGGCAGAAGTCGGCAGGCATCTTCGATTTGCGTTTTTTATCCTTCGCCGGTTTTTCGTCGGAAGATGGCGACGGCGAAGCCGGTCCACCATCTACTACGCTAGTAGTAGATGTCTTTGGTTCTGGTTCTGGTTCTGGTTCTGGTTCTGGTTCTGGTTCTGGTTGCTTAAGCATTGCTGTAGCATTGCTAGAGCTTTGCTTAAGCATTGCTTCGTCGTCAGTTTGAGTGGAATCCCTGCCCGATTTGGCGCTACCTCCCTTGCTGCCTGCCTCGGCGCGGCGACGATAGGACTCGACAGCTTCCGACAACTCCTGTTCAACGCGCCGGCTAACCCACCGATCCCCGTCTCTTGAAAAGAATTGCTCAAGAACTTCATCCACATTGCTACGATCTTGCTCGTTCATTGCTCTAGCAATGCTGTAGCAATGCTTGGAAATTAACTCACCCTTGTTCCAGTAGTGCGCGATCAGCAACAGGTAGGCGCCATGCTGCCCCTGCGACAAGTGCATGGTGTCGGCCAGGTAGTCGGCCCAATACATCTTCATCCAGTGCCGGCTCATTAGAGATACCTCACTTTGCTGCCTCCATAACCACGGTCGGCCCGAGATAGCCGCAGGTCGAGCAGAGCAGCACGCGGGCGCGTTTGTCGTCGACGTTCATGGCCTTGATCGCTGCGCACATGGCGCGAGAAAGGGATTTTGATTTGCCGGTAACGGTGCGCCACTTCTGGCAGCCGGCACGGCGGACTTGCCCGAGGTAGTAGCTCGGCGGCGCGTATATGTGAAGGGCCGGACGGCCTGCTGGCTTTTGCGTTTGCACAGATCCTCCCTGAGTCCCCTGACGCTTGAAAGGGTGGGCGGGCGCTCCCCAGGGGGGGTAAGGAGCGCCGGGGTTGCAATCCCCTGCCCATTGAAACCGGTGTCCGCTTGCTTGTGCGCAATCAAACAACTATGATGAATGACCACCATAGGATGAATGATTAACGTCGATTAGCTGACGACAATCAATTTATAACATTTTTGCTTGTCATTGCAACAAGTATTTTTGGCAAACGGAGGCCAAGATGAAGACGGACCGAGAACAGCAGCGAGAAAACCGATTGTGGAACACGCGCCAACTCATCAGGACGTGCGGCGGCGTCAATGCGGCGGCACGGATTCTGAAGCGCGACAACAGCTATGTGACCGCGATCGCCGGGCCAAACCCTACCCGCTCCATCGGCGATAAGACGGCCAACACCATCGAGGCCGCGCGCAATGATTGTTTTGCATGGATCAAGCGCAAGATTATTTTTGCATTCTGCTGCTTGCTTTTCGTTGAACAATCTGCCACCATGTCATAAAGGATGCGAGGCGCATTCTTGATCGACAACGGAGGTCGATAGACATGGAACGACTCAAACGCTTTGTTCTGGCGCTGCGCCTGATGGCACTGGATGTCACCATCGACGGTCAGTGCCAGTGCCTGTCCCGCGAAACCGATCCGCTCATTCGCTTCCGCATCGAAACCGCAAGAGCCAAGGCCCGCCGCGAGCGGACCCGGTTGCGCATGGCCTACAACGCCACGCTGCAGCCGGGCGAAGTTCGCCGCTGGACGACGGCCTAACACAATCACGGAGGACGATATGACCCTGCCTGTAGTCGCCAAGATGGCCGAACGCTTTGAAATGCAGCCGGCCGAATTCGAGAAGACGGTTCGCGCAACTGTCTGCCCCTCGAACATCACCAATGAGCAGTTCGTTGCATTCCTGATGGTCGCTAAGGAATACAACCTCAACCCGATCACCAAGCAGATTTACGCCTTCCCGTCGAAAGGCGGGATCGTGCCGATTGTGTCGATCGACGGCTGGCTTCGCATCATCAACGAGAACGCGCAGTTCGACGGCATGGAGTTCGTCGACAACGTAGAGGGCGGGAAACTGATGTCGATCACCTGTCGCATGTACCGCAAGGACCGCGCCCGTCCGACCGAAGTCACCGAGTACATGAGCGAGTGCCTGCGCGGAACCGACACCTGGAAGCAGTGGCCGGCGCGGATGCTGCGCCACAAGGCCACCATTCAGGCCGCGCGTTACGCCTTCGGCCTGTCCGGAATCTACGACGAAGACGAAGCGCAGCGCATGGGAGTTGCCAAGGAAAAGGACATGGGCGCGGCCGAGGTTGTCAATGAACTGCCGCCCTACCCGGCCGACGACTTCGCCAAGAACATCGAGGCGTGGGGACTCGCCATCAAGCAGGAGCGCGTAACGGCCGAGCAGATCATTGCCCGTTCGTCGAGCAGATACACGCTCTCCGACAATCAGATTGCGGCGATCCGGGCGCTTGAACGCCCCGCGAACGTCGATGCGGACGGCGTTATCGCCCCCGACGATTTCACGGCCGCTTACAACCGGGAGGAAAGCCATGCGTGAATTGAATGTGACCCAGGGCAGCCCGGAATGGCTCGCCGCCCGCGCCAAGTGTTTCACCGCCAGCGAAGCCCCGGCCATGATGGGGGTTTCCAAGTACAAGACGCGCGTCGCGCTGATCCGCGAAAAGGCGACCGGCATTGTCCCGGAAGTGGATTCCGGAACACAGGCCCGCTTTGACGCCGGCCACGCCGCAGAAGCATTGGCCCGTCCGTTGGCAGAGGAAATCATCGGCGCCAGCCTGTATCAGATCGTGGCGACGGACGACACCGGAAAATACCTCGCCAGCTCAGACGGCATTGCCAGCAATGACGGCGCAATCTCATGGCTGCCGTTCGGTTTCGAGCATAAGCTGCTCAACGCCACGCTTGCCGCCGCCGTCGATGCCGGAATTGTGCCGGACTCGCACAAGTGGCAACTGGTGCATCAGGCGATGGTCTTCGGCCTCAAGCGCATCCTGTTCTGTGTTTCGGACGGCACCCGCGCGAACTTTCATCACTGCTGGTTCGAGGCCAGCGAGGACGACATCAAGCAGCTTGTCGCCGGATGGGATCAATTCGCCGTCGACGTGGCGAACTATCAGCACATCGACGAAGCCCCCAAGCCGCTCGGCGCCGCCCCGGAAATGCTGCCGGCCCTGCGCATTCAAGTCACCGGGGCCGTCACCTACTCCAACCTGGCCGAGTTCAAGCAGCACGCCATGTCGGTTATCGGCGAAATCAAGACGGATCTGCAAAGCGATCAGGACTTCGCCGACGCAGAGAAAACCGTCAAATGGCTGAAGGATGTCGAAGACAAGCTCGCGGCAGCCAAGGCCGGCGCCCTCGCGCAAACCGAGTCGATCGACGCGCTCTTTTCGGCAATCGACGAGATTGTTTCACATGCAGCAAGCACACGCCTGAACCTCGACAAGCAGGTGAAGCGCGAGAAGGAAAACCGCAAGCTGGAAATCGTCACCCAGGCGCAGCAGGATCTGAATGCGTTTGTGGCCGAAATCAATGTCCGGCTGGCCGGCTACCTGCCCGCGCAAACCGGCAACTTCGGCGAAGCCATCCGCGGCCTGAAGACCATCGCCAGCATGAAGGACAAGGTTTCCGCCGAACTCGCGCGCTGCAAGGTTGCCGCCAGCGAAACGGCTTCCCGGATCGACGCCAACATTCGATTGCTCGATTCCGACAGCAAGCGCGGCCTGTTCCCTGACCTGAAAGCCGTCTGCACCAAGGCAGCGGACGATTTCGCCGCCCTGCTTTCCTCCCGCATGGCCGAGCATGAACGCCGGCAGGAAGTCGAACGCGAGCGCATCCGGCAGGAAGAAGCGGCCAAGGCGGCAGTGCAGATCCCGGCACCCGCGCCCGTTCCTGTGTCCGCGCCCGTAGCCGAGGCTATTCATGCCGTCACCAAGGCGACAGAAATCGCCCAGGCTCTCGTCCCGATCGAATCCGGCGCCACCATCAAGCTCGGCGAAATTAGCGCCCGCCTTGGCTTCACCGTCACGGCAGACTTCCTCGCCACCATCGGCTATGTCGCGCACAGCGAAAAGAACGCCAAGCTCTACCGCGCTTCCGACTTTCGCGGCATCTGTCAGGCGCTGATTCTGCACATCGGCAATGTTGCACGGCACCGGGATGCCGCATGAAGCTCGCTTACGACATCTCCCGCTGTACCGGGCAACAATGCCCAAGCGCGAACAACTGCCGACGCTACACGGAGCGCCATGTTCCGAAAGGGGTTATCGCCAGTTTCGCCGCCCTGTACCTGCGGAGAGAAGCGGGCGACAGCGCCTGCGACCAGTTCATTCCGGTGGAAGTCGTCAGCACGTTCGAGCGCGAACCCGAAACGCCCGAACCGCTCGCGCCGGTTGTTCCGCTGTTCAAGGAGGGCGACAAGTGAAGCGCATTACCCGCCGTCAGGCTCGCGCATGGCTCGCCCCGATGCGCGACTGTTTCGGCCAGATGAAGACCGGCGAGGTTGATGCCATCAGGGGCTACGCAGTGACCAGGCTGCACGACAAAGACGACTACGCCCGAATTGATTCGTGCATCGCCGGCTTTCGCGCCCTGATTGTTCGCCTATGCCCGGAAATCAACCCGGCACCGCTTGAGCGGGTCGAAAAGAAACTGGCAGCGGGAACGCCGCTGACCGTGCAGGAACTCGACGCAGCCCTGTCGCTGTTCAAGCAGTCGGAAAACGCACTGCTTCGCCACTCGATAGCCGCCGTCAAGTCGGCCGTACTGGCGGAACAGATCGTCATTGAACTGGATTCTCTCGGCATCACAGATTCAACAGAGACACCACCCACCATGAAGGAGAAAGCAGCATGATCAAGCGCGCCAAGAAGGACACCACCAAGAACTACAAGCTCACCCGCCAGAAGCTGAACATGAATCAGCACGAATTCTGGTCGCGCATCGGCGTTACCCAATCGGGCGGTTCGCGCTACGAGAACGGCCGGTCTGTCCCGGAGCCGACCGCAACGCTGGTCGTGCTGACATACGGCACCCAGGACAAGGCGCTCGAAGTGCTGGCAAAACTGCGCGGCGTTACCGTCGCGGATCTGGCGGGCGGGGCCAAGTAGCCAATGATCGCCCGCAATGCCGTCGCCGCCAAGCCGGCCAAGCCGAAGAAATGCCGGTGCGGCTGCGGCGCCCTCTTCTCCCCACGGTTGCCGTTGCAGATCGCGGCGACCGTGGAATGTGCGCTCAGAATCGCGCGCAAGAAATCCGAGAAGGACGCGGCCGAGAAAGCGAAGCAGGAGCGGACAGCCTTTCGGGCGCGAAAGGAAAAGGCCAAGCGGACCAGCGACCTGAAGCGCGAGGCCCAATCCGCAATCAATGCCTACCGCCGACAGTCAGACATCAAGGCCGGCTACGGATGCATCTGCTGCGGGGAGCCGTTTGAACCAGATCGCCCAGGCGGAGCCGTCGATGCCGGCCATTATTTGAGTAGGGGCAGCCATCCGAATCTGGCCTTTGTCGAGATGAACATCAACGCACAACGGAAGTCCTGCAACCGGCCAGGCGGAACAACCGCCGCTAAGTTCAGGCGCGGAATGATCGCGCGGTACGGGATTGAAGCCGTCGAGGCGCTGGAATCGGACACGACGCCCAGGCGATACCGCGCCGAAGACTACCGGCGCATCAGGGATGAGTACCGGGCGAAGCTGAAGGCACTCAACAACGAAGAGAGGTAAAACGATGATTACGCAAGAAACCTGCGCGGCCATTTATGCCGCACACCGTGAGATTCTGGCCGGCGAACAACTGCTGGCCGACATGAAGGAACAACGGGAGCGGATGCAGGCCGACAAGCACGCCCCGACCCTGCGCGACGCCTTCGGTCGGGTTCGCCAGTTGCAACTCGGCATTCCGTCCGGCGAGAGCGCACACCGGCTGTTTGACGTGAGTCCGGTTCTGGCCGAGTCGGTAATTCGCGCCCACATCGAGAACAAGCGCGCCGAACTCGTTGAAGCGAACGAGCGGGCGAGGATTGAGCTTGGGGCATGACTGCAGCGCGGAAAACCGTCGCCCCACCAGACAGGAGAGAAGTGATGAGCAAGTGCCGAGAAGCGTTTGAGAAACAGTACGGCGAGGATTTCA
>Ga0268298_10006388_pt1 | contig 10720 bp, 8 predicted proteins | sample WWTPWeurt_MetaG_FD_194462 | JGI IMG/M metagenome (GOLD analysis project Ga0268298, IMG submission 194462) | Activated sludge microbial communities from WWTP in Nijmegen, Gelderland, Netherland - WWTP Weurt | ecosystem: Engineered > WWTP > Aerobic digester > Activated sludge | place: Netherlands... | reverse complement strand
CGTCGGGCCACGGCGGCTGGGCCAGCGCCGGGTGCGCGAGGGTCTGGCGCTCATGCGGTCGCACGCGCACGCAGCCGCCGCCCGCGAGCCCCGCGACCAGCACCGCCGCGATCGCGAGCGCGGCGGCCTTCACGGCGCCTCCGGCAGGCGCAAGGTCGCCAGGTATCCGCGCAGCGCCTGGTAGTCGCGCTCGTCGGCGCCCGCGAACAGCGGGCCAGGCACGTGCCCGCAGCCCCCGGCGGCCAGCGCCAGCGGCTTGCACAGCACCAGGCAGGCGTCGATCGCCGTCTCGGCGCGCAGCGGATCGAGCGCGAAGCCGGCGACGACGCGCGCGTTGGCGGCCAGCTCGTCGGCGGTGAGCGGCTCGACGAGGAACTGCCGCGCGGGGTCGGCGCGCCGGCGGCCCGGGCTGTACAGCGCGAACGCGCGATCGGCATCGGCGTGGCACGACGCGTCGGCGCAGCGGCGCTCGAGCACCGGCTCGGCCTGCGCCGCGAACATCGCGGCGTCGCCCACCGGCAGCGCCACCGGCTCCGGCGACTCGAGCGCGCAGCCCGCGACGACCGCCACGAGCGCCACGCCTGCGCGCGTCATGGCGTCGCCACCCGCGGCGCGCGATACACCGCGCCGCCGTCGATCCACTGCGCGAAGGCGGCGATCACGTCGGGGTCGAGCGGCGGCACCGCCGCGCCGACCGGCGGGCACCGGAAGTCGAGCGCGCGCGGCGCGTCGAGCTCCTTGCCGAGCAGCTTCTCGATCAGGTACGAGCCCCGCGCGCTGGCGCCGCGCTCGTCGACGTAGCGCTTGCCGCCGGTCGAGCCCGCGCCCCACGCTTGCAGCGCCTCGTATGCGGCGTCGTAGTACGCGGTCGGCGTCGGCGTCAGATCGAGCCCGCCCACCGGCGTCGCGCCGGCGTGACAGCCGGCGACCGCGCACGAGCGCGCCAGGCTCGGCGCCAGGTCGCGCCCGAAGTCGAAGTCCTTGGCGCCGCCTTCGCCGAGGCGCACCGGCGCCAGCGGCCGCCGCGGATCGCCGCGCAGGTACGCCGCCTGCGTCACCGAGGCCATCGTGATCGCGTCGGCGTCGATCGGGCCCAGCGCGTGGCCTGGGTCGCCGTCGACGGCGCCGTGGCAACCGGCGCACAGCCGGCCGTAGTGCGCGGGCTGCGTGCCCTGCGGGAACTTCTCGCCGCCCTGGACGTTGATCCACAGGCGCGACTGCGCGCCGACCGCCAGCCCGTCGGCGTCGAGCACCTGGAGCTGGATCGGCGTGCGCGCCGGGATCGCCGCGAGCAGCGAGCCGTCGGCGGCGAGCGCGTGCGCGTCGAGCGGCGTGCGCGGCAGGTGCACGCCGTTGCTCCACCAGGTCGACACCGGATCGTGGTTGGCGATCTGCGCGGGGTCCACCGCGGGCGCGGCGTCCCAGGTCGGCCAGGCCAGGAGCCGCACCGCGGCGACGTCGGCGCGCATCGGCCGCGCGATCACCGGCGACAGCGAGCGGTTGATCGCCTCGTTGACGACCGTGCCCGAGTGACGCAACAGGCCGGTGGGGCCGTCGTCCCAGACGTCGGGGTGCGGATCGTCCTCGTCGGGGCGCGCCGCGACGATCGCCGGCTGGTCGTCGGCGAGCCCGGCCGCGTCCGCGAGCACGGTCGGCGGCCCCAGGCGCGGGCCGGCGCGGCCGTCGACGACCGCGACCACCACCAGCGCGGTGTCCGGCGCCGCGGTCGGCGCATCGAGATCGAGCGGCCCCGGCGCGTGCGCGACCACCAGGCCGCCGTCCGGCAGCGGCGCCGGATCGCGCCACAGGCCATCGCTCGCGACGCCGCCCGCCGCGGCGTCGGGCGTCAGCACCGTCCACGCGTGGCGGAACCCATCGACGGTGACCACCTCGGTGGTCGCGTCGGGGCCGAACTGCCGCTCGAGCAGCGCCAGCCGCCCACCCTCCCAGCGATCGTCGAAGCCGAGCAGCGTCGCGACGTCGCGGCCGTCGGGCAGCTCGCGCAGCCCGACCACCAGCGGCGCGGGCGCGGTCTGGCCGTGGTGCGGGTGGTACTCGGGCTGCAAGTGCGCGCGGCGATCGTGGTCGGGCGGGAAGCGGAACACCGCGCCGCGCGGGCCAGCGGCGAGCTGCCGTACGGTCGTGAACGCCAGCGAGCCGCGGAACTCGCCGGTCGCCAGGAAGCTCGGCGCGAACTCGGGCGTCGGCGTGAACGTCAGCCGCTCCGGCTGCTCGGCGTCGTCGAGGCGGTACAGCTCGAGGTCGGCACGCCGCCCGGTCTCGTCGCGATGGCCGGCCCGCGTCGACGCGAAGTACAGGCGATCCCCGGGCCCCCAGGTCGGCCAGCGATCGTCGACGCGGCGCCCGGCGGTGCACGGCGGCGTCGTGCGCCGGCGCAGCCCGGCGCCGTCGACGCCGATCTCCCACAGCGCGAAGCAGCCGTCGGCGCCGTCGCGCATCGCGAAGGCGATCCGCCGCGCGTCGTGGCTGACCGCCGGGTCGCGGATCTCGACCGGCCCGGCGTGCGCCGCCGCGGTGAGGTTGACCGGCGTCGCGCCGGGGGTCAGCCCCGGGTAGAACCACAGGTCCGAGCCCGGGCGGTACGCGTCGAGGTCGAGCGGCGTGCGCGGCGCGATCGGCCCGCGCACGAACACCACCCCCTGCACCTCGGCTGGCGCACCCAGCGCCGCGCGCTCGGCGGCGGCCCACGCGAGGATCGCCTGCGCGCCGGGATCGTCGAGCGGCGCCCGGCCGCCGACCGCGGGGAAGAAGCCGTCGTTGCCGCCGCGGTGCGGGATGCCGCCGGCGTCGAGCGGCAGCGCCTTGCGCAGCAGCCGCGAGCGGGCAGCGTCGCCGACCAGCGCGAGGTTGGCCCGGGCGGCGTGGCGGTTGGCGCGGATCTCCGCGACCGTGAACGCGCCGCCCGCGCCGTCCATCGGCGGGACGAGCGGCAAGCCGCCGAACTGCGCGGTGCCGTGGCAGCGCGCCAGCATGCAGCCCCGGTCGCGCAGCACCGGCAGGACGGTGTCGGCGAACTGCGCCTCGAGCGGCGTCAACGCGGTGCGCGGCTCGCCCTCGCCACCCGCGGCCTCGCGCTCGACCCACGCGCGCAGGGTCTGCCAGTCGGCGCTGGCGCGCTCGAGCGGATGGCCGCCGGCGTGCGCGACGCCGCCCTCGGCCAGCGCCAGCGGCTTGCGCAACAGCGTCGACCACGCCGCGCCCTCGACGGTGTTGATCCGCGCGACCACGTTGGCGTAGGCGGCCTCGGGGTCGCGGATCCGGCCCTGCGCGTCGACGTCGACGAAGAAGAACCGCCGATCGATCACCTCGCCGCCGTCGATCGCCCCGGGCGCCACGCCGTGGCAGGCCGGCGCCAGGCAACGGCGCTCGAGCACCGGCGCGGCGTCGTCGACGAAGCGCTGCTGATCCGACGCAGCCGGGCACGCGGCGATCACGCCGAGCAAGATCGTCCAAGCGACGCGATGCACGCCCGTGCACGCTATGCGGCGCGAACGCACCGCGACTTGACGCGGGTCAACTCGCGGGCGATCCACGCGTGTCAGCGTGACCGGATGCACGGGGCCGCTCCGGGGTTCGCGCTCGCCGTCGCCCTGGGCGCATGCGGGACGCCCGCCGGACCCGGTGCGGCCGACGCGCCGAACCGCGACGACGACGCCGTCACCGCGGCGCCCGCGTGCCTGGCCGGGCACGGCCGCCACCGGCTGTTCGTGCAGGGCCACCAGGGGACGCCGCGCCCCGACGGTCGCTACCCGTTCTTGCACGAGGTCGGGCCCGACGGCGCCGACGCCGCGCTGTGCGACGATCGGGTGTTCGTCGACGACACCAACGGCGATGGTCGGTGGCAGCCCGGCGAAGAGCCGCGCCCGCTCGGCCCCGCCGCGCTGGTCCACGGCGAGCACTTCCTGGTCGGCCCGGGCGCGTACGCCGAGTTCGCGATCGACCTGTGCGCCCAGCTCACCGGCGACGTCGCGCTGTACATCCCGAACTACGACGAGGCCGGCAGCCGCACGCGCCACGAGCTGCTGGTGCGCGCCGCCGATGGCCGCGAGCAGCTCATCGCCACCGCGGTCGACGACGAGGCCGGGCAGAGCGGCTACAACCCGTTCGTGCGCGTGCTGGCCGGCGCCGCGCCGACCGCTGGCCCCGGCGACCTGCTGGTGCTGCGCTCGACCAACCTCAGCGGCGCGGCGTTCTCGGTGATGGTGTGGCGCCCGCCCAGCGAGTACGAGTCGTGGGTGCAAGTGGAGGTGCCGTGACGCGCGGCGCGCTCGCCACCGCGACGCTCGCGCTCGCGCTCGCCGCGTGCGCGGGCTCCGGCGCGACGCCGGTCGACGCCCCGCCGCGCGACGCCCCGCCGCCCTGCGATGCCCAGAGCCTGACCATCGGGCGCTGCGTCACCGACGCCGGCGCCGCGTGCACCGGCGCCCTGGGGGAGGTGCGCCGCTTCGAGGCGGCCGCCGCCGGCGCCGACGTGCCGCTGGTGACCGGCCCCCAGGGCGCGGCCATGCTGATCTTCGCGGTCGCGACCACCGGCATCGTCGCCGGCGATCCCGTCGATCCCACCGCCGCCGCCAACCCGCAGCTCGAGCTGGTGGTCGCGCGCGCCGGCGCCGAGCTGTCGCTGTACCGGGGCCGGATGGGCTTCAGCGATCAAGCCGGCCAGCAGGTCGCCGCGGGGCTGTTCGCGATCGTCGAGGACGCCGGGCTCGATGGCGTCAGCCTCACCGCCCACGCCGTGGTCACCGATCAGCTCGGCGCCCAGCGCTGCGGCGACTGGAGCTTCGTCGCTCGCCGCTGAGTTCCAGGGGGCTCGTCGCCGAGCCCCCCTCGTCGGGGCCAGGTCCCGCCGAGCCAGGATCACCGAGCGCCGCGTCACTCCGCGACGGCGGCGCGCAGCTCGTCGTCGGTGAGCACCCGATCGGCGCGCTTGGCCGCGGCCAGCACCCGCGCCACCTCGGCGTCGGTCGCCGCGTAGCCGTGGTGGCGCAACCACCACGCCGCGTTGGCCTTGCCGCTGTAATGACCGACCGCGATCTCCTGCGCGCGCCCGAACGCGCGGGCCGGCACCGACGAGTAGACCCGATCGGCCAGCTCGAGATCGCCGGCCGCCTCGGCCTTGGCCACCGCCGCCGCGTGGACGCCGGTCGCGGTGCGGAACACGTCGCGCCCCGCCAGCGGATAGTCGAACGGGATCGGCACGCCGGTCGCGGCGCTGACCCGCTGCACGTACTCCACCAGGCACGACACGTCGTGGCGGGCCGGATCGAGCAGGCCCGCGAGGTGCAAGTTGAGGATGATCAGATCGAGCGGCGCGTTGCCGGCGCGCTCGCCCAGCCCCAGGCCGCAGCCGTGGACCCGGTCGACGCCGCACTCCAGCGCCACCAGCGAGTTGATCAGCGCGTGGCCGCGATCGTCGTGGCCGTGCCAGTCGACCGCGACCCGATCGGTGACGTCGAGCGCGCGCAGCACGCCGCGGGCGAAGCCGATCAGGCTGCGCACGCCGTCGGGCGTGGCGTGGCCGCAGGTGTCGCACAGCACCAGCCGGGTGGCGCCGGCGTCGATCGCCGCACGGAACAGCGTGTCGAGCGCCGCCGGGTGGCTGCGGGTGGTGTCCTCGGTGACGAACGACGCCGGCAGGCCGGCGGCCACCACCGCCCCCACCGCGGTGCGGGTGTGCCGCACCAGCGCGTCGAGGTCCCAGCCCTCGGCCAGGCTGCGGATCGGGCTCGAGCCGATGAACATCGTCACCTCGATCGCCGCGCCCGCGCGCTGCGACAGGTCGATGATCGGCGTGATGTCGGCCAGCACCGTGCGCGCCGCGCAGTTGGGCACGAGCGGCAAGCGCTCGTCGAGGATCGCGCGCAGCAGCCGCTCGACGTCGATCCGCGCGCGGGCCCCGGCGCCCGGCAGGCCTAGGTCGACCGCGTCGACGCCGAGCCGGGCCATCAACCGCAACAGCGCCAGCTTGTCGTCGACGCTCGGGTCGCGCACCGCCGGCGCCTGCAGGCCGTCGCGGAACGTCTCGTCGAGCAGCCCCGGGCGCTTGGTCGCCGCCGGCCGGACCCGGTCCTTCTCGTTCCAGTCGTAGATGCGGCTGGTCGGGTCGTCGCGATCGACCGGCAGCATGGCGCTACACCGCCGCCGTCACCGGCGCGGCCTCGCGGCGAAGGTCGCCGCCCTGCCCCGCGGCCAGCTTGCGCCGCCGGAACGCGCCCCACAGCGCGGCGCCGATCGCGCCGGCGTGCACCGACAGCGGGTGGGTCAGCACCTCGGTCTGCCCGCCGCTCTCATCGAGCCGCTCGCGCAAGGTCGCCATCAGGCCGGGGTTCTGCGCCAGGCCGCCGGTGACCACCACCGGCGAGCCGCCCTTGGCCGCGCGCAGCAGCTTGGCCAGGCGGATCGCCACCGACTCGTGGATGCCGCGCAAGATCTCGGCGGTCGAGATGCCGCGCGACACCATGTTGATGACGTCGGTCTCGGCCAGCACCGCGCAGATGCCCGACACCGGCTCGGGCCGGGTCGCGGTCATCGACAGCGCGCCGACCTCGTCGAGGCGCACCCCCAGGTAGCGCGCGATGTTCTCGATGAACTGGCCGGTGCCGGCGGCGCACTGCGACGTCATGCGCGAGCCCAGCACCCGGGCCCGCGGGTCGATCACGATCGCCCGCGCCCACAGCGCGCCGACGTCGAGCACCGATCGCGCGCGCGGCTCGAGGTACAGCGCGCCGCGCGCGTGGCACGTCATGCCGTAGAAGTGGCCGGTGCGCACGCCCTCGGCGACGTCGCCGTCGCCGGTCGAGGCGATGTAGGCCAGGTCGCCCTCGTCGACCTTGGCCGTGGCCAGCGCCGCGCGCAGGCCGGCGGCCAGCACGGCGCGCGGGTCGCGCCGGCGGATGCGCTCGAGGTGGGTGGCGCGCAGCTCGGCTCCGCCGTCGCCGTCGTCGTCGAGCACGACGACCTTGATGGCGCTGGAGCCGACGTCGATGCCGCAGGTGGTCAACCGCATCCCTTGCACTCCTTGGCGGCGCTGGGCAGGTCTTCGGCCGGCACGCCGCGACGGGCGAACAGGGCCGCGCCCAGCGCGCCGGTGTAGATCGAGTCGGTGTGGACGTTGATCGTCCGCTCGCCGTAGTGGGCCTTGACCATGTCGCCGAGCGCGTTGACCGCGGCCGGGTTGCGCGCGACGCCGCCGGTGAAGGTCAGCTGATCGTTGACGCCCCCCGAGCGGGCCAGGAGGCTCATCGCGCGGGTGATGATCGCGCGGTGCAGGCCGCTCAGCACGTCCTCGCGCTTCTCGCCGACCGCCAGCAGGTCGCGGATCTCGGTGCCGGCGAAGACCGTGCACGTCGACGTGATCCGCGACGCGCGCTTCGAGGTCAGCGCCATCGGCCCCAGCTCGTGCAGGCCCAGCGACAGCTCGTCGGCGATGTAGCCGAGGTAGCGGCCGCAGCCGGCCGCGCAGCGGTCGTTCATCTGGAACGACGTCACCAGGCCGCGCTCGTCGATCTGGATCGCCTTGGTGTCCTGGCCGCCGATGTCGAGCACGGTCCGGGTCGCCGGCAGCATCGCGTGGGCGCCCAGCCCGTGGCACAGGATCTCCGAGCGGATGCACTCGCGCGGGAACGGCAGCCGGGCCCGGCCGTAGCCGGTGCCGACGAAGCCGGCGACGTCGAACGCGGCGTGGGCCACCTCGCGGCCGACCGCGACCGCGGCCTCGCGTCGGTCGCCGTGCAGGCCGGCGCGATCGACCGCGGCGGCGAACACGTCGACGAACGGCAGATCGATGAGCTGGTTCTCCGCGTCGAGGATGGCCCGGTCGTAGATGCCGAGCACGCGCTCGAAGTCGACGCCGCTGCGCGCGCACTGCTCCTCGGCGAGCGCGTGGAAGCGCGCGCTGACGATGTCGCGGAAGAACGACCCGCGGCTGCGTGCGGTGGCGTTGAACAGCGTGCTGCCCTCGTCGGCCATGTGCGCGAGGATCACGTCGACCGCCGGCGCCAGCCGCGGGCCCTCGCCGGGCACCGCCGCCGCGGTGGCGCGGCAGGTCTGGCGCAGCGCCTCGAGCCGGTGCAGGTCGCTCTCGACCCAGAACGCCTCGGCCACGGCGTGGCCGTCGCGCCCGAGCAGGCGCAGCGCCAGCGCCAGCCGGGCGTCGGTCATCGCGTCGCGCCGGGCGATCTCGACGGCGACGTCGTAGTTCGAGCGGGTGTTGGTGATGCCGCGCCCGACGACGCGCTCGTCGTCGTCGACCAGCACGGCCTTGCTGGTGGTCGAGCCCAGGTCGACGCCGAGGTACAGCCTCACGACACCACCTCCAGGTGGATCCGCTCGGGCCGCGGCGCGGCCGGCGGGGGCGCGCCGGTGCGGCGCGCGTGGAGCATCTGCAGGTACGACTCGATGCGGTTCTTGATGTTGGCCTGGCCGTAGTAGCGCGCGTCGACCAGGTCGGACTCGATGAAGCCACCCGGCACGCCGGTCAGCTTCTCGACCTCGCGCAGCATGTGCAGCTGGCCGGCCGAGAACGAGTTGCAGCTCTTGACCGAGTGGATCACGAAGCCGTCGGCGTCGTACTCCTTGACCATGTCGGCCAGCACCCGGCTGCGCTGCGGCAGCGGCAGGTTGGTGTAACAAGACAGGCAGTAGTCGGCGAGCGACTCGAGCGGGTTGGCCGGGTCGTGGCGGAAGCCGCGCTCGTAGGTGCCGCCGACCTGGGTGTAGGTCGACGCCACGCACACCGCGCCCTCGTCGTAGAAGATCTTCCAGAAGTCGCGGAACGAGGTCCAGTTGGGCGGGCCCTCGACCACCAGCCGGAACTTCTCGTCGCCGAGCGAGCCCTCGGGCGTGATCGGCCCGAGCCCGGCGGCCAGCCGCTCCTCGACCTCGCCGCGCAGCATCGCGTAGTAGCGACACGCGTCCTCGCTGCCGCGGAACGACGTGAAGATCGGGCCGATGTAGTAGACGCCGCCGAAGTACGCGTCGATCGGCGACGGCCGCTGCCGCGCCGACTTGAACACCCACGCCAGGTCCTCCTCGGCCTGACGCGACCGCGCCAGCTGGGCCCGCAGCTTGTCGAGGTCGAGCCGCTTGCCGGTGACCTTCTCGAGCTTGGGGATCACCTCGCGCTGGAGCTGCTCGACGACGTACGCGCGCATCGCGTCGGTGACGACGCCGTCGCCGACGTACGGCACGTGCAGCATCGCGACCTCGCAGTCGTACTGCTCGCGCAGCAGCTCGAACCACTTCATGAACGTGAAGCAGCCGGTGAACGACAGCAGCAACAGGTCGGGCGGCGGGATGGTGTCGCCGGTCGGCCCGACGTTGCCCTTGGCCAGCATGCCGAGGTCGCACTTGACGTAGCTGCAGACGTCCTCGGAGTGACCGCCGCGCTCGGCCTCGCGGATGAAGCCGCCCGAGCGCTGGCGCATCGCCGACTGCAGCGCGTTGACCTCGGGGTAGACCGGGGCGACGTCGAACGCCGCCATCAGCTCGACGAGGTTGCCCGGGACGAAGGTGTAGACCACCGGCCGGCCCTCGTCCTTGGCCCGGCTCAGCCGCGCGAAGTACCCGGCGAGCAGGTCCTTCTGCGCATCCATCGAAGGTTCTTTTTTGATCATGCGGTCCCCCAGAGCTTCACGGAGTCGGCGAAGGTCCCGGCCTGCTCGCGGATCGCCTGGAACTGGCCGGTGTTCTCGGCGTACTTGAACGACGTGTACGGGATGTTGCGCTGGTCGAGGACGCGGGTGAGCCGCGGCTGATCGAGCAGCGCCGGGTCGCAGAACGACGGCGCCGCGAACACCACGCCGTCGGCGCCCACCGCCGCGACGCGGTCGGCGAGGATCCGCCCGGCCGTGCCGTGCTCGTCGTAGCGCACCGCCGACGGGCGCGTCGTGCGCAGCCACGCGGCGACCACCGCGGCCATCGGATCGCCGTCGTCGCCGAGCAGCGGGTCGGGCCCGTTGGGCTCGACGCCCAGCGTCAGGTCGTCGTCGACGATGTAGCAGCCGGCCTTCTCGGCGGCCCGCAACAGCGCCCGCGGCGGCTGCTCGCAGAACGAGCCGACCAGGCACACCCGGATGCGATCCTCGGGCTTGCGGCCACGGGCGGCCGCCGCGTCGAGGTAGCGCCGCGCCAGCTCCGCCCAGTCGCGCGGCGGCATGCTGTCGGCGGCGCGCTTGAGCAGGTAGACCTCGTCGACCGGCAGGTTCCACGGCTCGCGCTGCCGGGCCACCGCCAGCGCGCGCATCGCGGCGTTGGCCGCGGCGACGTCGGCGATCGCGAAGTGCAGCCGCGCCAGGTCGGGCTCGACGCCGTTGCGCGCGCACAGGTCGCGGAACAACGCCGTCAGCTCGTGGTGCAGGTACGCGGCCGCGCTGGCCGGCTCGGCGGTCTGCGGCGGGTCGATGAACCGCACCAGGTGCTGCGGGAACGACGTCTGCCACATGCCCGACAGGTTGCGGATGACGTCGCAGGTGTTGGGGAACACCATGCCGTCGAGCACGTCGAGGTGGCCGAGCAACCCCAGCTCCAGCGTCGAGCGCGGCAGGTGGCAGATGTACGATTGGTAGTAGGCGTCGCCGCGGATCGTCTCGATGCGATCGCCGGCGCCGCGCACGAACACCGGCAGCGCGCCGGCGGCCCAGATCACCTCCCGCGGTGCGAACACCGGCAGGCAGCCGATCGCGAGGCGGTGGCGGTCGCC
>Ga0268298_10006386_pt1 | contig 10722 bp, 10 predicted proteins | sample WWTPWeurt_MetaG_FD_194462 | JGI IMG/M metagenome (GOLD analysis project Ga0268298, IMG submission 194462) | Activated sludge microbial communities from WWTP in Nijmegen, Gelderland, Netherland - WWTP Weurt | ecosystem: Engineered > WWTP > Aerobic digester > Activated sludge | place... | reverse complement strand
GAGCGGGCGGAGCCGACGGCTTCACCCTTCCATGCGGCGCCGAGCCCGGCGAGGTACTCGTCGGCCGAGCGATCGAGATCCTTCGCTTCGACCTTCTTTTTGAGGAGCTCCTCGGCCGCGACGACCGCCTTCTCGACGGCCTCGACGAGGAGCTGCTGGCGCGCGGCCTTGAGCTCCTGCTCGATGCGGAGCTCGACGTCCTTCTTCATCCGGACGCGGCGCTCCTCGGCCTCGGCGAGCACGTGCTTGCGCTCGATCTCGCTCTGCGCCGCGAAGTCCGTCTTCATCTGCTCCAGCGTCTCGTCGAGGTTCTGGAGCTTGTCCTCGTAGTCGGAGAGCCGCTTCTCGGCCTCGTCCTTGAGGTTCGTCGCGGTGTCGATCTCCTGCATCATCGCCTTCTTGCGGGCGACCAGCGCGTCCGCGAGAGGCTTCTTCCCGAAGCGGTAGATCACGAACGCGAGCAGGCCGAAGTTGAGCACCGCGGCCAGGAAGGGCGGCGGCTGGTTCTTCGGGTCGCACTCGTCCTTGTCGTTCTCGTACCGCCAGAGGAGCTGCGTGACGAAGCCGTCCTCGCGGTGGAGGTGGCCGTGCTCGTCGGGCGCGCTGAACTTCGCTGCCTCGTTGTTCACGCCGATGAGCCCCTGCCACCAGTTGGGCGCGTGGGGCGAGTCGAGCGGTCCGTGACCGGGGCAGTGGTGCGCGGCCTTGTGACCGCCGCCATGCTCCGGCTCCGGCTCGGGGCGAGGCTGCGGGCGCGGGCCGCGACCGGGGGGCGGACCACCCGGGAACGGACGGCCTTGCTGGCCCTGCCCTGGCACGAACGGACGGCCCGGCTGACCGGGTTGCCCGGGCTGCGCGCCCTGGGGAGGCATGGGACGGCCGCCCGGCTGCACCTCGCCGAGGGGGAGCCTGGAGGGGTCCTTGTCGCCCGGCTGCTGCGCGAGGGCGCCTGCGCCGAGGGTGGCGACGCCGAGGGCGAGGCCGAGCGCGACGAGCGAGCCCTTGAGGGAGGAAGCGAGCTTCATCACGAAACCTCCCGGCCGAGCACCTTCGACGCGATCTCCGCGGCGAGGGCTGGCGTTTGCAGCGCGAGCTCGGCGCGCAGGGTCTCCATCTCGGCGGCGATCCTGGCCTTGCCGGCGTCGAGGATCTTCGCGCTCTCGGCGCGGGCCTCGGCCATGATCTTGGCCTCGAGCTTGGCCGTCTCGGCGCGCAGCTCTTCGCGCTCGCGGCCGGCCTCGCGCCGGATCTTCTCGATCTCGGCCTCGTACTGGGTGAGCAGATCGGCGGCCTGTTTATCCATTTCGCGCGCCTCGGCCTTGGCGCCCTCCGTGCGCTTCTCGCGCTCCTCGAAGACCTTCATCAGAGGGTCGAAGAGGAGCGGCTTGAGCAGCACCACGAAGAATGTGAAGAGGACGCACTGCGCGAGGAACGACAGGTCGAAATCGACGTTGATGTCGCCGGACGCGAAGAGCCGGATGTACGAGAGAGCACCTTGCATGGGTGGGTCCGGGAAAGCGCGGGGCCGTCTACCACGTGCCGCGCGTCCGTGGAAGCGCGATCCAACGCTGGCAAGAGCGGCGTAAACGTTGCGCGGTTATCGCTGGATCTTTCGGTGCTCGCGCTGCGCCGCGGGAGCGACTCTGAGGACAAGAAATCCTCTGCGAGACCTCTGTGCCTCTGTGGTGAAAAAGCCGGTTCAGGTCGTTGCCTGACGCCTGCCTGATCGGCGTCGGGCTAAACGGTCCAGTCCTCGACGCGCAGGTGCGGGTAGCGCGCGAAGGAGCCGGCGCGGCGCGTGACGAGGGTGAATTCGTTCGAGAGGGCGATGGCGGCGATCATCACGTCGTCGGTGTCGGCCTCGGGGGCGACGGTGGCGCGCAGCTTCGCGAAGGTCTGCGCGGCGATGAGATCGAAGGGCGCGACCTTCACGGCGGCGACGAGGCGGATGACGTCCTGCATCAGCTTGGGGTTCTGCGCGGCGCGCGCGGCGATGAGGAGCTGGCCGACGGTGATCGCGCTCGTCCATCGATCGCGCGTCGCGACGGTGGTGAGCCTGCGGACGAGCGTGCGCGAGGGCACGGAGCGGAGCACTTCGACGAGCGTCCCTGTGTCGAGGAGGTAGGCCACGATCGATCCTCAGCGCTTGGTGGGTACGGGTCGGGGTGGGGAGCCGGCCTTGGAGGTGCGGGGGCCGTTGGGGTCGATCGGTGGAGCCTGACGTCCCGCGCTCCAGAGGCTGGTCTGGTTGAGGTCGGAGACGAAGGTGTCGACGAACTCGTCGTGCCTGCACGATCCGCAGAGGGCGAGGAGCGGGTCTTGGCCGGCGGCGCCGGGATCGGGCGGGTCGATGCGGTCGAAGTCGCTCATCGAGACGATGGCGGCGACGGCGAGCGGACCTCGGACGATGAGGGTGCGGGCGCGAGTTCGTTCGGCGGCGTCCACCGCGTCGAGGCAGTGCGACGGCAGGTCGTTGAAGGGGATGCCGTACTTTTGGCTCACGGGGCGAACGTTATCTCAAGAGGGCGCGGGGGAGGGTTCGGGAAAGGTGTTGCCCACCCCCGGGCGCTGCGCGTGGCGAAAGAGGCTGCTCCGGCGGCTGCGCCCGCACGATCCTCCGCCGCAAGGACGGCGAGCTGCGGCACCGCCCACAGCGGGCTCGGCGCTCGAGGGTGAGAGGCGGAGCACGTCGGCTTCGCCCGCCGCGGGCTGCCGCGCTCGCAGGCATGGACGGAGCTCTCCGGCGCGGCTCCGGTTCGGCGGGCTCCGCCACCTTCGCAGCCTCCCTCGCCACGCTCCGCCCGCGACCCTCGGTCGCAAAGAACACGGGTCATGTGGATACGTGGAGCAAGAGCAACTCCGTCGTCCGATCACGGTTCGCTCGCGCGGATCCACACGATGGTGCTTGCCGCGCACACGACGGTGCTTGCCGAGCACACGGGGGTGCTTGCCGCGAGCACGACGGCGCTCGCCGGATGCTCAGCATGATGTCTCTCACTCCCAGTCGGAAGTGGTCGCCGATGCGAAAGGCGACCCCGCCATGGGGCTGATCGCGAGACGCGGGAAGAGCAGAGCCCGACCGCGCATCGCGGGCGCATCCTGGTGCTGAACTAAAGGTGGGGACGAGGATTCCGTGAGGGTGTTCTGGCGTGACCAGACGTGTCGCCGTGACGTCACCGGGAGGCCGGGCCGTCGTGGGACAGAGGGGCTTGACAGCCGCCGCAGTCTGTGCCGAGACCTCCTCCTTTCACTTCACGTCGGTGCGCCGCCGCCGCCTTCCCCCTCACTGCCCTTCTTCTTGCCGCCCTTCTTGTTCCCCTTGGCGCGCACGACTGTCGGGAAGAACGCATCCACCCAGTCGGACCCCAAGCGCCGCTCGCTCGCGATCTGTTGGAGCGCGCCCTCGACCCCTCGCAGCACGTGGTTCGCGTCTTCGCGCCACGAGGCGACGCGCGCGCTCGTCCGGCCTGCCTGCGCGAACGTCTCTTCCCGCCCCTTGATCGCCGCGTCGCCCCGCTCGATCGCGTCGGCCAGCGCCTTCGCGTGCGCCTTCTTCAGCGCCGCGGGCGTCTCGTCCTCCCCGAGCTTGTGGGCCAGCGTCCGCATCACCGGGAGCTGGCTCTCCAGGGCCATCCGCACGACGCTGGACACAGGATCCGGGAACAGCCGCCGGAACAGCGGCGCGTCTCGATCCAGCTTCACATGCGCCAAGGCGTCGTCGTGAATCGCCTTCACCACCTCGTCCGCCTGCACGTCCCGACGCCGCACGAGCGCGTGCGCCCGCCCCACCGCTCGGCGCTTCGCGCGCCTCTCCACGTCCAGCGCGTCCCACTGCGTGAGCAGCTTGTCCACGGGCTTCTCCAGCGCCCCCACAGGCTTGTCGCCGTCCTCTCCCGCGATGCCGAGCGCGTCCGCGGTGTACGCCACGCGCGAATACATGTCGTCCCAGGCTGTGTTGTCTTTCATCTCCGATCGTGCCACCCGAAACCTCCTTTGACTCCATCGTCTTGCACGGCGCCGGCCCGCGCAAGAGCCTCGTGCGCCGGGCTCTCCTCCGGTCGCGCCGCGCTCGTCCTCTTCCGCAACATCCCGCGCACAGCGTCTGTGGTTGGCATGTCCATCGGCCGCACCCCCGCGCACAGCGCCTGCGGTTGCCATGTCCACCGGCGGCACCCTCGAGCACAGCGCCTGCGGTTGCCATGTCCACCGGGGACATCCCCACGCACAGCCCCTGCGCATGGCGCCTGCGCGGCCGGCTCCCTCGAGCACAGCGGCTGCGCATGGCACTTCGCCTGCCCCCCATGCGATTCGGCGGAGTGTTTGGGCGGGAAGTTACCTCGCGGGAGGAGCAGCCGCAGAGGCTGCGGGGGGCGCGCAGCTTCGCTGGCCACGAGACCTTTCCGCTTTGCTACACTTGGTTGTCGAACGCCGTGCAGCACGTGGACCGTGAGGCAAGTCCCCTATGTGGCCAATGCTGTAGCGATGCGCACGCCATCGATCACGACGAAGTCTCGGCCGGATCGCCAGAGCCGCGCGTCATTGGGCAGCATGCGGTAGATCGCGCGGACAACTCCGAGCGTGCGATCCGGGTGCATCGCCCACGCTTCTTTCTCGCCAATCTCTGAGAGCTCGGCCTTTTGGTTGGAGGAGCGCTCTCGCCAGCGCTCAACATGCTCTGCGGCAGCGAGGTAGTTCCTCTTGCTGCTGTTGCATTCCTCGTGTGCGGCAACGAGGTTATCAAGGCCATCGTCGGCGTGCCGCGACCACGGGATAAAGTGGTCAACATGGCATGAGAGGGGCACAGCGCTCCCGCAATAGAAGCAGCGGCCTCCTTGAAGGTCGCGCAGCCTCGGTCGGACTGGATCGAGCGAAATCCGCTTGGCGCCGAAGAGGAAATCCTCGAGATGTGGCTCGTCCAGACCATTCATGTCCGCGACCATCAGGGCCCAATTTCGGTAGATCAGCGGGCGCAGTATGCCGTTGAGCGCAATAAGCGCCGCGCTCACTCCCGGTCTGAGCGCCAGTCGGTTATCAAAAGAGCTGCTTGTGCCCTGCTGATAGTCGGTTACCTCGCGCCGCGGTGGTTTCTTGGTGAACCAGTATTCGTAGAGGAATCTGTCCTCTTCACCGCCGATGACCTGAAGCCGCGGCAACGGCCACTGCACAAGCTTCCATTCGATCACATGCACGAGCTTCTCGTAGGCGTCGGGTGCGGCTACTGCGCGGGCTCGGGAGAGCGGCAGCGACGCAGCTGGATCTGCGTTGACCTGCTTCGTGCGAAACTCAAGGATGTGCCGGACGATCTCGGCTTGGGTGTCGACCTTGCCGCCATCCGAAGGGCGCCGGCCAATGTTTTGGCGGAGCACGCCTCGTTTGCTGTCATAGGGTGCGCAGTGCGGCCAGTAGAGCTCGATGACCTTCTCTGCGAGCTGGTGCGTGGTGATTGTATCGGGCGGCAGGCCCGTCGCGCCAGTGAGCTCCATGCATAGGTCTATCAGGGCGACAAGGACCGCATACTTGTAGGTGGCGGTGAACCCACCCCGGTCGAGGAGCTGGATCAGCCTTTCGGCGAGCCGAATCGCTGTTGTATCTGGTTCACTAGATGGTCCCATGTGGCAAGACTAGACTACCAGCCAGCGCCACTTGGGCGAAGATGGCGATTGGGTCACAGACACGGATTTCGCGAGCAGCAGCTTCGGCATGCTGCGACATGTCTCGATCGCGCTGTTCACGCGCTTTTCCCGCTCTGCCTCGGTTTCGGCGTTGCGGACCGAGCCGCAAAGACCTCGGCGACGAAGGCATCACGCGCACCCAGGTAGGCTTCCTCTGCCTCGTGAGCCTTCTTCCAATCTCGTTGGGTCCTGCAATTGCCTGCATCGATTTCCGTGCACACCTTGCGATCATAGGCTTGAATCAATTCGTCCAGTGCTGTTTCGAACTGCTCTCGGTCCATGTCCCGATTCTCCTTCCGGGGAGTGAGATTGTATTGGCTCCCCGTGAACGTGACAGCTGCGGGAACGTATTGGAGAATGACGGAGAAGGCAAGAGGGGAGATGAATGTGGGGACGCGAGCGGGACAGTCGACAGAGCGCCATCGGTGCTCCCTGTGAACGATGGCCCGGCTCGCCCCACCGAGCACCGAGCAAAGGGGCGTAGGTGCGGTGGCGAGATCGACGGCCCAGCTCGCCGCGAGCGAGGGGAAGGGGTCGTCGAAGAAGGCCGGGTAAGCAAGGAGGGAGAGCTTTGGACCGCGCGTCGAGAGCTTGACGACGTGGAAGGCTCCGTCCGGAAGTCCAGCGAGGGCCCTCGCCTCGTCGACAGCGCTGCGCAGCTCTGCTGCAAGCTGGGGGACGAGCTCCAGGTGCGCGTAGACGCCGTCCGGAAGCCGTTTGCCAAGGGTCAGCGCTGCCACTTGCTGTGTGAAGGCCAGGCGATCCGGGCGATCCATCGGCGTGTATCCTACCGCATCGTATGGATCTGGACGAACTGTGTGGAGAGCACTTCTCTTACCGGCAGCTCATCGAATGTGGCGAGACTTGGCGTAGCCTGACGGCTGCCCATGGCGCTCCGTTCGACAACCTGCCGCGCGTGGAGGCGACGTTCGGCGCGATGCGCACGCTCTGTGCTGCCGTGCTCGACCCGGTGACGATCCACTTCGGCCGGCTGGAGCTGACCTATGGGTTTGCGTCCGCGGCACTGACGCGCCGGATCCCAGGGCGCATCCACCCTCCAGCCGATCAGCACGCAGGTCACGAAGTCAATCGTCGCGGCAAGCCGATCTGCCCCCGACTGGGCTTGGCCGTGGACTTTCTTGTGCCCACGGCTGACAGTCGCGAGGTCGCAAGATGGATCGTGAAAAAGACGGCATTCGATAGGCTCTATTTCTACGGTTCACGGCGGCCGCTTCATGTGAGCGTTGGTCCTGATCACGCTCGGCAGATCATATTCATGCGCCCCGGCCCTTCCGGGCGGCTCATCCCGAAGGTCGTCAAGGACGAATTCCTCGAAGAAACGGATGAGAACGATCTTGTGGAAGGCGACCGCTCCAGTCCCTCGACGTGATCAGATGTGTGCGGCCGTTCCCCCATCGCCTTGTCGCTGTCTTCACGGGCGATGCGGAGGGCGTCGGCGGAGTACGCCACCCCCGCGCACAGCGCCTGCGGTTGCCATGTCCACCGGCGGCACCCCCGCGCGCAGCGCCTGTGTATGGCATGTCCACCCGCGGCACCCCCGAGCACAGCGTCTGTGGTTGGCACATCCAACGGCGGCATCCCTGCGCACAGCGCCTGTGGTTGCCATGTCCACCGGGGACATCCCCACGCACAGCGCCTGTGGTTGCCATGTCCACGGGGACATCCCCACTACAGCGCCTGCGCATGCCACGTTGCCCTCGGCAAGGGCGAGACGACAAGTGTCGAGGTGGTGAAGTGGTGAAGAGCACGTACAGCGCTGGCGCATGCCACGTTCCCTGCGGCGGAGGTGTGGGCGCGGGAGTGCGGGGGCGCGGGCTATCCCGCTTCGCGGTCTACGCCCGCGCGGCGAGCCTATGCCGCTCCGCGGCCTACGGCCCGCCCTCTGTGAGCGGCGGCTCCGGGGGGATCTCGGGCGAGCCAGGCCACGTGATGCCCACCTTCTGAAGCATGCGCTGCGCGCCAACGAGTCGCTCCGGGTCGGGCGGCGTGGGAAGGAGCGTCGCAAGCTCGTCCGTCGTCAGCTCCGTCGGGCCTTTCACTGCGCGGTCGGTCACGGCATCCACGACGTCGAGGATGGGGCCACGTGTCCACAGGGCGAAGTTCCCAGCGACCGCAGCGTTGTTTGGATCGGGCGTCACGCGGAGCGTGCCCACCCCCAGCGAGGCCCAGTGGCTCATCCGCCAAAAGCCGGGGGCCGTGGTGGGAGCGTCGAAGTAGTTGCCCTCGACCCGGTTGCCGTGCAGCCAAAAGCCGAGGCCCGCCAGCTTCTCCCCGTGCGGGCCCACCCTGAGAAAATGGGTCGCCATCTCGAGCGCGGGCTCCATCTCGGCAGGCAGGTCGGGCACCGCCGCCCGCACGTCGTCGGGGCCGCCCGTCACCGCCGAGGCCAAAAGGCCGAGGTGCTCGATGGGACCAAAGCCGAGCTTGTACGTGAAGCCGATGACCCCCGATTCGGTCCATGCGACAACGTCGTAGTCCCCGGACGCGACGCCGTTGAAGAAGGCGCCTCGCTTCAGGTCGCCTGTCCACTTCGGCTCGTCGCAGACCGGAAAGGGATGGCGCCCGAGCGGGTCCAGCTTTGCGAGGATGTGCTCGACGTAGGCGTGTAGCGCGGCGCCCACGAGTGTATCGCGGTCGAATCTGCCGCCTCCGCGGTGGGGATGATCCCGATAGACCGTCGTGGGTGGCGGGAAAAAGGGGTTGCGACCCGTGGGCCGACGGGGACCCGGGAGCATGGGCAGGCCGGGCCAGGTGACGCCGACCTTCGCAAGGGCGCGCTGGGCGTTCAGCAGATCTTCAGGATTGGGTGGCTTGGGGAGGAGCGTCGCGATCTCGTTCGCCGTCAGATCGGTGGGGCCTTTCAGCGCGCGGTCGGTCACGGCGTCAATGATCGCGTGGATCGGCACAGCGTTCGGTCGGTCCGGCGGGAGCGTCTCGACTCGGCCACTACAGGCCAGCGGCAAACGACCACGTTGGAGCAAGCCCCATGCGGCCAGCCTGTTCGCACCGGCGGCCGTTCGGTCGTCGAACATGGAGCCCGCGACGCGGTCACCGAAGAGCCAGAATCCCACGCCTGCCATTTTCTCGCCGTAGAAGACATGTGTGTCGCCTTTGCGGCGCACGTTCCCCGTGTCGAGCATGCCGGCGGCCATCACGAACGCGGGCTCCAGCTCAACGGGGAGCCCCGGCACGGCCGCGCGCACGTCGTCCGGACCCCCCGTCACAGCGTCCGGCAACAGGCCGAGCTGCTCGATCGGACCAAACCCCAGCTCGAACGCGAGACCGACGACACCCATCTCCGTCCACGCGATGACTTCGTAGTCCCCTTCTGCGTTATCGTTGTAGAGGGCGCCCCGCTGGAAGTCGCCCTTCCAAATCGCGCCGTCGGCCACCGCGAACGACAGGCAGTTCGGCAGCCGCCAGACGAAGCCTTCGACAAGGGCGCGCAGTGCCGCGCGGACGATGGAGTCTCGGTCAAAGACGAGGCGGCGGACGTGTTGCTCGTGATGCCAGTCTCGGGTGACCAAGGGGCCTGCCTTTGTTTGTTTCGGTGACGCAGTCATCTGCGCCACGCTATGGGATGTACGCCGTCGCGTTGTTGAGCCGCTTCACCTCGTCCGCCGGCGGATTCCTGTTTGTGAGGTACCTGTTCAGCTTCCGCGAGATGACTGCCGCATTCTTGTTCGAGTTGGCGCCCCACGGACAACTGCGCTGGTCCTTCCTGGGCACGACGTGATGCACCTGTGCCGCGTATGGGTCTCCTTTGGGGCCCGTCTTGAGGTCGAGCGGCTCCTTGCAGATCGTTGGTTTGCACTCCTCATCGACACAAGGATATTCGAAGCCCGCGAGATCGGACTGAAGCTGGCCGTCGTGCGCCTTGCTGTTCACCAGCAGGATCCAGTCGTGCTGGTTGAGAGGATTGGCCTGGGCATCGACTTGGCCGCTGGGGCAATAGAAGTCTTGCCCCACCTCGAGTTTTTTTGGCTCGGTCAGGTTCCGGTACGGCCCGTTCACTTCCGTCGGCACGCCGTCGACCTCGACGAGCGGTGTCTGCCGTGGCGCGGCCTGGTAGTTGATCGTGATCTTGAGCGCGATATCCGCGCCGACCTGCAAGGTGTAGTTGCCGTCGCCGACAGGCTGGCACGTGTAGCCCCGGTCGTAAGGCTGATTTCCCGCCAGCTCCGCGATCTTCACCGCATCCGCACAAGCGGCCTGCCACGTCTTGTAGAAGCAATCGAAGGTATTGTCCTCGGACATGTAGCAAGCGTCGCCGAACGCCCCGATGTACTTGTCGCGCAGCGCGACGTCCATGTGCGGATTTCCGAGGAGCGGGATGCGATAAAGCATGCACGGCTTCTCCACCGGCGCCCCGCATTCGGCCGGTGTGTCGGGTAGAATGGGGTCCGGGGCGGGACACGCTGTCTCGCCCGACCCGCAAGCACCGGTCATTCCCACCCAACCCAAGCCCAACCCAAACACGCCCAGCATGGCTGAGGTGCGCCTCCTCCTGGCTTGCATGAAAGATCCAATCGCACGTCCACAAGCCGGCGACAATGCTAATGCTGCTCGTTCGTTCAGTTTTCTCGGTGGCTCCGTGGTGAAGAGGAGCTCTCGCGTCAAGTGGCGGCTTCGGCGAGGGAGCGACTCAGAGCCGTCGTCGCGTCGCGGAGCATCGACTCGGTGATCTCCGGCTGCGGGACCTCCGCGATCGCTCGGAGGAGCTCGGCCGCGCGCGGGTTCTTGTGCCAGTCCTCGTCCAGGGTCTCGATCAGGCGCTTGCGATCGAGCGCCGCAAGCAGGGTCGCCGTGAAGCGAGCCGGGGTGTCGTCGGTGATGCGCGGGAGCACGCCCGCGAGCTCCGGAGGCAAGGGCTCGCCCCACGCGCGCGCCGTCTCTTCTCGGTAGCGATCGTCGAGGTCGTCGCGCACGGGGATCAGCGAGCCTCGCACGCGAACGGCCGCGCTCGTGAGGCGGAGGCTCGCGATCGAGGCGCGCGCGAAGGTGCGGGCGTGGTCGAGCGACGCGCCCA
>Ga0268298_10006385_pt1 | contig 10723 bp, 6 predicted proteins | sample WWTPWeurt_MetaG_FD_194462 | JGI IMG/M metagenome (GOLD analysis project Ga0268298, IMG submission 194462) | Activated sludge microbial communities from WWTP in Nijmegen, Gelderland, Netherland - WWTP Weurt | ecosystem: Engineered > WWTP > Aerobic digester > Activated sludge | place: Netherlands... | reverse complement strand
TTTCACGCACAAAGACAATACTGAGTTTGAAGATTCAGGATTTGTTAGTTTTGATTTTGTAAACGGAGGAATGGGTTCTATTAATTATTCTACTTCAGTCTATGACACAAACCTGGAAAGTTCAATGACCATCATTGGAAAAAACGGTAGCGTGAAAATTGGCGGACAGTATATGAATGAGATTGAAGTTTGCCATATTAAGGATTACACCATGCCAACTTTACGCCCTTCTAATCCGGCAAATGATTACGGTGCTTACAAGGGCTCAGCGGCCAATCACCATCACATCATAGAAAATGTTGTAGACACATTAAAATCCAGAACACAACCTACAACAAATGCATTGGAAGGATTAAAAGTGGTTGAAATTATACAGAGAATTTATGATGTGCGTGATCAGCAAATGCCTTCGTTAAAAAAATAAGTAACACAATATTTAAGACAGAATACCATGAGCAGCATTTACGAAAAACTTGTAAAAAAAGAAACCAAACTGGCGGTGATCGGTTTGGGTTATGTAGGATTACCTATAGCACTCGAATTTGCAAAGAAAATTAAAGTTGTAGGTTTTGACATCAACGCAAAACGCGTTGAAATGATGAAAAATAAAATTGACCCAAGTAATGAATTGGATTCATCCGCATTTGATGGATGTGACATTGAATTCACGGCAAATATTCACGACATGAAGGATGTGACATTTTTTATTGTCGCTGTTCCTACCCCTATCGATGCAAGTAATTTACCTGATCTGACTCCGCTGATTGGCGCAAGCCGCACCGTGGGTAAAGTCTTGAAAAAAGGAGATTACGTTGTGTATGAATCAACCGTATATCCAGGTTGTACAGAAGAAGATTGTATTCCAATTCTGGAAGCAGAATCAGGTTTAAAATTTCCGGGAGATTTTAAAGTTGGATATTCCCCAGAAAGAATTAATCCGGGTGACAAAGTACATACACTTTCATCCATTGTAAAAGTTACCTCAGGTTGTGATGCGGAATCATCCGAGCAAGTTGCAAAAGTGTATGAATTGGTTGTTGCAGCGGGTGTTCATCGCGCAGCGTCGATCAAAGTTGCTGAAGCTGCAAAAATCATTGAAAACACGCAACGTGACGTCAATATCGCACTGATCAATGAGCTTTCAATTATTTTCAACCGTCTTGGTATAAATACCTATGATGTGCTTGATGCTGCGGGAACAAAATGGAATTTCTTAAAATTTCAACCCGGCTTAGTTGGCGGACATTGTATTGGTGTCGATCCGTATTACCTTACACACAAAGCAAAACAACTTGGCTATCACGCAAAAATCATCAACTCTGGACGTTATGTAAATGACTCCATGGGATTCTACGTTGGAAAACAAACTGTGAAAAAAATGATTGGTCACGGCGTAAATCCGATGGAATCAAAAGTACTCATCATGGGTGCTACATTTAAAGAAGACGTTTCAGATATCAGAAACTCAAAAGTCGTTAACGTTATCTCAGAATTAGAATCGTTTGCCTGTAAAGTGGATGTGATCGATCCGCATGCAGATTCAGAAGAAGTAAAACATGAATACGGCTTTACGTTATGTGAAAAACCAACCAATGATTACGACGCGATTATCATTGCAGTAAACCATAAAGAGTACACAAATTATTCAGAATCTGATTTGAGAAAGATGCTTAAAAGCGATAAAGGATTGATTGTTGATTTGAAAGGAATCTACAAAGGAAAGATCAAGAATTTGGATTATTGGTCGTTGTAAAGAAATTACAAATTACAATTTCCAAATTACAGTTAAGGAGAGTTATTTAAAGAAAAGAGGAGATGGAATTGAAGAAAGTTTATAATCTTGAAGAGAGAACATTTGAATTTGCTAAAGATGTAAGAATAATGGTTTCCAAACTTCCAAAATCAATTTCAAATATTGAAGATGGGAAACAAGTAATACGTTCTTCAGGATCAGTTGGAGCAAATCATATTGAAGCCAATGAATCTTTAAGTTCTAAAGATTTTGAATATCGGATCAGAATTTGCAGGAAAGAAGCCAAAGAATCAACTTACTGATTGAAACTGCTTGACACAAACAATAACACAGACCAATCAACGGAAATTCATTCATTGATTGAAGAAACGTTAGAACTCAGAAAAATACTGACCTCAATTTTGGAAAAATCAAAAAAGTCAACATTAAATACCTAAGAATTAACACTATTTGTAAGTTGAAATTTTGAATTTTCTTTTTGTGAATTGAAATTTGGAATTTGTTTTTTGGAATTTGTGATTTGGAATTTGTGATTTGTAGTATGTGATTTGTAAATTAAGCCCCCCATTCTATGACTAAAACAATATTAATTACCGGCGGCGCAGGCTTCATTGGCTCTCACGTAGTAAGATTATTCGTGAATAAATATCCGGACTATAAAATCATTAATCTGGATAAACTGACCTATGCCGGTAACCTGGAAAATATCCGTGATATTGAAAACAAATCCAATTATGAATTTGTCAAAGGAGATATTCAGGACAAAAGTTTTCTGACGGAATTATTTGACTCCAAAAAAATCTCTCACGTCATTCATTTGGCAGCTGAATCACACGTAGATCGTTCGATTTCTGGACCGATGGATTTTATCATGACCAATATTGTGGGTACTGCTAATTTGCTTGAGGCAGCCAGAGCATCATGGAAAGAGGGAGATCATATTTTTTATCATGTTTCTACAGATGAAGTGTATGGTTCATTAGGCGCTGAAGGATTTTTCACAGAGAAAACCGGATATGATCCGCGCAGCCCCTACTCTGCATCAAAAGCAAGTTCAGATCATTTAGTAAGGGCATATTATCACACATACAAATTACCAGTTAAAATATCAAATTGTTCCAACAATTACGGGTCACATCATTTTCCGGAAAAACTAATTCCGCTGATGATAAACAACATTAAAAACAACAAACCGCTGCCTGTTTATGGTAAAGGTGAAAATGTGCGCGACTGGTTATGGGTTGAAGATCATGCGAGAGCTATTGATACCATCTTTCACAAAGGCAAAGTGGGAGAAAGTTATAACGTAGGCGGATGGAATGAATGGACCAATATTGCGCTGGTAAAATTTCTTTGTCAGATCATGGATCGCAAACTAAACCGTCAGGCGGGTGAATCAGAGAAACTCATTACATATGTTACTGACCGTGCCGGACATGATATGCGCTATGCCATTGATGCAACCAAAATAAAAAATGAGCTGGGCTGGGAACCTTCTATCAAATTTGAAGAAGGTCTTGAAAAAACAGTTGACTGGTATTTGCAGAATGAAAAATGGGTGAATCATGTGACTTCAGGTGAATATCAAAAATATTATGCCGCCCATTACAAAAGCTGATGTTATTCTTCCAGCTTGTTTTCTTCATCATTCATCATACCACGGGGTACCTTTATTGTCTGAAGTTGTTTCCCTCCAAAAATAACAACGACAAAAATTCTAGGGCGTTCATTTCTGTTTATTGAATGCTTATCTATTTTCAGAGCAACTCCAACACGTGTAAATTTTTTAGATAAAAAATCCTTTCGATAAGCACCTTTAGAAAAAAAATCAATGATTCTTTCTGCGAATTGCATTTCGGTTATTGATTCAACCGGCTCTTCTTCCATTACCTCAGGGTTATCTGTATCCAATGATTTAGCTTTTCTTCCGTAATATAAGTTCGTATTGCTTTTACCAATTTTATCATCGTAATGAAAGGGTGTTGCAAATTTCAAATCAAGCATGTCGAGACAGAATGCATGTGCCGAGTACAGTTTGTACTTTGACTCTTCTCGCTGCAATGCATACTTGATGTTTTGCTTTTCAGCAGACCAAATTTTTCCGTACGTAAATTTACTTCTTGCAAAAGTAGAAATACAACTTTGCGCAATTCTGTTTAATAAAGAATCCTGGACAAGCTCAGATTTAAATCTTCTGCTTCTTTCCTGCTTCAAAGCAGAAACAAAAAGACCACTCAAATAATCTGCATTGAAATTCAGCATGTCAATTCTGTCAACTGAAGGCTGAAGCTGATCATTGTAAAAAACACTTTCAGATTCATGCACGTGATTAAGAAATAGTTTGTTCTGTGCCTGAACCAAAAATGAAATGAATAAAAATAAAATGCACGAACTAATTTTCATATGAAATCAGCTTGATAAAAGTTTCCCGGTCCATTTTTCCCGGGTCATACATTTTCAGCTCAGTATGCCTGTTTGTTCGCATATTCATCCAGCTATGGTAGATTCCAACTAACCCTGATGCAAAAAATACCACCACAGAAGATCTGCTCAATTTGTGTACAAATACCTCATCACTATCATCATACTGCATGACTCCGTTTATAGAATGATCCACCACATAAATTTCTTCCGCCTTGTCTTTGATTTTATCCATGTCTTCATTGACAAATTCTTTAGAAACCGGATCAGGTTGCGGCAAACGAACACGTGCATCAGCGTTATGCAAACCAAAAGATAATATGGTGAACGCAATGGAAGCGGATGTACCAATGATCTGACCAGCTGCGTTTCGCTTCAATTTGTCCATGTAAATTATTTCCATGGATTTTCTTTTCTCTTCATCTGCCAGATTTTTCAAAATTTGAACTCGTTTGGTGATCTCTGTATTCAGTCTGCGCATATTGGAATTTTGCATGCGTTTAGACTTTTTCCACGCCATGGAATATTGACTGAAAAAACGTTTGTTTTCGTTCAACGAGCCTCCGGCATCCATGGTGTGTGACAACAGCGTAACCGGAATGGTGTATTCTTGCTGTTTAAATTTAAAATGAAGATTGTACCGGTCATTCTCAAGGTCAGGCAAAAGATTTATTTCAGAAACAAAATATGGGCCACGTCTTGTATAAAAATCTTTGCGCCACCAACGTACTCTCAGTCTTTTGTATTTATCCTGACAATAACTGCTTATGCTGTCAATTTGAGTGAACAAGGCATCTGCATCAGGCCCTTCATAAACAAAACTCTTCGTCGTTAACAAATCGGCTATATAATTCTGATTGTGCACCTCCAGTGACGCAGTTCCAAATCGTACATTTTTTGGAATATCACGTGTTTTGTATTTTTTGAACGATATTTCGAATGAATTCATTTTTTTATTTCTCTTGACAACCGGAAAATATCTGTGACCAACAAATGCAACCTGTGAATTTACTTTGCCAATAAAATCTTCCTGCTCCATCAATGAGTCCTGATCTAATTCATCAAATTGATACGGTTCAAAAATGGAATCATTGCCAGTCACCTCCCAGTCACCACTGTCACTAAGTGTAAATATTTCCATATCCGGATTGGTTGAATTGGAATACATTTCAACCTGAATGGGTTGTTCAGGATTTACAAAAAGTGGATTACCATTAGCATCTGTCGCATTTAGTTCAAACATTCCACCTGAAGAAAATAAAAAAGTCTCATCTTCCTTATCTGATGTCATGGTTATACCAGACAACAAAATTTCAGCCGGTGTAACAAACTCACGATATTCCAGATTTACAGGACCTTCATACACATTTCCTGCTTCATCCAGAATACCCTGTGCCGGAACTGAAAATTCCGATCTGCCTATTTCCACTTTCTGATCTACACCTGCTGTTGTACTTACATGAGTTGGTTTTGAAACAAATTCTGGAATTGGAGGGTGAACGCCCTGATCTTTCTTCACCGGTTCTTTGAACATGAGTTTTACATCTGGTCTTTTGTTTTTGAAATCGCTCAGTGATGATTTTTCAATTTTATTTCCTCTGACGTCTAACCATTTCAATTCTGAAATTCCGCTCAAAGGTCGTATATCCAACTCACCCAGCTGATACAATGAAATACTATCCGCCTTGAGATTCAGAAATTCTGTGAGCGAAAGTGGATTCATTTTCGAGAAATGCACAAAATCAGGTTTTACAAAATCATTCAATACCTCAACAACAAGCGATGATTTTTCAAATTGACAGTTTTCAAAATACATTTGATCTATTTTGGTAGAGAGATTGGTTCTTACAAAATTGCTCAAGACAGAATTCTTGATATTCAATCGATGAACATTCAACAAAGCAAATTCTTTTGGAAAAAAATCAAGATCACTCAGGGTAATCTCATCCAGCTGATCAAAATAACTCAAAACAGAAAGAACAGACGACACCTGTAAACCATCATTATCACTGAAATCAATAGATTTTAATGACCACCAGTAATTCACCACCCAGGAGATATTTCTAAGCTTATTGGAAGATACATTGACCTTTTCAAGAGAAGACAATTCCATAAATGTATATGGCAAAGAAGTCAAACGGTTTGATGAAATATCCAGATTTTTTATTCCGGATTGCCGGTTTAACGAAGATGGGACATATAATAGATTACACGCGTGTAAATTCAGTTCTGTCAGTTTGAATTTTGCATTTTCAAAAACTTTTTCCAGATCTATTGGATTCAGGCCTCTGTTCATTGACAGATCAAGTTTCTTTAATGTAGATAATTCAGAAAGTTCTATAGGAATATTCACAATGCCATTATTACTCAGATTGAGCGAAACCAGATTTTTACATTTAAAAACCTGTTCAGGAATTTCTGTCAATCCTTTATTCGAAAAATTAATATGCGTGATGATATTTTCATTTCCGTTTATTTCAGCAATGTTTGAAACATAAATGGAATACGCCGGAGAAATAACGGTCAGCAGTATAACTGCAATAATTATTGATTTCATAAGCCTGGATTTAGAGGGTGGTTAAATTCAATAAAGAATCTCACCACATACTATAATGTATCAGGAATGAAAATGTAACCGTTTAAAAGAAAAAAAATCAGAAAATTGCCGTCGGTTGGGGTCTGTAAAGTATTATAATATTCCGTCAAATACGGATTCCGATCACACAGACATCGTCAATTTGTTCTAGAGCACCTTTCCAGGTATTGAATTTTTCTTCCAGATAATAGAGTTGCTTGTTAACCTCAAAACCAGAATTGCTGACTAACATTTCCTGGAATTGTTTGTACTTGAATTTTTTGCCATAGGGCCCACCAAACTGATCAGCAAAACCATCCGAGAATAAATAAAGCATCGTTCCGGGTTCGGCAATAATTTTATGGTTGGTAAATGGTTTCTGATATTGGTATATGCCTATTGGCTGCTTATCGGAAACTACATCCTGCAGTGTTCCATTGTTAATCATGTAAAGTGAATTATTTGCACCGGCATATTCAATGACGGTTTCACCACTTGAAGATTTTTGCAGTGAAATCAAAGCAATGTCCATTCCATCATTCACCTGATAGTTCCCGGATGAAAAAGACTCGATCACTAATTCTCTGCATTTGTCCAAAATTTCAGAAGGTTTGGATAATCCAAATTCACGCACACACCTGTTTAATGCGGTACTGCAAACCACACTTACCATAGCGCCCGGCACACCATGACCAGTGCAATCAGCAACGGCAACAAACAACTGCGAGTTGGTTTTTACGGTCCAGTAAAAATCACCTGCAACAATGTCCTTAGGTTTGTAATAAATAAAAGACTGTTTTAAATAATCTTTGAATAAATTTCTATCGGGCAAAATAGCTTCCTGAATTTTTTGCGCATAAATTATACTGTCTGTAATTTCTTTGTTTTTTGCATCCGTTTCCTGTTTAGCTCTTCTGAGCGCAATTTTAAATGCTTCATTTCTTTTTACGTAGACGTTTACCGCATAACCAGCAACGATTAAAAGAGCGCAAGCCACCAGACAAAATAATCCAATCAGAAGATTTGTTTGTTTGCTTTTAGCATCAGCAAGCGCCAGCTTTTCTTCCATGCTGAGTGTTTCCAGATTTTCCATGGATACAACAACAGAAACAATTTCATCTGATATTTTTTTATCTTCCTGAATTAAAAAAAGTTCCTTTTCACGCATTGAGCGGTCGAGCTCTTCTTCCTCTTTTTTAATTTCAAGAATTTCCTGGTTAATTTGTTCTAAGGTGATTTTATCATTTTGATTTGCATCCGTATTTTCAGTTTTGACTACTTCACTTTCATTTTCTTGATTCTGATTATTTTTACGCTTATCAAACAACTTTTTGAAAAATTTATCTTCTGATCCTGCCGTTTCAGATTCTAAAGATTTATCTGGTTTGTTATCAGATGAAAAAATGCCGGTATTATTGTCAGCTGCTTCAGTTTCTATCTGAGTAGAAACTTTATCAAGCGCAGATGTCACACGGGACTGACCACGCAGTAACAACATGTTTTCCAGCACCACAAATTTTTGTTCGATCAGGCTATCCAATAAAACAACATTCTCCGCGAATTTCTTTTCAGTGCTTGACAATGTTTTTAGTTTCGCTACTTTTTCAGATGTCTCGTTGTAATTCAGATTAAATTCTTCCAGATACAATCCATCATTTGTGAGACTGTATGATTTTACGTTATTCTCAGCATCTGTCAGATCATACATAATCTCTTTCATCAACAAAACCTTTTCATCAGGTCGGGCTTCATTGGTAATATCCTGTACAATTCCGGTAAGACTTCTGTAAACAAAAAACGCGCTCAGTAAAACAACAGTTAACACAACGAGCAGAATTATCCAGACTCTGTTTTCAAATTTTGACCACGTTGCTTGTTTTGTTTCCATGAAAAAAAAGGGGGAACTAAATTCCCCCTTCAAATTTATTCAATCTATATGAATTATTGTTTAACAAGTTTGCTCTGAATCATACCGTTTTCTGTTAAAAGCTGCACGGTATAAACTCCGCGAGAAAGTTCTGTACAATCAATTGTCATGGTATTTGCTGAGTTTGAAGCCTGATACACCAGTTTACCGGACATATCGTACAATTTAACCTGAGTAATCACACTTGAGTACATTAACTGAACATTACCTGAAGTTGGATTCGGATAGATACTCAAATCAGTATTCAGATCATCCATTCCCAAATCATCTCCTTCAGGTGCGTTCACAGTTGATTTATTTGAACGGGATGAATTATGATCCTGAACTTTAAATGCAGTACAAGTGGTAGGTGGAATTATCTCAATGATGTAAACCAGATTACTATCACTTGGCGGAGTTAAATCCGTGTATGAAATATTCATTGATCCTACTGAATCAATAGTTTCCCATCCCGTTGACGGATGATATCTGTGGATATAATAAGTATCATAGCTAAATCCGTTGTAATGATCCCAAATCAGATTTACAACTCCACCAACACCTAAGTTCGAAGTCAGGTGAATAGTTTTATGCGGATCACTCAGTTCAGATTCATTTCCGCAATCATCCACCGCAGCAACTTTGTATCTCCATGATTTTATTGCAGGATTGGAAGGATAATCATAATACTGACTGATACTGTCTGCGCTTTGATTTGCCACTAAATAATATAATCCGCTTTGAGAACTTTCCTTATAGATATTGTAAGAAACAACATCCGCTGCAACAACCGGAGTCCACACCACAATGTTTGAATTGGTCAATGTATCAACCGTGACCATACAAATACTTGTTTGATCAGGTGCTGACATTTCAACATCATAAATCATGAAAGAGCTGCAACCGTTGCTTCCTTCTACTTCAACCGAATATTCACCCGGAAGTACACCGGTCAAATCCTGATTTGTTGTGCCATTTGACCAATCATAGGTAAATGGCGCATCACCTCCGATAGTACTGATATAAATTGCACTTAAGTCTCCTGAACATGTTGGATCAGAAATTGAGTCAGTAACGATAATTGGACCTCCATTTTCATTCACAACAAAATTATGTTGTAATAAACAAGTGTTTCCATCTATAATCATCAAATTATATACACCTGGCGCAAGTCCACCTGTTGTATTAGAAGATCCACTTGTATTAGGCCAGATATAATTGTAGGGAGGAGTTCCATTGTTCACTGAAGCGTAAGCAACACCGTCATTCGACCCGCAAACTGCTGGCTCAGTATAAACTAAAACAATTGATTCTACTGGTTGTTCAACCGTATAACTTTCTACAGCAAAACATCCGTTTGCGTCTGTCACATAAATTTCATAAGGCCCGGCCTCCAATCCAAAAATATCTTCAGAGTTGTCACCGTTTGACCAAAGAATTTCATAAGGTGGAGCACCACCTAAAACTGAAACAGAAATGACTCCATTGTCCTGTCCATAACATTCATTGTGAACAATGTTTTCAAGTAAAATAACCGGTCCCTGAGAGTCGCTTACTGTTGCAGTTGCTTCAGTCGTACAACCGTTGTTGTCAACAATGCTCACCACATAAATTCCTGAACCAAGGCTGTCTGCCAATACACCTTGATCACCATTTGTCCAGTTATAATCGTATGGTGGAGTTCCTCCACTTGCAGAAACAATGGCAACGCCATTATTTACTCCACAATCTGCTTCAGCAACTGTATTTGTGACAACCATTAAATCTGAATTTGGGATATAAATATCTTCAGAATTAATATCTGATCCACCACATGCATTATAACCCTGCACAGTAACAGTATAGGATCCATCATCATCATACGTGTGAAAAACAGGAGTGAGGGAAGTATATGTAATTAAGTTGCCGCTTCCATCACCAAAATCCCAAACATAGGTTGACGCACCAACGCCAAAAAATTCAACAGGCTCACCTTCACACATCGAAGAGAATTGATTTGACCAGAAGAAAACATCAATTGGTGTGGGCTGACCGATATCACCGATTTCAACTGTAACTGTTGAATCAA
>Ga0268298_10006384_pt1 | contig 10731 bp, 10 predicted proteins | sample WWTPWeurt_MetaG_FD_194462 | JGI IMG/M metagenome (GOLD analysis project Ga0268298, IMG submission 194462) | Activated sludge microbial communities from WWTP in Nijmegen, Gelderland, Netherland - WWTP Weurt | ecosystem: Engineered > WWTP > Aerobic digester > Activated sludge | place... | reverse complement strand
ACCGCGAACGCAACCGCGAGCCGTCCTGCTTCTCCCGCTTGTCCTGTTCCATCCCGGCACCCTACCACCGTGCGCCCCCCTTTCCGCAACCCCTCCCCACCCAAAACCGCCCCAAAAAACCGCCCCAGCCCCCCAAAACCCGCCCAAACCCAAAGCCACCCGGTACGAGCGGTGAGAAGCAGACGGGGCAGGCCAACCGGGGGAGAGGAGGTAAAAACGCGGTTTTGGTGCCCTGGCCAGGGAAGCGAGCACCTGAACCGGGTAGGTAGAAAGTGGAGGGAAGCGAGCACCTGAACCGTGTGGCAAGTGGCAAGTGGCCTGGGCGGCCAGAATCATCGCCTGAAGCGTTCACGGGGGTTCTCCTGCATGGGGTGATCGTGCCAGGGCCGGTTCGGCGGGCCGTTTTTCATACCGGAGGTTGGCCCGTCCGTTCATGCGGGTCTTTTTTCACACAGAATGCCTGCCAGGCCCGTTCATGCGGGTCTTTTTGCGCACCGAATACCCGTCCAAGCGCTTGAGGTTGCCATTTCGGTGCCAACCAGCCGGACCATCGAGTCGCTCACGTGGCCTGCCCCCCAAAAGGTCGGCGCGAGCAGGCAAAAGGCGAGTGCTCCTGCTCCCCGAGCACCTCTCGGTCGCACGCAGGCACGTATTTTTGCAACGTGCGCCCCTTTTCGCGGCAGCCCCCGCCAAAACACATGCGAACAGGCGCGCAACGCAAGGGCCCGCCAACGCGGTTCCCAATGCGTCCGTAAGGCGAGATGCTAGGCGGCGACCGAGGCTGCTCGCGCGCAGCGTACTCCTGTACGTGAGCACGCAGCCGACCGAGCCAACGACGCAGATTGGCTTAGGGACGCATTGGGGTGGGAGTCCATGTTGCCAAAGAAACCGCTTGTCCCACAAAGTCGGTCGCACTAGGCTGACGTTCGCCTGGCTTCACATGAAACAGGAGGTGTTTTGATGGCTTTACCGGTTTTGTCCAGTGCAATGTCTTTGGATGCGGTGTCCGAAGAGCTGCAGTTTACGCTGTCGGCCTTGCGCAGCAGCCCACCGGCGGCAGATCAAGTGTTGGTGACAGAAGCACTGCTCACCGAGTGGCTGGCGGTCTACGAAAAGGAACGACAACAGCGGGCCGCAGTGATACAAGCCCAGGCTGCGGTCCACTTTGCCGATTACCTACTCGACGACTGGGTAGACCGATTCCACCTGGCCGTGCTGTCACAGGCGAAAGGCGACAAAGAGCACCCTCAATACGTGCGCTATTTTGGCATCATGCCGCCCAGTCGCTTGAAGCAGCCCGTGCTGGGAGAGGAACTTTTAGCCTTGCGGGGGCTGCCTGTGTCCTTGGCCGCCTCTGGGTCCTCCTCCCTGCAAACGCTGGGGAAGGAGCTAGAGACCCTGGTTCACAAAGGCGACGCGGCGCTTGCGGCCCTTCAGTCGGCGCGGTCGAGCTTGCGCGACTTTCAGCAAATCGGCGGGCGCAGCGCATTTGTCGACCGGTGCAACGTCGTGCGCAAGCAAAGCTACGCCGATTTGGGCAAGCTTGTGCATACCAAACGGGAATTGGGGCTTCCCAAGGACTATGCCGATGCGTTTTTCCGTCACCAAAAAACAGTGGCCAGGGGCACCTCGGGCAAGCGCTTCGAGGTCGAAGAGCAGCTCGCCGCCCTGTCAGCACAGGTAGACAATCTGAAGAGCCTTCGGGAGTCGCTGCTGGCACAGGAGAAGCGTGAGGAAGAAGAGCAAGCCCAGGTCCGTGCAGAACAGACCCGATTGGCCGAACTCGAAGCCGACCTAGCCAAGAAAAAAGCCGAAGCGGTGGCACTGCGCAGCAAACTCGGCAAAAAACCCACCAAGAAATAACCACCCGTACCCCTCCATCCCTCCGGGGCGGCTCATGCCAAAACCCATCCCGCCTCGAAGAGGCCGGTTTCTGTGGGGCTTTGCCCGCCCGCCCCGAAATTCAGTGAAACTCCCCGAAACTCCCCGAAGCTCCGCGCTTCGCCGCTCGACGAACGCCGTGACGATCCGCTTGTCGGCCCCGGTCATCAGGCTCGTGTCTTCCTCCGTTCCGCATACCAAGCCTCTTTCGCTTTCAGCCAATCTTCCTTCCCAATCGCGCACATCACACGCCCCATCGAGCCGGACCGGATGCACCCCCTTCCACACATTCCCTTCCCGAAACAACGTACACCTTTTCAAAATGTCCCCTTCTTTCAAGGGAAAAAACCTGAGCGGTTGTTTTCCCTTGGACCCTTTTTCCCTTTTTTTGACCATCCCCCCTGACCCCCCTTTCCAAGGGGGAAACCCCTTCCCCGGCCCTTCCCCGCAATGGGGAAGGGGGCCCGGAAAGCGGTCCTTTTGGAACGATATAGGGGGAGTAGACAGCGAGGCGGTGTTCGTGTGTTTCTGGCCCGACTTCAAATTCATCAAAACACCCCCTTTCCCCAATGATGAACGGGCGCTGCAAAGCAGCCGCCCCTCCCCCAATGTGTCCCAAAAGGACCGCTTCAAGGGCCCCCTTCCTCATTGCGAGGAAGGGCCGGGGATGGAGTTTCCCCCTCGAAGGGGGGCCAGGGGGGTGGCTGCCCAAAGGGGGGAAAGGGGGTCCAAGGGGGAACAACCCCGCACGGGGTTTTCCCCCTTGAGAGATCGCATCGGCATGCGCCGTATCCACGCGACGAAGGCCCAGGACAGAACCCAAAGCAGCAGAAAAAGGGAAAACAACCGACGCATGGGAGGCGGACCATACAAAAGCCCCCTGACTTTCCGCAAACCTTTTCTTCCAAAAGAGACGGTCTAAGAAACGCTCAGAAGCTCGTCGGCCACGGGGTTATTTTCTTTGGCGGAAGGGGTTGCCGAAGAGGAAGCGGCTGGGAGGGGGTTCTTCGGCGGAGGATGCGATTCGGACATCATCCACGACATAGAAACATTGGGGGTCGATGCGGCGGGCATCGGACAGAATGCAGGGCATTTTGCGGCGCTCCGTTTCGGCATAGAGCATGTGAACGGGGCCATCGCGACCCATTCCGTGAAAAACGGTGACGCGAAACCCCTGTTGGCGGAGCCTGTCGGCAAGTTCCTCGCCTCGCCTGGAAAACACGCGGACGGCCTGCTTTCCCATCGCGGCCCAGCGTTCCAGGGTCAAACCGACATAGTTGCCGCACGCAAAACCCGCCGCGTACGCAACCGCAAACATGGGTTTTTGCAAATTGCCGAGGACTTTTGAAACGGCAAACACCCAAATCAGGACCTCCAAAAAACCAAGGAGAGCGGCCCGCCCGCGCCGTCCCTGCGTGACCATCACGACGCGCAACGTCCCGAGTGAAACATCGCTCACCCGAGCCAAAAACACCACCAAACAACTGAGTAGAACCGAGTCCGGCATTCGTCGCCCACAAATACATCCGCAGTTTCGCCCGCAGATGCGTCCGAAGATACGCCAGATCGTGGGTTTTTTGTCGCCTCGCTCGTGGTATGGAAAACGGGGTTTGTTGCTGCCGCTCGGGTTGCGCTTTGCAAAGCATTTCTTGAGGAGAACGTAGTGTCCATCGATGAAGAACCGTACAAGCACCGCCCCCTGGAAAAGGAACCGCTGTTTGACAAGGAACCCGAGGCACCGAAGCCTCCTCCCAAACCGCGTGCGCCGCTTGTGGTGTCGGCAGAGGAGGTGCTTGCGTGTGCGCAGTGGGCCCGCCTCGACCCCTCGCCCGAGGAAGTGGAGGCGTTGCGGCAGGACCTTTCGGATGTGCTGGCGTTTGCGCGGTCGTTTGACGAGCTGGATTTCACGGATGTCCCAAAGACGAAGTACGGCGCGGCGTCTCCGTGTCCGTTGCGGGGAGACGTGGTGGAACCGCAGCGCGCGTTTTCGACGCTGCTCAACAATTCTCCGGCTTCGCAAGATCGGTTCTTGGTGGTGCCTGTTGTATTCGGTGGCGCAAGCGACAACAAAGACAAAAACGACGGCAACAGCGCCGACGGCAACAGAGACGGCAGCGATGACAACGCCGACAGCAACCAGACGGCGGAACAGGCGGATTGACCGATGGACGAACCAGAAAACGAACCGGCCAGCGAGCTGGCCAGCGAGCCGGAAGACGAACCGATAGATACGGAGCCGCTGACAGATCCGAGCGTCCCCTATGGTACGCCCCCTGAGCAACTCAACAGACCTCCAGAGCCCGCACGTCCTCCGTTTTCTTCGGTCGCGGATTTGGTCGCGAAAGTGCGGTCGCGCGAGATGTCTGCCGTCGAGGTGACGAATCTGTACCTCACCCGCCTCCAATACTACGAAGTCCGCTTGGGGGCGGTGGTCAGAATCACTCGAGAACAGGCGCTTGCAGCAGCCGAAGCGGTGGATGAAAAAATCCGGCAAGGGGCGGATGAGGAACTGTTTTTGGCCGGGGTTCCGGTGGTCGTGAAGGACAACCTGTGTACAGCAGATTGCCCCACAACCGCCGCGTCGAAGATCTTGGAGCATTTCGAGCCGGGCTACGACGCGACGGCGGTCGAACGGCTGCGGCGGGCGGGCGCGATTGTGATTGCGAAAGCGAGCCTGGACGAGTTTGGGATGGGTTCGTCGGGGGGATTTTCGACGCTGGGAAGTTGCCGCAATCCATGGCGGCTCTCGGACATGGCGGGGGGAAGTTCGGGGGGCTCGGCGGCGGCGGTGGCTGCGTCGCTGTGCATGCTCAGTTTGGGAACGGACACGGGAGGCTCGGTGCGTCAACCGGCGAGCTTTTGCGGTCTTGTGGGGCTGCGGCCCACGTATGGCCTCGTGTCGCGGTTTGGGGTGATTGCGCACGCCTGCTCGATGGATCAGGTGGGGCCGATGGGAAGATACGTGGAAGATGTCGCCCGAGCGATGCAGGTCCTGGGTGGCTACGACCCGCGCGACCCAACTTCTTTGGCGGTGGAACAGCCGGATTACTTGGCGGCGTGTGAAAAACCGCTGGTTCTGGACGACAAACCGGTGCGCATCGGTCTTCCGAAAGAAGCGCATGAAGCGATTTCCGATCCGCTGCTGCGCGACGTGTTCGAGACCGCGATTTCTCGTTTTGCAGACAACGGCGCAACGACGCAGTGGTTGTCGATGCCGATGGCCAAGCACGGCCTCGCGGCGTACCACTTGATAGCGGCGGTGGAAGCAGCCAGCAATTTGGCCCGGTATGACGGTGTGCGCTACGGGCGGCGCGCGTCACTTGCGGAACCGACCAGCGACGAGGAGGTGCTGTCTGCGCTCTACAAACGGTCGCGGCAAGAGGGTTTCGGGCCGGAAGTGCGGCGGCGAATCATTCTGGGGGCGTATTTGCGGCGTTTCGGCCACAAGGAGGATCTGTTTGGTCGAGCCTGCCAAGTGCGGACGCTGATTGCGCGGGAATTTGCGCAAGCGTTTGAACAATGCGATGTGCTGCTGCTGCCGACGGTGCCAATCATTGGGTTTGCGGTGGAAGACACCCCGAATGTCCCGCTGGAGTTGTATCAAACCGATGTGTTTACCGTCGGTGCCAGCTTGGCCGGCCTGCCTGCGCTGACGTTTATGGCGGGGGCCGTTCGCACCACCACGACGACGCCAACTTCGCCTGTGGGAATGCAGCTTATCGCGCCGCGTTTGCAGGAAACGCTGGTGCTGCGCGTCGCCGCTGTGTACCAACGGCTGACGACCTTTCACAAGTTGGAACCCAAGGACTACTTGGACAGCGAAGAGGACCCGTTTGGCGTATGAACAACAGCGTCGAATACGAACCGATCATCGGGCTTGAAATCCACGTCCGACTTCACACGCGCAGCAAGGCATTTTCGGGGGCCCCTTCCGAGTTTGGGGGGCGTCCCAATGACTACATAGACCCCTATTCCATCGGCGTGCCCGGTACGTTGCCGATTCCCAATCGCTTGGCTCTCGAATATGTGCTGCGGTTGGGGCTCGCGTGCGGATGTGCCATCGCACGGATGGGCGAGTTTGCGCGAAAACATTACTTCTACCCGGACCTGCCCAAGGGCTATCAAATCACCCAATCCGATGCTCCGTTGTGTGAAGGGGGACGCCTCGATTTTTTGTTTTGCGGCGAAAAACGCAGCGTTGGCTTGCTCCGCATTCATCTGGAAGAGGACGCGGGAAAAATGCTGCACGATCCCGTCCGCAACGTGTCCCTTCTGGATTTCAACCGAGCAGGAACACCGCTTGCGGAGATCGTCACACAGCCGGATCTTCGTTCTGCAAAGGAGGCTGCGGAGTGTCTTTCTGCGGTGCAGAAACTCGTCCGGTTTTTGCGAATTTCCGACGGAAACATGGAAGAGGGGTCTTTGCGGTGCGATGCCAATGTGTCCATTCGGCGCAAAGGAGAGACTTTGTTTTGCGAGCGAACGGAACTGAAAAATATCAACTCCTGCAAGCAAATGGAGCGCGCGATCGAGTCCGAAATCGGACGGCAAATCGACCTTGTGAATCGGGGCGAAACGGTGACAAAAGAAACGCGCCGCTGGGATGCAGAGCACGAAAGGTCCTTCCCCTCGCGAAAGAAAGAAGCAGAGACGGAATACGCCTATTTGCCGGACCCGGATTTGCCCCCCTTTGCCATCGATCCGATGTGGGTCCAGTCGATTGCTGCGGCACTTCCAGAAACGCCCATGCAGCGACGAGAACGATACATGAAACGGATGGGTCTGTCTGCCTACGATGCAAACCTCCTTTCGACAGACCCAGAGTTGGGAGCGTTTTTCGAGGCGACCTTGGTTTCGGCGGGCATACCCGAAAAAGGAGAGGCATCGGCGGAGGAAGACCGTCGCCGCGCGAAACTATGCGCGAATTGGCTCACGACGGAACTTTTGGGCGCGCTTGGCCAGCAAAACCGTCCGGTCGCGTGGTCGCCGGTCTCGGCGGAATCGCTCGGCGAGCTGGTTCGGTACATCGCCGACGGCAGAATCAACGGAAAACAGGGCAAAGAAGTGTTTGCCCACATGTACGAAAGTCGGCAAACTCCGACGGAAATCATCGAACGCCTTGGGCTTTGTCAAATCACGGACACGGCGGAACTGGCAACCGTCTGTCGTCGCGTGCTGGCTGAACCGACGATTGAAAAACAAATCCAAAAATACAAAACCAACCCGAAACTGCTCGGTTTTTTCGTCGGCCACGCGCTGTCGGAAACGCAAGGCAAGGCCAACCCTGAACGGTTGTCGGCAGTCATGCAGCAGCTTCTCGACGAGAAAACACGATGAACTTGGAAAAAAATCCTCCGCGCCTCATGTCTCCGCTTCGCGTGGACAAAGAAACCGGCGAACTTCTGCTCTTGGACCAACTCGCGCTTCCCACAAAAGAGATTTGGCGTCGCTGCGGGGATCATCATGCGGTGGCGTCTGCGATTCGCGACATGGTGGTGCGGGGTGCCCCCGCGATTGGCATCGCTGCTGCGTTCGGGGTGGCTTTGGGGGCCAAACACAGAGAACCCCTTTCGCAGGTCATCGAGACGCTGCGTGCGACGCGGCCCACGGCGGTGAACCTGTTTTGGGCACTGTCTCGGATGGAACGCCGAGCGCAAGAACGGATGCAGGAACAAGTGGATGCAGAGACGCTTGCGCGCACCCTATGGGAGGAAGCGCAGGCGATATGGGATGAGGATGTGGCGATGTGTTTGCGGATGTCGGAGCATGGCGCACCCCTTCTTCCGCCGGGAAGGGTTCTGACGCACTGCAACGCGGGTGGTTTGGCAACGGGAGGCTACGGGACGGCGCTGGGTGTGATTCGGACAGCGTTTTCACAAGGACGCATCCAAGCCGTGTTTGCCGACGAAACGAGACCCTTTTTGCAAGGTGCGCGGCTGACCGCGTATGAACTTCAGCAGGTCGGCGTTCCCGTCACGATTTTGTGCGACAACATGGCCGGTCATTTGATGGCGCGCGGTGAAATTCAAAGCATCGTCGTCGGTGCGGACCGCATCGCACGAAATGGGGATGTGGCGAACAAAATCGGAACGTACTCGCTGGCAGTCCTGGCGCATGCGCACGGAATCCCGTTTTTCGTCGCTGCGCCGCGTTCAACCCTCGATTTGCAGACGGCCACCGGCCAAGACATTCCCATCGAAGAACGCAGCACCGACGAAGTGTTGTCGATAGGTCCTGTGCGCCTCGGGCCGCTCGGCGTCTCGGCTCGGCATCCCGCGTTCGATGTGACGCCTGCCCGACTCGTAACAGCCATCATCACCGACGCTGGCGTGGCCCGCGCACCCTACGAAACAAGCCTGTCCGGTTTCCATCCATAAACTACTGCGGTGGGCGCAAGCGATGTCGGCGACAGTCCCCGGCACAAAGTGCGGGGGGTCGTGCTCACAGCCAGTAGGCTGCTCCGCTCGCCCGCCTTCGCCCATCCTCTTAACGTTTCTGGATGGGAACCGTCGTGTTTGCGTGGATGGGGAGTGTGACCTCGACCCGTAAGCTTCCGTTTTTGTCAAGTGAAATCGACGCATTCCCGTCCAGAAGGCGCGCTCGTTCGCTGATTCCACGCAAACCCTGCCCCCAAACGAGGGTCGGCGTGTTGGCCCGCCCGTCGTCGTACACCGCCAGCAGCAAGTGATCTTCTTCGACGCGAAGTTGTACCCAGGCTCGCTTGGCGTGCGCGTGTTTGGCCGTGTTCGTCAGCGACTCTTGCACGATGCGATAGCAGGCGGTTTCAAGCTGGGCCGACAGCGGCGGCAGTTCGTCCACCTCGCAAAACACAGAAAGACCCGTCGCCGCCGAGAAACTTTCGCAATGGCGATGGAGCGCCTCGGAAAGGCCCAAGTCGGACAAAGACAGCGGCGACAGCCGCTCCACGGACCGTCGAATGTCCATGAGAGCGTCGTCGAGCAGTTTGCTGAGATCGGCGAGGGCCGGATGTGCCTCGAGCGTCATGATTTTCAGACGCGCTGCCGTCAGAGCTTGCCCAACGCCGTCGTGCAATTCTCGAGCGATGCGCCGTCGGTCCTCTTCTTGCATCGCCAGCGCCAACTCAGCGAGCAGTCGTTCGATCCGTCGCTGTGCCGTCGAAACAGCAAACACAGGCAATACATACAGCAGCGCACCGACGAGCAATGACAAACCAGCAAACGAAAACCCAAGCCACAGCGTCGTGCGCAAAAGCGGTCCCATGTCGAGCGCGACGTACACCCTCGCCACCCGGTCGCCCTGTACGTGTGTGTCGGCCCGTCCCCACAGCGGACGGATCGGCAGCGGATCGGCAAAAACCGACACCGCTTGGTTGTCCGCGGTGCGAATCACCAAATGCCGTCCCGACAACAGGCCCTCCGACGCAAGGCGTTCTGTAAGTTTGGGTGTGTTGTACTGCCACAGCCCGTTTTGCTGCTCGATTTCGCTGCGCAAAAGTCCCGCAGTTTGCGTCGCGAAAGAGCGGGCTTCCAGCCACAATTCGTGCCGCTTGGCCAGGTAATATGCCGTCGGTGCGGACACCTGGATCACGATTGCCGTGAGCACGGTCAGCAGCAACATCCTGCGTCGAAACCATCGAGTCAAATCGAACGGAATCACGGCGCGGGTTCCGAGCGAGGCACGTATCCGATGGAGGCAAACCGCTTTTGGATGTTTGCGTCTGTGATGAAGCGCAAAAACGGCTCGACGCGGGCCCGTCGGTCTTTGCGAAACACAAAACACAGCTCGCGAGTCGGTGCCACACCGCCGGCCAAAATCGTTTCCACCGTCGGAGAAATGCCGTCGATCCGCATCATTTTGAGCGGGAGCTGTTCGGCCACAAGAAAACTCATCGAAAACACACCGACGCTGCCCGGCGTGGAGGCGAGCGCCTGCGCCATCGCGCTATCGCTGTACAGCACGCGCCACCTTTTTTGCCGATAGGCTTCTTCGCGTGCGTTTCGAAGTCCGGGCGCGACGCCATCGAGGGCAGCATGGGCGGATTCCGCGCGGTCGCGAAGCAGCGGAACAAGCCAATTTCCGTCGGGGAGCATCCGGCGTTCGCCTTCAAACAGTGCCGGGAGCTCGCGGCTGGAAAAACCGGCCAGCGGAACCAATGGATGCGCGGCAAACCCGACGACATCTTGACCCACCACGACTCGACCGAGCCCGAGCCGTGCCTCGTCGTCGGTCCATGCTCGCGACACCATCCCCAGGTCTATCGCCCCGTCATAAGCTGCCCGAATCCCGCCGCCGGAACCCATTCCCTCCTCGACGACGATCTGGGGTTGGCCGCCGGTTTCGCCCCACCACGTTGAAAGTCGTTTCGCAAGCGGCACCATCGCGCCGGTTCCGGCCAAACGAAGCGTGCCTTGTCGTTCCACAAACGGTTTTGACAAAGCCACAGGCGGAGGCGGCAAGTCACCCGCACACCCGAAAAAGCATAGTGCATATAGTAAAATATAAATCCTCATAAAACAATAAACCGAATCAAAATAACCGATACAAAGCGCAGAAACTAGTCGCGAAGAGAAAAGGGGGAAAAATTTGTGTTTCTATCATAGAAATCCTCTTTCTCGGCGCGTTTCAAGAAATTGACCGTCATGTATGTAAATGGTGTCAGCAAAACTTCAACAGAAACCTTGAAAAGCCAATTAAACAACAGAATTTTCATCAACTCGCTCGTTTTCCAAATACCCAAAAAGGCGATTGGATAAAAAATCAAACTATCCAAGGCCTGACCAACGACGGTGGAACCGATGGTTCGAGACCACAAATGGCGACCTTCCGTCAGAACTTTCATTTTGGTCAATACAAACGAATTGGCAAAGT
>Ga0268298_10006383_pt1 | contig 10732 bp, 7 predicted proteins | sample WWTPWeurt_MetaG_FD_194462 | JGI IMG/M metagenome (GOLD analysis project Ga0268298, IMG submission 194462) | Activated sludge microbial communities from WWTP in Nijmegen, Gelderland, Netherland - WWTP Weurt | ecosystem: Engineered > WWTP > Aerobic digester > Activated sludge | place: Netherlands... | reverse complement strand
AGATGGGCTTTGGAGTCAATTTCTTTGATGAGAAAGCAACTCGCATCAAAGAAATTAGAGACACAGCTGTCTTTCAATTCCTTCTCAAACAGAGCCGGCACAGCAAGCACAAATCCGTCGCTTGTCCAATTCGAAACGGCGCAGAGTTTCGCTAGTGCATTGCTGAGGGAAAGACATTCCATGGCTGGTACACCTGTGCCTTCTCGAAAAGCAAAAACCGCTCCTTGGTCATGGACGATGCTCATCGATGCTCCACTTTGGTCTTCGCCAAACCAGATGTGAATAGCCAGGCGGCTGGGACGGACAAAGAATGTGCTGAATGAGTTGTGAGCCTGAATGGTGCGTTCGCCGACCGTCGTCGTTGTTTGAATCAAACCTGAGTCCTGATAGGTGTCGCAATGGCGATACTTGTCCGATAGCTTTTCCAGAAAATCGGATGTCTTTATATCCACTCGAGTCTCCTATTTTTTCGCCCTTATATTTGCTGCTTTCGAAGCGAGAATGATTGCCAGTTCTTCGCTATTTGCTTCCTTCAGTTCATCCGCCCAGTCTTCGAGAACGAATGCCAGGAAAATGCTGTCGGCGCCTGTTTCTTCTTCCAGCTCTGCCACGGCAATGGCCATTAATTCTCTAGATTCTTCCAGTCTGCCAAGATGCTTGTTCGCTAAAGCTAACCTGTAATATGCCGAAGCGTTGTAGTCGCGCATTCCATCGAGCGCTGCGTTCTCAATACGGCTTTGCAGGTGCGAAATCAAACGTTCTGCATCTTCCCTTCTGCCGACTCTCACGAGAATCGGAACGAGCCGCGCCAGAAGCAGGCAGTCCACTTCTTCTCGCCGGTCCAGTTCCATCAGACGGTGACAAATTTCAGACGCTTCCGTCGCTTTGCTGGTCTCACTGCATATGGTGGCAAGGGTGATAGCGCTTTGCACACTGTAAAGAGCTGATTCACCGCAGAATCGTTCTGCCATTTTGGTAACCCAGCGTGAATATTCTTCTGCATCTTTCCACTTCCTTTGTTTGCAAAGCAAATCAGCGAGCTGTTGCCCGTGGCTGATGGCCAGCATCTCGTAGCCGTATGTCGGCTCGCCTCCCAGGAAGTTATCTACGATCGACCTGTAGTTTTGAAAAAGCAATCTATCCAGTGCTTCGACGCGTCCGTACTTTCCTGTGCGTTGAGCCAATCGTGCGTACTCAGATCTTACTAAGCTGACCGAGAGGGGAGGCACCGCGGCTTCGCAGGCGTCCATTGCTTGTACAAGTAATTCTTCGGCTAATTCATAATTCTGATGCACTACTGTCTGCAGTCTGGAAAGCCGCACAAGCGCTTCGGCTGTATACCGAGCACAAGCCTGCGGGCGGTTTGTAGCCAGCTCTATGGCTTGGTCGTAAGCGTCTTCCGCCTCCTCGAACTGTTCTTTGCCGAAATAATGTTTGCCAAGGGATGACGCTGCATCTACAGCCTGCTGGCAGCATTGCGGATCGTCTCTCAAGATGGGCAGGGCTCGCTCAATGAGCACTGCTGCTTCATCGTCATCATCGTAGCTCATGCACATGTTTCCCAGGGACAGGAGTGTTCGACCCAGCAAAGACTGATCCTCAGGCGGGTTCGTCTCCAGGTCGTCCAGAAGGTCTCTGAGCAGGCTTTCCGCTTCATCCTGTCTTCCATGCATGTTGTAGAGATGCGCAAGCTGCTCAATTGCCGCTGCTGCTCGCTCGTCACGAACTTCTCTGTACACCAAAATTGCTTGCTTGAGATTTTTCTCCGCCTCGTCAAGTGTATAAAGGGTGCCCAAACGACCGAGCTGGGTAAGGATCGTCGCCACTTCATGATGAACCGGACCGTAGGCGTTCTTAGCTATGCCGAGGGCTCGCTCCAGCTCGTCGAGAGCCTCGCCGGCACGTCCTACATTGGCGAGGGCTTCTGCATGTTTGCACAGTGATTCGCAAAGGCGAGTGTTGTTGTATCCGAAGCGCTCCGCCTCAGCAACAGCTGTAGCCAGGTGCTTTTCAGCCGCCTGCCAGTTCTCCAGTTCGCACTCTTTTCTGGCAGCGTCTATGCACTGCTGCCACTTTTGAAACACCTATCTAGGTTCCTGATTGTTCTTTATTGGGCCTATATAGTCTTTTTAATACGCTTAACTCTTTAACTGCCCACAACCTGGGTGGATTTAACCTTGCGAGCCGGCGCTGTATAATCGCATTGTGAACGTGATTGACCCCGTAGGATTGATATATAAGGCGATTGGTTCTGACGAGCCGTTTTACAGGCTGGTCGAACACTTTTATGCGGGTGTCGAAAAAGACCCAGTCTTGCGACCGCTCTACCCTGAAGATCTGGCGCCCGGCAAAGAGCATCTGGCACTCTTTCTTATCCAGCGCACTGGCGGCCGGCAAACCTACAGCGAGCAGCGAGGACATCCTCGTATGCGTCAAAGACACATGCCTTTCAAGATAGGCAAGAAAGAACGTGACGCGTGGATCAAGAATATGGATGCGGCACTGGATTCGGTACCGGAATTTGCGGCACATGCTCAGACGATGCGCGAATTTTTCGACAGTTTTGCAACCTTCATGATCAACCAGCCTGAGTAACTGGCGGCTAGTTCACTTTGCTGTTGATCAGGCTTTCTCTGAACCTCTGTGCTGAGGCTAATGCTTCGTCGCCGGTTTTATTCTGCGCGACGAAATGTCCCATTTTTCGCTTCTCTCTGGCTTCGTGTTTTCCATAGAGGACAACGTCGATGATTTCCGGAAATGCCTCCAATGCCTGCAGATTCAGAGGCTTCTGCCCGTTCGTGCCCTGGGCGAGATAGACATCGCCCAATAGATTTCCCATGCAGTACGAGCCGACGTCGAGCCCTTTTGGCTGGGTAATCGGAATGTTCAAGAGCACTCTGGCGAGACTATCGAATTGACTGACGCTCGAGGCGACTCTGGTGACGTGTCCTGAGTTGTGCGGTCTAGGCGCCATCTCGTTGATATAGATATTCCATTCACCGGAGGTGATGCCGTTTGAGTTTGGACAGGGATTTTTTGCCAGAAAGAATTCTATGCACAACAATCCCTGCACATCCATCTTTTGGGCAGTGGCAAGAGCGATGTCCTGCAGTTTGTCAGCGACCTCCAGTGGCAGTCGCGCCGGAAATATCGTGAAATCGAGAATGTGGTTTTTGTGGATGTTTTCAAAGACGGGATAGACGTAATCTTTGTTTGCTGGATTGCGAACCACAATGCAGCTCACTTCCATGGCAATGTCAATCACCGCCTCGATAACGAAACCGCTTCCCTCGTGTTTCAGCAAATCGGTATCATCTATAAGAGCTTCTAACTCTTTTGTGGTTTTTATCAACCACTGTCCCTTCCCATCGTAGCCACCACGTGCAGTTTTGATGATGTATGGAAGTTGGAAAGCACTCGCCTCTTTCTCTAGTTCATTTACCGTTTTTGCCGTAGCGAAATGGGCATGAGGCAGATTGTTTTCTTTGAGAAACTCTTTTTCCTGAATGCGATTTTGGCAGGTGGCAAGCACTTTTACGCTCGGCAAAATTGGCTTTACTTTAGCCAGCGAATAGAGTGGTGCACTCTCGACGTTTTCAAACTCGTACGTGACCACGTCGCAATGATCGAAAAACTGGCGCAGCGCTTCTGCATCGGTAAAAGGTTTGGTAAAGGAGCGCGCCGCCAGTCTGTGAGCCGGGGCATTCACGTCGGGATCGTAGACCGCAACGGTGCCGCCATAACGATAGATACTTTCGGCCAGTAGCATGCCTAATTGCCCGCCGCCGAGGATACCGACTGTCGCCATTTTTTGCTTCTCTGCCTCTTCTCTGTTTCCTAAGACCGACTCAGGCTTTTTTGATAGTCAGTCGTTCCTTGACTACCGCATCTCCCGCGCGAGCCTCATCGGTGAGCTTTTCCCTGTATGCCTTCAGCGAAGAAAGAAGCTTTTCGTCTTCCAGCGCCAGTATCTGCACAGCAAACAGAGCGGCGTTTACTGCGCCTGCTTGCCCGATTGCGAATGTTGCCGTCGGTATACCGGAAGGCATCTGCACAATCGAAAGTAGGCTGTCGACGCCTTTCAGCACGCGCGACTCGATCGGCACGCCCAGCACCGGCAGTGGTGTCAAGGCTGAAACCATTCCAGGCAGATGAGCGGCACCGCCGGCTCCAGCGATGATTACTTTCAGCCCGCGCTCTTCAGCGCTAGTGGCATACTCGAACATCTCTTTGGCCATGCGGTGCGCGCTTTTCACCGAGATTTCGTAAGGGACATTGAAATCGATAAGTATTTGTTCGCCGTGTTTTAAAGTCTCGTAATCGGATTTGCTTCCCATGACGATGCCGACGACAGGCTTTTTCATCTCATGTCCCTCTTTCTCTTGAGTCTAGTGCTTGAAGCAGCGTTGTCCGGTAAAGAGCATCGTGATACCTGCCTTTTCGCAGGCTTCGATGACTTCTTTGTCCTTGATACTGCCGCCCGGCTGGACTATCAATTTGATGCCTGCTTCCTTGCAAGCATCGATATTGTCTGTTGCCGGGAAGAAGGCATCACTGGCAAGAACCGCACCGCGGGTCGCTTCGCCCGCTTGCTCGAGGGCTATTTTCACCGAGGCAATGCGACTGGTCTGTCCGATGCCGAAGCCCAGTGATTTGCCGTCCTTGGCAATGAAAATTGCGTTCGACGTGAGATGTTTCACAACCGACCAGGCGAATTGCGCATCGCCGAGAAGCTCATCGCATCCGGCTCCCGAAACTTTCTGGAATTTCTCTCCGGTGACCGGCGGTTCCGTGTCCTTTTCAATAATCCAGCCGAAGTCCTGGAGATATTTTGCCGTCCACGCATCATGCGCTTGCGGCGAAAGAACGTTCTGTTTGAACTTGAGTACGCGAATGTTCTTCTTGCTGGAAAGAACCTTCAATGCGCCCTCTTCGAAATCAGGCGCGGCTACGATTTCGACAAAGCCTTCGACGATCTTGCGGGCCAGGTCTTCGGTCAGTTTTGCCGTAAAGCCGTAGATGCCGCCGAAAGCAGAGACCGGGTCTGTCGAATAAGCTTTCTCGAATGCTTCGTCCAACGTCTTGCCGATGGCAACGCCGCATGGATTATTGTGCTTGATGATGCAGGCTGCGGGATTGCCTGCATCTCTCAATATGCGAACCAGGCAATAGGTGTCGGTGATATTGTTGGAGGACATTTCCTTGCCCTGCAATTGCAGGAACGGAGGGAAGCTTTCCTCTGTTTTTCCACTTCTGGAATCCGAGTACCAGACAGCGGCTTGATGCGGGTTCTCGCCATAGCGAAGCGACTGGAATTGTGACAGATTCAAGGTCACGGATGGTGGCAAAGCCTCGCCTTCCGCACATTTTTCACTGGCTTTGGCGCCGTTAGTTTTTACGAGCGCTTGCTGTTTTGCAAAATAGTTGGAGATTTGCCGATCATATTCAGCTGTGCGTGTGAAGGCGGCAAAGCAGAGTTGCTTGCGCAGCTCATCGGTGATTTTGCCCTGATTGGCTTTCATAGACTCGATGATTGAGTCGTACTGTTCCGGCTGGCACGCGATTGCGAGATACTTGTGATTTTTCGCAGCAGCGCGAATGAGAGATGGCCCGCCGATGTCTATTTGCTCGACCATCTTTTCTGGCGGCAAACCTTCCTCGAGTTTCTTTTCAAACGGATAGAGATTTACAACTACGAGATCGAGCGGTTGAACGCCGATGTCCTTAAGGACTTTTCCGTCCTCTTCTTTATCTCTATACAAAATTCCGGCAAAAACCTTCGGGTGCAATGTCTTGACGCGACCGCCTAGAATCTCCGGGAACTGGGTCAGATCTTCGACCTTATTGCATTCGATTCCTATCTCTTTGATATATGCGTAGGTGCTGGATGTCGCAATGATATTCAGCTCTCCGAGCGCTTTTAGCTCTTTGAGAAATTTCTCCAACCCGGTTTTGTCGGAAACGCTGATTAGCGCATTGACCATTTTCTTACTCCTTCAAGTTGATTGCGCCGCCGCGTGCGCCAACGCCGTCGATGACCAACTCACCGCGACTGTCTGTAACTTCTCCCACTACCTTTGCGGTAAAACCATATTCAGTGAAAGTTTTCACTATCAGATCAGCGTCACCATCAGTGGTGACGGTCATGCCCATACCCATGTTGAATGTTTTGTACATCTCTTCCGGTTCGATGCTGCGCCCCAGATGTTCGAAAATCTCAGGTACCGGCAAGGTATCAGTCAGCCTATAACCAGCTGTTTTCGAGAGCCTTAGCATGTTGCGCCAGCCGCCGCCCGTGATGTGGGCGACGCCTGTAATGGCCTGCGGTTTTTTGTCCAAGATTTCATTGACAGGCTTCGTGTATATCAATGTCGGTGTGAGCAGTTTTTCTTTCAATGACTTGTCACTGCCGACTAATTTCGATGCCAGGGAAAGTCCGTTGGAGTGGATGCCCGACGAGGCAATGCCTACGACCTGCTGCCCGCTTTTGATTTGGTCGCCAGTAATAAGCTTTTCCTTGCTGACAAGACCGACTGCAAACCCGGCCATGTCGAAATGTCCACCTTTGTATAGGTCCGGCATCTCAGCTGTCTCTCCGCCTACCAGGAGCAATCCTGCCTGGTCGCAACCGTCGACAATGCCTTGCATAATCTGGTCGGCATCTTCGTCTACCAATTTTCCAACCGCATAGTAGTCCAAAAAGGCGACTGGTCGGGCGCCCACACAAACTAAATCGTTTGCGCACATTGCTACCAGGTCTATACCAATGGTGGAGAGCTGTTTGAGTTCCAGCGCGATGAGAAGTTTTGTTCCTACTCCGTCCGTAGTCAGCGCCATGGCGGTTCTCTCGTCGACCGGGTAGACCGCTGCATATCCGCCTGCTGCCGGCCACATCTTCTGGTGTTCATCTCGTCTGGAGAGGCGCTTGAGCCTGGTGACGAAAGCTTCCGCTTTCAGCACATCGACGCCAGCTTGAGCGTATGTTTTTGGTTCCATCAGTTGACCACCATTGCATGAGCGTTCTGAAAGATTCTGAGTCCGGGAGGAGATTTGTCAGGAAGCGTGGTCAAGCGAGTCCAGCTCGGATGCTGCGTCCAACGAACAAACGCTTCTGGGTGGGGCATCAGGCCGAAAACGTTGCCCTTCGCGTTGGTCAAGCCGGAAATGCGATCGAAGCTGCCGTTAATCTCGATCAAATATCTGAGTGGTGCTCCCTTTTTGACTGCTTCTTCATGTTCCTTCGCTGGAGACAGCCGCCCTTCTCCGTGACGTATAGGCAGGTCGAATTCAGTCAGCCCTTCCAGCCATGGACAGGGGACTTTACTGTCTACTGAAAGTTGAACCCATCTGTTAATGAACTTCTTGCCGCTGTTGCGAGAGAGGCTGGCCAGTCTTTCATCCTCTTTTTCAGATTCCGGAAGCAAGCCCAATTGCACCAGGCACTGGAAACCGTTGCAGATGCCAATTACCAACTTTCTGTCATTGACGAATTCTCTAAGGCTCTCCTTCAGAGCGGCTTCGAGCTTGATAGCAAGAACCTTCCCAGAGGCGATTTCGTCGCCGAAGGAAAACCCGCCAGGCAGGGCCAGAAGTTTTGCGTCTTTCAGCAATTTTGGATTCTTGAGCAAATCGCTGGTATGAGTCAGCATAGGATCGAAGCCGGCCAGCTGCAGAGCGAACGAAGTCTCGTCGCCGCAGTTGATGCCATCTCCCGTCAAAACTATTGCTGCTGGTTTCATCTCTGCCGTCCTGCCTTAATCAAATGGAAGTGCCGTTTCCCATGCCGTTTTCATTGCCTGCGTGCTGAGGCTGATCAATTCTTTGTCCTGTGTCTTCATCTCGCTGTCGATAATGTTGAGCATCTGGTCGGCAATTACCTCGCCAATTTTTATCGCGGTCAGACCTTCGAAATGTCTTTCGAAGTCGGCCTTGTAATCGCGCTGGACAGAGACGACTATGTGCCCTGGTCCTTCGCCGAAGAGCAAGGCGTCCGCTCTGGTCACGAAGTCCCATGATTTGAACGCTTGCGTGCCACGTCCTTCGTAAAGATCCGCGAGGTACTTGTGGTAATCACCGATGTCCAGCGCTGCTCCATTTCTAGAACCGATCACAGACTCGGCAACGCAAGTTGCCAGACCGCCTTCCGAGATGTCGTGCGCGGAATGAATCCAGCCGCTCTTGATTGCCGTATGCAGCCTTCTATAGAGGGTTGGAGCCCTGTCGAGGTCCAATTCCGGCAGCATTATCGACTGCCATCCGTTCAATTCCTCATAGTGGCTGGCTGCCAGTCCCAAGACTCCGGCGCTCAGCACATAGATGAGATCTCCGGCTTTTTTGAATTCCATGGACCGTGCAAAGCGCGCTTCCGGGACTCTGCCCATGCATGAAATCAGCAGGGTAGGCGGAATGGCAAGTTTGAGCGCGCCGTCGTCGAAGTTATTCTTCATGCTGTCTTTGCCCGAGATGAGCGGCGCACCATAGGCGGTGACGGCGTCATAAAGTCCCTGACAGCATCGAACCAATTCGGCAAGATGGCGCTTGCCCTGAGGATTGCTATCGCTGTAGACAGGGTCCGGCCAGCAGAAATTGTCCAGCAGAGAAAGGGTGTCCGGATCGGCGCCGACGCAGACGGCATTTCTTACTGCTTCGTCTACGGCACACTGCGCCATCAAATATGGATCGTGCTCGCTCAAGCGCGGGCATAAACCATTGGAAACTGCCAGTGCCGGTGCATGATCAAGTTCGCTTGTCAGCCTGGGCAGCAAGACGGCTGCATCGCAAGGAGCTTTTTGAGATGGTCCCATTAGCGGCTTGATGACGCTTTGTCCTCTGACCTCGTGATCGTACTGCCGGATAATCGGCTCTCTCGAGCAGATATTTGGATGCTTGAGCAACTGCAAAAGAACTCGCCCAAGATGCTCCGGCTGTTTGCCTGTCTTCATCGTTATTTGAGCGGGGCTCCACTGCGATTCGAGCGATAGAATCGGGCAACCGTCATGAAGGAATTCGAGGCTGAGCAGAGCCACTGTCGCGCCATTGTTCTGAACTTCGAAATAGCCCCGGTCTGTGAATTCGCCTATATTGGAAACTTCAACGTTGTGCTTCTCGGCGAGTTTCTTTATACCTTCGAAATCATTGGTCGAAATCGTCATTCTCTCTTGTGACTCGGAGACGACGACTTCCCAGTCAGCCAGACCTGGATACTTTGCCGGAACTCTGTCGAGGTGAATGACGGCACCGCCGGTAATATTGGCCATCTCGCCGACCGAAGATGACAAACCGCCGGCACCATTATCGGTTATGCCTGTAATCAAACCGGCGTCGCGTGCATCAATAACGAAATCCATGAGCCGCTTTTGCGTAAACGGATCGCCGATTTGAACGGCGGACATCGGTGAGCCTTCGTTCAATGATTCCGATGAGAAAGTCGCTCCATGTATGCCGTCTTTTCCGACTCTTCCACCAGCCATGATAATGAAATCGCCGGCTCGAGTATGTTTTTTGACAGCGTCGCTCATCTCTGCGCCCACTTTTGTCTGCAGCGGCAGCAAGCCACCTGTCCCGCAGAATACCAGTGGTTTTGCTCTATATCCCGGGTCGAAATATATCGCCCCGTTAACCGTCGGTATGCCGCTCTTATTGCCGCCGTCTTCTACTCCTTTGCGCACGCCGTCAAGAATTGCTTTGGCGGGCAGAAGTTTTGGACGCTGAGGAAGCGATGCCGATGGATAGGCAAAACAGAAGATGTCGGTATTGAACAGAGGTTTTGCACCGAGCCCGGTACCGAGGATGTCTCGGTTGACACCGAGAATACCAGTCAATGCGCCGCCGTATGGTTCCAGCGCCGAAGGAGAGTTATGGGTTTCGACCTTGAAGCAAACGGCCGTCTCGTTGTCCCATTTGACGACACCGGCGTTGTCTTCAAAGACCGATAGCAGATCCTTGCGCCATTGCGAAAGTTTTTTAGTGGCTGCTTTGATGTAAGTCTTATAAAGGCTTGTGACTACTTCCGTACGCAGCTCGCGCGGTTTGCTGTTGTCTGTATGCGTAATCTTTGCGTTGAAAATCTTGTGCTTGCAGTGCTCCGACCATGTTTGCGCAAGAATTTCCAATTCCACGTCCGTCGGCATATCCGGAAGTCCGCGCTCTTTTCTATCTGCTTTCGTTTGGTCGAGCCTGTAGTAATGGCGTATCGCCTTCATCTCGTCCAGATTGAGCGCCAGAAGTCTTTCTTTGCTCAGTGCTTCCAGTTTGTCGTCGGCCAATTCGAGGCTGACATTCTCGACTTTCGGAGTTTCAGGCAGAACAACATGAGGAAATTTCAGCAAGGCCTCTGCACTGCCTGTGGTTTCATGAACTATAAATCGGTCAGTGAGAGGATGATATTCCTTGTATATGAGAGCATCGCTGATTGCTTTGGCGTCCCCGGATTTCTCTTTGAAGAGGAAGCCTCTTCCGGACGCGACTTTGACTATCTCTTTCAATCCTTTCAGTCTGAGAGCTTCTTCAACCGTGTGCGCCAGGTTGTCCGTCACGCCTGGTAAAAACTGCCGTTCGGCGAAATGCTTGTAGTCTTCTTTTGCAAATCGCTCCAGCCATGCAGAACGGTCTTCTGGTGCGCATGCCAGCACTTCTTGAAAGAGCGAATCAGCCAGAACGTCCTGGATGTCTTTCAGTGTTTTGCTGGAAATTTTGCCGTCGGGCAGCGAGTCTTTTTCAACCAGCAACCAGT
>Ga0268298_10006382_pt1 | contig 10732 bp, 6 predicted proteins | sample WWTPWeurt_MetaG_FD_194462 | JGI IMG/M metagenome (GOLD analysis project Ga0268298, IMG submission 194462) | Activated sludge microbial communities from WWTP in Nijmegen, Gelderland, Netherland - WWTP Weurt | ecosystem: Engineered > WWTP > Aerobic digester > Activated sludge | place: Netherlands... | reverse complement strand
GCGGCCTGATCGACATCGTCGTTGTCTACAAGATCGACCGCCTGACACGCAGCCTCGCCGACTTCGCCAAGATGGTGGAGTTGTTCGACCAGCGCGATGTAAGTTTCAGTGCCGTCACGCAGCAGATCAACTCGGCCACATCAATGGGCAGGTTGATGCTCAACGTCCTGCTGTCCTTCGCCCAGTTTGAGCGGGAGGTCACCGGCGAGCGCATCCGCGACAAGATCGCGGCTGCCAAGCGCAAGGGAATGTGGATGGGCGGTGTGCCGTCCATCGGCTACGACGTCGTGAACCGGCAGTTGGTTATCAACGAGGCCGAGGCGGCAGTAGTGCGCCGCATCTTCGAGGAGATGCTGACCATTGGCTCGCCGACGCAGATCGCCGCCAACTTGACCACCGAGGGCATCACTACCAAGGCCTGGACGACGCAGGAGGGCCAGACCCGCAGCGGCACGCGCATCGACAAGAAATACCTGCACAAACTGCTGCGCAACCGTATCTACCTGGGGGAGTTGTCGCACAAGGGAAGTTGGTACCCTGGCGCGCATCCGCCGATCATCGATCAGGCGCTTTGGGACAAGGTTCACGCGGTGCTGGCCAAGGACGGCCATGCCCGGTCGGTGGAAACCAAGATCAGGTCGCGCACCGACGCCTTGCTGCGCGGCCTGCTCTACACGCCATCCGGCGAGCGGATGTACCCGACCTACTCGAACAAGAGGGGGCACAAGTACCACTATTACGTGTCTAAGTCGGAAAGCCGCTTCGGCGCACCGGGCAAGAGCTACGAACGCCTGCCCGCGCCGGAGATCGAGGCGGCGGTCGTGGCCCAAATCCGCACGGTGCTGACCAGCCCCGAATCCATCGCATCGGTGGTGCGCCACATCCAGCGCAACGGTGCGCAGATCGACGAAGCCAGCACGGTGATGGCGATGGGGCGGCTCAACGACGTGTGGGATCACCTGTTTCCGGTCGAGCGCCACCGCATCGCCAACCTGATGATCGAACGCATCGACCTCGTCCACATCGGAGAGGTACAAGGCATCAAGGTGAAGTGGCGTGAGTTGGGCTGGGACAAGCTGATCGGTGAATTCGCGCCGAGGGAGATCGGCGCGGAACTGATGGAGGTCGAGGCCTGATGAACAGCGCGCTGGAAACTTTCGTGCCCCTCCAGTTCAAGCGGAAGAAGGGAAAGTTGCTGGTCGACGGGAGGGAATCTGCCCACGATGTCCGCATCATCGAGGCTGTGGCCCGGGCGATGCACTGGCACGCTCTGCTCGACACGGGCGCGTTCAAGAGTGTGGTCGAGATCGCCAAGGCCGAAGATCTGATGCCGACCACGGTGGGCCGACTGCTGCGACTGGCGCGGCTGGCCCCCGACATCATCGAGCAGTTGATGCAGGGATGCCACCCCCGAAGGCTGACCCTGCTGTGGCTGATGCGAAACGACATCCCTGCCCTCTGGCCTGACCAGCGCCAGATGCTTGAACAATTCCGGTAGGAGGCGAAATGACCAGCAAGAAACACTATGGCAAGCAGACAGGTCGCCCGATTACCCATGAACTTCCAACCCCCGCCGGCTGTGTTCGGCTGGAAACCTTTGTTCCCTGGACGCTGGTAAGACGCGGGTTGAAGAAGCGGGTCATCACGCCATTGGACGCGCCGCAGGAATTCTTGGCAGAGGCCAAGCAGGAGCGCGTGGCTCAGGCGGCGGCGCAGGGCAGCGCGCTCATGCGTGCGCTCGGACTGGCGCACCACTGGCAGCACCTGCTGGACGAGCAGCGGGTGGCTTCGGTGGCCGAGATCGCCGAGGCCGAGGGCATGGACGTCACGCAGGTGCGCCGCGTCATGCGGCTGACCCTGTTGGCCCCGGAGGTCATCGAACGGTTGATGGGGGCACCAGAAATCGTGCTGGAGCATGTGATGCGCCGCCCCTGGTCAAATGGCTGGAACAGCCAAGTCATGGCACTCGCCAACCGAGATTGATCTGTCGATACCGACCCGTGACGCATCGCCGCCTGGTGGTTTAACGGCGGGTTCCAGAGTCGAGCAGTCGCTCCCCGCGACAACTGACCGACAGCCCGTCGGCCTTTGCTGCCGTTGGCCTGTGGCACAGAATCGGGCGGCAATGTATCGCTTACCTGCCACTCAGCCTTGAGACTTCACGAACGGCAGCTTTCCTGCCCAGCGAATGCGAACTCCCGACCCTCTGCTGCCGTTCGGCTCTTTGGGGTTCCAGAGGCAGTTAACTGAGTCTTGCAGCCACTTCCCCCTTTTTGAAAACGAGTAGTTCACTCCATTGGCTATCGTTCGGTAAATCATCTCGAGTTCTTTTGTCGGCGTCGCGAAGCACCGAGCAACCTCATCGAGAATGGCGTGAAAGGTGATTGGTTGCCCAGGGTCTCATGCCGGCCTCATGAGGTCACCCACCGAGCATTCGATATCGGTTATTGCCCATTTGGTCTATCGCCTAGCCAATCCAACACGATACTTTGAAGAAGATCTGGGATGATGGGTTTTGACACATGTGCATTCATACCGGCGCGCAGGCATTCGTCCCGATCTTCGACAAATGACCTGTCGGTCAGCACGAGGATTGGAATTCGAGCGCATTTTGGATTTGCGCGGATGGCGTAAGCCAGATCACTGCCACTCATATCGCCTAATCGAACATCCGCTAACACCAATCTAAAGCCCGCTTGTTGGATCATTTCCATCGCTTCCGCCCCGCTCGCAGCCTCATAAACAACTAGACCGCAGGGCTCAAGTGATTCACGAATGTTCGCCCGTACTTCCTCTTCGCCATCGACGACCAGCACTGCCACTCCGGAATACTGATCGCGCAACTGTGATTCCACTGATCCTCGTTGGCCTAGATCGTTCCCGGCGTCACCGGTAGCCTGGGGCAGTTCCACCTCGAACCAGAACGTGCTTCCATGTCCCAGTTGGCTTTCGACGCCGATTTCCCCTCCCATCAAGCGCAAGAGTTCGCGACAGAGGAAGAGCCCAATGCCGTTTCCACCGTGACGACGGGTATCCGAACCATCCGCCTGCTCGAAGACGTTGAAGACTGACGAAAGATTCTCGATTGCGATCCCAATCCCCTCGTCTGCTACCTCGACGCGCAATTTGACTGAACCTGAATTACAGGAACTCTGAGCGACCTTCAGTGAGACCTTACCCTGATCGCTGAACTTGATCGCATTGGCGACAAGTTCAGCGCAGACAATCTGCAAGCGTAACGGGTCGCCAATCAAGGCAATGTCGTTCGATACCGCTGTGTCACTGTCGATTGCAAGGACCAATTCAACTCTCTTGGCGATGGCCACAGGAGTGGCAGCCATCATGACCGATTCCAATACCTCGTGAAACCTGAATGGCGTGCGCGCAAGAAGTATCGTACCGGCATCCATATGGGCCAGTTCCAAGAGGTTGTTCACCATGCCCAGCAAATGCCCGGCTTGAGTTTCGGCCTTCGTCAATTGATCGGACTGCTTTGCGTCAACAGCGCGGCGCTTTGCTAGCGTGACCATGCCCAGAATGCCATTCAGCGGTGTTCGCAATTCATGGCTCATGTTGCGTAGCAGGGTCGTCTTGGCCCGATATCCGGCTTCGGCAGCCTCCTTGGCAGCGGATAAGCTCAACGTGCGTTCCTTGACCTGTTCCTCCAGTTGGTCCCGATGTAACTCGACTTGTCTGCGCAACGATTCGCGTTCCAGAATATTTCGAATGCGCAACTGGGCGATGGCAACATTGATCGGCTTGGTCAGGTAATCGGCGGCACCAAGTTCCAGTCCAGCGGTTTCGGCCTCGTTCTCCGCAAGTGCAGTAATGAACATCACGGGTATGTTTGCAAGATGAGGATCGGCCCGCAGCCGCCGACACACCTCGTAGCCATCCATCTCCGGCATCATGACGTCGAGCAGAATGAGATCCGGTGGCTTCTTGGCGGCAAGTGCCAAACCCTGCGCTCCAGAGGTCGCTATCTGGAGGTCGTAGTCGTTGGCCAAGGCAACCCCCAAGGTACGCAGATTCACTGGTGTGTCGTCGATGGCGAGAATCGCCTGCTTCCTGTTCATGACGCCTCCCGAAGCCAATTCTGGGCAGTAGCCAGCTCGCGCAGCCTGCCTAGTACGAGATCGAAACGCATTTCGTTCATCAGTGGCTCGAGGGCCACCAATGCCGATTCGATCACGGTTCCTTTGCCTATGGCGACTAATTCGTCGAATCGTGTCATAGCATTGAAATTGTTCTCTTCAAGCAGGGGTAGCAATTCTTTCAACACGGCACAGAAGCGTTCTGTGTCGAGCGCCTGTTCGGGCGAGGAAGGTTGCGAATCGGCCGATGCCTGATTTTGTGTCTGTGGCAAGTATTTCGCGAGGATGTGGCGCAATGTATCCAGTTCAATCGGTTTAGCAATGAAGTCGTTCATGCCAATCGCCAGGCAGTGATTCTTGTCCTCGTCGAAGGCATCGGCAGTCAAGGCAACAATAGGCAGAGGCGCCTGGCCACTGGATTTCTCCCTGTCACGTATCTGTTTCGTCGCTTCGTAGCCATCCAGGACCGGCATGTGCAAGTCCATCAGGATGAGGTCGAACGCCTCGGTCTGGGCAGCTTCCACACCCAACTGGCCGTTGTCGCGTATCGAGAACGTGAGACCGAGCATCTGCAGCAGGGCGGCAATCACTTTCTGGTTGGTCGGGTTGTCTTCGACGACAAGTACATTCCCGCAGAGCGCTTGGTTTGCGGGTATGGGGGTCGAGGTTTCTTGGCGGCTGACGCCGCGGCTGTCTGCCCGGGATGCAACGCCATCTGCTCGGATGCGGAACCAGAAGCGGCTGCCCTTGCCTGACTCGCTTTCCATCCCGACATCGCCGTCCATCAATTTCGCCAGGCTGCGCACAATCGACAACCCTAATCCGGAGCCGCCATACTTGCGTGTGATGGAACTGTCAGCCTGGCTGAAGGGTGAGAACAATTGCGCCCGCTGTTCCGGTTCGATCCCAATACCTGTGTCGCTGACAGAGAACTCCAGCAGACTTTGATTGTCGTCGCTCGAGAGTGGTTTGACCTCGATCACTATGCGCCCTTGCTCTGTGAACTTAATGGCGTTGCCGACAAGGTTGGATATCATTTGGCGGAGGCGATGGGCATCTGCCTTGTACCGTGTCCCTGGTTGGCCGAGCCACGTTCCCTCGAGTCGAAGTCCCTTGGTATGCGCCGCGCCGCTGAACAGGGCGGTGGCCTCATGCACTATCTGGGCGGGATCGAATACCTGCGTGTTCAGTTCGAGCCGGCCCGCTTCGATCTTTGAAAGGTCGAGAATATCGTTGAGGAGAGTGAGCAGCGTTTGCCCGGAGTTCATGATGGTGCGGGCATAGTCGCGACGCTCCATATCGCTCACCTCCGGCATCAAAAGCATTTGCGCCATGCCGAGGATGCCGTTCATCGGCGTGCGAATCTCGTGGGACATGGTGGCGAGGAAACGGCTCTTAGCGATATTGGCTGATTCGGCCTGAAGCTTAGCCTCTTTGAGAGAGGACTCATTTTCGAGTCGTTCAGTGATGTCCTTAAACCAGCCGTACGCGTACCGGTGGCCCTTTTCATCGACAAAGTAATTTACCGATATTTCCACGGGAACAACTTTTCCATCCTTAACCCGATGTTGGCTCTGGATCAACATGCTGTGCGAAGTCACGATTTGGCTGATCAGTTGGGGAATGTTTTCAGTCGTGAAATTGGGATCCCAGTCGGGAACGTGCCAACTGTAGATCGCTTCGCGCAATGCACCGAAATAGTTCTCTGCAGCGGAATTTACTAGAACCATCCGGACGCCATCGTCGAGATCGACCATGTAGAACGGATCATGGGCGTTCTCGATCAGGTTCCTAAAAAGTACCAGCTGCCCTTCTGCCAATTTACGTTCGGTGATGTCTTCTACCAGAGACCAGATATAACGCTGCCCATCGGGACCGGTGACCAACATGCCGTTCAGGTTCAACGGAATGCGGGTTCCGTCCTTCTGAACATATTCCTTTTCGTAGGGACCATAGTGCCCCGTCTCGATCAGTGAATTGATTTGCGCTGCCTCTGCTTCCTTGTAGATTTCAGGAGTCAGTCTCCAGTAGTCGAGTGAATTCAGCTCTTCTGCGGGATAACCGGTCATTCTTCGGAATGCCTCGTTGTATTCAACGTAGCGTCCTTGCATGTCGGTCATTGCAAACCCGATCGGTGAGAGATCAAACAGTCCTTTCAACTTCTCCGCTGTGGCTCGCCGATCTTCTTCGACGCGTTTGCGTTCGGTAATATCCTGATGCGTTCCCGACATCAAAAGGGGCTTGCCGTCATCTGATCTATTGACAACCTTGCCTCGATCGAGAACCCAAACCCAGTGGCCATCCCTGTGGCGCATGCGAGCCTCACATTCGTAGTAGGGCAATTCGCCCGCGAAGTGCTTCTCCAGAAGTTCTCCTGAGCGTTTCAAGTCATCAGGATGCGTATGCTTCATCCATGTGTCGATGGTGACAGGTTCCAGTTCAGCCAGCGAGTAGCCGATGATTTCTGCCCAGCGCTCGTTGAACAAGGTTTCCCCAGTCTGCACGTTCCACTCCCAGGTGCCGACGTTGGTGCCCTCGAGGATGTCGCTGAGGCGGCGACGCTGCTCGGAAAGTTCCTGCTCCTGTTGTTTCCTTGTTGTGACATCGTGGATGATCGAATAGAGCAATGTTTTTCCGTTGATGGTGGCCGGACCGGTGTAGACCTCTACATCGCGAACCTCTCCGGAGGCAAGACGATGTCTGAAATTGAAGTACAGCCGATCTTCCTCCTTGGCACGTTGAAGTTCCGCATTGATCTGTTCTGGTGGCAGGCAATTGATCTGCGCTATGTTCATCTGCGTCAAATCATTGATGGAATATCCATAAAAATCTGCTGCTGCGTGGTTCGCCTGAAGAATGTTGCCGTTCTCCGGATCGATCACAATTTTGATCGACGTATTGACTTCAAAGAACTGGCGATAGGTTTCTTGCATGTCGGCAAGTTGGCGTTCAGCCAATTTGCGGGCCGAAATGTCGCGCCACGAGACAAACAGAGACGACTCGCCTTCGAGATGTACAGTCGAGATGGATACTTCAACCCAAAAGTCCTCACCGTCACAGCGACGATGTACCCATTCAAAGCGGTAATCCTTGTCTCGCAGGCATTGGTCAATGACCTGCTGTACTTTGGAACGGGATGGAGTTCCATCTGGCTGGAACTCCGGTGAAAAGTCGTCGGTTTTCTTTCCAAGTATCTGCGCTTTGCTACCGCGCAGCATACGTTCAGCTGCAGCATTGCAGTCCTTGATCATTCCCCCTTGAATATCCATGAGCAGATAGGCGTCCGGGGAGTCAACATACAAGCTTTGATAACGGCGGTTCAGTTCATTGGTATCGGTCTTCGCTTGTTCAAGCTGCAGTTCTCTTCTCGCTAAGCGCATTAACGCCAGACCGATGAGGAGCAAAAGGGTAAGAACAGCAGCCACCGTCCAGATAGCCTGCCTGCGCCAGTCCGCCAGTGCTTCATCCAACGCAAATCCAGACTGAACATAGTAGGGATAGCCATCAAGAAGACGGTACGTCGATATACGCCGGATACCATCTGTTGTAGCCAAATATTCCAGAGTTCCCTCGCGACTTCCCGAATCGACAGCTCGGCGAATCGGGTTGTCTGTCGGTAGCGGCTTGTTCATCTGTTCCGCAATAAATGGCGACCGAAACGTCAAATTGCTTGTATCGCTACGACGGATCAATATGGCTAAACCGGGCAACTTGAACTCGTCAATCAGTTTCTTCTCTCTCTCCAGATCCAGCAGGACTGTTGTTACGCCGATAAATTTCTTGTCTATGTTCCTGACAGCCCGCGCGACGACAACTGACCAGCGCCCCGTTGTTCGTGCCATCAATGCATCTGAAAAGACTAGGCGTGTTTCAGGTTGATCACGTACGATCTTGAAGAAGGCGCGGTCGGCTACGTTTGCTGGCTTGGCATCGCGGTCTGACGTGTAGAGCATGTCGCCCTTGGCATCGAAGAAATATGAGCCGGATATGGCACTAGTATTTTCGATCAACCGCCTCATCCGCCCCGTCACGCTTTCCTTGTAACGCTCAACTGCGTTCTGATCGAAGATATCTGGCGCGAATTCATGGACATGTACATCCAGAACCATGTCGATTCGATCCAGAGTTTGATCAAGCTGATCATGAAGGAGCGCAGCGATGGTCTGGCTGCGGTGCTCGATATGATCTATGGCGGATCGATGGGACTGCCAAAGGAATAGTGCAGTTAGCGCGATTATTGATATTGCCGCTGCAACGTAAAGGAATGTCGGTCTGTATCTATTGTCCATCGCTGTTGATACATAACTCGTATGCGTCAGCTGTCTCCGCGAATATGGATGATAATCCTCTATGGAAACACTGAACAAGCCGTCGAGATTTTCATCGACGGAGACGAATTGAAACGGAATGCTGAAACGCGACCACATTTCATCGCAGGAAGCCCTGGCAGCTGGTGTTAGTCATGGGGCATTCCCCTTCGTTGGCTCATGCTGGACGTACCTATCCTGTCAGTGGTCTGCCATGCTTGAGCAGGTTAATAGCCGCCAGCATGGCAAAGGCCCTGTTGGCGTTCTTGGCCAAGCCGCGATAGCGGACCTTGGCAAAGCCCCACAGGCGCTTGAGGATCAGAAAGGGATGCTCGACCTTGGCCCGAATGCTCGACTTGCGCTGGTTCGCCCCCTTATCGGCATCGGACAGAGGCGCATTGCGGTACGCCCGCTTGTTGGTGAAGTCCTTGGCGCGGGGGGCGATCTCCTTGAGACGCTCCCGCTGGGCCTTGCCCCGGTAGGCGCTGTCCCCGTAGAAGCGGGTCTCGTCTCCATGCAGCAAGTTGGGGACCTCATGGCTGTCATGCACGTTCGCCGCCGTGATGCTGGCGCTGTGAATCAGCCCGGTCTTGCTGTCGGCCCCGACATGGATCTTCATCCCGAAATGCCACTGGTTCCCTTTCTTGACCTGATGCATCTCGGGATCTCGGGCTTTGTCTTCGTTCTTGGTCGAGGGCGGCGCGGCAATCAGCGTGGCATCGACAATGGTGCCGCCAGAGACCTTGACGCCATTGGCCTGAAGCAATGCCCCCACCTGGGCGAACATCTCTTTGCCGAAGTCGTTCTCCTCAAGCAGGTGCCGGAACTTCAGCAGGGTCGTGGCATCCGGGATGCGTTCCCGTCCCAGGTCGAAACCACAGAATTCCCGGAAGACCGCGATGTCGTACATGGCATCTTCGCAGGCTTCGTCGGCCAGGTTGAACCAGTTGGCGATCCAGTACATCCGCAGCATCCGTTCCAGTCCAATCGGCGGGCGACCGTTGCCAGCTTTCGGGTAATGCGGCTCAATCAGCGCACACAACGCCGCCCACGGCATCAGGCTCTCCATCCTCGCCAGAAATTCCGCCTTGCGCGTCGGCCGCGCGTGCAGTTCAAATCCCGTTCCGGTCGCCAGCGTCATCTGCTTCATCTTCATCATCCCCAGCCTTGTGATCAATATCCTTCGTCAGACAACATGACAAAGCAATCGTTCACAGCAGTTGGGACTTTTTCAGTGTTTCCCTATATAAAATGGTATTACCCTAGCAGCCAACCAACGTCACTAATTTGTTGGAAATTCGGCTCTACATCCTCGCAACATCCGACCACCGCAGTGGCCAAGATTCTGGAATTGGGTCAATGGCAGATTACGAAGTACTGCGGTCGCCCGAATGGCCGATTTGTGGGAGTACCGTGCGGCAGTTCATGGCCGATTGTACTCATTCGGCATGACGCCGGAAAGCGGCCGCACGGCATTCCCGAATGCGACCGCATATCGCTAGCTAGATTTCTGTTTGCTCGGATATCTCCAGTGCATCATCGACCTCGATGCCGAGGTACCTGACGGTACTCTCCAGCTTGGAATGGCCGAGCAGCAACTGAACCGCCCGTAGATTCTTCGTGCGCTTGTAGATCAGGGTAGCCTTGGTTCTTCGCATGGAATGCGTTCCATAGGCAGAAGGATCAAGGCCGGCAGCTTCCGCCCAGTGATGCACGATCCTCGCATATTGGCGTGTCGAGATGTGAGGAGACCTCGCCACTCTGCTTGGGAACAGAAACTGGTCTCCGCGCAGATGCGACTTCTCCAGCCAAGATGTTACCGCCGCCCTCGTTGGCTCAGTCAGTTCGAACTGTACAGGTCGCTGCGTTTTACTCTGGGTCACCATGGCGCGGGAAAGCACCTGACTCCCATGCGTAACGTCACGTACCTTCAGGCTGACGAGATCACAGCCCCGTAGCTTGCTGTCGATAGCCAGGTTGAACATCGCAAGATCGCGGATCGCATGTTCATTCTGGAGGTGGATTCGAATGGCCCAGATGTCCTTTGGTTTGAGGGGCGGCTTCTGACCGACGAGCTTTCCCTTGTTCCAGGCTTCGCGTTTGTTGATGGTTTCCATCTTTGACTCCTTGGCTGTTGATCGGAGTCATATATTCGGTCTGTTGGAGAATGGCTGCTGTGGGGCAGGATGGCCTACGCGGGCTGTCGGCCAGTTGCGGCCTCTCAGCAATCCGCCAGCAAGGTCTCTATGATGTCTGCTTCCGGCCCAATACCAGATATTCAAGACGTAACCCTAACTGCATGGGGATAATTTAAGCAGAAGCTCGCGCCTG
>Ga0268298_10006380_pt1 | contig 10735 bp, 8 predicted proteins | sample WWTPWeurt_MetaG_FD_194462 | JGI IMG/M metagenome (GOLD analysis project Ga0268298, IMG submission 194462) | Activated sludge microbial communities from WWTP in Nijmegen, Gelderland, Netherland - WWTP Weurt | ecosystem: Engineered > WWTP > Aerobic digester > Activated sludge | place: Netherlands... | reverse complement strand
GACGGCGCGCGCTGGGAGTCGGTGGTGCGCGCCGGCATGGCGGCGGACTTCGGCTGGGAAGGCGCCGCTCGGCGCTACCTCGAGCAATACCGCAGGGCGATCGAGGCGCGCGCCGGCTGACCCGCGTGCGACGGATGCGGGCTTCGCTCCGGCGCAGGCTCGGTGCGCGGCCCGGCCGGCGCCGCGGTCAGAAGGAGCGCGGCATCCCGAGCACGTGCTCGGCGACGAACGACAGCACCAGGTTCGTCGAGATCGGCGCGACCTGATACAGCCGCGTCTCGCGGAACTTGCGCTCGACGTCGTATTCGCACGCGAAGCCGAAGCCGCCGTGCGTCTGCAGGCAGGCGTTGGCCGCCTCCCACGACGCCTTCGCCGCCAGGTGCTTGGCGATGTTCGCCTCCGCGCCGCACGGCTTGTGCGCGTCGTAGAGCTCGCAGGCGCGGAAGCGCATCAGGTTCGCCGCCTCGACTTCCATGTAGGCGTCGGCGATCGGGAACTGCACGCCCTGGTTCATGCCGATGGGGCGGTCGAAGACGACGCGCTCGCCCGCGTACTTCGCGGCCTTCTCGACGAACCAGTAGCCGTCGCCGATGCACTCGGCGGCGATCAGCGTGCGCTCCGCGTTCAGCCCGTCGAGGATGTACTTGAAGCCCTTGCCTTCCTCGCCGATCAGGTTCTCCGCCGGGATCTCGAGGTTGTCGAAGAACAGCTCGTTGGTCTCGTGGTTCACCATGTTGCGGATCGGGTTCACCGTCAGGCCCTTGCCGATCGACTGGTGCAGGTCGACGATGAAGATCGACATGCCCTCGGACTTCTTCTTCACCTGCGCGAGCGGCGTGGTGCGCGCGAGCAGGATCATGAGGTCCGAGTGCTGGATGCGCGAGATCCAGACCTTCTGCCCGTTGACCACGTACCGGTCGCCGCGGCGCTCGGCGGTGGTCTTGAGCTTCGTCGTGTCGGTGCCGGTGGTGGGCTCGGTCACGCCCATCGACTGCAGGCGCAGCTCCCCGGACGCGATCCTGGGCAGGTAGGTGCGCTTCTGCTCGGGCGAACCGTGGCGCAGCAGCGTGCCCATGTTGTACATCTGGCCGTGGCACGCGCCGGCATTGCCGCCGCTGCGATTGATTTCCTCCATGATCACCGAGGCCTCGGACAGGCCCAGGCCCGAGCCGCCGAACTCCTGCGGGATCATCGCGGCGAGCCAGCCCGCCCGGGTGAGCGCGTCGACGAACGCCTCGGGGTAGGCGCGGCGGTCGTCGACCTCCTGGAAGTACGCGGAGTCGAATTGCCCGCAGACGGCGCGAACGCCTTCGCGGATGTCGGAGTGGAGGCTGTCTTGGAATGCCATAGTGGCCACATTATGAACGCGATCGGTCCGGCGGCGGCCCGCGCGCGTGCCGCCCGTTCCGCGAACCCTGTACGATGCTTGCCGATGCGCGCCGGCCGCCGCGGGGCGGGGCCGCTCGCCGACCGGAATCCCGATGCAAAAGTCCAGCCAGTGGAACGCCTGGTACATCGCGCTGGCGCTGCTCGCGATCCTGTTCATCCAGGACGCGTGGCGCGCGTGGCGCGAGACCGAGCCCCTGCCGTACAGCGAGTTCGTGCGCCTTCTCGATGCCGGAGAGGTCCAGGAGGTCGTCGTCTTCCCGGACCGCCTGCAGGGTGAGCTGAAGCAGGCGCTTGCCGACGGTCACAAGCGCTTCTTCACACTGCGCGTGGAGCCCGCGTTCGCCGATCAGCTCGCAAAGAAGGGCGTGAAGGTGAGCGCCGGCGTGCAGAGCACCTGGGTGCGCGACCTGCTCGGCTGGGTGCTGCCCGCGCTCGTGTTCTACGGGGTCTGGGTGCTGCTCTCGCGGCGCGCGGGCGGCGGGCTGGGCGGCGGGCTGCTCGCGATCGGCAAGAGCAAGGCGCGCGTGTTCGTCGAGACCGGCGTCAAGGTCACGTTCGACGACGTCGCCGGCGTCGACGAGGCCAAGGAGGAGCTGCGCGAGGTCGTCGGCTTCCTGAAGGACCCGGCGAGCCACGGCCGGCTCGGCGCGCGGCTGCCCAAGGGCATCCTGCTGGTCGGCCCGCCCGGCACCGGCAAGACGCTGCTCGCGCGCGCGGTCGCCGGCGAGGCGGGCGTGCCGTTCTTCTCGATCAACGGGTCCGAATTCGTCGAGATGTTCGTCGGCGTGGGCGCGGCGCGCGTTCGTGATCTCTTCGAACAGGCGCGCCAGCGCGCGCCGGCGATCATCTTCATCGACGAAATCGACGCGCTCGGGCGCGCGCGCGGCGCGTACGGCCCGGGCGGGCACGACGAGAAGGAGCAGACGCTGAACCAGCTGCTCGCCGAACTCGACGGCTTCGACCCGAGCAAGGGGCTGGTGCTGCTCGCCGCGACGAACCGGCCCGAGATCCTCGACCCGGCGCTGCTGCGTGCCGGCCGCTTCGACCGCCAGGTGCTGGTCGACCGCCCCGACAAGACCGGCCGCGTTCAGATCCTGAACGTGCACCTGCGCAAGGTGAAGCTCGCGCCGGGCGTGGATCCGTCGCAGGTCGCCGCGCTCACGCCGGGCTTCTCGGGCGCCGACCTCGCCAATCTCGTCAACGAGGCGGCGCTGCTCGCGACGCGGCGCGGCGGCGAGGCCGTGTCGCTCGAGGACTTCAACGGCGCGGTCGAGCGCATCGTTGCGGGCCTGGAGAAGAAGAACCGGCTGCTCAACACGTTCGAGCGGCGCATCGTCGCGCACCACGAGATGGGCCACGCGCTGGTCGCGCTCGCGCTGCCCGGCAGCGACACCGTGCACAAGGTCTCGATCATCCCGCGCGGGGTCGGCGCGCTCGGCTACACGATCCAGCGTCCCACCGAAGACCGCTTCCTGATGACGCGCTCCGAACTGGAGAACCGCATGGCGGTGCTGCTCGGTGGGCGCGCCGCCGAGGCGATCGTCTTCGGCGAGGTCTCGACCGGCGCCGCCGACGACCTCGGCAAGGTCACCGACATCGCGCGCAGCATGGTCGTGCGCTTCGGCATGGACGCGCACCTGGGCAACGTCGCGTACGAGCACCCGGTCTCGCCGCTGCTGGGCGTGGACGGCTGGCACCCGGAGGCGCGCGAGTACTCCGACGACACCGCGCGCCGGATCGACGACGCGATCGGCGCGCTGGTGGCGCGGGCGTTCGAGCGCTCGAAGGCGATCCTGCTCGCTCAGCACGCGCGGCTCGACGAGGGCGCGCGCCGGCTGCTCGAGCACGAGACGCTCGCCGAGGACGACCTGGGCGCGCTGGTGCGCGAGCTGCCGGCGCCCGGGCTGGAGTCGGCCGTGCAATCGCGCCCCGAAGGCGCCCGACACGAGGAGACGGTTCGATGAGGATTTCCTTCGAAGGCAAGCGTGTCGTCGTCACCGGCGGCAGCCGCGGGATCGGCCGCTCGATCGCGCTCGGGTTCGCTGCCGCGGGCGCCGCGGTGTCGATCTGCGCGCGCAACGAGGAGGCGCTTCGGCGCGCCGAGGGCGAACTGCGCGCGGCCGGCGTGCCGGCGCACGCGGCGGTCTGCGATCTCGCCGACGGCGCCGCGGTCGGCGCCTACGTCGAGGCCGCCGCCGCGGCGCTCGGCGGCATCGACGTGCTGGTGAACAACGCGTCGGGGTTCGGGCGCACCGACGACGAGGCCGGGTGGGCCGCGTCGATCGACGTCGACCTGCTCGCCACCGTGCGCGCGCTGCGCGCCGCGCTGCCGTGGCTCGAGCGCGCGCGCGGCGCGGTCGTCAACGTCTCGTCGATCTCGGGGCTCGGCGCGAGCGCGCGCACGCCGCCGTACGGCGCGGTCAAGGCGGCGGTGATCCAGTACACGATGACGCAGGCCGCGGGGCTCGCGGCCAAGGGCGTGCGCGTGAACTGCGTGGCGCCCGGCTCGATCGAGTTCCCCGGCGGGGTGTGGGACCAGGCACGGCGCAACGCACCGCAGCTGTACCAGGGAATCCTCGCCGGCATCCCCTCCGGGCGCATGGGGCGCCCCGAGGAGGTCGCGAACCTGGTGCTGTTCCTCGCCAGCGAGCAGGCGAGCTGGGTCACCGGACAGACGATCGCGGTCGACGGCGGGCAGATGCTCGGCTGACGCGCGACCCGTCCTTCGCCTTCTCGTTCGCTCCCGTGCATCCGCGCCTTCAGCTCGACGGCATCACCAAGCGCTATCCGGCGGTCGTCGCCAACGACGAGGTCTCGCTGACGGTGATGCCCGGCGAGATCCACGCGGTGCTCGGCGAGAACGGGGCCGGCAAGTCCACGCTGATGAAGGCCATCTACGGCGCGGTTCGCCCGGACGCCGGCACGATCCACTGGAACGGCGTCCCGATCGACGTTCGCAGCCCCGCCGAGGCTCGCACGCACGGCATCTCGATGGTCTTCCAGCACTTCTCGCTGTTCGACTCGCTGACCGTCGCCGAGAACGTTCTGCTCGGGCTCGACCGCTCCGTGTCGCTGGCGGCCGTCACCGAGGGCATTCGCGACAAGGCCGGCGAGTACGGTCTCGAGATCGACCCGCGCCGCCCGGTGCACACCTTGTCGGTGGGCGAGCGCCAGCGCGTCGAGATCGTGCGCGCGCTGCTCACCGACCCGCGGCTGCTGATCCTCGACGAGCCGACGTCGGTGCTCACGCCGCAGGCGGTCGAGCGGCTGTTCGTCACGCTGCGCCAGCTCGCGTCCACCGGCTGCAGCATCCTCTACATCAGCCACAAGCTCGACGAGATTCGCGCGCTGTGCCACCGCTGCACGGTGCTGCGCGCCGGTCGCGTCGCCGGCGTCGTCGATCCCGCCGTCCAGACCAACGCGGAGCTCTCGCGGCTGATGATCGGCGCCGAGCCGCCGCGCGTCGAGCACCGGCCGCGCACGCCGGGCGCGCTCGCGCTGCGCGTCGACGCGCTGTCGCTGCCCGCGCGCGACGCGCACGGCGTCGCGCTGGAGGCCGTGAGCCTGGACGTGCACGCGGGCGAGATCGTCGGCGTGGCCGGCGTCTCCGGCAACGGCCAGGCCGAGCTGCTCGCGGCGCTCTCCGGGGAAGACCCGCGTGCCGCCGCGTCCGCGGTGCAGCTCCAGGGACGCGGGGTCGGGCGCGCGAGCCCCGCCGCGCGGCGCCGGCTCGGGCTGCACTTCGTGCCCGAGGAGCGTCTCGGGCGCGGGGCGGTGCCGTCGCTGTCGCTCGCGCAGAACGTGCTGCTCACGCGCGCCGACGCGCGCACGTTGGGCCGCGCGGGCTGGATCTCGCACGCGCGCTTCGAGGCCATCGCGCGGGCGGTCATCGCGCGCTTCGGCGTGAAGGCGGGCGGGCCGGGCGCGCCGGCCGCGAGCCTGTCCGGCGGCAACCTGCAGAAGTTCATCGTCGGGCGCGAGGTCGACGCCGATCCGAAGGTGCTCGTCGTCGCGCAGCCGACCTGGGGCGTCGACGTCGGCGCCGCAGCCCAGATCCGCGCCGAGCTGCTCGCGCTGCGCGACGCCGGCTGCGCGCTGCTCGTCGTCTCCGAGGAACTCGACGAGCTGTTCGAGATCACCGACCGTCTTCACGTGATCGCGCGCGGGCGCCTGTCGCCGTCGATCGAGACGGCGCGCGCCACGGTCGAGCAGGTCGGCGTGTGGATGAGCGGGTTGTGGCCGGCCGCCGGGGAGACCGCCGATGCGCATTGAGGCGCGCGCCGAGCCGTCGCGGCTGATGGCGTGGCTGTCGCCGGTGCTGGCGCTCGCGATCACGGTGCTGGTCGGCGTCGCGCTGTTCGTCCTGCTGGGCAAGGACCCGGTCAAGGGCCTGCTCGTGTTCTTCCACGAACCGGTGCGCAACGTCTACGCACTCACCGAGCTCGGCGTGAAGGCCACGCCGCTCGTGCTGTGCGCGCTCGGGCTCGCCGCGTGCTTTCGTGCCAACGTGTGGAACATCGGCGCCGAGGGGCAGCTCGTCGCCGGCGCGATCGCCGGCGGCGGCGTCGCGCTGCTCGCCACGCCCGAGACCGGGCGCGCGCTGCTGCCGCTGATCCTCGTCGCGGGCGTGCTCGGCGGCATCGCGTGGGCCGGGATCGTGGCGCTGCTGCGCGACCGCTTCAACGCCAACGAGATCCTGGTCAGCCTGATGCTGGTGTACGTCGCACAGCTTGCATTGAGCTTCCTCGTGCACGGGCCGTGGAAGGACCCGCAGGGCTACAACTTCCCGCAGACGCGGATGTTCGTCCCCGAGGCGCTGGTGCCGGTGCTGGTGCCGTCGTCGCGGCTGCACCTGGGCGCCCCGATCGCGCTGGTCGCGGTGGCCGTCACGTGGGTGTTCATGTTCCGCACCTTCGCGGGCTACCAGCTCCAGGTCGGCGGGCTCGCGCCGCTGGCCGCGCGCTACGCGGGATTCTCGTCGCGCAGGGCACTGTGGACGTCGCTGTCGATCTCGGGCGGCTTCGCCGGGCTCGCGGGCGCGCTCGAGGCCGCCGGGCCGCTCGGCCAGCTCACGCCGCACGTCTCGCCCGGCTACGGCTTCGCCGCGATCATCGTCGCGTTCGTCGGGCGATTGCACCCGGTGGGCATCGTGCTGGCGGCGCTGCTGATGTCGATGTTCTACATCGGCGGCGAGCTCGCGCAGTCGCGCCTGGGCCTGCCCAACGCGCTGACCGGCGTCTTCCAGGGGCTGCTGCTGGTGGCGCTGCTCGCGTGCGACACCCTGATCCACTACCGGATCCGCCCGGGCCGATGATGGAACCGATCGCGCTGCTCGTCGCCGCCACGCTGAGCGCGGGAACCCCGCTGGCGCTCGCCGCGCTGGGGCTGCTCGTCAACGAGCGCGCGGGGGTGGTCAACCTGGGCGCGGAGGGCATCATGCTGGTCGCCGCGGTCGCCGGGTTCGCGACCGCCTTCCACAGCGGCAGCACGTCGCTCGGGATCGCCGCGGGCGCGCTGGCGGGTGCGCTGCTGGCCGCGGTGCTGGGCGGCCTGGTGATCTGGCTGAACACCCACCAGGGCGCGAGCGGGCTCGCGCTGAGCCTGTTCGGCGTGGGCTTCTCCGCGTTCGTCGGGCTCGGCTTCGTCGGCAAGAGCCTGCCGCCGGCGCCGCCGCTCGTGCTGCCGGTGCTCTCCGACCTCCCGTGGCTGGGCCCGGCGCTGTTCCGTCATCACCCGATGGTCTACCTCACCGTCGCGCTCGCCGTGCTGCTGGCGTGGTTCCTGGATCGCACGCGCGCCGGGCTCGTGCTGCGTGCGATCGGCGAGTCGCCCGAGTCGGCGCACGCGCTCGGCTACCCGGTGCGCCGCATCCGCCTGGCCGCGCTGATGGCCGGCGGCGCGCTGTGCGGCATGGCGGGCGCGTACATCTCGGTCGTCTACACGCCGCTGTGGGTCGAGGGCATGGTCGCGGGTCGCGGCTGGATCGCGCTGGCGCTCACGACGTTCGCGACCTGGCGGCCGGCGCGCGTGCTGCTGGGCGCATACTTGTTCGGCGGCGTCACGATGTTGCAGTTCCACCTGCAGGGGGTCGGGGTGCAGGTGGCCAGTCAGGTGCTGTCGATGCTGCCGTACCTGGCGACGATCGTCGTGCTGGCGCTGATCTCGCGCAATCCCGACTGGATCCGTGCCAACATGCCGGCCTCGCTGGGCAAGCCTTTCCACCCCGGCCGATGAGCATTCCCGCCCGCCCCGGGGCGGGCGGCCTTTTCGCGACAGAAGAACAGGAGAAACCGTGATGATCGAAGCGAACAAGCGCGCGTGGCTGAAGGCCGCCCTCGCCGTGTCCGCCGCGTCGCTGGCGCTCGCCGGCTGCGGCAAGAAGGAAGAACCCAAGCCGGCCGAGCCGCCGGCGGCGGCCGCGCCCGCGCCGGCGCCCAAGCCCGAGCCGCTGAAGGTCGCGTTCATCTACGTCGGCCCGGTCGGCGACGCGGGCTGGACCTTCGCGCACGACAACGCGCGCAAGGCGGTCGAGAAGGAGTTCGGCGACAAGATCGCGACCTCCTTCGTCGAGAGCGTGCCCGAGGGGCCGGACGCCGAGCGCGTGATCCGCGACCTCGCCAGCCAGGGCAACGGGCTGGTCTTCGGCACGACGTTCGGCTACATGGAGCCGATGCTCAAGGTCGCGCAGCAGTTCAAGGACGTCCGCTTCGAGCACGCCACCGGCTACAAGACCGCCGAGAACATGCGCACCTACGACTCGCGCACGTACGAGGGCGCGTACATGGCCGGGGTCATCGCGGGCCGCATGACGAAGTCGAACACCCTGGGCGTGGTCGCGTCGATCCCGATCCCCGAGGTGATCCGCAACATCGACTCGTTCACGCTCGGCGCGCGCAGCGTCAACCCGAAAGTGAAGACCAAGGTCGTGTGGATCAACGCCTGGTTCGACCCGCCCAAGGAGACCGAGGCGGCCACCTCGCTGATGAACCAGGGCGCCGACGTCCTCATGCAGAACACCGACTCCAGCGCGGTGCTCCAGGCCGCCGAGAAAGCCGGCAAGTTCGCGTTCGGCTGGGACAGCGACATGAGCAAGTTCGGTCCCGGCGCGCACCTCGCGTCCGCGGTCATCGACTGGTCGCCGTACTACAAGAAGGCGGTGCGCGACAAGCTCGAGGGCACGTGGAAGACCGGCGAGGTCTGGTGGGGCGTGAAGGAGGGCGCGATCGACCTGGTCTCGATCTCCGACAAGGTGCCCGAGGACGTTCGCAAGAAGGTCGAGGAGGTCAGGGAAGGCCTGAAGTCGGGCACGTTCTCGATCTGGAAGGGCCCGATCAAGGACCAGTCCGGCAAGGAGGTGCTCGCCAAGGACCAGGTCGCCGACGACAAGTTCCTGCACGACATCAAATTCTACGTGCAGGGCGTCGAGGGCAAGGTGCCCGGCGGCAACTGACGCGCCGCGCGCGGGGGCGGGCCGTCCGGCGCCGCCCGCCGCGCCGGCCCGCGGCCCCGGGACGTCGCTCCGCGTCCCGGCGGCACCGATTCACCGGAGCCATGTCGAGGACAACCATGTCGAAAAACCTCACCGGCGCGCCGCCTGTGCGCGCCGATTCCCCGCTGCGCCGCACGCTGATGTCGGCGGGCGCGCTCGCCGCGGTGCTGCCGTCGCGGGCCCGTGCCCAGTTCGCACCCGTCGCGCCCCCGCTGAAGGTCGGATTCGTCTACGTGAGCCCGATCGCCGACGCGGGCTGGACCACGCAGCACAACCTCGGGCGCCTTCAGATGGAGAAGGCGCTCGGCGCGCGCGTGAGCACCACGTACGTCGAGAACGTCGCCGAGGGGCCCGACGCCGAGCGCGTCATCCGCGACCTCGCCGACCAGGGGCACCGGCTCGTGTTCACGACGAGCTTCGGGTACATGGAACCGACGATCCGCGTCGCGCGCCAGTTCCCGGCGACGATCTTCGAGCACGCGACCGGCTACAAGACGGCGGCCAACGTCGGCGTCTACAACGCGCGCTTCTACGAGGGGCGCTACCTCGCCGGCATGGTCGCGGGGCGCATGACGAAGTCCGGGATCGCGGGCAGCGTCGCCGCGTTCCCGATCCCGGAGGTCCTGCAGGGCATCAACGCGTTCGCGCTCGGCATGCGCGCGGTCAACCCGCGGGCGCAGATGAAGGTCGTGTGGGTGAACGCCTGGTACGACCCCGGGCGCGAGCGCGACGCCGCGAACACGCTGATGAACCAGGGCGCCGACGTGCTCACGCACCACACCGACTCGACCGCGGTCGTCGCCGCCGCCGAGGAGAAGGGGCGCATGTCGATCGGCTACCACAGCGACATGAGCCGCTTCGGTCCGCGCGGGCAGCTCACCGCGGTCTCGCACCACTGGGGCGAGCACTACACGCGGGTCGCGCGCGCGGTGCTCGACGGCACGTGGAAGCCGGCGGCCCTGTGGGGCGGCCTGCGCGAGGGCTTCGTGAAGCTGGAGGCATTCAACGCGTCGGTGCCGGCCGACGTGCGCACGCAGGTGCTCGCGCGGCGCGACGAGATCGCCGCCGGGCGCTTCCACCCGTTCGGGGGCCGGCTCGAGGACAATGCCGGGCGCGTTCGCCAGGACAAGGGCACGATGACCGACGACGCGCTCAACCGCATGGACTGGTACGTGCAGGGCGTGCAGGGGAGCCTGCCGCCGCGCTGAGCCGGGCGAGTCGTCGCGGCGCCGCCGCCGCGCAGCGCCCGAGCGTCGGGCGCCGCCGCGCAGCCCCCGACGCTCGGCCGAATCCGCGCACCGGCGCTCGCGCCTTGCCCCGAGCCGCGCTCAGGCGCGCGCGTCCAGCCACGCGACGAGGCCCGCCGCGTTCAGGTCGACGTCGTTGTCGAAGATCGGGCGCAGCGCGTCGCCTTGCACCGCCCAGCCCTGGCGCTTCGCCTCGTCGCCGAGCATTCGCCAAAGCCCGTCGACGAGGCGCGCGTGGCGGTCTTCGCCGGCGTCGCGCCAGCGCGTCGCGAGCGCGGCGTGCGCGTCGACGAGGCGGTGCAGGTCCGCGCCCAGCCGTGCCGGATCGCGCGCCTGCGCGAAGTGCGTGACGTGGATCGCCGACGGCGCGCGCGCGAGCAGCCGGTCGATCGAGCGGTGCAGCGCGGGCGGGTCGAACTGCACCGGCGTCGTCGACGGGAACACGAACGTGCGGCCGTCGCGGTCGAGCTCGCGGTACGACAGGCCGAAGGTGTCGCCGGCGAACACGTGACCGGTGCGATCGTCGACGATGCACACGTGATGCCGCGCGTGCCCCGGCGTGTCGAGGAACTCGAAGCGCCTCGCGCCGAGCCGCACGCTCGCGCCGTCG
>Ga0268298_10006379_pt1 | contig 10735 bp, 9 predicted proteins | sample WWTPWeurt_MetaG_FD_194462 | JGI IMG/M metagenome (GOLD analysis project Ga0268298, IMG submission 194462) | Activated sludge microbial communities from WWTP in Nijmegen, Gelderland, Netherland - WWTP Weurt | ecosystem: Engineered > WWTP > Aerobic digester > Activated sludge | place: Netherlands... | reverse complement strand
GGTTATATGGCACGCCGCAGGAAAATGAATACTCTGTCTTCAATGCGGTGCGCCGTAACCCTTCTGCAATGATGGACAGAGTGGTTCATAGTCTGAAGGTCTTGCCTGAACTGATCTATTCCGCTTATGGCAAGCGGACAGCCTATCTCTTGTTCATCCTTGCTGCGGCGGGAATTTTTGAATTGGCGCGCAAGCGGCAGTTGTTACTTCTTGGCACATTGCTGATCTGGACTTCCTACCTCGGCGTTTATTTTCTCACCTTTTTCCGTGAGGGATATCTGCAAACTCCATTCTTCGTTGTCGTGGCTCTTGCGGCGGTGGGGGTGTCGTCATTGATCGATGTGATCATTGCAGGCGAAAAGGAATTCTGGGTGTGGACTGCGATTCTCGTTTTCTTGTCGGCAGTCGGAATGGCAAAGCAGCTAAATTACCTGTACTTCAACACTTTGGTTTTGTTGACTATCTTTTGGGTGGGTCGGCTGCTATCTCTGAATGGCATGCAGGGATTGAAGCCCGTGTTGTTTATCATCTTTTTCGCCGGCGGCGTCATCGTCCGCGGATCGTATAACCCGCCTCAATTGCAGACCTGGGGCAAGATCCCCGAGGAGCAGGCTGTGGTCTTGATGCAGGAATCCCTGCCGCAGGATTCGCTGGTTGCGGCGGGCGCGCCCGGAGCGGTCTATGCGGCGCGGATGAAGTACTTTGAGCTAGCCGACCTCGATGGATCGATCAATTCAACCGAGGAACTGCACGCCCAACTGTCTGCGCTCGGGGTGCAGGCTATCTACGTGGATAGCTTTTTATCCAGCAGAAACCGCCATATTTATGAGTTTGTTGATGCCGGGATCGGGGATGAATTCGAGCAGATATTCTCCGGCAGGGATGGTTCCATCCAGGTACTGCTAGTTAAATAGTGACATTGCTATACATTTCAGTTTACAGACAATTTACCTTGTTGTGAGCCGGATTTAATAACACTCGGCTATAATCGTAAAAATTCGTAAGCGGAGATTTAAGCATGTCTTTCAACATTGGTGAAAATGTTGGCCCGTATCGGATCATTGAACAACTTGGTCAAGGCGGCATGGCGACTGTTTTCAAAGCCTATCATGCTGCGCTTGACCGTTATGTTGCTTTAAAGGTCCTTCATCCGGCTTTTCACCAAGACCAGTCATTTACCATGCGCTTTCAACGCGAGGCGCGTGTGGTTGCCAGACTGGAACACCCGAATATTGTGCCGATCTACGACTACTCAGAGCACGAGGCGCGACCGTACCTTGTTATGAAATACATCGAAGGGGATACGCTAAAGGCGCGCCTGAATCAAGGTCCGCTTTTGTCTGAGGAGATCGAAAATGTGGTTAACTCGGTCGGGGCGGCTCTGGCATACGCTCACAGGCAGGGAATTCTTCATCGTGACATCAAGCCATCCAACGTCATGATCGCGACCGATGGGATGATCTACCTCGCCGATTTTGGATTGGCGCGCATCGCGGAAGCAGGTGAGTCCACCATGTCTTCTGATTCGATCATGGGCACACCGCAGTACATTTCTCCCGAGCAGGCGATGGGAAAAAAAGACCTCGATGCCGGCACCGATATTTATTCCTTTGGCGTGATGCTTTATGAAATGGTGGTGGGGCAGGTCCCGTTTAGCGCAGATACGCCCTTCTCGATCATTCACGATCATATTTACACCCCGCTGCCTTTGCCCAGGAAGGTCAACCCCAATGTACCCGAGCCGGTGCAGCGTGTGCTTTTGAAGTCGCTTGCCAAAGACCGGCTGGACCGCTATCAAAAGACCGAGGAACTTATCTCGTCTTTCAAAGAAGCGTGGATGGAAGCCGGTATTCCGATGCGCGGCACCGCGATGACCCTTCCGCACGGAACGATCCAGACCGTGCAGAGCGCTGCGCCTCAGGTCCAACCGCAGGTTTCTCAAACAACAAACCCGGCGATTGCAACTGTGAAAGAGTCAAAACCCCGTTCACCCTGGATGTGGGTGAGTTTGGGTTTGGTCATTGTGCTTTGTTTGGTATCTGTCCTTGGTTTTTCGCTGCGCAAGCGCGGCTCACTTGCGGCTTTCTTCCCCGACACGCCGACACCGACGCAAAGCGCAGAGATACCCGGCCAACCGACACCGCTCCCGCCAACACGATCCACACCGGTTGCGGGTGGACCTTCTGACCCGGCTGGTGAAATTCCGCCTCCGAGTAACAGTCAGTCCGACGATGCCAATGTGCAAACCGCCAAAGAGTTCGTGGCAAAAGACCCCAATAATCCCTCGGCGCATTTGCAGCTCGCGCTTGCGTTGTGGGATGCGCGACAGCCCCGCCCGGCTTTTGATTCTCTGGCGCAGGCCATGAATTTGGCAGACCCGAACGATAAGACCTTTATCCTGGAAGCGGCCGAATCTTTCAAGAAGCGCGATGCCTGGGTGGCGGCCACGAACTTATACCTGCGTCTGGTTCCGCTATATGGTGAAGGGGAGATGCCGGTTGAATTGGAAACAGACCTGCATGAAGCGGTTTACAAATCCACAGAGCAAAGGGATATGCCGCTGTTGGTCATATTCGACCGTATCGATAGTGTCAGCCAATCATTGGGGCACGTAGCTCGCGGACGTTTCTCTCTTTTCAACGGCACTCTGGACGATGCGAAGAGTCAGCTTTTTAGAGCGCAGGAACTCGAACCTGAAATGTATGAAGCGCGCCTCCTGGAGGCTGAAATAAGGATTAAAGACGGCAGGGCTGCAGAGGCGAAGGAAATTCTCGCGCTGTTGATCAAAGACCCCAACGTGCCGGAATGGATCCGCTTCATGTCTGAAAATACACTTACAAAAATTCAATAGGAACTCAACATGCGAACACCACTGGTAGCAGGAAATTGGAAGATGAACAAGACCATCGCAGAAACCCGCGATTTGGTCTTCAAGATGAGTATGAAGTTGCGTGAGATACAAGGCGTGGACAAGGTCATCTGCCCGCCATTCATGTCTCTTATGGCGGCTTCTGCCTTGCTCGAAGGTTCGGGCATTGGGCTTGGCGCGCAGAACATGCACTGGGAGGAAAAAGGCGCCTTCACAGGCGAGGTCTCTCCCGCGATGGTCCGGGAATTATGCCGTTATGTCATCCTCGGTCACTCCGAGCGGCGGGCGTACTTCGGTGAGACAGATGAGATCGTGAATCGGAAACTGCTCTCGGCCGAAAAAAATGACCTGACCCCGATCGTTTGTGTCGGCGAGACTTTGGAACAATACGAATCAAACCGAACCCGTGAAGTTGTCTCCGCTCAAACCAGCCTGAGTTTCAGGGGAGTTTCTTCCGAATATGCCCCACGTATGATCGTCGCCTATGAACCTGTCTGGGCAATCGGGACAGGCAAAGCGTCCAATGGACTCGAAGCCAATGCGGTCGTCAAGGATATCATCCGCCCGGCGTTGGCAGAACTCTATGGGAACGAAACCGCGCAGGCGATCCGCGTGCTGTATGGCGGTTCGGTCACTGCGGCCAATGCTGCTGAGTTCTTCGGTCAACCCGATGTTGACGGCGCGCTCGTTGGCGGTGCCAGCCTGAAGATCGAAGACTTTACTGCCATTGCGCAAGCTGCAGCAAAATAAATGACCCCTGACGACAGACTGCGGTCCGTCGTTCACTGTTTATAGCGCATCCATGCCTTTCTCCGGTCTGATTCTATTTAGTGCGATTCTTCTGCCGCTGGTTTATTTCCAGCGGCTTTTGCATCGGGAGATCCAGTACATCCTGCAAGTCTTTACCCGAGATTCTGTTTGGACGATTCGCCTTTTCTCTCTTCTGTTTTTTCCTGGGGTTGCCTTGCATGAATTGAGTCATTTATTTGTGGCATGGGCTTTGCGGGTGCAGACAGGCAAAATATCCATTGTGCCTGTGCCCTTGCCGGATGGACGCCTGCAGTTGGGGTATGTGGAAACTGCGCGTTCAGATATCTTTCGTGACTCGCTGATCGGCCTTGCGCCGATGGTTTCTGGCAGCGTGGTCATTGCAGTCCTGGGCGTTAATTTTATGCAGCTCGATACTTTGTGGAATGTGTTGGTGAATGGGCAGTTCAATTTATTTTTAATGGGCTTGAGGTTGATGCCGCAAATACCGGATTTTTACTTGTGGTCCTATTTTGTCTTCACGGTTTCAAGCACCATGATGCCTTCCGAGTCCGACCGCGATGCATGGCTTCCACTTGGCTTGTGGGTGGCAGTGCTTATCACCCTGGCTGTGTTTGCAGGTGCGGGCGATTGGATGTTGACCAACCTTGCCCCCCTGTTAAATAATTTTCTTAACACCGTATCCACCCTTTTAGGCTTGAGCCTGATGCTGCATATTCTTCTGCTCTTGCCGATCACATTGATCCGCCGCCTTTTATTCCGCGTGACAGGCTTTTATTCCAGATAACTTTTTTCGGCTTATATTGTGACCAGTGCGTGACCAGTGGGGATGTGCGTGACCGGAATTTCCGGAAAACGCGCTTGCAGCCACGGAACGATCTCCAGCATTCCGTCTTCTTCGCTGATGGAATGCCCGGTGACGATGAGGGCTGTCGGCTTTCCCATCGCGGACGAATCCCGCACGTATTCGCTGGTCTCCCACTCGTTGATCTCTCCTGCGATCAGCAGATCCAGAGATTGATCGCTCATGATCTTGATCTGCATGTCGCCGGGGCAGGCGCCGACCAGAATCCCAACTCTCTGACAAGTCATTTGCATATCACCGACCACCCGCACCGTGGATAGCCCCAACTTGGCTTTGATCTCGCTTACGAACTCGCTCAACTTGCGCGGCGGCATTTGGCATACGAAAGGCAAATCGGGTTGGGCGTAATTTGTCCAGCCTAGACGCTTGAGCAGACCGACGAGAGTCGGGTCGGGTTGAAGCGAATGCAGGTAATCGTGGAAGCGCCAGATGGTGAGTTGATTCTCTTCGATCAATTTTCGTTTGGCTTGATAAACAGCATCATCCTTGAGCCAGTCAATGTTGTCGAGGTGGTTGTAAAAGGTCGGCTCGTGTGTGATGATGAGATTGGCTCCGCTTGCGATGGCTTGCTGAATGACTTCGTAGGAAGCGAGGAATGTGACCACGATTCCCGTCACTTTGCGGTTTGGGTCACCTGTCTTGAGCGTATCAACGGTTTCCGAGTAGGGTGCGCCCGGTATCCCGCTGATCATCAAATCGAATACTTCCTTCATCGTTATTTCCATGAGGTCACTCCATTTTGAATTGTTGATTTTTATTTTCTTCGCAAGAGCCGGCGATTGACCAACTCTCCGATCATGCGGATCTCAGGTACGCGCAGAATCCAGACGAGCGCCCCGTACACCACGCCGCCGAGAATCACGCCAACGGGCGTAACGATCCACGCGGATAGATCTTCCGCCATGCCGATCCATGCCCAGATCGCCGCGGACATCCCCAACGCCGCCAGCGCAGACGCGCCAATGCCTTTGGCGATGTGCGCCCCTTCGATGCCGTTGAGTCGCTTTCTCATCATAATGAACAAAGCGACAGCTTCCAATGCGGTGGCAAGAGAGTTGGCTAATGCCAGTCCACCGTGCGGCATCCATCCAATGGATTCGAAAACTCTGATGAAGGCAAGGCTGAACACAATGTTCAACCCCATTGCGATGGTGCCAATGAGAACGGGAGTCTTTGTATCGTGCTGGGCGTAAAAAGCGCGGGTCAAAATTTCCATGATGGAGTGACCGATCATCCCTGCCGCGTACCACAGCAGCGCCCAAGCCACGATCTCCACGGCGCGTGAGTCGAACTCGCCGCGTTGATAGAGCAGGGAGATGAGCGGCTTGCGCAGGAGGATGAGTCCCACACTGGCAGGCAGGGCGAGCAGGGTCACCGAGCGCAAGGTGGCGGCAAGCGAGGATCGCAATTCATCCTGCTGACCGAGCGCGTGCTGTGCCGAGAAGGTCGGCATGACCGCGATCGCCGCGGACTGAGCGATGACCGCCTGCGCCATCAACATCAAAGAGAAGCCGTAATACAAGCCAGTCACACTTCCGCTGACCATTTGCGATGCCAGCCAGGTATTGACCCAGAAATTTAATTGAACGATCGCCACACCGAGCAGCCGCGGACCCATCAGCGTGATGACTTGCCGAACGTTTGAATCTTGAAGACCGAGTGAGAAATGGGATGTGAGAAGTGAGAAGTGAGGGAGTTTGGTCAGCGCAGGGATCTGCACCAGCAAATACAAAACCGAGCCAATCACCACACCCCATGCGAGACCGTAAATCCCCATGGATGGCGCAAGCACAAGCGCGCCGAAAATAATTCCAAGTTGGTAGAGCGCGGGCGTGAGAGCGGGTATAAGAAAAATTTGATGCGCGTTGAGAATGCCAACGAATAAACCGCCCAAACCGAATAACACGGCAGAGATCAGTTGAATGCGAAGCAAGGCGATCGTCAGCGTGAAGAGCTGCGGGTTTTCGGAGAGTCCCGGCGCCAGCGCGTAGCGCACCACTTGCGGGGCGAAAAATGCCACGAGCAGTGCCAACAGGCTGAGGGTCAGTGTGACCGCATTCGCGATCGCGGAGGCGAGTCTCCACGCGGATTTTTTTTCATCGCGTGCGAGCAACCCCGTGAAGGTCGGAATAAAAGCAGAGCCGAGAGCGCCGCCCGCCACCAGCAAAAATAAAGTCTCGCTCACACGGTTGGCGGCGAAGAAGGCATCGAGCTCGGGCGATGCGCCGAACGTGCGTGCCACGATCACGCCGCGCAGCAGCCCGGTGACTTGCCCCAAAAAAATGGCGATCATCACCGTGCCAGTCGCGCGCGCGATCTGTTTGTTTGCATTTGATTCTGTCATGGGTGGCGGGATTATAATCTCTTCGGGAGAATTTTTATGAAGAAGACAACGACATACATGATCGCCTTTTTGATTTTGATGACCGCATGTATATCTGTCACGCCGACGGATACGTCTGCGCCTCCGACCCCGCCGGTAACTGACTCTGCAACCGACGCACCTGTTTCGCTGACAGAGATCCCGCTTGGCACAGGCTATGGCGTGAATGGCGGCTGGTTCGAGCTGTACTTTACCGACCCGCTTAATCCGCTGGCTTCACAAAAAACAGGCGGCGCGGATGGATCGCTCGCCTCTGCCATCAACTCGGCGCGCCTGACCGTGGATGTTGCCATTTATAGTTTGAGTCTGAATAGCATCCGTGATGCGTTGCTGGATGCGCATGACCGTGGCGTGCAAGTCCGCATGGTGATGGAAAGCGACAACCTCGACCGTGCCGATCCGCAGCGCTTGATCGAAGCGGGCATTCCCATTTTAGGTGACCGCCGCGAAGGATTGATGCACGATAAGTTCGTGGTGATCGACAATTCTGAAGTGTGGCTTGGTTCAATGAACTTCACCGACTCAGGCGGCTATACTGACAATAACAACCTCATGCGCATCCGCTCGGTGAAAATGGCGGAAAATTACACCAAGGAATTTGAAGAAATGTTCGTGGACGATAAATTCGGTCCCGATGTCGTGGTTGAGACTCCCAATCCGCGGGTGACGGTGGATGGTACGCCGATCGATGTTTACTTCGCTCCCGACGACAGCGTGCAAGCCAGCCTGCTCGACCTGATCAACAATGCCCAGTCCAGCATCTATTTTTTGGCTTTCTCCTTCACCTCAGATGAGATAGGGGAGGCGATCCGCGCTGCGGCTAACGAAGGGTTGATCGTTTCTGGCGTGATGGAAGACGAGCAGGTTAATTCCAATTTTGGCACCGAGTTCGACCTATTCCAGCAGGCAGGGCTGGATGTGGTCCGCGATGGAAATGACGGACAAATGCACCATAAGGTAATGATCATCGATAAGAACACGGTTATCCTCGGCTCGTACAATTTCACCAACAGCGCCGAGACCCGCAACGATGAAAACCTGCTCGTGATCTATAACGAGCAGATCGCGGCTCAATTTTTCTCGGAATTCAAGCGGATTTACGCCCAAACGAAATAGGCAGTTCTAATTTTCACAAATACGGCTGTTTGTCCCCCAATTTGGGGAGGAGCAGCCGTAACTTTTTAACAAAATTGTCGACTACTCTCATGTAATCAGAAACCAAATCTTTTATAGAGGTAAAAAAAATGAAAAAAATCTCCAAAATCCTTATTCCGATGCTTGTTTTGGCTTCTTTGTTGATTGGTGCTTGCGCCGGCGCTTCTGCCCCTGCCAGTTTTCCGGGCGGCGGTAAAGTGGATGCGGCTCTCGTCGATTTCACCGGCGTGATCGAATCCATCAATGGCGATCAGTGGGTGGTCGGCGGTCAGACCATCACAGTTGACCCCGCCATCGTCCGCGATGGTCCTTACAAAGTGGGCGACACCATCAAAGTGGAAGCCCAGGTGGAAGCTGACGGCTCCGTCGTTGTGACCCGTGTTGAAGCCCCTGTCGCCGTTGATAATTCGAACGATGACAACTCCAACTCCAGCAATTCCAACGACTCCAATTCGAACGACGACAACAGCAACGATTCGAATTCGAACGATGACAACTCCAACGACGACGACAGCAACTCCAATTCTGACGACGACGATGACGACGACAATTCCAACTCCAGCAATTCCAACAGCTCCAATTCCAATGACGACGATGATGATGACGACAACGGAAACGGCAGCAACTCCAACGACTCCAATTCCAATGACGACGATGATGACGACAGCAACGACAACGGCTCATCGGGCAATGGAAACGATAATTCCAACGGATCTGGCGGCTAATTAGGTATTTTGGACCATCCTGACCGGTAAAAGCAATCGCTGGTCAGGATGGTATACTCCGATGAAAGAAAAAGTTTACCCAACTACCTTTCAACTGGGGTTACCCTACCAAATGTCTCAACCTGACGATAGCGCCGCGCTGAATGGATTGCGAAAGCTCGACCAGCAAACCATCAGCGCGGTCTATGACCAACACTTTTCTGAAGTTTATCGCTACGTGCTCTATCGGATCGGCGACGCGACCGTTGCAGAAGATATTGCCAGTGACGTTTTTGTGCGCCTGCTGGAAGCTGCCCAAAACGGCAACTCTCCGCAGACTAATATCAAGGGATGGTTGATCGGAACAGCTTCACACGTTGTCATCGATCACATGCGCCGGAAGTATCGCCGCCCCGAAGAAGAGATATCAGATACCGAACCTGACCGCTCACCAAGTGTGGCGGCTGAGGTGGATGAACGTGAACAGAACCGGGTGGTGAATGAAGCGTACGAACAACTCACTCCCGAACAACAGCATGTACTCGCCCTGCGCTTTGGACAGGGTTACTCTCTGGAGGAGACTGCAGCCTCGATGAATAAAAATGTGAATGCCATCAAGGCTCTCCAGTTCCGCGCGCTGGCTGCGCTTCAGCGTGAGGTTGGTAAGGTGAACTATGAATGATATTTTTGATATTTTTGAAATTTGTTTGCAAGAACTTGAAAGCGGTGCAGACCTGGACTCTGTCCTTGCCCAACACCCTGATCATGCTGCCGAACTTCGCCCGATCTTGAAGGCGGCCCTCATGGCTCGTTCCATAGCTGCTCCTGCGCCATCCGCTGATGCGGTCCGCCGTGGACGCGCAAAGGTGTTGCAGCATGCGGCTCAAATGCGCGAGGCAAAGGTTTCCGCGCCCCGCCGTATGATCCCGATCTTTCAACGTCTTGCCATTTCCTTTGCCCTGACCGCGTTATTCCTTACCAGCGGAACCGGGCTTGTTAGCGCATCTTCGACCGCTTTACCTGGTGAAAACCTTTATCGTGTCAAACTTACCTGGGAAAATGTACGCCTGATCCTCGCCTTTGATGAACAGCGCCGCGAATCATTGGAATATTCTTTTGAGAATGAACGCCTTGAAGAAGTTAGTGAGTTGTTGATCGAGGGTCGCAAGGAAACCATTCAGTTCGCGGGTGTCTTCACCGATGTGAACGGCATCACCTATGTCTCCGGTGTCCGCGTGGTCATCCTTGAAACTTCCGTCCTGCCGCTGGAAATGCTGCAGAGTGGCGCGGCGGTTCAGGTGATCGGTCACACCAACGCCCAGGGATTTGTGGATGTAGATTCCATTCAACTGCTGCCCGCGGGCTCGGTCGTTCCCACCGGCGTACCGGTCGAGATCGAAGCCGAACATTCGAACGATAACAGCAACGACAACGAAAACAGCAATTCTGATTTTTCTGGCAGTGATAATCAGAACGAGAACTTCAACGACGACGATAACGGCAAGTTCAACGACAATAATGATAATCAGAATGCCAATGATAGCGACAGCGACGACAAGGATAACAACCGTTCGAATGATAATGACAGCGATGGTGATTCCACGAATTCCAATTCGAACACGAACACCAATACCAACACGAACACCAACGACAATGGCAATACGAATACCAACGACAATTCGAATAGCAACAGCAATGACAATTCCAACGATAATTCGAATGACGATGGATAAAGCGTAGAGCAGAATTAAATATCTGATACAAAAAACTGCGAGGAATTTCCTCGCAGTTTTTTTGCCTCTTTAGTGTCATTGCAATTTCAACCAAAATGGATTAAATTTACATCTAGCACGCACGTTCTAACACAGGAGAGACGAGATGACCGACGAAACTTTTTATCTTGGAAAGATATTCGATTCAAAGAGCGCGAAATTAACAGCGACCCCGCTGCAGTATGACCCTGCCGACCTCACCACCCATGCTGTGGTGAC
>Ga0268298_10006378_pt1 | contig 10736 bp, 9 predicted proteins | sample WWTPWeurt_MetaG_FD_194462 | JGI IMG/M metagenome (GOLD analysis project Ga0268298, IMG submission 194462) | Activated sludge microbial communities from WWTP in Nijmegen, Gelderland, Netherland - WWTP Weurt | ecosystem: Engineered > WWTP > Aerobic digester > Activated sludge | place: Netherlands... | reverse complement strand
CAAACTGTCATTCCCTAGTGGGTAGATCGCCCGGCGCGGGGCCACTCCACACTGGCGAGAGGAACGCCGCCCGCTCCGCCGTGAGGGAACCCCCAAAAAATTCCCAAGGCCTGGCGCGCGCAAATCCAGGTTGTTGCCAAAGGGCGGCAATGGTCTTATATAGTCGTCCCCGGGGTCAAAAACACAGCCCCCGGGGCCGCACTTCAACTCCATTCGCAGGCCCAGCCTTGTCTCCAAGGCCCGGCCAGCCCCGCCGTCGCGCCTCGCGCGTGGGCTCGCTCACAAAATGCCAGCTTCATTGTTTTCGCGGTTGGGTAAGGGTTTCTCGGGTCACAACAACCTCAGTGCTTGGTGGTGGCCTCTGCAAGCACCGGCTCCATTGCGCCGCCGCGCCGGCCACACATCGGCCCGCGCGTCACCGCTGCCGGTGCTGCCAGGCTTAAACCGCCCCCCCTCCCCCCAATACCGCGGCCACAATTCGGCCGCATTGGGCGGGCTGGGGGGCTGCCTGGCTGGTGGCCCCCCAACCCCCCGGGTTTTTCCACCAAAACCAAAAACACTGAATTGGGCGCACGAACCGCGCCCAATTCAAAAGCCACCTAGCCCGAATTTTCCAGGTGGATCTCGGGATTTGATGGAAAATTCGGGCCTTTTCCGCCTCAGTCTTCGCGCCCAACTGGGGAATCCGGGTTCATTCGGAAAAGTTTTCTGCGGGAATTTTCTTGTTTTCTAATGATAATTGTCTTGGCTAAAGGCGGATGATATGTTCCCCTGGATTTAAGACGGAATGGAACAGCATGAGGTAATCCCTCAAATGCCGGGTCACAAGGAAATTTTGCCTAACATGTTGACGGCCGTTTTCCCCTAATTTCTTCGCCCAGAGGGGCTCTTTCAACAGACGCGTCATCGCCCGGGCGGCTTCGGCCACTGAATCCACCAACAACCCCGTGTGCTCGTGAAGGACCTGTTGGGGAATGCCGCCCACGGCGCCGCCGATCACTGGCCGTCCTTTCCAAAGGGCCTCCGAAACGGTCAACCCAAAACCCTCGCGGAGCGATTTCTGAACGACGACCGCTGAGGCCCGTTGAAGGGCATTAATTTCGATATGGCTCGTGGGGGGAAGGTTCAGAACGATAATATCGGGGTTCCCCTTGGCCTTTTCCCGCACCTCGGCCAACACCTGTATTCCCTCAGGATCATCGTCCGCGGCCCCTCCAACGATCAAAAGCCGGGCCGGACATTCTTTGCGCGCCCATTGGAAGGCCTCGATCACCCCCACCGGGTCCTTCAGCCGGTCAAACCGCGAAACCTGCGTGACCAAGGGTTTATCCAGAGGCACGCCGAGCCTTTCGATAATGGTTTTGATTTCCCGATCCTCCAAGGGTCGGTTTTTGTCGCTCAATGGGTCGATGGACGGGGCGATCAATACCTGGGGAATGGGAAGGTTTTGGGCGAAGGCGGGGGTCGAAAAAACGGCTGCGTCGAAGGATTCAATGATGGGCCGCAAATAATCCCAAAGAATTTGGTCCCGCTGGGTCAGATCGATGTGGCAACGCCAAATCCACCGGTTTTTCCAGGCCGCCCTCTTTTGGACCAGGGGGGCGGGCTGGGGGTCATGAATATAAACGATGTCCGAGTCCAATGCCAGGAGCGCCGCGTTTCCTTCGACGGTTTCCTCATACACGCGAAAATCCGCCGGTTCAAATCGAACGGGGTCCCCGTGCAAGGCGTTGTGGATTTTCTTGGTCACAATGTAAAAGGCTTCCCCGCCTTTGAGAACCTCCCATCGGGCGTCCATCCCCAGCCCCTTCAACAGGGGAATCATTCCGTTCAATATTTCCGCCACCCCGCCGCCGACGGCCGTGGAATTGATATTGACCACCCGTTTCCCGGTCAAGGGCTCGGCCAAAAGCTGCAATTCCTCCAAAACGTCCGACCCCACCACCGCCCGATAATCCTCAAGCCTAAGCACGGGAGCCCTCGGTGGAAGCGAACAATTCGATCAATTCCTTCCGAATATCACCCAGGGTTTTTAAAGCCAAATTCACGTCCCGCACTTTTTCGGCAAGCAGAGGGTCCCCCCACTCCGCGGAACACCAAATGGATAAGTCATTTTCACCCGGCGGCAATCGCAATTTCGCCTCGAAAAGGTGGAGATAGAGGCTCCCGTCGCTCACGCGGGCCAAAGCCTCCGCCAATTCTTTCGGATTCGCCGCGACGTGCGGGGTCGGTATGGAAAAACGCCGGGCGGACATGAAAAGGAAGGCTTTTCCCTCGGGCAATTGGGGCGGGGATGGATTTTTCCTCACATGGGTTTCGAGAGTCTGGACCAAAGCGGCACGGAGTTGCGCCAAAGTCGAATGCTTTAACGGGTTGACGTCCGACAATGCCTTTGCCAAATCCTTCTCCCCGGCGATTTTATCCGCCCAGTAGGCGAAATCGTTGACCGGTTCCGGAACCAAAAACTGGTGCTCATATAAAAACCGATGGGTGTGTTGATAGATGACCGCTTCGGGGACTTGGCGCAAACCGTCCAACAATTCCCATGCGTTCCGGGCTTTTTCGTTCCGAATCAAGGTCAACGCCAGTCGGGTGAAAAAACGAAAAGGCGACTTGGCGATTCTCATGAAATCTTCCCGGCACATTCGAGAGCCCAGCTGAGGAAGCGGCCCACCTCCCGTTGATGGGAAAGCCGCATGGCCGCGCGGGTCTTGCCCGGCCCGACCTTCACACCGAGGCCGTGCCCCGCCACCACCCTGAACATGTCCTCATCCGTCACATCGTCCCCTACCGCCACGACGAAGGGCCGGCCGCGACGCCGCCAGAGGTTGATCAAAGCCCGCCCTTTGTCCCACCGCACGCGCGGCCTCAATTCCCACACGCAGTGTCCCCGGGTCCAGTGGAACGCCTGAGCGTGGGTCTTCCTCTTTAAAATGGCCAAGCGTCTTCGAAATAGTCCAAGCCGCCCGGGGCGCACCCGACGGTAATGAACGCTGATCCCAAAACCCTTTTCTTCGACGTGCACGCCCGCGACGCCGCGCATGTGTTCGCCCGCCAGCCGCATCAACTCTCCCGTGTGCCGCTTCAAAAGAACCGCAGCCCGATTGATGTGTCGAAATCCGGGCCCCGCCATTTCAAGGCCATGGTTCCCGCCATAAAACGCCTTTTCGACTCCCACGCGCCTTCGCACGTCCCCCAAGGAGCGGCCGCTGACCACCGCCAGGTCGCAGGACTCGGCCAATTCGGCAAGGCGCTTTCGACTTGCCGGATTCAACCGGGCACGCGACGGATGGTCCACCAGGGGGGCCAGCGTCCCGTCAAAATCCAAAACAAGCATCGCGCGTTTCGCGGCCGAAATCTTTTCTCCCCACTTGTTGGAATGGGGCCAAAAGGACTTGGTCATAAGGTGCGCAATGTGGCGGATTCGGTCGGCAACCGCACCCGCGTCAATTCCTCAATCAGTTCCCCGGCCCAGCGGTAAATGTTGTGCTCCCGCACCATTTCACGCATTCGTTTCATCCGGTCGGCTTGTTCATCGGCGGGCATCTCCAGGGCGACCCGGAGGGCGTCGGCCATACGCTCCGTGTCGTAGGGGTTGACCAACAGGGCGTCCCGCAGTTCCCGGGCCGCCCCCGCAAAGGGACTCAAGATCAAAACCCCGGCGTTGTCGGGCCGCGCGGCCACGAATTCCTTGGCCACCAGGTTCATGCCGTCGTGCAGCGACGTCACCAGGCACACATCCGCGGACCGGTAGAACGGCAGAATTTCAGAGTGATTGTGGTGGCGTTTCAAGAAGACGATGGGCCGCCAGTCCCTCTTTTTATATTTCCAATTGATTCTCTCCGCCTCGGCGTCCACCTCCGCCAGGAAATCGTGGTACCGTTTGATGTGGGTTCGGCTGGGCGCGCCCAATTGCACGTAGGTTAATTCCCCCAGGAATTCGGGAAATTTCTCAAAAAAGCGTTCAATTCCATGAAGCCGCTCCAGCACGCCCTTGGTGTAGTCCATCCGCTCGACCCCCACCGCCAGGAAACGGGTTTTGATTCCCAACTCCTTCAAGAGGGCCGCCCGGTCCGGCCCCGGGCCCAAGTCCTCGGGAAAATCCACGCTGATGGGAAAGGGCTTCACCAACGTGGAATGGTTTTCCCGGTTGACGGTAAACCGTTCCCACTCGATCCGGCATTCCAACACCCGGTCCACGGTCTCCATGAAATTGTTGCAATGGAATTGCGTGTGGAAGCTCACCAAATCGGCGCCCAGCATCCCCGCGAGCAGGTCCTTTTGCCAAGGACAAATTCCAAAGGCTTCGGGGTTGGGCCATGGAATATGCCAAAAAACGGCCACCCGGGCGTCCGGGCGCTTGGCTTTTAGAATTTTGGGCAGGAGGGCGAAATGATAATCCTGGATCAACACGCAGGGGTTATCGATCCCCTTGATTTCCTCCAACACGGCCCTGGCGAATTTCTCATTGACGGCCTGATAGGCCGCGAAGTCCTGGGCCCGGAATAGGGGCCGCGTGTGGGCGATGTGGCAAAGCGGCCACAATCCCTCGTTGGCGAATCCGTAGTAATATCCGTTTTCCTCTTCCTTTGTGATGGCCACGCGTCTCAACGTGTAGAAAGGATCGTCCGGCGGCACCCGCAAGCGATTGCTTTCATCCACCGTTTCCCAATCGGCGTCCCCGGCTCCGTGGGCCACCCAGGTCCCGCCGGCGGCGCGCATCACGGGGTCCAGGGCCGTGACCAATCCGCCGGCGGGGACGATCCATTTCACGTTCCGGCCTTCGCGGGAGTGCATATACGGCTCGCGGTTGGACACCACGATCAACGGTTTCCCGTTGAGTTTTAGCTTGACGTGTTCCTTGAGCCGTTCGGCCGTCCAAAGGGATTCGGCGGTTTGGCGCAGGCGGGCCTCCTCCTCGGCGGCGGTTTTGGCCTGAACCAAATGCCGCGCAAACCGCGACGCCTCCTTGGCCAGAGGGGCGAACAGTTCGGAATGGGGGAGGGGCGGGTTTCCCACGGTTTCACCGGCCCGCAATTTCTTCATCCATTCCGCCATTTGACGGATGGGCCCCAACACGCTCCAGCGCATGAGGCCCAAAATGATGAGGGTGATTAGCGTCATTTGGACGAGAGCCCGGCCAAAGGAGTGACGCCAGATGCGGGCCAGATAACCCCGAATGTAGGTCGCGTCGTGAACGATCAACAGGGCCCCCGCGGTTTGTTCCTCCGTCACGATGGGGAAGGCGAAGGCGTATTCGGGCTTGCCGCGCCAATGGACATATTCTCCCCGCTCGAGGCGCGTGTCCATGGCCTCCGCCACCAATTCCGGTTTTTCCGGCAATATTTTCAAAAGGGCGCTCGTCCCCGCCAGGGCTTTGTCCTTGGCATCAAACACCACAATTCCCGTCAACCGGACCCGGCCTTCAAAACGGCGGACAATTCGCTCCAGACTCTTGGCGTCCCCCTTGGCCAAGGCCGAGCCCACGGACTCCTCGAGCCCCTCGGCCACCAGAGACGAACGCCGGTCCAGCTCCTCGGTTTGGCGGCTCCGCTCCTGCCTCATCAGGAGATACGCGGATCCGGCCGCCACCAGGAAAACAGAGACAAGCATGGAGATGATGAACTGAACGGTCATTTTCATAACAGCACCTCGATGACGATGATCGCCAGGATCAGGGCGGTGAGTTTAATGATGAATGGTCCCATCATTTTAAACCAGTCCCAGGGGGTGAAATTCGGATCGATGTCTTTTCGGATAAAAGAAAAAGCCACAACCGATTGGGCCGACCCAATGTGGGTCAGGCAGCCGCCGACGGCGTAGCCGGCGATTTGCGCCATGGCTGATATATGGACCACGCCGGTTTCGAACCCCCGCAGGGCCCTCCCGGCGAAGTCGGCAACGACATTGTTATCCAAAAGAGCCGACAGGAGCCCCGTTCCGATGAATTGGGCCGCAGCGACGGCCATCAGCCCTCCGTGCTCTAAGCCCCATTGGAGGCCCCGGGCCAGATGGGAAAAGAAATCGGTTTTTTGGAGGAGCGAAATGGAGAAGAACAAGGGAATCAAGAACAAATATTCCTGGGTTTCGTGCCAAGCCTCCCGCCAGGCCAGAGAGCGCATCTTTTTTCGCAAGGCAATGGCCAGGAAAGCCGTGGCGTATCCGGCCCAGGATGCAAAAAACAATGGAACATCGTGGTTCACAGCGTGCAAGATCAATAACCCAACGAAGGGAAGAAAGGACAAGCAGGCCCAACGTTGCACGGTTCGTCGCGGGCCCCGCATTTTTTCCAGCCGCCGATCCAAGGCAACGGCGGATTCGTCTGCCTTGTGATCGTTGCGACCGAAAACATGGACGTAATAATCATCCAGGGTTTCGGAGATATCCTCCGCCAGATAACGCCCCAGGAGGCGAAGCCGCGTGTCCCGGGGCACTTTTTCATTGACCAAGGCCTCGCCAAAGGGGACTCCCCGGTGGAGGCGTTCGACAACGGCTGGGTAATGCGCACCGATCGCCTCTCGGTGCTCCTCGGCGAATTCCACCGGGAGGACCACCTCGCCATGTCGGTCGGCCTGCATGAACCGCACATCGGCGGTGTGTCGATCCAAAATATCCAATCGTCTGAAGTCGACGATTTTGTCCCGCAGCGCCGGACGCAATCGAAGGAGCACCAGGAGATAACTCGCCAGTGCCGCGGGCAGGCAGTAGCGAAGGAAAAAACCGTCAGTCAAAAGGGGATGCAAATTGGCTTTCATGATCAAATTGGGCGGTTCGCCGTAGGCCAACCACATGCCGGACACCGTGGTGATGACCGTGGCCATCATCACGGAGAAAAGGACGTCCCGGTCTTTGACTTTCGCCCAAAACAGGAGTATGACCAGGGTCCGGGTCAATAGGCCGATCATGGAAACCCCATCCAAAACGCCCGAGGCCAGCGCGACGATTCCCGCCAACAGGCCGACGGTGGGAAAAACCCGCCCGCGCCATCGGGAGAGCAGACCGAAGGCCATGGTCTCCAACAATCGGGACTGGGAAATCGCCGACACAAAATAGGTCAGCCCGACGATAAAGAGCATCGTGTCCAAATGGATCAGGCCGTCCAGCGCGTGGAAATGGAAAAAATTCCGGACCACGAATTCCGCGAGGGCCGATGGACCCCGAATCGTCCACTCTTCTCGCAAAGACGAAGTCGGCCACCAGCGGGTGAAGAACGTCGCTGCAATGACCATCCCTGCCCCGAAGGTCAGGGCGTTTTTGTCTAAACGCCAGGAAATAGAACCAAAGACAAAAAGGGCCAGGACCGTCAATATCACTTCCAGGGCCAAAAACCAGACCGGCCATGGACCCGGCGAGAGCCAGGCTATGAGAAAGGCCAAGACGGCTGAGGCGGACAAAAAAGGAAGGGCGGGAATTCGTCTCACCGTTCCGTCGCTCCGCCGCCCGCCATGCGGGCGGGCAAAAAACGACGGTCGAGGGGCCAAGGCTCCGGGTCCCCACCCCGCTGCGTTTTTTCGATGGCACGGTCCAGCTCAATAACCATCATGTATAGTCGTCCTCCAAAAAAATAAGACCGCCACCCCGTCCACCTCTCCGACGGTTTCCCGTCCGAGGTTCGCGGAATGGCGGCCCGACCATTCAAATCCTCCGAAAGCAATTACGCTTTCGGACCCTTTTATATTTCCAGCTTCAATGATAGCCTATTTCCAGTGAACGTCAAAACAAGGAATTATTACGAGAGGCATTTCTTTCCCTCCCCTTCGCGGCGGGGGGTCGCCTCATGATTGATTCGGCCCTTCTTCTCCTTGGGATCGCCTGCGCGGCAACGGGAGGGGAGCTTTTTGTGCGCGGCGCCGTTGGGCTCGCTCGGCGAACAGGGCTTTCCCCGGCGCTCATCGGCGCCACGGTGGCCGCCTTTGCCACCTCCAGCCCGGAATTGTCCGTCGCCATCGGGTCCGCCCTCGCCAGGGAGCCGCAAATCTCATTGGGGGATGCGTTTGGGAGCAACGTCGTCAACGTCGCCCTCATCCTCGGGCTCGGGTTGTCCCTTTCGGGGATCAAGGCCTCCCGTATCGAGGTTCGTCGGGAAGTGGCGCTGGCCCTTTTGGTCCAAATCTTGCTGGGGATTGTTATCCTGGATGGCCGGGTTTCTCGTGGGGAGGGCTTTTTCCTCCTATGCGTTTTTGCGGGGTGGTTGGCGGCGCTAATTCGTGGGGCATCCAAAAATACAGTCGAAGTTCGGCTGCTCTCTCTCGCCGATCGCCTTCCCGTGGTGTTGGCCTGTAATTTAGCCGGGCTCGCCCTGCTTGTGGTCGCGGGTCGGTTGGTGGTGGCGGGGGCGCGGGGGTTGGCCTATTCCTGGGGAATCAGCGAGTTCATGGTTGGGGCCATTCTCGTTTCACTGGGGACATCCGTGCCAGAACTGGCCACAACGCTTGTCGCGAAACTTCGAAAACAAGACGCCCTCGGTCTGGGGGTCGTTTTAGGGAGCAATATTTTCAATGGTTTGTTTATCGTCCCCGTCGCCGCTCTTATTTGCCCCATTTACGTGAGTCGATCCTCAGCGGGGGTTTCACTCTTGTTTGGGGCCGCGGCCGTAACCCTTCTATACCCCAATCGATCGGGATTTGTCGGTCGTCAACGAGGCTTTTTTCTGCTGGCGCTATATGTTATTTACCTGGTTGTTCTTCTTTAGAAATAGTTCTCGCTAAGGTCCTAGCCGATCGCTTTATCAAGGGTTTGGCTCGGAGAATGAAGTCCGGAGCGCGGACACAATATTTGAATTTGTATCGGGCCCCCGCGCCGTGATCTTGACAATCGTATGCTTAAAGAATACGATCTCCCGCGATGTCCAGAACTTCGGAGGAACTGAAGGAAAAAATTGTGACCATCCGGTTCACCAAGAAGGAATACGAGTCAATCTGGGAACGGGCCAAACGAGAACACCGTGACCTGTCTAATTTCATCCGGGCACTCGTTTTAAAAATGGTGGAGCGGAGGTAATTTTTTTTGGGCTGACATGTATGCTTAAAGAATACATGGAATGAACAAATGCTCTTTTACAACCCAGGAAAAAACCGGCGGACCCGACCGCCACGTTCCACGTGTCGGCCCGGGCTCGCCAGAAACGTCAAAAGTGCGTGCGCGCCAGGCCTTGGGAATTTTTTGGGGGTTCCCTCACGGCGGAGCGGGCGGCGTTCCTCTCGCCAGTGTGGAGTGGCCCCGCGCCGGGCGATCTACCCACTAGGGAATGACAGTTTGCGGGGACGACTGAGCCCGAGGGCGGGGCCGCGGACCACGCTCCGGAGCGGGAGTTTTGACCGAGCCGAGGGAGGCGAGGGTCGCGCGTGCCGGTGGCACGCGATTGCGACGGGCCGAAAAGGCCCTGGGCCCGAAGGGCTGGTTGGAGGGCGCTAGCCCGGAAACCGCGTTCCCACCACAGCGGACAGCGGTACAGTCCCCCAGGCGACGGAGCGGAGGTGGCGAGGCGCACCGTGCCGAGCCGCCGGAGCGACCCGGGGTGAAACGATCAACCGCAGCGGTCAGCGTCCGGGGGTTTTCCGGGGGGAACGAATCAACCGGAGCGGAGACTTCTCCCGGCCGAAGGCCGGGGGTTTTCCGGGTTTGCGGGGTTGGGTTTTTCAGGCGCGGGCTTTGGTGGCTGAGCGCCGGGGACGGACAATCAATGATCTACCACCATACGATCACCATTGATAATCACCGTGACGGTGAGGACAGCGGCGCGGTGGTTTCCGCCGGTGATAGCGGTCGACGGTCGAAAAACGGCGGACCCCTCACCCTAGCCCTCTCCCCAGGGGGCGAGGGAATGAAAGGAGGGCCCGCCTCATTCCGTCCCCAATTTCGACGGCCGGATGTGGTATTCGCCGGTCAGTCGGTAGTTTTCCCAAAAGTGGTGTGCTATATTAGGGAAGGTCAGTGGCACCACAGTTGTAGGAATTTCAAAAAAGCCGCCACCTTGCTTCTCGCTGATCCATCCGCCGCACGATGCCCCACACTCCGGGGCATGGCCGTGGGGTTCGTCGCCGGTCAGTGCCCGGCCCCCACGGTTTAACCGCGGACTTCGTCCGCGGTCAGCGGCTCGAAATGCGGTAGAGGCGCAAGCTTCGAATGCCCAAACTCCGGGCATTGACCGTACGGTTGGCGCCACACCCTCATGCCTGGGTGTTCCACCCGGCCGACGGCTCGTGAGTTCAAATCTCACTCCCCCATCCCATTCTTAAGATTCAAACTTCAGGGACGAGCCCAATCGAATCCATTGATTGGGTTCATCGTTTTTAGGCGGTGGGACGTCCCCTCAAATCGAAAAGGCGGCGAACCAGTCGACCCTTCGCGTTTTTCCGGTTCCCCGAAGTGGGCCGACACTTTTGGTCGACCGCCGTCGTCCAATGGATACAACGGCCGAATCGCCGGCCGCGAAACGCGCACGAACGCCAGGGAGGAATGTCATGAACACAAAGGCTTTTCGGTGGGGTTTGGGACTGGGTTTAATGGCCTTATTGGCCTCGCCCGTGGCCGCTCGGGAACGTTCCCGGGGTGGAACCTTTCAAGGGAACCGCGGCGGGGGCACCTGGGCTTCGAACACGACGCGGGAGCGGGGACAAATGAACCGGTCCACCACCGTTCAATCGGAACGGGGAACCGCGCAGCGAAACGTCCAACGTAATTGGGACCGGTCCTCCGGAAAGGGGACTTATTCATCCGAAACGACCGGGCCCGGC
>Ga0268298_10006377_pt1 | contig 10740 bp, 9 predicted proteins | sample WWTPWeurt_MetaG_FD_194462 | JGI IMG/M metagenome (GOLD analysis project Ga0268298, IMG submission 194462) | Activated sludge microbial communities from WWTP in Nijmegen, Gelderland, Netherland - WWTP Weurt | ecosystem: Engineered > WWTP > Aerobic digester > Activated sludge | place: Netherlands... | reverse complement strand
CATCGGCTTTTATGGGTTCAAAGGCGGTTTGTTCACCATTTCAACAGGTGGTGGCAGCCGGGTCTGGGGCCCTCCCGGCAGCTTTATCGAGGGAAACAATGAACTTGCCGTCGCCCTGATCATGGCAATTCCGCTTCTCAATTACTTGCGCCTGGTGTCTCCCCACCCGTGGGTACGTCGCCTTCTCCTGGCTGTCTCGATCCTGTCCGCCGTGGCGGCGATTGGAACCCAGTCGCGGGGGGCGCTGTTGGCCATTTCCGCAATGGGATTCGTGCTGTGGTTGCGCTCCCCGAAGAAGCTGGTCGCGGGTATCACCGTCGCGGTGATGGCCACTCTGCTTGTTGCGTTCATGCCTTCCAGCTGGGGTGAGCGCATGAACACAATACAGTCCTACGAGCAGGATGGATCGGCAATGGGCCGGATCAATGCCTGGATGCTGTGTTTTAACGTGGCGAAAAATCATCTTTTTGGTGGAGGCTTTGAGATCTACACCTTTGAGATGTTTGCCCGATATGCCCCGGACCCCCTGGATCTGCACGTGGCTCACAGTATCTATTTCCAGGTCTTGGGAGAGCACGGCTTTATCGGCTTGTTCCTGTTCCTGGCGATCTGGTTCTATACCTACAAGATCGGAACCCAGATCCGCAAAGTTGCGAAGGGTCGGCCCGAACTCGATTGGGCTTACAACTTGGCGGGCATGTGTCAGGTGGCTATTGTCGGCTATGCGGTGGGAGGTGCGTTCCTGAGCCTTGCCTATTTCGATCTACCCTATAACGTGATGGTCATATTGGTTTGCACTCAGCGCTGGATTGAAGCGAAACGCTGGGAGGTGGATACCCGGGGTGCTTTCGGGGCGACTGCGCCCGTGGCTCGACTTGATCTCCAGGCGGGATCCGCTTCCGCTGCTGCACATAAGACATGATCTCCAAGCTGCTAACCGGGGCCATGGCCCCTGGTGGTTCCCAGGGTCGCCTGAGTACCCTGATCTTTCATCGCGTGCTTTCCGAGCCCGATCCGATCTTTCCTGGCGAGCCTGATATCCGTCGATTCGACGAGATGCTGGGTTGGGTCAAGCGGTGGTTCAACGTGCTTCCGTTGGATCGCGCAGTGCATCTGCTCGCTCGCAACGAGTTGCCCGCGCGCACGCTGACCATCACCTTCGACGATGGCTACGCCGACAACGCAGAGAACGCGTTGCCGGTGCTGCAGAAGCATGGGATGTCAGCCACGTTTTTCATTGCCACCTCGTTCCTGAATGGGGGACGGATGTGGAATGACACGGTAATCGAGGCGGTGCGAAATACGGATCGATCGGAGTTGGACTTGATCGAGATCGGGCTGGGAAGGCACACCGTCGCCTCACCGGATGAAAAGCGGGCGGCAATTGAGAGCATTCTGCGGCAAATAAAATACGAATTACCTGCAGATCGACTGGAAAGAGCGGCGGCCATTGCGAAGATGGCGGGCAGCCGTCTTTCGGACAGGCTGATGATGCGTTCCGATCAGGTTCGGGTGCTGCGTGATTCAGGCATGCAGATCGGTGCTCATACACTGAACCATCCAATTCTTGCACGTCTTTCCGACGCGGATGCGCGTTTCGAGATGCAGGGCAGCAAGGCCTTTCTCGAAGATCTGCTGGGCGAAGAAATCCCGCTGTTTGCCTATCCGAACGGCCGGCCCGATCAGGATTACCTGAGCCGTCATGCGATCATTGCACGGGACGTGGGCTTCGCCGCAGCCGTGTCTACGGCCCCCGGTGTTGCGCTGCCGGATGCAGATCTGTTCCAGATCCCCCGGTTCACTCCGTGGGACCGGACCGCGATGCGCTTCGGGCTGCGAATGCTGATGAACACACGGGTCACTCGCCCCGCCGTGGCGACGACTTGAGGCGTCAGAAGCATGGGCGCCGAAAGGCGCCCTTCACTGCGGGTGGTCGGATCGGGGGGCGGGTCAGTCCGCAGCGGAGGCCGTCGCGGGGCGAAACCGGGCTTCAAGGCGGCTGCGCAGGTGCTTGATCCGCTTGCCCAGAAAGTGCTTGCTGCCGGCAATGAAGCCCCCGATGGTGCGGGGATTGAATGCGATGATGCCGAATCTTTCCCGCCGTCGTGACATCCAGTGGCGCTTATAGCTGTCATCGCCGCTCAGGTAGTCCACTTCCTGGACCTTGTCACCGTCGATCACCCGACGAATCATGTCTGCGGTCAGGACAGCTCCGGCAGAAAGGGCCGCATGGGCCTGATCGTAAGCGATCTTGTAGATCAGGGCACGGCCATTGACCACGAACCATAGTTGCGCAGCGATGGTCTGGCCTTCGACATTCAGCAGGCCGAGGCGCAGCCAGCCCTGGCGGGCGGCCAGCCTGCAGAGGCTGGGGATGAACTCGGGGTAAGGTTCAGGCTGCTTCCAGCTCAGATTGTAAACACGCTCGAACTCCGCGATTGCTGTCTCCAGCGCAGGCCCCTCGTCGGTGACGACTTCGATGTTCCAGGAGCAGGTGGTATCGAGCTTCTTCCTTGCGCGCGAAATATTGCTGCGCAACTTGGATGTACGGGACGCCAGGTACTGGCTGTAGTCACGTCCTTCGACTTCAAAAAACCAGTTGCCAAAGCAGAAAAGGGTGTCTGTCCAGTAGCCCTCGGCCTTGAGGCCTGCCAGCATGCCACTGAAGAAGTCACTTTCCGTGTCCAGCGGGTGAAAGTCGATCACTGGCCAATGGTCCGGATGCTGCCGTATCGCCCGGGCGAGGGTTGCCCAAGCTTGAGCAGGAAGTGCTTTCCCTGGAACGATAGGTCCATAGAGGCAGCTATAGTAGTTGCTTAGACTGGCCAGCGTTGTGCCCATGGGGGCATCGCTGCGGAAGCCGTCAGCCATCGGCACACAGCCGACGATGCGACCGTCTTGCTCGAACGCCCACAACCGGGGCCGCGCCGCGCTGTCGAAACCGGTCGCAGCCAGGTTTGCAAACCATTCCTGGGTCAGAAATACATCATTCACCTCGTGCCCGGAGCTCGATGCACTGAGGTGCTTTCCAATGTCTTCAAAGTTGTCGAGCAACAGAATCTGCATGGGATTGGACGTGTGGAGGGATTTGGCTGCAAGCAGTCTATTTCGAGATCGCGCATTATCCTCGATAAGCGGGCTGCGGGCTTTGGAAAAATGTCACGGACCCCATGGGTCAAGCATGCTTCATCGTGGTGAAAACACGGTATGACGCATGCTGCTTTTTCACGATCTTGCACATGTTTTGCAATATGCGCGTGGTAGCGCCCGGAATGTCACGTGATTCCCCGTCGGGGCGTTTGGGTGTTCGCCGGATGCCTGAATTCAGGTTGATCCACGGAACGCATGCCGGGCAATGTAATTCAGATGTTGTTTGCTTCTGTGTGTGTCATTTCACGCGACTTTTCAGGATATCCCCTATAATTTGGCGCCATCTGATCGATGGCTGGATCTGTCTGGTTTTTTTTCCATGGCTGGCGGACTTCGATGCGGAATCGCCGCGCCTTCATCTGTCTATCAAGGGTTTCCTGTCGTGTCTCCTGCAGTCTGACCAAAGCACTTTCGGCGTGCGTGCGGGCTCTCGATGTCTTTCGAACGATGGGGTGTTCCTGACGTACATCATGCGTTTTGGTGCCGAGATCGGCACCTTTTTGAGATTATGACAATTTGATGGCTGAAGCACATCGCAAGTTGAGTTTTGTCCAGCGTGCCTTTCGCCCCAAGCCCGATGATCTGGGGCGGAGCGTGGCCCAGGGGGCTGCACTGACCTTCCTTGGTATCGGTATTCGCACTGCCATTACCTTTGGATCGATGGCCGTGCTTGCTCGTCTGTTGACGCCTGCTGACTTTGGTCACGTGGCGATGGCAACGGTTGTTACCGAACTGGCCGCTCTTTTTGCAAATTTCGGTTTTGGCGCCATCCTGATTCAGCGTCTGCGCATATCCCGTATCCAGATCGATACGATGTTCTGGTCTGCCTGCGTGCTCGGTATTCTTCTGACCCTGGCTGTGCTGGTCACTTCCTTGTTTGCCGGGAAGCTCTTCAACGATCCGGTGGTGGGAGAGTTGTTGCAGGTCATGGGGGTGATGTTCATCCTGGAGGAGTTGACGGTCGTTCCACGCAGTCTGCTTACGCGCATGCTCATGTTCCGGCAGGACATGGTGGTGCAGATCGGCATGATGTTGATCCGCGCCGGTGCCGGTATCTTCCTGGCGTGGTCTGGCTGGGGCGTTTGGAGTCTCGCCATGGCCTCCCTCGCGGGCTCCACGGCGCAAATGCTGGCCTACACCTTTGTCACCGGGTATCGTCCGAGGCTGCGCTTCAGCCGCAGTTTTCTGGCGAATACCTGGCGTACCAACGGAGGCTATTTCGGCAATGGCTTTCTTTTCTATGCCAATGCCAACCTCGATCTGTTCTTGATTGGGCGTTTGCTGGGAGCGGGGGCACTTGGCTATTACCAGAATGCCCGTGCGCTGACGGATGAAATCCGTGCCCGTATTGCCATTCCGTTGCAGCAAGTGCTGTTTCCGGCGTTTTCGGCCCTCCAGCATGACATGGATCGATTTCGCGCAGGCATCTTGCGTAGCGGACGCCTGCTGTCCCTGGCTGTCGTGCCCATCGGCTTCGGGATCGGTGCCGTCGCCGATGAGCTGGTGCCGCTGTTGTATGGTGATCAATGGCTGGAGATGATTCCCATCCTGAAAATCATTTCGGTCGGTGCCGGTCTGCGTGCGGCGACGACCATCGGTATCCCCATTTTCAACGCCACCAATCGCTTGGGCCTGTCGTTCCGCCTTTACCTCGCCAATACCATCATCTGCCTTGGCGCGATCGTGGTGGGGAGCCTGTGGGGGCTCACCGGTGCCGCCTATGCGGTATTGTTCGGGACCGGGGTTGCTCTGGTGTTCTTTCGGATATCGATCGGGTTGGTGGGTATGGATACCCGCGATCTGGGACGCATCCTTGGGGCGCCGACGGTGGCTTCCGTCCTGATGTTCGTGGCGGTGGCGATGGTGCGCGTCCCGGTGCTTGCTGTGACTGACTCGATCGCGCTGCAGATGGCTATCCTGGTGACGGTCGGCGTGGCAGCCTATGTCGTCTCCATATTGCTGATCGCTCCGGCCTATGTGGGTGACTTGCGAGATTTGTTGACTAAGTTTGCATCCCGCCAGAAGGCGGCGTGAAGGTCTTGGCCCACAAGGTGATTTGAGAGAGTTCATGTCCCAGCCCACCGTTAGCGTCCTGGTTCCCACGTTCAACCGGGTCAACTACATCGCTGAATGCCTCGATAGCCTTCTTGCCCAGACGGTTCCACCGCTTGAGGTCATCGTGATTGATGATGGCTCGGAAGACGGTACTGCCGATCTGCTGGCGTCCTATGGTCATCGGATCCGCCACATCCGGAAGGAGAATGGCGGCAAGCCTACCGCAGTGAATCTGGGTATCCAGGAGGCGCGGGGAGACCTGATCTGGATCTTCGATGATGATGACGTGGCGCTGCCCGATGCCATCGAGACCCGGCTCGCAGCCCTCACCGGCTGCCCGGACGCGGGTTTTGTCTATAGCCCGCATTACTACGGGAGTGATGGCCCGGATGGACGCATTGTGCAGGGACGCCTGCATGCGGTGCCGGAGCACGATCCCGACAGCTTCTTTGCCGAGCTGATGCTGGGCTGCTTTTTCCACCTTGCGACTGCCCTTGTGAGACGTGAGGTGTACCTGCAACTGGGTGGCTTTGATACGCAGCTACTCAGTTCAGAGGATTACGACATGCAGCTTCGGCTGGCCTGCACCCAGAAGGCCGTGCGCTCGTCGGCACCCTGCTTCATATTTCGTCAGCATTCGGGGCTTCGTGGAGCCAAGGCGATCCGCTACGTGGGGGCCGATCGCAGCAAGGTGTTTCGCCGCTTCGACCAGCGAGTCGGGCGCAAGCTCAGGGCCGATGTCGATCTCCGGGACTATCTGCCGCGTCATGCGGGGACGGGTGACGAGGGTAGTGTGCGTGAGGCCGCGTTACTGGCCCGGATGCAGGTCATGGCAAGCAAGGGGTGCCTCCCGGAGATGCTCGAGGACTTGCGGGCCGTGCTCGCGCTGACGGATGGAAAGCCGGCGCAGGGCGCCGCAATGGTGCGCAAGGCCATATGCACCGGCTACGCCTGGTCGGCGATGGAGGACGACTGGACGGACTTCCGGGCCTCGCTTTCGGAGCTCAAGGCCATGCCGGGTGGGCAAGGCCTGGTCCGGGCAATGGCCCTTGGATGCCTGGCTATGGCAAAGGGCTATCCGGGAACACTGAGCGAGCGCCTGGGCAAGGGAAGGGCCGGCCTTCAGCTATGGTTGAACAGCATTTTCTGAGTGTGCCCGGGACGTGATATCTGTAACGTCCTGGACTGCAAAATACCTTTGTGCCCGTATCGGGCCGAATGCACGATGGTAGAGTAACGCCCACTACGCAGGCTCTTGCCTACCCGCAATCCCTTCAGCAGAACTGACCGTTTTCGATCCATGAGCTCATCCCCTGCGCGCCTGATAGCCTTTCACCTCCCCCAGTTTCATCCGATCCCCGAGAATGACGAGTGGTGGGGCAAAGGGTTTACTGAATGGACCAATACCGGAAAAGCCAAGCCATTGTTTCCCGGTCATGATCAGCCCAAGGTGCCGACAGATCTTGGTTACTATGATCTTCGACTGCCCGAGGCGCGCAAGGCCCAGGCAGATCTGGCGCGGAAGTATGGTGTCGAGGGTTTTTGTTACTACCACTACTGGTTCGGTGGCAAGCGGCTCTTGGAGCGCCCGGTCAACGAGATCATCGCGAGTGGTGAGCCGGATTTCCCGTTTTGTCTTTGCTGGGCCAACGAGTCTTGGACAGGCATCTGGCACGGGGCGCCGCGTCGCATGCTGATGGAGCAGACCTATCCGGGTGAGGCCGATCACCGGGCTCACTTTGAATACCTGCTCACGGCGTTTCGGGACAAACGCTATATCACCGTGGACGGTCGTCCGATGTTCGTGATCTATCGCGCCTGGCAGATCCCGGACGTGAAAGCGGTGCTGGACTTCTGGAACGCTCTCGCTGACGAGGCCGGCATTCCCCATCCTTTTTACGTGTGCGTGCGTACGCCGGATCTGGATTGGAATCCCTTGGAACACGGCTTCTCTGCCACGGTCACGCCCAGCATGCCTCGGATACGTCACTGGATCTCGTGGGCCGAACCGGTCGCCAGGCTGCGCAAATACTGGAAGGACAAGCGCAAGCTTCCGCACATCTTTCAGCATGCCGAAGTCATGGATCAGATGCTTGCCGAGAACGTGAGCGGCGGCAAGGACTACCCCTGTGTTATTCCCAATTGGGACAACACCCCCCGTTCGGGTAGCAGAGGGGTTGTCTTGCAGGGTTCCACGCCGGAACTGTTCCGGGGGCACCTGCGGCGGGCACTGGACCGGGTGAAGGACAATCGGCCGGAGGAACGTATTGTCTTTGTGAAGTCTTGGAATGAGTGGGCCGAGGGCAACCATCTTGAGCCGGATCTGCGCTTCGGGCATGGCTATCTCGAGGCCGTGCGGGATGAGCTGGCGCGCGCGGGTGGCTGAGCGCCGTGAGATACGTGAGTAATCCCGACCTTGCCAGGGGCCTGCAGGAATGACCGATTTGACGCCCCCATGCGATTTGGCCTTGCCGCTCGTCAGCGTCGTCATGCCTGCTTACAACGCCGGCCCATATATTGAGCAGGCCATCCGCAGTGTTTTGGAGCAGGACTACCCGAACATCGAGCTGATTGTTGTCGATGATGGCTCCAAGGATGGTACGCCGGAGGCTGTCGAGGCGCTTTTCGGTGATCGGGTGAGGGTGCTCCGTCAGAAAAATGGTGGCCCCGCAGCTGCGAGAAATCTGGGAATCCGCGCTTCAAACGGCACACTGTTGGCTTTTTTGGATGCGGATGACGTCTGGTTGCCGGGTAAATTGCAGGCTCAGGTAAGCTACATGTTGGCTCATCCTGATATCGGCTTGGTCTATGGCAAGTTCTTGCGCTGGGAGAGTATTGCCGATGGCAGCTTTTTGCCGCCCCCCCCACCCGAGGGGGATGGCCCTGGATTGGTGGAAGCGCATTCCGGCTGGATCTATCGGGAGCTGCTGTTCGACAACATCGTGCATATCATTACCGCGTTGGTGCGCAAGACCGTCCTGGAAAGTGTGGCGGGACTCGATGAATCCTTGCGGACAGGGGAGGATTACGACCTGTGGCTCAGGGTCTCGCGCCAGACAAAGGCCAGCAAGCTGAACCAGACTTTGGCCTACTATCGGGTCCACGCCCAAAGTACCACCCAGGTTCCTCGCCCGGAGAACAACGAATACAGAGTGTTGCGACGCACGCTCGATCGGTATGGGCTGGCCGGACCTGATGGTGTCGCGGCCGATGGCGATGCGGTGCGTCGGCGCTTGTTTCAGATGTGTTTCAGCCACGGTTATTTTCATTACTGGCAAGGCAGTTCGGTGGTGGCTCAGGCGGCATTTCGCGAGGCGCTGGATCATCGGATTTCGAGTCCCAAGGCCTGCATATATTGGTTTCTGGCCTGGGTGAAGAGAATGAGGTTAGGGAGCTCCGATGCTTAAGTTTATTGGTCCGCTGATTGTTCTGGTTGCGCTCGCGCCTTGCGGTGTTAGAGCCGGTGAGATTGATTGTGGTGCGCTCGTCAATCACTTTGGGCCGTTCGACTATCGGACGACACCCAAGGAGCGGCGCTCGCTTGTGGAGGATGCACACTTCACCCCGCAGGTGGAGCGGTTGATGCGAGGGCAGAGTACGGCAGTCATCGGTGCGGATATCAACTATGTCCTGAGCGTTTTCCCCAACCACCCGCGGGCACTGCTTGCCATGATGAATCTTGCCCAGAAGGAAAAGCTGGACAAGCCGAAAGGGTCGGGGTTCACTGTCGACTGCTGGTTCGATCGGGCCGTGCGCTTCCGTCCGGAAGATCCCAATGTACGCATGCTGTATGGCATATATCTCTTGCGAAAGGGGAAGGCCAAGGACGGAATCGTGCAGCTAAAAGAAGCGGAGTCGATTCAGGAAGGGGGCGGAAACGCCAATCTGTATTACAACATGGGGTTGGCCTATTTTTCGGCCGGCGACTATGAGAAGTCCCTCAAGTATGCTCACCAAGCCTATGGCCTCGGGTTTGACTTGCCTGGGTTGCGCAACAAGCTCAAGGGGGTTGGCAAGTGGGCTCCGCCAGCGCCGGTTTCGCCCGCTGAGAACGTACCCGACGTTGCGGCACCCGCCCGGAACAATGAGCCATCAACGGACTCTCCCGCGGACGCCGGCGATTTGAAGCGCTGATGGCGGACGCCTCGGAGCCACTCCGGATTTCAAGGTTCGATCCCGCGCCCTGTGGTTTTCCTCCTCCTCGGGTATCGCTCTTGCCTCGCCGGGCGAGTTGGGGGAAAGGGGGGCCGGAGTCGGTCTTTCTTGGCTCCGGAAACGTGTTCTTCAGCCGGGGGCGCTATGCCTTGAGAGCAGCGCTGCGCGCGCTTGCCTTCGGGCCCGGGGACCAATTGCTGGTGCCGTCGTATCATTGCCGAACGATGCTTGATCCCGCTCTTGATCTCGGTGGGCACGTCGCGTTCTATCCGCTGATGCCTTCCCTCGCGCTGCGAATGGATGTGCTTGAGCGGATTGTTCAAGGCGGTGGTGCATCTTTCAAGGCGTTGCTGTATCCCCACTATTTCGGATTTCCCCAGTCTTTGACGGAGGTGGCGGCGTTCTGCAGACAGCAGGGTATTGCCCTGATAGAAGATTGCTCCCACGCCTTCTTCGGCACTTCAGACCTGGGGCCGGTAGGGAGTGCAGGAGATTTCGCGATCGCCAGCCCCTACAAGTTTTTTCCGTCCGAAGACGGCGGTATCGTACGACAGAATGGATGCCTCGCTGGAGAGGCGCGGCTGCAGCCGCCGTCCCGACGAGACTGGAGGCGGGAGGCCAAGGGGAGCGCATCGCTCCTGAAGCGATGGCTTGTTTCGCCGAAGCCCGTGGTCTTGTCCGGCGCGCCCCTGTTGCTCGGTTCTTCCGTTCTCCCACCACCCGCCGTTGAGCGCGTGGAGGTCGATTGCGCCCCGTCATCCAATTACCTCGCTTCCGAGGTAGGGCTGTATGGGCAGTATGCCTCCGCCTGGATCATGAAGCATGCCGATCGGACACATCTCGCTGGTGCGCGGCGTGCGCGTTTCATTGAGTGGCTGTCCGTCGTCGAAGCTCTGCCCCGATGCAGACCTCTCGTGCGAGAACTGCCTGAAGGCGTGGTTCCGTACATGTTCCCGCTCCTGCTTGATGAGGGTGAGGCCGATTTTTACAGGCTTAAGCAGTTGGGCATGCCCATTTGGCGTTGGGATGACATGGCTGTTTCCGAGTGTGAGGTTGCCTCCCGCTATCGCAAGCGCCTGATCCATTTGCCCTGCCATCAGGCGCTTGGCGATTCTGAAATGAACTGGATGACCCTGGCGCTTCGTACTGTTCTGAGCCCTGTCAGCGCTGATGCGTGAAGGTCGGCGGAGGTCTGAGCATTTGCGTGGCCCGGATGCATGCAAGGGTGCGCTGTACAAAAAGCCGCTCTTGGCTTAGGATAATGAGTCTATTTTGGGCAGTAAACGGCGGCGAAAGCCGCCGTTTCGCCTTTCTGCCGCCTCGTTGGGTACGGTATGCAGTCGAGGCAGAAATCGAGTCGTCCGGCAAGCCGGGCGGCTC
>Ga0268298_10006376_pt1 | contig 10742 bp, 1 predicted proteins | sample WWTPWeurt_MetaG_FD_194462 | JGI IMG/M metagenome (GOLD analysis project Ga0268298, IMG submission 194462) | Activated sludge microbial communities from WWTP in Nijmegen, Gelderland, Netherland - WWTP Weurt | ecosystem: Engineered > WWTP > Aerobic digester > Activated sludge | place: Netherlands... | reverse complement strand
TGACCATGACGGCCACCAGCGTGATTACCGACCGCGAGACGCTGCGCAAAGATCCTCCCGACATCTTGCTCACCAACTACAAGATGCTCGACTATCTGCTGATTCGCCCCAAGGACCGGCTGCTCTGGGCCAAGAACACGGCCGAGACGCTGCGCTATGTGGTGGTCGATGAGTTGCACACCTTCGATGGCGCCCAGGGTACCGACTTGGCATTATTGCTACGCCGACTGCGGGCGCGCCTTCAAACCCCGGATGGTCACTTGATTTGCGCAGGCACCTCCGCCACTTTGGGCGGAAACGCCGACACTGCCCCATTGTGCGAATACGCACGACAAATCTTTGGCGTGGATTTTCCGCCGGAATCGGTCGTCACGGAAAACCGGCTGACCGAGGGCGAGTTTTTGGGCGAGAGCACGATCGAGCATGTGCTGTATCCCCGCCCCGACTTTGATGCCGTTTTGGACGCCGACCAGTACCCGTCGCAACAGGCGGTGGTGGCGGCGTGGTTTGCTTTGTTCTTCCCCGCACTGGCCCACCCTGCCGATGTGAATGACCCGGCTTGGCGCAGTGCGCTGGGTGCCTGGCTCAAAAAGCATTTGCTGTTCGTTAATCTGCTCAAGCTGTTGAAGGGACAAATCGTCTCGCTGGCTGAGTTGCAGCAGCAGATGCAGGGGCCTTTGCCCGAAGGCGCCCGCGCCCATATTGGCCAAGTGCTGGATGCCTTGCTTGTGTTGGTCGCTTGGGCACGCGATCCCGTCGGTCGTCCGTTGGTCACCCTCAGGGTGCAACTCTGGATGCGCGAGCTGCGCCGAATGGTGGCGCAGGTTCGCGGCGATACGCTGAATATCGAGCTGCGTGCCGACAGCGACATCAAGCGTGAGCCAGGCAAGCTGTATCTGCCGCTGTTGCAATGCGCTGACTGCCACACCACGGGTTGGCTCAGCCGACTGCCCAACGGCCAGTCACGACTGGCGACCGATCTGGATGAGATTTACAACACATGGTTCTCCGGACAACCGGAAGCCCTGCGTCTGTATGCCCTTTCTGGACTGAGCCGTCCATTGTGTGATGGCGTTGCCCAGCGCGTATGCACGCAATGCGGTCACTTGCAAAGCGGGCCCGGCGAATGCACCGCCTGTGGCCACGGTGATCTGGTGGATGTATTCAGGGTGACAGCGACCCGAACCACCACCACGAAAGCGGGCGTTGCTCATGCATGGCACGATCCGACCTGCCCAGCGTGTGGCAGCAAATTCAGGCAGCTATTGTTGGGTGCGCGGAATACGACGCTAGGTGCGGTAACCATAGAGCAAACCTGGGCCAGCCCTTTCAATGATGACAAGAAGCTGATCGCCTTTTCTGATTCGGTACAGGATGCGGCGCACCGGGCCGGCTTCTTCACCGCGCGGACGTATCTCAACACGGTACGTACCGGCCTGGCCCAGGTAATTGACCAGATCGCCACGCCACAGTGTTCCTGGAACAACTTTCTGGATCAGTCGGCCCAACTGTGGTTGGCAAAGGGATCCCCACTGGCAATGCCTGTCGAACGATTTGTCTCGGAATTCATCGGTCCGAACATGATGTGGCAGCGGGACTGGGCAACGTCCCTACAAGAGCAGGATAGCTTGCCAAGCGGCAGTCACTTGCCAGCACGGGTGCAAAGCCGCCTAGCTTGGCAGGCGTTCGCCGAATTTACGTATCTCAGTCGCCGGGGGCGCAATCTCGATTCCATCGGCAAGGCCACGCTGGCACCGCGAATGGACGACATAATGAGCGCGGCCGATACGCTACTGCCCTTCTTGCACGAGAGCTTCGGTATCCGTCATGTGGACCGGACGACCGTGGTGCAATGGCTATGGGGGTTTGTGTGCCATCTGCGTCAGCGCGGTGCGGTCGGCCACCCCGAACTGATGACCTACGCGCTGGATGGCAATATCTTTGCTTTCACCCATACGGCGGGACGACGCGAGTGGGTGCCTGGCATGGGAGATCGATCACCCCACCCGATGTTCCTGTCGATGGGTAAGGAACGCGGATTTGATCATCTGGTGAACCCGCAGGCGCAAACATTCTTTCAGACCTGGCTTATGGCAACTTTGGGGGCAAACGGACTGCTGCCCAGTAAAGCCGACGAGGCCATCTACACTCGGGCTATCGATGCGCTGGTGCAGGTCGGGGTTTTGCTGCGCATCGATGCCGATCCGGTTCATACCATTTGCTTGAATCCGGCGGCATTGGTGTTGGAAACACGACTTGTGCGGCTGGTGTCTGCGCAGGGCAAGCGAGAGCTAACCGTACCTGCTGATTCAGCGGATGCATTGTTGGGCATGCCCTGTCTTGATGCCCCGCAGGAACGTTATTCCGAAAAAGTGGATGCGGGCGGCTGGCTCGCCAAACGCTTTAGTCGAGGTGACTTGCGCCGAGTATTTTCTGCCGAACATACCGGGCTGCTGCAACGCGACCAGCGCGAAGCACTTGAATTACGATTCAAGGCAAAAGTACCCCACCCTTGGTATGAGAACCTCCTGTCGGCTACGCCTACCTTGGAGATGGGGGTCGACATCGGCGATTTGTCGTCGGTATTGCTCTGCTCGGTACCACCAAATCAGGCGAGCTACTTGCAACGCATCGGGCGTGCAGGTCGGCGCGACGGCAACGCATTCACCGCCACGCTGGCGGATGGTGCCAGTCCGCACGATCTGTACTTCTTTGAAGACACGAACGAGATGTTGCTGGGCGAGGTTGTGCCTCCAGGAATTTTCTTGAAGGCCGCCGAAGTGCTGCGGCGACAGATGTTCGCCTATTGTCTTGACGACTGGGTTGGGTCGGGTATTCCCGACACGGCACTGCCTGACAAAACGAAAGAGGCTCTCGATGCACGGGATAGTCTCGATCAATCGCGCTTTCCCTACACATTTCTCGACTACATCCTTACCCACGAAGAACGCCTGCTGGCAGGCTTCAAGAAGTTGTTGGGCACGGACCTTGATGACCGCGTCGCAGGCCGGTTGCAAGGCTTTATGCAAGGTACTGAGGACGATAATGCCCTGCGTCTTCGGCTCTCCAAGTTGTTGGAAGAGTTGGCCAAGGAGCGCAAGGTACACCGTGATCGGGGAGATCAGATCAAGAAGCAGATCAAGATCGTCAAGGCACGCCCGCAGGACGAAGCAACCAAGGACGAGATTGATCACCTTGAGCGCGAACGGCAAAAGGCGATTGAGCTGGTCAAGGAGATCAACCAGCGTGACTTGCTCAATACCCTGACAGATGCCGGATTGATTCCGAACTACGCGTTCCCAGAGGCTGGCGTAGAGCTGAAATCCTTGCTTTGGCGAAAAAAAGGGAGCGATGACCCGGACAACGCTGGGACGTACATTTCATTACCGGCGGAACGTTATGAACGCCCTGCGCAATCAGCCTTGTCTGAATTTGCGCCGGAAAACGTGTTTTACGCCAACCAGCGCCGGGTAGAGATTGATCAGATCAACGTCAGTCTGTCGTCATTGGAAATGTGGCGCATGTGTCCAACCTGCCAACACATGGAGAACCTTGAGATTCATGCGGACAGCCAGGGCGCATGTCCGCGCTGCGGCGACCCGATGTGGGCCAACATCTCGCAGAAGCGCCAGTTATTGCGATTCAAGCAAGCGATTGCCAACAGCAACGATACCGAAGTGCGGATCGATGACAGCGCCGAAGATCGCGAGCCCAAGTTCTACGTGCGCCAGATGCTGGCAGATTTCGCGCTCAAGGACATTACAGAGGCATATCGCCTGAAGGCACCCGACATGCCCTTCGGGTTTGAATTCATCGAGCGAGTAGTGTTCAGGGATGTGAATTTTGGCGAGCCCACAAAACTGGGTGAAGCCTACGCTGTAGCCGGCCAACAAAAGCCGCGCCCCGGATTCAAGCTGTGCAGGCATTGCGGACAAATTCAGCGGGCACCGCGTAATGCGCGCGAACGCGAGCAAGGGCAGTTTCACGCTTTTGACTGCGAGAAGCGCGGCAACGACGACCCAATCAACATCATTGACTGTCTGTACCTCTACCGCGAATTTTCATCGGAAGCGCTGCGGATTCTGGTGCCCTATACCAAGTCGGGTGTCGATGAGGCATCTGTCCAGTCGTTCATGGCGGCCGTGCGGATTGGCCTGAAAAGGCGATTTGGAGGCAAGGTCGATCATTTGCGCATGGTCACGCAGGAGGAAAAGGGGCAGGACGGTGCTGCCAATCGGCAGTATGTGTTGCTCTATGACTCGGTGCCGGGGGGTACAGGTTACCTGCATGAACTGCTGGCCAACGAAGCGAAAACCTTGATCGAAGTCCTTCGCTTGGCACTGATCCACCTGGCGGGCTGCTCCTGCAACGCTGATCCTGAAAAAGACGGATGCTACCGATGCGTGTACCAGTACCGACTCGGCCGGGCGATGGCACTCGTATCCCGTGATCGGGCAAGGTCAATTCTCGAACATCTGGTCGAAAATCTGGATCAACTGGAACGCGTTGCTTCGATTGCCGACATTTACATCAACCCCAATTTTGATTCTGAACTTGAGGCGCGTTTCATTGAGAGCTTGCGCCGCCTCAGTGGCGTAGGCGGCTTGCCATTTATAAAGCTGGTGCAGGACATTGTTCAGGGGAAATCAGGCTACTTGCTGGAAGTGGGAGAGCAGCGCTACTGGATTGAACCCCAGGTTGATCTCGGACCCAATGACGGCGTCAAAGCACCCTGCCGACCAGACTTTGTCTTGTGGCCAACGCAGAGCCGCTCTCAGCGCCGGCCTATTGCTGTCTTCTGTGATGGCTGGGCCTACCACCAAGAATCTACCCGCGAGGATGCAAAGAAACGCAGTGCTTTGGTACTTAGCGGCAAGTTCTGGGTCTGGTCGGTGACCTGGGATGATGTCCAGACAGCCATGGATGGAAAGCTTGAGACGACCTTGGCGGATACTTTGGATGCCATGTGCTTCAATCAAAAAGGGCAGCTACCGCCACCGCTGCGTTCGATGTTGGACGACACGTTATGGACGCAACATCCAGTCGCCGTGTTGCTGCAATGGCTAGGTACGCCCACAGTTGAAAGCGGTGATCAGCACGCCGCAAAATTGGCACATCACGCAGGCTCCACAGCTTTTCGGATGGTCCCCAACCCATCCGATGCGGGACTGGATGATGCCCGAATCAAGCTGGCCAGCTTTTGGACCAGTCTTGAAAGCCTGCCTTGCGAACGCACCGCCCAAAGCGTTGCCTGCGGCAACGTAAACGATCATTCAATAGTGCTCCGCTATTGGTGGCCTAGCGAACTGGTCAATTCGGCAGCGCCCATAACATCCATTCCGCCAAGTCCAGGGTTTGTAATCTATAACGACGTACACATACAAAGCGAACCTGAACGCCATCTGGCGTGGCGGCGCTGGCTATGGCTGTTCAATATTTTCCAGACGCTGCCAGGGATCCTTTTGGCAACCCAGCCGGGACTAGATGCGGGCGACCATGAGGGGCTATCGGTTTCTACCGGCGCACGTGCCTCATCCAGTGCTGCAGGTGCCGCTTATTCGGCGGCATGGGAAACGGTCATTGAGCAAGCGATGGGGTCGTTGTCAGAAGGCTTGCATGCGCTTCTTGATGCCGGCTTACCGCCTCCCGATGAGGTTGGCTACGAACTCGACCATGCCGGTGACGTGGTGGCGGAAGCTGAATTGGCGTGGATCAATCGCAAGCTTGTGCTGCTTATGCCGGCGCATGCCGAGGGTGCGCCTGTATGGCAAGCCAATGGCTGGAGAACTTTGATGGCCGAGGATGATTGGCAGAAGCGATTGACTGAAGAACTTGGCAACAACTCCGGCAAACCCACCGCGCAAGACGATATACAGCAAGAGGTGCACAAATGAGTTTCAAACCAAAAGTGGCATTGGCGCAAGATTTCCTGGTGAATCTGGCCACGCTGACATCCGCCATACAAGGCAAGGTCTTGAAATGGGCATTGCGATTTCAAAGCGACCCCACATCCAATGGCATTAACTACGAACCCATCAACGGTGCTCGCGACAAAAATCTCAAGTCTGTTCGCATCGACCAGGACTGGCGCGGCATCGTATTCAAGCCGCCAGCGGGTGATGTCTATGTGCTCATGTACGTGGATCGCCATGATGCCGCCTATAAATGGGCGGAGGGACGCCGGGTTGCCGTAAATCCGACGACGGGCGCGCTACAGGTGTTTGCGGTTGAGAGTCTGGTAGAACCTGCATTGGAACAAGCGCGCCAGGCAGCCGCCCAACCTATGGCGGAACAACAGCCGGGCACCGAATCGAAAACACGAGACACTCCTATTTTTGCCGTTCTGTCGGATCAGGAGTTGCTCAGTATCGGGACCCCGGAAGAACTGCTGGCGCAGGTTCGATCCATTCATTCCGAAGTCGAGTTGGATGCCTTGCAATCCTACTTGCCAGTTGAAGCCTACGAAGGTCTGTTTCTGGTTGCGGCGGGTGACAGTATCTCTGACGTGCTGACGTCGCGCGAAACCCGGATCGATAAGCCCGTGGATACCGATGATTTCGCCGCAGCTATTGAAACTGCGGAGTCTCAGTCCCGCTTTGTAGTCGTGGCCGATGAGGAGACCATGGCGGCGATGCTCAATTCGCCGCTGGCGCAATGGCGCGTTTTCTTGCATCCGACCCAACGCAAACTGGCGCAAGGGGATCGAGGCGGCCCGATGCGTGTTCTGGGTGGCGCAGGAACCGGCAAGACCGTTCTTGCCATGCACCGAGCCAAATGGCTGGCTGAGCAGCGCGCCACAACCGAGAAGAAAGTTTTATTCACAACCTTCACGCGCAATCTGGCTGCCGACATTGAAGAGAACCTTAAAACCTTGTGTAGCCCTACGGTCATGCAGAAAATCGAGGTCAAGAATCTGGATGCATGGGTGCATGGGTTCTTGCGTCGCCACAAGTACGAGCACAAGATCATATATAACCGAAAGCAAGACGAAGCGGCCGAAGCCTGGCAGCGAGCCTTGACGCTTCAAGATACCAGTCTTGCTTTTCCGCCGGGGTTCTACGAGGAAGAATTGGAGCGCGTGGTCTTGGCGCAAGGTGTGTCCTCGCGCGATGACTACCGCCTGGCCAAGCGGACTGGCCGTGGCACCGTATTGACTCGCGGCAAGCGCGATGCCATCTGGCCGGTGTTTGAGGAATACCGGGCACAGTTGGCCAGCAGAAAGCTCAAAGAGGTTGATGACGCTTATCGCGATGCGGCCGTTCTGCTCCAGGACATGCCGCAACCTTATTCATCGATTATTGTCGATGAAACTCAGGACTTTGGTCCGCAGGCACTGCGGCTGTTCCGCGCCATCGTACCCAATGGGCCCAATGACCTTTTCTTTGTGGGTGACGGCCATCAGCGTATCTACTCGCGTAACCGTGCCTCCATGAGTTCGTCGGGGATCAACATAAAGGGCCGGTCACGGAAGCTGTATTTGAACTACCGCACTACAGAGGAAATTCGGCGCCTGGCCGTTGCCACGCTTGAAGGTTGCGAGGTGGATGATCTCGATGAAGGCTCCGACGAAGTAAAACGCTACAAGTCACTTTCGCACGGCCCAGTCCCCAGGACGTTTGACTTTCCGCACTTGGAGGATGCGCTCGGGAGCCTAAATCCACTGCTAACGGCAAGCCTCGCCGAGGGACGATCAGTTTGTGTGATCGTGCCGACTAAGCACGATGCCAATGCGGTCCACGGCAGCCTAAAGGCAGGGAAAATCTCCGCCACAATCCTTGGTCCGGACGAACGTGATCAACCCGACTCGAAGTCTGTGCGAATTGCAACAATGCACCGCGCCAAGGGCCTGGAATTCGATGAGGTGGTGTTGCTGATTCCTCGAAATTGGAGCGTCGCGAATTCGAGCATAGACAACATTCAGCGACTCAAATACGTGGCAATGACACGGGCAAAACGGGTGGCGACGATTGTTCGGTACTGAGCATGACACTGGCGGAACTATACCGATAGGATGGAAGGCGAAAAACAGGGAAGATCTTTATCTATGGTTCCCATTTATCCATCGGTGGACGGCCAGCGCAGTTTTCCGCGACCGACTCGCAAGGCTTCCACGAGTCTGCTCTTTCCCAGCAGCCGGCCCGAGAAGAGGCTGGGCTTGGGATCGACCGCAGGCTTCTTGAAGGCGGCGACCCGCTGGTAGTCGGGGGTTGCCAGCCAGGTCCGTCCGTCCCCCTCGTCGGTGACGATCCGATAGAGGCCGGCGGGCGGGGCGACTTCGATGTCGAGCAGGCGCTTGTAGTGTTCGATCGACCACTTCTGTATACCGCCACTGAGAGCCTCGGTTCGGAAGCGCGCCCATAGCGCGGCGGTGTCGGGCGTCGGCCAGTCGCCGGCGTCGGTGTAGGCCGTGATCTCGTCGGATTCGAGCCAGGCCCGCATCTCCGCCGGGGTGACGAAGATCGGCTCGGCGTCCTCGATGGCCGCCATAGCAGCGCGCCGTGACGGCAGGCCCGCGCGGATCAGCATCGCCATCATGAATCGCGGGACGCCGGTTTCGACTGCTGCCGCCGCGCCGCCCGCCACAATCTCTGGCGACCAGCCTAGGGACATGCGGCGGGTGCGGACGGCTTCCAGCGCCCAGACCAAACGATAGGTGAAACCCTCTTCGACCGCGCGGATGTTCTGCGGTCCGATCTTGGAAACCTCCTCGCCGGACACCCAACTGCGCAGGATGGCTTTCCAGTTCGCCGGCAACGCGTTCGCCTTGTCGGGGATGAAGGGCCGCATGAACAGCAGGCGTTCGCCGAGACCGCCGAGCGCTTCGACGAGTTTGTCGATGTCACCGCTCAGCGCAGCCTCGTCTGCCTGGTCAAGTAGTTCGGCCAGCTCGTCGGCCATGGCGTCGATGGTGAGGCCTGCTTCAAGCCCGACGCCCATGGCGAAATGTCCGCGCCGTGCCTGCGCCGTGGTGGTTTTCCAGATGAGGTCGGCGCGCGCTTCGAACACCTTCTTGTGCAGGGGGGCGACTTCCTCGTCCTCACGGGCGATCTGGCGAGCCCAAAGCGATCCCTTGAGCGCCTCGTCCAGAAGCTTGGGTAGATCGGCGCGATCGGCCTCCAGCGCTTCGATCAGGCCGAACACGGTCGCATCGAGGCGTTCGACGATCTGAGACAGTGGCTCCTCGTCGATGGTTTCCTCCTCGTCGTCCGCGTCGTCTTCATCGCCCTCATCGCCCTCATCGCCGTCGGCGTCGTATTCCACGGCGGCGGCCAGCCGCTTGGCCACCTCGAATTCTTCGTCGGGCGATCTCCAGGCCGCGCGAGCGTTGGCGAGATACTCCCAGGCGTCGTCGCGATTTAGGACGCCTTCGCGCGACAGGCGTTCAATGATCTCGGCAACGATCTGGATGAGACCGCTCTTCAGGGTTCGGGCCTTAGAGGAGGCGACCAGCCTGCGCCATTCGCGCTTTCGCCAATTGATCCGGTCGAACATGACATGGACGATCAGCCCTTCGACGTCGACGAAGGCGCGCCCAGCGCGGCCAGCGACGTTGGCGAACTCCTCGCCTTTGATCTTCTCGCCCGCTCGATAGAGTGCGGGCACCAGCAGGACGGCGGCGTTGAGGTTGAGGCCTTGCGAGAGCGTGGGCGAGGCAACGATCACCTTCAGCACGCCCTCGGACAGGAGAATTTCCAGCTCACGCAGGAACGGGCTTGGCAGCCGGCCATGGTGGATGGCGACGCCCGCCTTCAAGCTGGCCACGGCGGGATGATCCTCGCCCAGCCATTCCTTGCCGACCTCCATGGCGCGAGCAATCGACACCTCGTCATCTAGCAGCGAGTCGAGATAGCCGCGTTTGCAAAGGTCCACGACCTGTTTGCCATAGCCCTCGACCCAGTTCGCCTGGGTGGAGAAAATCAAGGTGCGCTTGCCCTGGCTTGCGAACTCCCACGCTGCGAACAAAGCGAGGTGCGAGTTCTTGCGTGGATATGGCTTTTTCTCCTTACCAAGCGCTGGTTTCTCCATGACGAACTTGTCGAGGAAGGGACCATCGTCATCAAGGTCGAACCGCAGCAGAGCATCTTCGCCGCGCCACGTGAGCGCGCCAAAGCGCTGGCGCGTGGGACGCCAGTCGGAACGCACCGGCTCACCCGGTTCGTCGGAACGAATCCAGGCGGTGAGGTCGTCTAGTTCGTCGCCGCTCGGCAGGATCGCGGAAAGGCAGACGATCCGGCGTTCAGCTGCGTCCGCGCGCCGAAGCAGACGCTGCACAAGCGTCTCGTAGCGGATTTCGCGCTCACTTGGACCGATCATGTGGCCCTCATCAAGGACGATCAGGCCGACATCGTCGATCAGCGATGGATCGCTTCTCAAAGCGAAGTCGAGCTTTTCGGGCGTCGCAATGATGATCTCGCGGGTCCGCAGAGCGTCTTCATCACCGGCGGAAAGGCCGCTGGCGCCGTAGAGCGAGGAGACGCTGAAGCCGAGGGGCGCAAAGGTCTTCCTGAAGGACCTCTCGGTCTGAGCAGACAAGGCGCGCAGCGGCGTGATGATGAGCACCCGGCGCGCCGAGGACAGGGTCATCAGTGTTGCGATCTCGGCCACCCGCGTCTTTCCTGCGCTAGTGGGTAGCGCGACGACCAAGTCGTCCATGACGTCCGTAGAGCGCTTGGCGGCACTGCGCTGCGAGGGCCATAGCTCCACTTCCGACGTTTTGCGGGCATAGAGCGATGAGATGAACA
>Ga0268298_10006375_pt1 | contig 10747 bp, 11 predicted proteins | sample WWTPWeurt_MetaG_FD_194462 | JGI IMG/M metagenome (GOLD analysis project Ga0268298, IMG submission 194462) | Activated sludge microbial communities from WWTP in Nijmegen, Gelderland, Netherland - WWTP Weurt | ecosystem: Engineered > WWTP > Aerobic digester > Activated sludge | place... | reverse complement strand
GTTTATCAAGCAGCCATATTCGGAACGCTTATCAGCAATTGAGGCATCAGTAAAAAAGGAAGATCAGGCGTGGCAACGGTCAATCAAGTATGGTTTGATAAAGTATCTAGCAACGTTACCGTCCGAACATCCCTCATATCAGACCATTGAATATGTTGCACGGAATTTACTCACTCGCGGAGCCTCAAATAAGATGTTACTTGAACAGGCGGCATTAACGCTCTCGCTCGTGAAAAAATAGAGAAAATGGTACACTAAATTTATAATTGACAGTAATAATCGTATGGATACAGAGATTAAACAACGTTTACAGGAGACTAAAGAATGGCTTCAAAAAGAATATTCAGGTATTCGCACTGGACAGGCAAATCCGGGTTTGCTTGATAGTGTGAAGGTTCAGAGTTATGGAACTTTTATGCCGTTAAATCAAGTGGGAAGTATCGGTATAGAAGATGCTCGTACACTGAGGCTCTCGCTTTGGGATAGTGGGCAAGTTTCAGCTGTTGAGCAAGCAATTCGAGAGGCGGATCTTGGGGTGTCAATCGTTGCTGATTCATCTGGCGTCAGAGTTATTTTCCCAGAACTAACAGTGGAGCGTCGTGAGCAATTATTAAAGCTAGCAAAAAGCAAATTGGAAGATGCTCGCATTGCAGTCCGGGCCGTTCGTGATGAAACCATGAAATTTATTGACAAGAGTGAAAAGGCAGGGGAAATCAGTGAAGACGAAAAATTTACCAAAAAGGAGTCGGTACAAAATGCCATTGATGCTGTTAACCGAGAAATGGAAGTTCTGTTTACTCAAAAGGAACAAGAGTTGAAAAAATAAGTTATGTCGATTCTACTTTTCTTTGCAGTGCTTTTTGTGTTGATTTTGGTCCACGAGTGGGGTCATTTCATTGTGGCAAAAAAGACGGGCATGCGAGTTGACGAATTTGGGATTGGTTTCCCGCCAAAACTATTTGGTATAAAGAAAGGGGAAACAGAATATACTTTCAACGCCTTACCAATTGGGGGGTTTGTCAAAATTTGGGGCGAAAATGGTGAAGACCGCATGAGTGCTGAGGTGGTAGAAAATGCACGTGGTTTTAATTCTCGACCAAAGTGGGCGCAGGCGTTAGTACTGGTGGCAGGGGTTACGATGAATATTTTGTTTGCGTGGGTTTTGTTTAGTATTACCAACATGGTCGGTGTGCTGGTGCCGGTGGAAGAGGCGACAGCTACCGAATCAGCTGAATTGTATGTTGTTGGAACTATTCCTGATAGTCCCGCGAGCGTACTGCCGGTTGGATCGGTAATCACCAATGCGGTAATTGGTGCTGTTTCGCTAGATCGTCCAACCCCTTCAGAATTTACCACCGCTGTGCAACAGGCGGGAGCAGTTGCGGCAGAGGTTACCTACCGTTATCAAGAAGAAACTGTCTCTGTATCAATCACTCCAACGCAAGGATTAATCAATAGTGATCCTGAGCGATATGCGGTTGGAGCTTCGCTGTCATTAGCTGAAGTTGAGCGGATGGGAGTAATTTCCGCTTTTACTGAAGGAGTCTCCATGACGTGGCATGGACTCGTTGGCATTGCTGCAGGACTTTGGTCACTCCTCAGTCAACTTTTTGTTGGTGAGGCAGATTTTTCTCAAGTGGCAGGGCCAGTCGGAATTGTTGGTATGGTGGGTGATGCGGCATCATTCGGAATCGTGGCGCTTCTTACGTTTACGGCGATTATTTCGTTAAATCTTGCAGTCATTAACTTGCTCCCATTTCCCGCCCTTGATGGAGGACGTCTGGTTTTTGTATTCATTGAGACGGTCACTAGAAAACAAATTCCGATTGAGTGGGCAGGCAGGGTAAATCTGGTTGGATTTGCGCTGCTGATGCTCCTAATGATTGTTGTTACCTATAATGACATTATTCGATTACTATAAGTCTATGCGACAGTCAAAACTTTTTACGAAGACAAAACGTGAGGCGCCGGCGGATGAGGTGGCAAAAAATGCTCAGTTGTTAATTCGGGCTGGATACATCTACAAAAATATGGCCGGCGCCTACTCATTTTTGCCATTAGGGTTGCGAGTGGTGGAAAAGATTAATAACATCATTCGTGAAGAAATGAATGCCATTGGTGGGCAAGAGCTTTATCTTCCCAGCCTTCAAGACCCAGAGCTTTGGAAAAAAACCGATCGCTGGAGTGATGAAAATGTGGATGTGTGGTTTAAGTCGCAGTTGCAGGCTGGTGGAGAAATTGGTTTTGGGTGGACGCACGAGGAAGTAGTGACCGATATTATGCGACAGTATGTTTCTTCGTACAAAGACTTACCATTTTCGGTGTACCAGATTCAGACCAAGTTCCGGAATGAAGTTCGTGCCAAGAGCGGTATTATGCGCACGAGGGAGTTTTGGATGAAGGATTTGTATTCATTTGCCGCAACACAAGCACAGCATGATGAAATGTACGCTGCTGCTGCTGCTGCCTACGAAAAGATTTTCAATCGCATCGGAATTGGGCAGGTAACCTACAAAACGTTCGCCTCAGGTGGTGCTTTTAGTAAGTTTAGTCACGAGTACCAAACGCTTGCTGAGGCAGGAGAGGATGTGGTTTATGTTTGCGAAGAAAAAGGAATCGCTGTTAATGAAGAAGTGCTCGAGCAGGCTGATCTTAGTGAGCTAGGAGTGACGCGAGAAGAATTAGAAAAACGTAAGAGTATTGAAGTTGGAAATATTTTTTCTCTGGGGACAAAGTTTTCTGAGTCAATTGGATTAACTTATAAAGACGAGTCGGGCGTGTCGGTACCAGTTATTATGGGTTCCTATGGTATTGGTCCGGCTCGCTCGATGGGGACAGTGGTTGATCTACTTTCCGATGAGAAGGGGATTGTGTGGCCTGAGAGCATCGCACCATTTTTAGTACATCTTGTCGGACTTAATCTTGAAGATTCTGAGGTGCACGATTGGGCTGATGGAATTTATAATGTCTTTAAAGATCGGGGAATTGAAGTGCTCTTCGATGATCGTGATGTTCGTCCAGGAGAAAAGTTTGCAGAAAGTGATTTGCTTGGACTCCCGTATCGAGTGGTCGTGAGTCGCAAAGGAAAAGAGTCAGGTACTTTTGAGGTGGTAAATAGAAAGACTGGAGAAGTGCGGACACTTACTGAGGATGAATTATATGCTGATTTTGATGGTGATAGTGAGACGTAAAGAAAAAGCGGGTGCCCCAAAGGGGCGCCCGCTTTTTCTTTTTTAAACAGCCTGTAGTACAATGGCAGAAATGAACGTATTTACGCGACAGTTAAATGTGCTCCTCTCAACGATATCTACAGATATCGCTATTGATTTAGGAACAGCAAACACATTGGTGTACGTAAAAGGAAAAGGAATTGTGCTCAATGAACCAACTATTGTTGCCATCAATAAAAAGACTGGTCAGTTAGTTGCGGTGGGGAACGAAGCAAAAGCAATGCAAGGACGTACTCCTAGTCATATCGATGTGGTTCGTCCATTGGTTGACGGTGTAATTTCTGATTTTGAGGTCGCTGAGGAGATGCTCGCTTATTTAATCAATCGAGTACGCAGTGATATGCGTTCGCTTATTGCTCCACGAATGCTGATTGGTGTTCCGTCAGGTATTACCAACGTAGAAATGCGAGCAGCTCGTGATGCGGCAAAAAATGCTGGTGCCCGAGATGTGTTTCTAATTGAAGAGCCGGTGGCGGCAGCAATTGGAGCGAAATTACCAATTCAAAAAGCGGTTGGTAGTATGATTGTCGACATTGGGGGTGGAACAACTGATATTGCTGTCCTTTCGCTCAATGGGTTGGTGGTGTCTCGTAATTTGCGAGTGGCAGGAGATCATCTCAATATGTCGATTATGTCGTATATCCGCGATCAGTTCAAAGTTCATGTAGGAGAGAAGACTGCTGAGGATGCCAAAATTGCGTTGGCTTCAATCTCCCATACTGAAGCTGGGAAAGAACTTGTGGCACGCGGTCGTGACGTGGTTACAGGCTTGCCACGCGAAGTGGTTATTACTGACGCTGATGTTCGTGACGCTGTGTCTGGTCATGTTGATACTATTGTCGAAACGGTGAAGAGTGTACTTGAGACCACTCCTCCTGAAGTATTAGCTGATATCATGCAGCGAGGTATTCACCTTTCTGGTGGCGGGGCACTTATTCCAGGATTAGCACCATTACTGGAGCACGCCCTCCAAGTGCCTGTTATCGTGGTCCCTGACCCGTTGCGGGCAGTCATTCGAGGGGCGGGCATTGTGATTGAAAACTTTGACACTTATCAAGAAATTTTGATCGATCATGAAGGTACGATCGCGACACAACTCTAAACAGCGGCGAATAGTCAAGATTGCCATGTTTAGTACGGCAGTGATTATTTTTGGTATGTTCCTACCGAAGCTCATGTCTAGTGCAATGACTGTCGTTATGGCTCCTGTTCATGGCATGAATCAGTGGTTAGAAAAATCTTCTAGTTTAGTGCCAAGTTTTTTTCGTGATCGGCGTGATCTTCTGGCGACGATTCAATCACTGGAGCATGAATTGTCGCTTTCAAAGCGAAGTACGCTTACCCAAACAAGATTGTCTCAGGAAAATGATCGGTTGCGGAAGCTGCTTGGTGCCGCTGAAGAAGACCGAGTATTGGCGGCAATTATCGCCCGACCCAATGAGCTCCCTTATGATCTGCTGCAGATTGATCGTGGTTCAGATCATGGTATTGAAATTGGCGCACCGGTGTTTATCGGAAAAGAGACGGTTATTGGTCTCATTGTTCATGTAACACCGAAATATTCCTTTGCTGAACTAATCACTACTCCAGAATTTACTGCTACTGCTTTTATTGCTGGTGCAAATGTGGTGGTTACGATGGAAGGGATGGGTGGTGGGGTAGCCAGAGTGCGCGTGCCACAAGGAGTGCCTTTATCGGTAGGAGATCTGGTTTACCTGCCAAGTGTCGAACCTGGAGTATTTGGAAGCATTTCTCATCTTGAAAATCTTCCGACGCAACCAGAACAATATGGTTATATCTCCCCAGACACATCATTGGCGGGTCTCTATTGGGTGAGTGTTGGAAAGCAGTCACAGTTAGCTCGATCCCCAGAAGAAATTAACGCTCAAGTTCAAGAGGTGATTCAGAAAAGTATGTCATTTGATCCTAGTATCGTGACGGCAATTGTGGCGACAAGTACCGCGACAAGCACTGCCACAAGTGGGGAATCTTTTATTCCATAGATCATGAATATCACTATTGCCACAGTATTTTTTGGAGCAATTATTTTTGCTGTTATGCAGGGATGGATGGTACTCGCTGGATTTTTGATAGTACTTTTTAGTGTACGGTACAGCACCTTGCCTCTCGTCTTTCTGGCAATCGCTCTTGATGGCTACTATGGTAATTTTTTCGTAATTCCATATTTGAGTTTGGCGTCGGTGGTGTGGTATGTCCTGATGGAATATATTAGACCAAAATTGCATAGTCCTGATATGATTAAAATATGAGTAAGCTCAAAGATCGTTACTTAAAGCAGGTTGATGTCGATGAAGTATTGCTCGATGCCTCCAACATTCCGGCGTTTAATCGCGCTCGTATGGAAGGAAAACGAGAGTTACCAATTCACCGATTTAGTATTTGGACTGTCGGTGGTATTTTCTCGTTAGTTGCGCTCGTGTTTTGGGGAAAGATTTTTTTCTTGCAAGTAGTGCATGGTGGAGAATATCGCTCAATTGCTAATAATAATAGCGTTGATAAAGCGCTCATTATTGCAGAGCGGGGAGTCATCTATGACCGACGTGGTGAAATGTTAGCATGGAATGAGGTTGATTTATCGGGTGAGTATGATTTTCCGATTAGGGCCTACACTGACAGAGCGGGACTAGGGCAGGTGCTTGGGTATGTGAGTTATCCAAAAAAAGATAGTCGAGGATTCTTCTTCAGAACTGATTATCTAGGTCGAAGTGGAGCGGAATTAGCGTTTGATCAAACCTTAAAGGGAGAGAACGGTAGTAAGATTATCCAGGTCGACGCCTTGGGTGAGGTGATTGGTGAATTTGCAATCGACGCCACAATCGCTGGTGGGGCGATTACACTTTCCATTGACGCTGAACTGTCTGAAGCGATGTATAACATTATTGCTACTTCAAGTGAGCAAGCAGGATTTCGTAGTGGTGCTGGTGCCATAATGAATATTCATACGGGTGAACTACTAGCGCTCACGAGTTTCCCTTCATTTGATCCTGAAGTAATGGCTGATGGCGACGATACTGCACTTATACAAGAGTATAACAACGATGATCGCTTGCCATTCCTAAATAAAATTATCAGCGGAGCATATACTCCTGGGTCAATTGTAAAACCATTCGTTGCTTATGCAGCGCTGGAACATAATATTATCTCGCCTGAAAAGGTGATTGTCAGTAATGGGTACTTATTGGTGCCAAATCGGTACGATCCTAGCAATCCGACGCGTTTTAATGATTGGCGAGTGCAGGGTCCAATGACAATGCGAGAAGCAATTGCTTTCTCTTCGAACGTCTATTTTTATATCATTGGTGGTGGTTTTGGAGATCAGGCAGGACTCGGTATTACTAAAATGGCAGATAATTATCGTCGCTTTGGGCTCGGTTCGCTTACTGGCATTTCGTTAGCGGAAGAGCAAAGTGGGGTGGTGCCTGATCCAGCATGGAAAAAAGAAGTCTTTAATGATGATTGGCGACTTGGTGATACCTACTTTACAGCGATAGGACAGTTTGGCTTTTTGACTACCCCAATCCAAATGTTGCGAGCCTACGCCGCTCTGGCCAATGGTGGCTATCTGGTTAGTCCTCATGCCGAATCAGGAAAGCAAAGTGAAAAAATTGACATACACATCGATAAGGCAAAAATGGATATTGTTCATGAAGGAATGCGGAAAACAGTAAATTTTGACGGCGGAACAGCACGTTCTTTGGAGCGTAAAGATGTGGCGATTGCGGCAAAATCAGGGACGGCTGAAGTGGGGGCTGGCAATGCGTACGTTAACTCATGGGCGGCAGGATTTTGGCCGTACGAAGATCCGCAGTATGCTTTCATCTTGATGATGGATAGAGCACCACGAAGCAACGCGCTTGGTGCGACGCGAATTATGGGTGATGTGGTCGAGTGGATGAGTCAACATCGACCAGAATATCTTGGTATTACTGAAGAGGAGGCGAAGTCAGAGTAATGTAATTTCAGTGTCGGTGTAAAGCAGTGGTGCGAAAACGTAATCGACATTGTGCTACAGACTTGTAAAATAGTTGTGTAATACTCTGTTTTTCCGACTTCATTTCCAAAAACATTGACCCAAACAACTTCATGCGTATAATTGAGAGAAATTTTTGCATATGAATGATACACACGCCTTCCTAACTCCAGAAAAGTTCAGTGAGTTAAAAAAAGAACTTGAGCACTTAAAAACAGTCCGTCGAAAAGAAGTGGCCGAATCACTTGAGTACGCTCGTAGTCTCGGTGACCTTTCAGAAAATGCTGAATATCAAGAAGCCCGTGATATGCAGGCGGCAATCGAAGAGCGCATTAGTTATCTTGAGAAAACCATCAAGGAAGCAAAGATTGTTTCACCCGATAGTCATGGTGATGTGGTTGGTCTTGGTTCTGTAGTATGGATTCAAAAAAATGGTGATAAAGACAAAAAAGAATACACCATTGTTGGTTCAGATGAAGCAAACATTCATGAGCGCAAATTATCGTACCTTTCTCCACTGGGTGAGGCGTTAATGGGGAAGAAGAAGGGTGATGAGTTTGATTTTGAAACTCCAGTTGGAAAGCGTTCCTACAAAGTTCTCAAGGTTGAGTAGTCATATCGCTTTGACGAGTAAGGGTGCCTCGTAGTACATTTTTTCTGGGTGGTTCCTTTTGGAGAGGAGTATGAACATGCAAAAAGATGTTCCGTTATATGTCGTGGTTTTTGAAGATCAAGAGTCTCTTTTTATCACTCCAAGCGTTGGTTTTGAACATGATGAAGTGTGGCGGAGAATCGCTGGTTGTCAGTTGGCAGGAGCGCGGAGAACTAGTGAGTTTTCAAATACGTTTGCGCCAATAATTCGAGCAACAAACCCTGCAAATGTTTGGGTGACAAAAGAACTCACGATTTGCGCTCCCTGTTAAGTAGCAAGGCGTGTTGAGGAGGCGTCAGACTGGACGCCTTTTCTTTTTTGGCGACTCACGCTACGATACACAGTATTATGTCAAACATTGAGGATTTACGCGCCGACCGAGAACGAAAGATTGCTCGCTTACAAGAATTAGGGATGAATCCCTACCCAGCCACAGCGGCTATTACTCATGTCATCAAAGAAGTAACTGATAACTTTGAAACGTTACTCTCTCTGGATGAAGCTGTCACTATTGGTGGGCGAGTGGTAGCGTTTCGTGAGCATGGTGCCATTGCGTTTATAGATGTAATGGACGGAACAGGGAAGTTGCAAGCATTTTGCTCCAAGGAAGTACTCGGTGAGTCTCTGTTTTTGCAGTTACTCGAAGTATTGAGCACTGGAGATTTTGTGGAAGTAACGGGACCAGCGTATCTCACTAAGCGTGGTACACAGGCAATTTTGGTAAAGGAGTGGCGAGTACTCAGTAAAGCACTGCAAAACATCCCGACTGAACATTTTGGTATTAAAGATGATGAAGAACGCTACCGCAAGCGTTATCTTGACTTACTTTTAAATAGTGAGTTGCGAGAGATGTTTGTGAAGAAAGCTCTTTTCTGGGACACGGTTCGTGATTTTATGAAGCGGCATGGCTTTCTTGAAGTTGATACTCCAACGCTGGAGGTGACTACAGGTGGGGCAGAAGCGCGTCCATTCATTACACACCATAATGATTTTGATATGAGTGTGTACCTTCGCATTTCAGTGGGTGAATTGTGGCAAAAACGTCTTATGGCGGCAGGATTTCCACGAACCTTTGAAATTGGTCGCGCGTATCGTAATGAGGGTAGTAGCCCAGAGCATTTGCAAGAATTTACTAACTGTGAGTTTTATTTTGCGTACGCCAATTACCGTGATGGTATGAAGCTGGTTCGTGAACTGTATTTAGAAATTGCACAGAAAGTGTTTGGTACGACTAAATTTGAAGCACGTGGTCATCAGTTTGATTTGGCAGACGAGTGGCGAGAAATTGATTACGTGAGTGAGGTCGAAAAGCAAACGGGGATTAATGTGCTTTCGGCTTCCCTTGATGAAATGCGCACCAAACTCGAGGACCTTGGAGTGCAGTATGAGGGAGAGAATCGTGAACGCCTCACCGATACATTGTGGAAGTATTGTCGCAAGAATATTTCAGGACCAGCATTTTTAGTGCATCATCCAAAGCTTGTCGCACCACTTGCAAAACTACGTGCCGATAATCAAACCGTTGAGCTCTTTCAGCCAATTATTGCTGGAAGTGAGGTGGGGAAAGGCTATAGTGAACTTAATGACCCAATTGATCAGCGACAACGATTTGAAACTCAAAAACAATTGCTCGAAGCTGGTGATGAGGAAGCGATGATGCCTGATTGGGATTTCGTCGAAATGCTCGAATACGGTATGCCGCCAACGTGTGGTTTTGGGTTTGGTGAACGCCTTTTCTCTTTCCTTGCTGGTAAGCCAATTCGCGAAACGCAGTTGTTCCCATTGATGAGACCGAAGACCCATGAAGAATAATGGGTATATACTAAAATACCAAGATGAAAGAATTTAAATCTTATTTATCTGGGTTTTTGCATTCAATAGTTACTGGACTTATTATGATTGCTTGGTATTTGTTTTTATCGGCTACTTTTGGATGGTGGTTTTATGCTGCGTTTTTTAATGCCAAGTTACTTATTTTGATAATCATAGCGGTCGTTTCATCATTTCTTTCGATATTTAATTTAAATAAATTTGTTGCAGTTGACGTTAGTTTTGGCAGGTTTATGATCGCATCGTCAATTTTGCCAGCTTTAGTTACTGTGCGATATTTATTTAACGAGTATTTTACTGGAGAAAGTATTGTATCTGTTTTGGGGATGGCGTTACCATTATTATTGATTTATATTTCAATCACCTACATGTTATTACGGGCGTTCAACCTATCTAAGGTCAGGAGCCTGTAGCGGATTACTCTAGTAAATAATAAAACAGCGCCGACGAAGTCGGCGTTGTTTTTATATGCATAGAGATTTTGGAAGGAATCCTGACAGGTATGTGAGCGGAGGGCGGTGTTGGGGTGGTGGGCGAAACGAACGTACCTGTCTGGATTCATATCTATATGTTTGGACAGTGGGGCACCTGTGTATAAAGTGTTTGTCGGTGGGTTGAAGTGGTATACAATGTGGGAGTGGTGGGAGATAGTGGTATACTATGAAAATAGGTACCGGAGCTTGTCTGGCAATCCGCCACAAAAATCTCCACATTATTTGTGGAGGATTGCCAGACTAGCTCGAGCTATCAAGTTTATGTTAATTGGCGAATACAAGCATACGTTGGATCCTAAGAAACGGCTGTCCTTGCCGTCTAAATGGCGCAAGGAACTTGGGAAGATGCTTGTCGTCACTCGTGGACTTGATAACTGTCTCTTTGTATATCCGCTCAAAGAGTGGCAGAAGATCACTGAAAAAATTGGTCAACTGCCACTTGGTCAAGCGGACACCAGAAGTTTCAATCGATTCTTCTTATCAGGAGCAGTAGAGGTGGAGGTAGATTCAGTTGGACGTATTCTCGTGCCAGACTTCTTGAAAGATTTTG
>Ga0268298_10006374_pt1 | contig 10748 bp, 7 predicted proteins | sample WWTPWeurt_MetaG_FD_194462 | JGI IMG/M metagenome (GOLD analysis project Ga0268298, IMG submission 194462) | Activated sludge microbial communities from WWTP in Nijmegen, Gelderland, Netherland - WWTP Weurt | ecosystem: Engineered > WWTP > Aerobic digester > Activated sludge | place: Netherlands... | reverse complement strand
CGAAGAGTGATGAGTACTATGTCTTCCGTAAGAAAAGGGGAGATAAGAAGTTTGAGTTTGTAGGAAGTGTTACCGCGCCTACATACTCCGAGAAGATACCGGGTAAACCGGGTGAAATGTATCTCTATACGGTCCATAGTAAGCCGGCCCTCGGCGAGGAGTCCGTAGACTCAGCCATTGTGTCGGGCTTCATCAATGTCAAAAGGCAATCCGCGAAGCACCGCCTTCTCCCAGGCATGGGAATCGAGAAGTTTAGCGGAAAGTGGAAAGGACAGTACTGGGACGGTCGATCCGCACCGCAATCAGTCGCCATGGATATCAGCGCGGACGGCGCAGACTACACCGTTCAATTCAGTCTTGGCAATCAGGTGAAATCGATCAAAGGACAGTTCCCTGCGGGAGCAAGTTCTCTATCGGTGGCAGGTTTCCAGATGCAATTGATAGGGAGGGAAGGCGATCTTGCAAGAATTGACGTGGGCCCATCCGTGCTTACAGACGAAATCACCCTCACTGTACAGAGACTGAAATAGCCGGAGCGGAGCGCCCTTAGGGGCGCTAGCTGTTGGGATGGATTTTTTCCCCTCGTGTGACTCGGGCTGCGATTGCTTCGGCGAGTGAAGGGGCAGATGTCAGTCCGGGGCTTTCAATGCCAAGCATGTGGATGACTCTGTCTGGATTTTCAAGAATCACAAAGTCTCTCTGGGGGATCCCGTTAATGAATAGCCGGGGTCGGAGTCCAGCATACCCAGGTTCGAGATCCGCCTCCTCGTACCCTTCTAGAATCCGGCTTAGTGATAGGTAGAATTCACGCCTACTTGCTGTTATGCGATAGTCTTTTTTGTTTTCTGCCCATATCGAATTTGGGCCTGCATACGCGTCGCCATTGAGGTGAAAGGTATAGTGCACACCGAGAGCAGTTGAATCCAGAAGAGGCAATGGATACACTAGCTTCGGATACGGGAGTTGTTTCCTGAGTCGAAAATACTCGCCTCGATTTGGTCTGATCTCGTAACCGGATACGCCAGCCCACCCCGCCACAGTGTCCGAATCAAGGCCTGCGGCATTTACAATCCAGTCGCACGTAATCTCTTCATGATGGGCCGTCCGCATGAGACGAGTTACGATTCGGCCATGGTCAATCTCGGTTACGGTCCGCCCCAGGAGAAACAAGGCTCCGTTTGCCTCTGCTTGAGCACGGACAGCGCTCAAATAGGCAGGAGCATCGACGACTCCGGTTTTAGACGAATGAAGAGCGCGGCTTCCGCGAACCCCGATGTAGTTCCTACCGGGTTGAGAGATGATCGAAAGTCCTTCCGCCCCACAGCGTTTTGCGTTTTCCAGAAGTGTGATCAGGCGAGGCTCGTCGTCTTTTTCTCCGACCACAAGTTTTCCGCAGATCGTGAACGGAACTCTGTGTTTTTGTAGGAACTCCTCGGTGAGGTTTCGTCCGCGCTGGCAGTGGATTGCTTTGAGGCTGCCCGGGTCATAGTAGATTCCTGCATGCAGGACGCCGGAGTTCCTACCAGATATTCCGTCTCCTGGCTTATTTGAGGCATCGAAAACGGCCACGGACAAACCCGCACGAGCAAGCGCCAGGGCGACCCAGGAACCGATGATCCCCGCACCAATGACGACGGCGTCCAAAGCTAAACGTGGCTTCGGAAGTATGCTATGGTTCTGGCCAGTCCCTCGGCCAGAGGCACTCTGGTTTCATAGGAGATGAGCTTCCTTGCCAGAGTTAGATCCGGCCGGCGACGAACAGGATCGTCAGAGGGGAGAGGATGGTACACGAGCTTCGATTTCGAACCAGTCATGTCCAGAACCATCTCGGCCAGCTGTTTCACGGTGAATTCTCCGTCATTTCCAAGGTTCACAGGGCCCATTTGTCCCTCGCACTCCATGAAATTTGTGATTCCGCCGACCAGATCATCCACGTAGCAGAACGACCGGGTTTGTGAGCCGTCTCCATACATGGTGATGTCCGTTCCGGCCAGTGCCTGAACAATAAAATTCGATACGACTCTACCGTCTCGCGGGTCCATCCGAGGTCCGTAAGTGTTAAAGATCCTGATCACGCGAATGTCGACGCCGTGAAAGCGGTGATAGTCAAAACACAAAGTTTCTGCCGCCCGCTTTCCCTCGTCGTAACATGCGCGGATTCCAATCGGATTGACACTTCCCCTGTACGATTCGGGCTGCGGATGAATTTCTGGATCCCCATACACCTCTGAAGTGCTTGCCTGCAGAAGTCTGGCACCTGTCCTCTTCGCGATCCCGAGGAGGTTCATTGTCCCGAGGACTGACGTTTTCATGGTGCGAATAGGGTTTGCCTGGTAGTGGACGGGGCTGGCGGGGCAGGCCATGTTGAAGATATAGTCCACGTCCAGCCGGATTGGATCAACGATGTCATGGCGAATCACTTCGAAGCGCTTGTTCCCTATCAGGTGTTCAACATTGGCGATGCTGCCGGTCTGGAAATTATCGAGACAGAGTACATGATGTCCCTTGGCCAGCATGGTCTCGCAGAGATGCGATCCAATGAATCCGGCACCGCCGGCAACGAGAGTGGTTTTCACGGAACCGATTTAGCGCGGAGCGGGGGCGTGTAAATTCTTATCTTTCTCAATTTCCGCCCGAAGTGCGAGCAGCTCCGCCATATCATGGTTCGGGATCGGTTGTACCTGGTTCTTGGACGCAGGCGATGTGTTGCCCGGAGCCGTCGGGGCCGCTTGAGCAATCGGGGCGGCGATATCAGGGGCAGGGGCCGCATTCGCCGGCGCTCCCGCGGCAGTGAGCGGGGAGGAAGCCCCTGTAGGAACTCCTACAGGTTCGGGAGCAGGAGCCGGGGCGGGCGCTGGCGGCATAATGATGATAGAACCGAGCGCTGCCCAAATGATCCCGAGAATCACCAGAATCCACAACCCGCACGTTACCATGCTCAGCATCTGAAGGGATGCAGATAGTTGTAGTTTTGATTTGAGATACCTGGCCAGGATTCCGGCGTCCGTCTGTCGCGCGTCGCGAGTGAAATCAAGCAAATCGAAGACACTATACCAGATGAAAACAGTTCCTACAATGAGGAGTCCGTTTCGCGCATAGCGGTCGCCGAGGCTTGCGGCAAAAAGCAAAGTCAGGGACCAGCCCAGACCACTATTGAATCCGAGACTGCCGGGAGCTGTGAACAGGACGGTCATGTAGAGGATCAGTCCAGCAAATATGCAGAGAGACAATCGCTCAAAGCTCTCCACCAGGCCGCGTCGCAATAGAAGTGCGCCAGTTGTAGTAGTTCCTACATATCCAGCCGACACACTGAAGATCACCCCCCACGTCCCCTTCAGGTTTCTTACGAGCGTCTCGCCTGCTTCCCCCGGGTGCAGAATGATCCGATCAATCGTCGCGCCAGCAGCCATTGCAGAAATACCATGCCACATCTCATGAACCAGTACGACCAGCAGCTTGAAGGGCAGAATGACCCTCGTATCCCAGAACGCCGTTAGAAGCACAGCAGTGATGAGTGCGATCCAGACTCCGGACTTCACCCTACATTTTCGGTCATTCTGTGCGGTCGGATTTCAGATATTCAAGAAGAGCCCGAATATCGGGGCCGGGGGAGAAACGATTTTCGAGGTAATCCAGAGTCTTCTGGCGCCAGTCGGGGAGCTCCAGGTTGTGCCTGGAAACGAAAAGCCTTCTGATCGGACGAAGCGAGTCCAGTTCGACGTATCTGTCCTGTGCATCCTGTGATATAATACTGGCCACTTCCCCTTCGCTGCCATAGGTTTTGTGAAGATAAGGCATGAGCTCGTCGAGCCAGATCAGACCGCGGTTGTTTCTTTCCACGTAGTCGATTGCCTTTTGCGCTCTGGCCGGAATTGCTGCGTGCTTAGCCTTCGCACCAGAAGCATCCGTTGTATTCTTTGATTTGTCCGATTTTCTTCTTCCAAATTCACCAAACCCCAGAAGTTTCAAAATCCAGTTTGTAAGTCTTTCAATCCATCCAACGGACTTAGGCTTTTGTACTTTTTGAGTGTGATCTTCCCATTCGCGAATGGCGCGAGATAGTTCCAGTTGATCATCCACAAGCTTCTTCGGGTCGCTTGATTTTACGCTGATTAGAAAATCATAAATCCCGCGCGGGTAGCCGTTTTCTTTGGCCACTGCGTGAAAGAATGTTCTTCTTTCCGGATTTTGCACAAATGCACCTGGTAGATTTGCTCTGAACAAAACAAACGATTGTTCATGCGGTCCACTTCCGCGTCGTTCGGTGAAGAATGCAAGTTCCGCGTTGGATTTCAGAATGCTCATCAATGCAGCTGCCGCAGCGCCTGTATCCGGAAACAGGGTGCGCGCGTCATCGGGCATGGATGACACTAGATCATGTGCATCCAGCAGGAGGGGATCAAAGCGATTGTTCAGCGAAGATATCAGCTTTTGCGCAACTCCTCCGAGTATCATTTCTCTTCTCATTCGCGTGGATAACACAAGCAACTCTATGATCCCTTTGAGCTCGCTTAGAAATTCCCTTCCCCTGGGCCAATGCTCTTCGTCATAGAAAGAGGCGTGCGCCGAAATGATATGGATGAGTTCCATTGGATCGGCGTATTCCGCTCTCTGCGCGTCTTCGTCCATCCCGACGATGAGTATTGCCCTGCAGGCTTCGCAATAGAGATCATGGATATAATCCAGTTCAGAGCGTCCTGCGATTCCTGGCGCTGGAATCGCAGGTGTGAGCACGTGAAACTCATCGGACAGTTGAGTCAGAATAGGACGCTGCATGCGATTGCGAAGGTATTCAGCAATGTCCGCGGGAGGTGGGTAACTTTCCTCAAGAAACCCGTTTGCTTCCGGCTTTCGCGTCAAGAGATAGAAGATGCCCTGCTTGAGTTCCTTGAGAGGTTTGATGTCTTGATCCAGAAAGTGTTCGAAAGCCAATCGCTCAAAAATTTGAGGCAGCCTCTTCACCTGGCTTTCGCTCAATTTTCGCATGGGACTTCCCGCGAATTCTCCAAGCAAACGTTTGCGAATCCATACGCTGATCTCGCCAGATGTTTCCATTCTGCTCAGAACGTGTTCGCGAAATTGCAGATGGCGGATAATGGCCCATGCAGACGTGCGAATGCACGCTCGTTTGATACGAATGAGCACTTCCGCTTTCAGATTGGAAGGGCGAAAGACCACACGATGAACACTGAGTCTTTTTTGTTCGCCCTCGCATGTGATATATTGAAAGATTCGAATCGCATGTTTGCTCGCCAGCCATTCCAGATCGCGGGCGCCCAGATATTGCAGAGACTCTGGATGCGAAAGAGCTTCGGGGGAATCATGGAAGACGTAGAAGTTTTCGACTGCCATCTCCATCGCGTTGACGTCTTTGAGATGCATTGGGCTCAACTGCACCATTAGATTTCTCAAATCAATGTCCGAGATCAGATCTTCTTCTGGCTCAACAGGAATCATCCTGCCTTCTGCGGGAGACAGTATGGGCGTGAACGATTCTTCTGGCACGTTTTCTATATCGGACATCCAGTGCTACCTTTGGAATATATGCGTGAGTATGGTTGTGCCTGCACCTCCAATACTCTGCATCAGTGCTGTTTTTCCTTCAACCTGGTTTGGGCCCGCCTGGCCGCGCAACTGTCGCACGATCTCGCAAGCCTGATAGAGAGCCGTGGCCCCCACCGGGTGGCCCCTCGATTTCAATCCGCCGAAAGTGGAGAGAGGCAGTTTTCCGCCGGGATAAATCGTTCCTTCCGTGCCCGCCCGCCAGCCTTTGCCTCTTTCTGCAAATCCACAAGCTTCCAGAGACAATACTGCCATGATGCTAAACGCGTCATGTACTTCAAAAAAATCAATGTCTCGCGGAGTGATGCCTGCCTGGCGATATGCTTTTTCGACGGAGTGAAAAGAAGCGGAAAGAACAAGAGGATCGCGTCTGCGGCCGACAGTGAATCGATCCGTGGCACAGGACGAAGCCGATAGCTGGACCGGGTGATCGGAAAAGGAACCCGCCATTCCAGATGCGCACAGAAGAACCGCAGCAGATCCATCGCACACAGGGGAACAATCGCTCAGACGAAGAGGACCCTGGATCACTCTGGCATTCATCGCGGATTCAAGAGACAATTCTTTCTTTAGAAAGGCATCTGGATTGCGCATTCCATTTTGATGCGAGTTGACTGCGAAATGAGCGAAGCCTTCGCGCATGGCTTCTTCGCTCACGCCTGAGCGCATCGCATTCTTAAAATATAGATCCATGAGCCGTGAGACGATGGTGACCATCGTCTCTCCTTTCTCTTCTTCCTGGTTGAGGCCACGCGCGAGAATGGGCGTTGCGTCTTCTGTGGAACCCATCTTCTCAACGCCAACGGCGAGTGCGAAATCAGAAGCACCGGATGCGACAGACAACCATGCCGCGCGCAGAGCTGCGGCACCGGACGCGGACGTTGCGTCCACTTGAAGTGCTTCAATTCCAAAGAGACCCAGACCATCTGCCAGCATGGCGCCGATGTGCTTTTGTCCCTGCAATTCCGAACCAAGCATATTGGAAGCGTACAGAGCATCGATCATTTCGACGCCCGCATCTTCGAGTGCCATGCGCGCTGCGCGTACGCCCATATCTTTGAGCGATAGAGCGTTCTCTTTTTCAATCGGGATCCAGCCGATCCCGACCACACTGACCGGCCTCATCGATCGATCAGATTGTCCGGGAAATCCTCCGGCGTACGAACCGTATAAGTAATCATCGCAGAACCTTTTGATCCGGGTGTAAGCGTGAGACGCTTTGAGTAAATCCCGGATCCCTTCTTCTCTTCTGCGAATCCGCCACTCTCTGTCACTGAAATTTTTACTTCTTCGAGTTCGGAGACTGGTATGCTTTCAAAGATCCGAATGTCCGCGGGCGTATTGCCCCTGTTTTCAGTTTCAAAACGAATTTCGCGCGTCCAGAGTTTGCCTCCACCCAGAATGCCCGCAGTGCCGCGGTTGCGATTCACTGTGCGCGTAACAACTATGTTGCGATCTTCCGCAAATCCGAGCGTAAACTCGCTCGTTCCTGCGACGTAGTGAAGTGTGGTCTTTCCGGCGAATCGCCCACCGCGAAAGAGGTCCACAGGTCCGGCGAGGAGCGGGAATACACGATCGTTTTTGAGTTTCACCGCTAGAACCGCGCTTTCTGAAATAGACGGTACTACCCGGTAGTATGTTTCCATTGGTTTTAGTACGAATCGCGCGAGAGGCACTTTCTTTGAGCGATTGGATGATTCCACTGTTTGTGGTTCGGGTACGCGGAAGATGAGTGCTGTGCCGCCCGTTTCTATGTCCGTTTGTCCGCCGGTCTCTTCTGCTTCTGCAGGCTGTGATTCCGTTGCATCTACATTTCCTGTGGCTCGATCTTCGAGTTTGTAGGACTGAGCGGTGGATTTTTCAATCACTCTGAGTCGAATGGGTCGCACACGAGGACGTTCTAGACCTCGCTCTGTATTTGCCGTTGAAAAACCAAGGGAGACATTCTTCCAGTCTTCGCCGGTCGATTGTACTGCGTTTCCAAACATTTCTATTTCCACTGATCCATCTTTTGCGAGAAGTGCTCCGTACGAAATGCTCCACGATGCGCCGCGAATGTTGTAACCTACTTGTACTTCTGCAGATTGGGCGCGGCTGGACGTTAGGCGAACTTCCACAGTGCGTGCGGTCTTTTCACCCTCTGCTCTGGCCATATCGAGTTCCTTCTGGATGGCTGCCAGTTCCAGATCGATCTTGCGTCCCTGTTCTTCCTGTTTCTGAATCAAAGATCGACGTGCTGTTCTTTCGTTTTGGATGAACTGAGCGGCTTTCGTCCATCTCCCGCTATCCGCAGGTCGCATGGTTTCTTCGCCGATCACGCGGGAAGCCGCGGTGGACAGTTGATTGACGAAGTTCAAAACAAACTGATTGCGCTGGATGGTTGCGGAAACAGTATCCCGTTTTTCTTTTACGGCTGCGAACTTCTTTTCCAGTGCCTGGATGCGTGGTCGCACTGTCTCAGAAAATCGGTCCAGTCTTGAAGATACTTCCACGATGCTACAATCCGGAGCGCAGGATGCGCGCAAAGTGTCCGGCAAGAGATTGGGGCTGACATTCGCGATGATCAATCTGTTTTTGCCCGCGACAAGTTTCACATTATCCTTTCGCGTGATTTGAGCGCGATCCGGGTAAAGAAGCACGGAACGCACTGGCAGATCTTCTGCGGCAAGAGCCGCCGTACTGAGAATGAAGATGGTTGTGACGATTCGAAGCATTGCTGTGGAATGTTTCATAGTGCAGGCCCCGCTTCCACTCCGGAAGGAGTGATTTCCGCCGAATGGCGAAGAGTGTATTTGAGTGTAACGATCTGTTCGGCGCCGGGGCCAATGTTCAGACGAAATCGGGCCAACCCTTCCGGCGTTCGTTCTACAGGAGCCGGTGTGAGTCCAGTTTCTTCTATCTTAATGCGGTCATCTTCCGATCTGGGAACCCGGTCGAATACGTCCAGTACGATCATTTCGCGCCTGGAGTTCTTGATCTTGATTTGAACTTCGATTTTGTAGCGCAGATCTCCGCCCAGAAGTCCCGCACTTTCGCGAAATCGATTCTCTGTGCGAGTCACCTTGATGTCTTCTGTGCTACCCAGGGACAGAGCAATCTTCTGGTTGTTTCCAGTTTCAGGGAGTACCGCCTCTCCTGTGAAGTCGTCTCCGTAGAAAATCTGTGCGGGGCCCGGTAGGAGAGGTTTGTCGTTTTTGTACTGCACATGCCCGGTCAGATAGCCAAACGCCTGGTGCATGGGTGCGCATTCATAGACTCTTTCTGCCTGCAAATCAGAATCGAACAGAGACACTTTGCGTAGGATGCCGTCTGACGGTATCGTTTCAGAATATTGAGTCTCGTATATAGCGGCTCCGCGAAGAGCGCGCGGTGCAATTAGATTGTTCGTGCGATTTTGAAGCGCCGTCAGGCTCTTCTCACGAATCTCGCGAGATTTCTTTTCCTCTGTTGCGAAGTATTTCTGGTTTTCGTTTCGCAGCTTTCCAAGCTTTCCCATGAACTCTTCGCTGTATTTGGCCGCGCCGTCGTAGTCTCCGTCTTGAAATGCGCGGTCACGCGAATTGAGCACGGAAAGCAGGGATGCATCTTTTCCAGAAGTGATTCCCTGGGATTCTTTGAGGGTATTGCGCGAGTTGCTGACTGTTTTGTTTAGCTCATCGTTTACAGGCTTGTTATCCGCGGGTAGCTGGCTGACTACCTGATTTGTCTGAGTTTGAGGAGCATAAGATGGTTTTCCGGGTGCCTGAGCTTCTTCGTCCATCGATTGTCTTTGCATTTCGCGTGCAGGAGCGGCCGGCGAGATATTCTGCCTGCGTTTGTCTGACGTGGCATCGTTTATGTTTTGTTCTGCAATCATCGCTGCGCGAATGCGCCATTCCCTGAGCTCAGGAAGACTGATGAGGTCTTCCGGGTTAGAAGCGGACAGCTGCAGTTTTACATTGTCCCATTGTTCGCCCGTGCGGTTTTGAACCAGCGCGAACGCTGAAAGTTTCACTGCTTCTTTTTCTGCACGCCCCACACGAACCGAATATACAGGATACCAGTCCGCGCCCGGTGTTCTATAAGATAGATTAAAATCCGCTTCTCTCCCCGAGGATTGAACTGTTACACGCGCTTGCTTGGTCACCAGGTTTCTTCTGGAAAGCAGTCTTTCTGCTACTACCAGCGCAACCTGTACGTCTTCTTCTGCAGCTTCCATTTGTTTTCGCAAGTCGCGCTGTTCTGCGTGAACTGAATCAATGGTGCTTTCTACAAATTCGATGCTCCGTCTCCACTGAGCGGGAGAAAGCCGATCGCTTTTTTCATCCCATTTTTTTTCCGATGGGTCTGCTGAGATTCCACGGGCAAAGGATTCCATCTCTCCGAGTGTTTTGTATTCATCTGTCAGTTCGCGGAGCCTTGCCTGTGCGGCGCGAAGGTTTTCTTCTGCGGCTCTTGCTTCTTCGTCTGGAATTTCAGTGGTTGTTACCTGGTCCAGGCGAATGTCGAGGATTCTATCTTCCGTGGATACACCGAATCGCAATGAGGAGTCTGTGAGCGTGACGGGTAGTCTTTGAAACACGAGAGTGCTTTTTCCAGGAGGGAGCTTGACTCTCCCTGTTCTGCTCACGATTGCCTGGCCGCCCGCGAGCATAACCGATGTTATGCGAGAATCCGGAGTCAATTCACCTTTATCTTCCTCCGCTCGCATCTGCGGGCCTGTGAGTAGGATCATGCCACATACGATGCCGGCAGATTTAAGAACGTTGGTAGCTTTCATATTCGTCTCTTTTGGATCGACTAGTTTCTCGCAGTGGACTTCGCGCGCGTTCGTGCTTCTTCGATGCTCTGCATTTGATTTTTGTTCATGGTCAAAATCTTTTCATATTGGGATTTGATTTCCGGAGACATGGCATTGCCCTGTTCTTGAAGCACGTAGTCCAGGAGCTCGAGCCTGTCTTTGATTCCTTTGGACTGGTAATCGTAGAACTTGTCTATTTCCTCCCCGCTTGCCTGGCCTTGAAAGACTTTGCTCTGCAGTGCGAAGGTGGTGACTCTTTCCTGTTCTTCCGCACGCGTTTCCTGATCTGTCTTGCGATGAGGAATGATGCTATTGTTGGGAAACTTCTTGCGCAGTTCTGAAAATTGTTCCATGACTGCATCTGAGTAAGGTTGATTGGTTTCCGGATTGATTGGATTTCCGCTGC
>Ga0268298_10006372_pt1 | contig 10753 bp, 7 predicted proteins | sample WWTPWeurt_MetaG_FD_194462 | JGI IMG/M metagenome (GOLD analysis project Ga0268298, IMG submission 194462) | Activated sludge microbial communities from WWTP in Nijmegen, Gelderland, Netherland - WWTP Weurt | ecosystem: Engineered > WWTP > Aerobic digester > Activated sludge | place: Netherlands... | reverse complement strand
CCCCCGCGTATCTCGGCTACCGGCTGTGTGGACGGGCGATCGATCCCGTCGTGCATCACCTGGGGCCTGCCGCGTGCGTGGCCGTCGCGACCGATGGCCTCGATCCGTGGCTCGCCGCCGAAGCGACTCGGTGGACGGCGCTCTTGAACGAGCCGCACCTGCGCACGAACCCGGTGCACCTGCAGCGGCGGCTCAACGTGCTGTCGCAGACCGAGAAGCTGAGTGACGACACCACGATGGCGGTGATCGACGCCCGAGAGGAGGCCTGAGATGGACGTCTTCCTCGCTGGTCAGAAGGTGAAGCTGAAGGACGCCGACCTGCTCGGTGAAGGCGGCGAGGCGCGGGTGTTTCGTCATCGCGACCTCGCGGTGAAGATCTTCCACGCGATCGATCCGAAGGACGCGACGGGGCTCATCGTGCGGGCCGCGAAGGTGGAGAAGCTGCGCCGCTTTCCGAAGGTGCCGGAGACCGTGCTGGGGCCGCTCCAGCTCGCGCTCGACGCCCGAGGTGACGTGCTCGGCTTCTCGATGAAGGCGCTCGAGGACGTCGAGGACGCCGGCCGGCTCTCGAACCGAAAGTTCCGTGAGCAGTTCGCCGATCACACCGCCGTGCTGGAGTTGTTCCGCCGGCTCGGAGAGACGCTCGGGGCGCTCCACGGCGCGAAGGTGATCGTCGGCGACTTGAACGACGGCAACGTGCTCGTTCGCCCGGCGACGCGAGAGGTCTTCCTCATCGACGCCGACTCGATGCAGTTCGGTGGAATTCCCTGCGCGGTCGGGCACGAACGTTTCCTCGATCCACGGTTGTACGGGGTCGATCTCTCCACGGCGCCGCGCTTCGACGAGGGCTCCGATTGGTACGCGTTCGGAGTGATGTTGTTCTCGTCGCTGCTCTTCGTGCATCCCTTCGGAGGCACGCACCCGAAGCTCGCGACGATGCTGCGGCGGGCGGAGGCTCGGCACTCGGTGATGAAGCCCGACGTGCTGCTCCCGCGCGCGGCGGCGTCGTGGAAGACGTTGTCCGACGAGGCGCTCCACTGGTTCTCGGCGACCTTCGACGGAGATCAGCGCCTGCCTCCGCCGTCGGCCGTGCTCGAGCAGCGCTTCTCGACCTGCGCGTGTGGCGTGGTGCACTCGCGCACCGTCTGTCCTTCCTGTCACGTGCTCGGGCCGCTCGCGACGCGTCCTGCCGTTCGAGTGAAGGGGCGCTGCACCGCGAAGGTGATCTTCGAGACGAAGGGCCGAGTCCTCGCGGCGGCGATGCAGGGCGGAGTGAAGTACCTCTTCGAAGAAGCCGGCATCGTTCGACGCGAAGACGGCGCGGTGGTGCTCGAACGGCCGTTGCTCGCGCAGGAACGAGTCGGGCTCGCCGGCGCCTCGACGTGGATCGCCTCGGCGCGTGGTGGTCTGGAACGGGTCGTCAATGGAAAGACGACCGAGCGTGCGCAGACCGGCGTGCGGGTCTCGGAGCCGATGTTCGCCTGTTCGGCCGCGGCCGCGTTTCGAACCGAGCACGAGTGGCTGATCGAGCAGGGCTCCGGAATGCGCGTCGGGCAGATCCTCGAGGGGCAGACCTGGCTCTTCACTGGCGAGCGGCTGGGCTTGGGCTTCTATCGAGCGGGCGGGGTGACGGTCGCGTTCCTGCTCCGGGTCGGTCGCGCGGGGCTCAAGCAACTTCCCACCGTGCGCTTCAGCGGTCGGCTGATCTCGGCGCACGCGGCGTTCGACGCGACTCACGCGGTGCTCTCGGTGGTGACGGAGTCGAACGGCCGCGACGTGGTGCAGCGCTGGCTGCTCTCGGAGAACGGCGACGTACTCGGCGCGTGCGTCGGTGGTCGGCCAGGCCACGCCGCGCTCCTCGGAGGCCGGGTGCTGATCGGTAGCGACGAAGGCCTCGTCGCGCTCAAGCTCGACTCGGGCGTGCTGGTCGAGGCCGCGTGCTTCTCCGATACCCAGCCCTTCGTCTCCGCGCAGGACGAGCTGTTGCCTCAGTCGGACGGGAGCGTCGTCGTCGTCACCTCGAAGGAACTCGTGCAGCTGTCGTTGTCGTGATGTGTCCAAGTGAAAGGAGCCGTCCCCATGTTGCCCTTGCCTGATTTCTACGATCCCAAGCTGGTCCCCCAGCTCTTCATGGAGCGCGCCGGGCTGGTGGCCGAGGCAGGCGAGACGTACGCGAAGAAGCACGGCCTCAAGCCCGCGGGCAGCGACAAGTTCCGCATCGCTGCGTTCGGCATCGACGTGCAGGTCGGCTTCTGCACGCCAGGCGCGTCGCTCTTCGTCCCGGGCGCGGTGGAAGACACCCAGCGCACCGTCGAGTGGCTCTACCGAAACCTCGACAAGATGAGCGCGCTCTTCTTCTCGATGGACACGCACCGCATGTTCCAGATCTTCCACCCGGCCTGGTGGGTCGACGCGAAGGGACAACACCCGGCGCCGCTCACCCCGATCTTCCATGAGGACGTTCGAGCAGGAAAGTGGACCGCGGTCGCGCACCCGAAGGAGTCGCTCGAGTACGTGAAGCGTCTCGAGGCGAGCGGGAAGTACGTGCTCACCGTCTGGCCGTACCACACGCTGCTCGGTGGGCTGTCGCACGCGCTGGTGCCGGCGATGATGGAAGCCGCGCTCTTCCACGCCTCGGCGCGCCGGCATCAGACGCACTTCGAGACCAAGGGCACGCACGCGATGACCGAGAACTACTCGGTGCTCTCTCCCGAGGTGACCGAACTCTCGGGACAGGTCGTCGGCTCGTTCAACACGCCGTTCTTCAAGATGCTGATGGAGTACGACCGGGTCTACGTCTTCGGGCAGGCGAAGAGTCACTGCGTGCTCTCGACGCTCAACGACATTCAAGCGCACGTGCTCCAGTCCGATCCGAAGCTCGCGGAGAAGATCTGGATCCTCGAGGACGCGATGAGCCCGGTGCCGGCGCCGCCGTTGAGCCCGCTCCCGGCACACCTCAACTTCCCGCGCATCGCCGACGAGGCCATCGAGAAGTGGCGCCAGGCCGGAATGAAGGTCGTGAAGACGACCGACGCCGTCACCATCTGAGCTGAGTCCGACTCACCTTCACCCAACACCAACGGGCGGCCCAACGCCGCTCGAGAGGAGACCTCCATGTCCACGCATGACGACGACGTTTCGAAGAACCTCACCAGCGCCCTCGCCACGGGCGTCATCACTCAACAGACCTCGACGCTGATCACCGGCAACCTCGGCTCCATCGTGCTCGCCGGTGCGGCGGGCAAGGCGCTCGAAGACATCACCGCGTCGGACGTGACGTTGGTGACGCTGCTGGTCGACGCGAGTGGATCGATCGCCGATCGCAACCTCGAGCAGGCGGTGCGCGACGGGCAGAACTCGCTGCTCGATGCCTTCTCTGGCGCGAAGGAGAAGGACTCGGTGCTGCTCGCGCTCTGGAGCTTCAACGATCAACAGAAGGTGCTGCACTCCTACGTGCCGGTGGAGGACGCGACCCGGCTCGACGGGAAGAACTACCGCGCCGGCGGAGCGACTCGGCTCTACGACACCTGGTGCGACGCGCTCACCGCGAACGTGGCCTACGCGCAGCGGCTCCGTGATGGAGGGACGCCGACACGCTCGGTGGTGATCGTCGTCACCGATGGAGAAGACGTCGGCAGCACTCGGACGAATCGCGACTGCGCCAAGCTCTCGAAGGATCTGCTCGCGAGTGAGTTGTTCACGCTCGCGTTCGTCGGGGTGGGGAAGGACACCGACTTCGAGTTGATCGCCGCGGCGATGGGCATTCCCACCGGCTGCGTGCACGTGCAGCGCGACGCGACCCCGTCAGGACTGCGCAAGACGTTTCAGTTGGTGTCGAAGTCCGCGATCCGCGCGAGTCAGGGGAAGGTCGCGCCGGGCGCAAACGCCGGCTTCTTCACTCCGTGACCGCGGGGCTACGCTGCTTGGGTGCGGTGCACCTGGTCGAAGGACGATCTCGCGTGGCTGGAGGCCCGGCTGCGCGACGTGAACGGCCGGCGGACCGCGCGGCGCCTCGACGTGGAGACGGTGAAGGCGGCGGTCGAGCGGCTGCTCCGAACGGAAGTCCCCTGGCTCGTGGTGCACGGTGGCGACGTCGACGACGGGCGGCAGCACACCTCGTTGTGTCTCTGCGTCGTCACCGAGCAGGGCGTGGTGCTGGGGCTCGCACAGTCCCGCACGGGGCCGGCGTCTCCCGCGCGCGCCTTCGCCGATCTCGACGGCTGGGATTTTCACACGCCGGCGGCGAACCACATTCGCTGTGAGCGCTGGGCCGCGCGGAAGGCTCCCGATCGGCGCCAACTCGTCGTCCAATCAAGACGGCCGACCCAGCTGCTCGACTCGATCCTCGCCGACCCGGACGATGATCGACCGCGACGGGTCTACGCCGATGCGTTGATGGAGCAGGGAGATCCTCGCGGTGAGTTCATCGCCGTGCAGTGCGAGCTCGCGGCGGGTGTGGAGGATGACCGACGGCTCGAGCTCGAGCGCCGTGAAGCAGCGCTCCTCGAGAAGCACGGCGCAGCATGGACCGGTCCGCTCCAGGCCAGCTCGGTGCTGGCGTCGTTCTCGCGTGGGTTCATCACCGAGCTCACCGTGCTCGACGCCGACGGGCTCGAAGCGTGCAACGCCTTCCTCGCGCGGGAGCCGATCTCACACGTCGTCATCTCGACGCGCACGCCGCTGTCGGTGGCGCGGCTCCTTCAATGGCCCTGGGTCCGCACGCTCGACAGCGTCGCCTTTCGCGCACGCGACCATCGGCCGGCGCTCGACTCGCTGCCGACGCTGCTCCAGACGCGCAAGCTCCACCGGCTCCGGGCGCTCAGCTTCGACGGTCAGGGCTTGTTCGATCAGGGCGCGACTGCGCTCGCCGAGTCCGCAGGGCATGCGTTCCCCGCGCTCCGATCGCTCGAGCTTCGAAGCGATCGCTTCACCTCTCGCGCGATCGAGGCGCTCCTCCACGCGAAGTGGTTCCTCAAGCTCGAGCGGCTCTCACTCGAGGCGTGCAGCTTGAGCTCCGACTCGGCGGCCCTGCTCTCGGCTGCTCCGTTCGCGCGGTTGAAGCGACTCTCGCTGGCGTCGAACCCGATCGGAAACGAAGGCGCACTCCATCTCGCCAAGCTGCGCGTCGGCTCGCTCGAGTCGCTCTGGCTCACCGGCTGTCGAATTCGGCAGAGCGGCGCCGAGGCCCTGCTCGACGCCAAGGCGCTCTCGAACACGAGGCTCTTTCTCGAGGGCAACTCGCTCACGGTCGGCGTCGGAGAGCGCCTCGCGCAACGAACGAAAGCGGTGTGATTCCAGTCGGTTGCAGGCCGGCGAAATGACTACGGCCACGGCGACGACAGCGAGCGTCTTCTCCCCATGCGACTCAACGACCTCATGAACCGGGCGGCCCAGGCTGCCAAGACCGTCACCACCACTGCGAAGGCGGGCGCCGATCGCACCGCTGATGCCGCCCGCGCCGGCGTGAAGACTGCGAAGGAACAGCTCCCCGTCGTGAAGCAGCGCGCCCAGGATGGCGTCGCGACGGTGAAGAACGGCGTTCGTGCGGCAGGGGACGCTGCGCTCGAGAGCCGGGTTGGGCGAACGGTGGCTCCTCCCGCGCGCCAGGCAGCGCACTTCGCGAAGGACGTCTTCGACACCACGCGTCCGCTCCGGGAGAACGCGGCAGCCGAAGCCAAGCCGTCGCTGGTGAAGGGCTGGCTCACGAGCGACTCCACGTGGGGCCAGACCTACGTCGCCGACACCGGCGAGCGTCGGCCCAAGCGCTTCGGCTACGGCGAGAAGATGAAGACGCTGCGCGAGCTGAAGACCCCCGATCTCCCGAACCAGCCCGAGTGGGTGAAGCTCGCTGGGGCGCGCGGCCGGGCGATGGGTGACGTCAACTCGCGTGAACTCTCGGCGGGAATCGGCGTGGAGGCCGAGGCCGGGCTCTTGCTCGCGAAGGACGTCGGCCGGCTCAAGAACGAGGCGTTCGTCGGCGTGCGCTCGCGCTCGTGGGGCGAGGCGGGTGCGCTCGGCCAGTCGCTCGGCAACGAGCTCTTCGTCGGCGCAGAGGCGAACTCACGGTACTGCTACGAGGAAGGCCCTGCGGTGCCGCGGCTCAACCTGGAGGTCCAAGGCCGCGCTGGCGTGATGCTCGCGCAGCAGGTCACCAACGACATCACCGGGATCGGCTTCGCCCATTCGGCCGAGGTCGGAGTGCGGGTTCGTGCGCTCGCCGAGTTCACGATGCCGGTGCTCACCACCTCGCTCGGCGTCGTCGGCGTCCTGTCGCGCGCGCAAGGCTGGGCGTTCGCGGGCGCCATGCAGCATCTCGAGGCGTCGGCGGGGCTGAAGGGAATCAAGCTCGACGCCTACGGCTTCGCTGGCGCGAAGGTGGGCGGCTCGATCGGCAACTCCTTCACCTTCAACAACACCGAGGTGGCGGGACTCGCGACGCGAGGAGAGGCGTGGGTCGGCGCAGGGTTCCGGCTCCACGCGGGGCTCGGCATGGACAAAGAGACGAAGACGCTGGGCCTCGAGCTCGACGCCGGTGCAGCGCTCGGCATCGGTGGCTCGATCGGCTTCGACGCGAACATCGGCGGGAAGCCCGCTCAGCTGGTCGGTGGCGTCATCAAGGGCGTCTGAGGGGCGCAGGCGAGGCTCATCGAACTCCGCGCTCGGTGACGAGGTAGGTCGCGAAGCTGCCCAGCCAGTGCCCGCCCTCGTAGTGCTCGCCGGTCACGGACTCGAGGCCGCTCGTTCGATGTGCGAGCGCGGCGGCTTTCAGCGCGGGCCGTCGCGGGTCGTTCTCCGGAAGCCCGCTCACGATGCCCTCGAGCATCCACGCGCGGCTCAGGTTGAGGCCATCGAGGTGCGCGAGCTTGGGATCGGATCGATCGGTCACCACCTCGGGTGACAGCCACTTCGGCTCGGCCTTCTCGGGAATGGTGGGAAGGAACTCGCGGAGCCACTTCGCGAAGGCGTCGCGCTCGAGCGTACGGCGCAGCAGATCGGCCTCGGCGAGGCACGGCGAGAGAAAGTCCTGGCCTCCGGGCTCGTACGCCATCGGACAGGACCGGTCGCGGCCGTAGAAGGTGGCGATTCGCTCGGTGAGCAGCGCCTTCATCGCGCGATCATCGGCGGCCTTCGCCCAGTCGAGGATGAGGCCGAACGCGAACGCGGTCTGATCGTGCTCTCCCACCCGAATCGGCCGCGAGAGCTTTGGGAGCCAGGCCTTGATCCGGTTCGCCGCGGCGGTCTCGAGCGGCGCCAGGTTCTTCGCCCACCGCTCGGCCTCGGGCGTCTTCCATTCTCTCAGCTCGGCGGCGAGCTGGAGCAGCCAGGCGAGGCCGTACGGGCGCTCGAAGCTCACCCGTCCCGGCGCTTCGAAGTAGCTCACCTCGGCGGTGACGTTCTTCGCGGTGAGGCTCTTCTCGAGCGCCTTCTTCGCGTCGGCGGCGAAGGGGGCCTCGGGGAACGTGCGCGCGAGGCGGGCGAGCAGCCAATGCCCATGCACCGCCGAGTGCCAGTCGTAGCAGCCGTAGAACGCCGGAGTGAGCTTCGCAGGCGTCTTCGCGTCGGCCGGCCCGTTGAGCACGTGAGCGAGCTTGTTCGGGTACTCCTTGTGGACGCAGGCGAGGGCGAGCTTGGCGAAGCGGGCGGCGGTCGCCTCGTCGACGACTGGCTGAGCGGCGGCCGTCGTGGCGGTGATCATCACTGCGAGGCTGATGCGTTGCATGAGGGCCGCTCGAGAAGGGGTGGTCAGCGACGGCTGCCGATCGCGTCGGTTCGAGCATGCCCGAAGCCGGAGCCCCCGCGCCGCGTTTTCGATTGTGCCCTGACGAGCCGCCGGTAGGGTGGGCGTCATGAGTGAGCCGCGTTCGCTCCATTTCATCGAAGAGATCGTCGAGGCCGATCGGGCCTCCAACAAGTGGGGAGGCCGCGTTCACACCCGCTTCCCGCCCGAGCCGAACGGCTACCTGCACGTCGGCCACGCCAAGAGCATCGTCCTCAACTCGGGGCTCGCGCGACGCTTCGGCGGCAAGTTCAACCTGCGCTTCGACGACACCAACCCGGCCAAGGAAGAGCAGGAATACGTCGACAGCATCATCGACGACGTGAAGTGGCTCGGCGGCGACTTCGAGGATCGGCTCTTCTACGCCTCCGACTACTTCCCGAAGATGTACGAGTGGGCCGAGCAGCTGGTGAAGAAGGGCAAGGCCTTCGTCTGCGAGCTGAACGCCGAGCAAATGAAGCTGTACCGCGGCACGCTGACCGAGCCCGGCAAGAACAGCCCGTTCCGTGATCGTTCGCCCGAAGAGAACCTCGCGCTCCTGCGCCGCATGAAGGCGGGCGAGTTCGAGCCCGGCACCAAGACGCTCCGGGCGAAGATCGACATGACGTCGGGCAACATCAACCTGCGCGACCCGGTGATGTACCGCATCGTGAAGGCCCACCATCACCGTCAGGGCGACGCCTGGTGCATCTACCCGTCGTACGACTGGGCGCATGGGCTCGAGGACTCGATCGAGCAGATCACCCATTCCATCTGCACGCTGGAGTTCGAGAACCACCGCCCACTCTACGACTGGTTCCTCAACGAGCTCGGCGTCTACCACCCGCAGCAGATCGAGTTCGCCAAGCTGCAGCTGACCTACACGGTGCTGAGCAAGCGCAACCTGCTCCACCTGGTGAAGGAGAAGTACGTGCGCGGCTGGGACGATCCTCGCATGCCCACCATTCGCGGCATGCGGCGGCGCGGCTACCCGAGCGAAGCGCTCCGGGCGTTCTGCGAGGAGATCAGCGTCACCAAGAACGACACCGTCATCGATCTGCTCCGGCTCGAGAACGCGGTGCGCGATCAGCTGAACACGACCGCCCCACGGCGCATGGCGGTGCTCGCGCCGCTCAAGGTGATCATCACCAACTGGCCGAAGGACGCGGTCGAGCCGGTCGAGGTGCAGAACAACCCCGAGGACGAGAACGCCGGCATCCGCACGGTGCCGTTCTCGGGCGAGCTCTTCATCGAGCGCGACGACTTCATGGAGGACCCGCCGAAGAAGTTCTTCCGGCTTTCTCCGGGCAAGGAAGTGCGGCTGCGTGGCGCGTACTTCATCACCTGTCAGCACGTCGTGAAGGACGGCAGCGGCGCGATCACCGAGCTGCACTGCACCTACGATCCCGCGACGAAGGGCGGCAATGCGCCCGACGGCCGCAAGGTGAAGGGAACGATTCACTGGGTCAGCGCGCGCCACGCCGTCGATGCGGAGGTGCGCTTGTTCGACCGCCTCTTCTCCGCCGAGGCGCCAGGGGCCGCCCACGAGAAGCCCGGCGTCGATCACCCCTTCCTGCTCGATCTGAACCCCAAGTCGCTCGAGATCGTGAAGGCGAAGGTCGAGCCGGCGCTGTCGGGCGAGAAGGAGGGCGCGCGGTTCCAGTTCGAGCGGCTCGGCTACTTCTGCGTCGACAAGGACTCCAAGCCGGGCGCGCTGGTGTTCAACCGCACCGTCGCGCTCAAGGACGCGTGGGCGAAGGAGCAGGCCTCGGAAGACGCGAAGCCCGCCGCCAAGCCACCGCCGGTCGAGAAGGCGCCGCCGAAGAAGCCGGAAGCGCCGAGTGGACCTGCGGCGGAGATCGAGTTCGCCGACTTCACCAAGGTGGCGCTCAAGGCGGGCAAGGTGCTCGCGGCCGAGAAGGTGGAGAAGGCCGACAAGCTGCTCAAGCTCACCGTCGATCTCGGTGAAGCCGCTCCACGCACGATCGTCTCGGGCATCGCGGAGGCGTTCGCTCCGGCGGCCCTCGTCGGCCGCAACGTCGTCGTCGTCACCAACCTGAAGCCGCGCGCGCTCAAGGGCATCGAGTCGCGCGGCATGATCCTCGCGTCCGGTTCCGGCAAGGGCCTCTCGCTCATCGATCCCGGCGAGGTGGCGCCGGGCACCGACGTGAAGTGACGCCCCTCAGAAGAGGTTGAGCCAGAAGCCGAAGGACGCCTGGCTCGACGTGCACGGCACCAGGAACGGCGCACCCGTCGGAACGAGGCACCACCCTGGCGCCCCGAGCGACTCGAGCTTGTAGCCATCGGTCATTCCGGCCGGAAACACGTTCGAGCTCGAGACGAGGACGAACTGCTGCCGGCTCGTCGACATCGCGCAGGTCGCCAGGTTCGCCGTGGGCAGGAACAGGCCGGAGGCGGAGACGCAGCGGCCGCTGTCGGCGTTCACCAAGGACACCACCTCGGGTCGGGCCGGCACTGCCGGTGCCAAATAGAAGGCCTGTGGAAGCGACTTCGCGACCCGTGGGCTGCTGGTGAGGGCGGTGCCGCTCGCGGTGAGGGTCGTCGGCGTCGCCAGGTTGGGGTCGTTCACCAGGGTGAGCGAGGCGCGGCTCCGAGCCTGCACGACCGCATTCATCAGGTTCGCCAGCCACCCCGATGCCTGGTCGACCTGCACGGCGCGCGGGCTGGCGGTGCCCTTGAGGCTGAAGATCGCGGCGAGCTCGCCACCATCTCGAATGCAGAAGCCTCCGTCATCGGTCGTGTCGACGCCGAAGGTGCCGCTGAAGCCCAGCCCGCCCGCCAGGAAGATGAAGTCGCCGGAGAGATCGGTCACTCGGAACTCGCCCGAGGTGAAGGTGCGTTGGGCGTCGAAGCCGAAGCAGGAGAGCTGCTCTCCAGAGATCACTCGACGGTTGGTCGGCCGCAACGTCGCGATGCTCGGCACCTCCTTGCGAAGCTGGAGCGCGGCAAGGTCGTTGTTGAACGGCACGTTGCGCG
>Ga0268298_10006371_pt1 | contig 10753 bp, 8 predicted proteins | sample WWTPWeurt_MetaG_FD_194462 | JGI IMG/M metagenome (GOLD analysis project Ga0268298, IMG submission 194462) | Activated sludge microbial communities from WWTP in Nijmegen, Gelderland, Netherland - WWTP Weurt | ecosystem: Engineered > WWTP > Aerobic digester > Activated sludge | place: Netherlands... | reverse complement strand
GCTTGGCCAAGAGTTCGGCAGCAGGCCGGCGCGCGCCATCCACCACGAACTCGCCTTCGCCGATCAGCGCCAGCGTCATGTGCGCCAGCGGCGCCAGATCGCCCGAAGCGCCCACCGAGCCCTGGCTGGGCACGAAGGGCACGAGGCCGGCGTTGCACACCGCCAGCAACGTGTCGATCACCACCGGCCGCACGCCCGAGTGGCCGCGCGCCAGGCTGGCGGCCTTGAGCGCCAGCATCAGGCGCATCACCGGCGCGCTCAGCGGCTCGCCCACGCCCACGCTGTGCGAGCGAATCAGGTTGAGCTGCAGGGTGGCCAGATCGGCCTCGCTGATGCGCGTGGAGGCCAGCTTGCCGAAGCCGGTGTTCACGCCATAGACGGGGGCCTGGCCCTCGGCCGCGCGCCGAACCACGGCCGCGCTGGCCAGGATCCTGGGCAAGGCCGACGGGTCCATCACCAGGGCATGGCCGCCCTCATGGATGGCCTGCAGCTCCTGCAGCGAGAGGGCACCAGGGCGCATCAGCATCAGCGTGCCTCCGCCTGGATCATGGGCAACTGCAGGCCCTGCGCCTTGGCGCATTGCACGGCGATGTCGTAGCCCGCATCGGCATGGCGCATCACGCCGGTGCCGGGGTCGTTCCAGAGCACGCGCTCGATGCGCTTGGCCGCGGCATCGGTGCCATCGCACACGATCACCACGCCGCTGTGCTGCGAGTAGCCCATGCCCACGCCACCGCCATGGTGCAGGCTCACCCAGGTGGCGCCGCCGGCGGTGTTGAGCAGGGCGTTGAGCAGCGGCCAGTCACTCACCGCATCGCTGCCATCGCGCATCGCCTCGGTTTCACGGTTGGGCGAGGCCACCGAGCCCGAATCGAGGTGGTCGCGGCCGATGACGATGGGCGCCTTCAGCTCGCCCGACTTCACCATCTCGTTGAAGGCCAGGCCGGCGCGGTGCCGATCGCCCAGGCCAATCCAGCAGATGCGTGCGGGCAGGCCCTGGAAGGCGATGCGCTCGCCGGCCATGTCGAGCCAGCGGTGCAGGTGATGGTCCTCAGGGAAAAGCTCTTTCATCTTGGCGTCGGTCTTGCGGATGTCCTCAGGGTCGCCCGACAGCGCCACCCAGCGGAACGGCCCCTTGCCCTGGCAGAACAGCGGGCGGATGTAGGCCGGCACGAAGCCTGGGAAGTCGAAGGCGTTCTTCACGCCAACATCGAAGGCCACCTGGCGGATGTTGTTGCCATAGTCCACCGTGGGCACGCCCATGGCCTGGAAGGCGAGCATGGCCTGCACGTGCACGGCGCAGCCTTGCGCGGCGGCGGCGCGCAGCGCGGCATGCTGTGCGGGGTCGGCCTGCGCGGCCTTCCATTGCGCCACCGTCCAGGCGGGCGGCAGGTAGCCGTTGACAAGGTCGTGCGCGCTCGTCTGGTCGGTCACCAGATCGGGGCGCACGCCGCGCTTCACCAGCTCGGGCAGCAGCTCGGCCGCATTGCCCAGCAGGCCGATGGACTTGGCCTCGCCGGCGGCGGTGTAGCGGCGGATGCGGGCCAGCGCGTCGTCGAGGTCTGTGGCCTGCTCATCGAGGTAGCGGCTGCGCAGGCGGAAGTCGATGCGGCTCTGTTGGCACTCGATGTTGAGCGAGCAGGCGCCGGCGAAGGTGGCGGCCAGCGGTTGTGCGCCACCCATGCCACCGAGGCCCGCCGTCAAGATCCACCTGCCCTGCAAGCTGCCGCCGAAGTGCTGCCGCCCTGCTTCCACAAAGGTCTCATACGTGCCTTGCACGATGCCCTGGCTGCCGATGTAGATCCACGAGCCCGCCGTCATCTGGCCATACATCATCAGGCCTTTGCGATCGAGCTCGTCGAAGTGCTCCCAGGTGGCCCACTTGGGCACCAGGTTGGAATTGGCGATGAGCACGCGCGGCGCATCGGCATGCGTGCGGAACACGCCCACCGGCTTGCCGCTCTGGATGAGCAGGGTTTCGTCTTCCTTCAGCGCCTTGAGCGAGCGCAGGATCTGCTCGTAGCAGTCCCAATTGCGCGCGGCCTTGCCGATGCCGCCATAGACCACCAGCGCATCGGGGTTTTCGGCCACCTCGGGATCGAGGTTGTTTTGCAGCATGCGATAGGCAGCCTCGATCAGCCAATTGGCGCAGACGATCTCGGTGCCGCGTGGTGCGCGCACCGGGTGCGGCTGGGCCAGGTGCTGGACGGTGGACAGGTCGGTCATGGCGAAACCTTGGTGGTGCATCAGGGTTGCACTCTACTTGTCTAGACAAGCCTAGGCAAGTAGCATGGCACCATGGTTTCCCCTGAGTTGTCACCCGCCCCGCCCCCGCGCGAAGCCGGCAAGGCGCCCTACCTGCTGGTCAAGCAGCACCTGAAGAATGGCCTGGCCAGCGGGCGCTGGGCGCCGGGCGAGCTGATGCCGTCCGAGGCCGAGATGGTGGCGCAGTTCAGCGTGAGCCGCATGACCGTGAACCGCGCCATCCGCGAGCTGCAGGCCGAGGGCCTGGTCACGCGCACGCAGGGCGTGGGCACCTTCGCCGCCGCCCTGCACCGCGTGGCCTCCACGCTCACCATCCGCGATCTGCACGAGGAGATCGTGGAGCGCGGCCACCAGCACCATGCCGTGGTGCAACTGCAGCGCGAAGAAAAGGCCGCGTCCGCGCTGGCCCTGCAGCTCGGCCTGCCGCGCGGCGCCCGCGTGTTCCACACCCTGATCGTGCACCACGAGAACGGCGTGCCGCTGCAGTGCGAAGACCGCTACGTCAACCCCGCCTGCGCGCCCGACTACCTGCAGGTGGATTTCACGCGCACCACGCCCACGCACCACCTCTTTGCGGTGACAGCCATGTGGCGCGCGCAGTATTCGATCGAGGCCGCGCTGCCCACCGCGCAAGAGGCCAGGCTGCTGGGCATCGCGCAGGCCGACCCCTGCCTGGTGGTGGTGCGCCGCACCTTCACGCGCGACGCCGCCATCACCATCGCCCGCCTGGTGCAGCCCGGCGCGCGCTACACGCTGCAGGGCGAGTTCACGCCATGAAGCAAATCGGGCTTGACCAGGCCAGTGCGCAAGCCTGGCGCAATGGCGGCGGCACCACGCGCGAGCTGTTCACCTGGCCGGCGAGCGGGCCCTGGCAGCTGCGCATCAGCGTGGCCGACATCAACGCCGGCGGGCCCTTCTCGGCCTTTGCCGGCGTGGACCGCTGGTTTGCAGTCGCTGAGGGCGATGGCGTCGAGCTGCAATTTGACGACGTACAGCACCGCTTGCGCACCGATTCGGCGCCACTGTTTTTCGACGGCGCGGCTGCACCCGGCTGCAAGCTGCTGGGCGGCGCCACGCGCGACCTGAACCTGATGTGCCAGCGCGATGCCGGCCGCGCGCAGATGCTGCGCGTGCAAGCCGGGGCCGAGTGGCACAGCGCGGCGCCGCTGCGCGCGCTGATCACCACTGCGCCGTTGCGCCTGCTGATCGACGGCTCGCCAGCCGCCGAGCTGCCCGCGTGGACGCTGGCGATCGGCACGCAGGCGGCGCAGCAGCGCTGGTGCGTTGTCGATGCTGCCCATGCCGCGCCCGCGTGGTGGATGGCGTTTGCGCCCCACGCCCCCGCTTGATGACCCAACTTTCAATATGAGCGCACCACCGCTTCAGATCTGGCGCCACGCCACCATCGCCAGCATGGCACCGGGCACCACCGCGTGGGGCCTGGTCGAGCGCGGCAGCCTGGTCACCGAGGGCACGAGCATCAAGTGGCTGGGCCCGGACGCCGAGCTGCCCGCCGCGCTGGCCCGGGCCGCCAGCCACGAGCACGATCTGGGCGGCGCCCTGGTCACGCCCGGCCTGATAGATTGCCACACGCACCTGGTCTACGGCGGCCAGCGCGCCAACGAGTTCGAGCTGCGCCTGCAGGGTGCCAGCTACGACGAGGTCGCGCGCGCCGGTGGCGGCATCCGGTCCACCGTGGCCGCCACGCGCGCTGCCAGCGATGGCGAGCTGTGGGCCGGCGCCGCGCAGCGAGCGCGGGCCTTGATGGCCGAGGGCGTGACCACGCTCGAGGTGAAGTCGGGCTACGGCTTGAGCGCCGAGCACGAGGCGCGCTGCCTGCGCATTGCGCGCCGGCTGGCGCAAGAGTTGCCACTGACGGTGCGCTGCACCAGCCTGGGCGCGCACGCGCTGCCGCCCGAGTTTGCCGGCCGGCCCGACGACTACATCAGCGCCGCCTGCGCCTGGTTGCCCGAGTTGCAAGCGCAAGGCCTGGTGGACGCGGTGGATGCGTTCTGCGACGAGATCGGATTCACGCCCGCGCAAACGCGGCGCATATTCGACGCGGCCAAGGCACTCGGCCTGCCCGTGAAGCTGCACGCCGAGCAATTGAGCAACCAGCATGGCGCCGCACTCGCCGCGCAATACCAGGCCTTGTCCTGCGATCACCTCGAGCACCTGGACGAGGCCGGCGTGCAGGCCATGGCCGCGGCCGGCACCGTGGCCGTGCTGCTGCCCGGCGCCTTCTACTTTCTGCGCGAAACCAAGCAGCCACCGGTGGCCGCGCTGCGCGCTGCCGGCGTGCCCATCGCCATCGCCAGCGACCACAACCCTGGCTCGTCGCCGGGCCTGTCGCTGCTGCTGATGCTCAACATGGCCTGCACGCTGTTCCGCCTCACGCCCGAGGAGGCGCTGCTGGGCGTCACCCGCCATGCGGCGCGCGCGCTCGGACTGCAGCAGCGCGTAGGCCAGTTGCAGCCGGGCTTTCAGGCCGACTTCGCGGTCTACGACCTGGCCCACCCCCACGAGCTGGCCTACTGGTTCGGCCACAACCCTTGCCGGCGCGTGGTGCGCGCGGGCGCCGAGGCGAATCCCCATGAGCGATGACATCTTCACTCTGCACCGCGGCACGCAGCCGCTGCTGCTGAGCCTGCCCCACGTGGGCACGCACATCCCGCACGCGCTTCAATCGCGCTATCACCCGCGCGCCCTGGCGGTGGAGGACACCGACTGGCACCTGGAGCGCCTCTACGCCTTCGCACGCGAAATGGGCGCCTCGGTGCTGGTGCCGCGCCACAGCCGCTATGTGGTGGACCTGAACCGCCCGCCCGAGAACGTGCCCATGTACCCCGGCGCCAACAACACCGAGCTCTGCCCCACGCACTTCTTCACCGGCGAGCCGCTGTACCTCGAAGGGCAAGCGCCCGATGAGGCCGAAGTGGCGCAACGCGTGCAGACACATTGGCGCCCCTACCACGATGCGATGAGCGCAGAGCTCGAACGCTTGCGCTCGGCGCACGGCCACGTGGTGCTGTTCGACGGCCACAGCATCAAGAGCGAGCTGCCCTGGCTGTTCGAGGGCAAGCTGTGGGATCTGAACCTGGGCACAGCCAATGGCCAGAGCTGCGCGCCCGCGCTGCGCGACGCGCTCAACCAGGTGCTCGCAGCGCAGCAGCGCTACACCCACATCACCGACGGCCGCTTCAAGGGCGGCCACATCACCCGCCACTACGGCCGGCCCCAGCAGGGCATCCATGCGGTGCAGCTGGAGATGTGCTGGTGCACCTACATGCACGAGGCGCCGCCCTTCGCCTGGGACGACGAACGCGCGGCGCAAGTGCAACCGCTGCTGCGCCAGCTGGTGCGGGCCATGCTGGCTTTCAAGCCTTGAGACAGCCGTGATGCAAGGCACCGACGCATCCGCCCCCGCAGCGCAGCTGGTGTGGGCCCCACAAGCCTGGGTGCAAGGGCGATGGCAGAGCGATGTCAGCCTGACGATCGCCAAAGATGGCCACTTCGCCGAGGTGAGCTGCGGCGCCGCAGCACCGCGGGGCGCCACGGTGCTGCCCGGCCCCGTGCTGCCGGGCCTGGTCAACGCGCACAGCCATGCCTTCCAGCGCGCCTTCGCCGGCCTGTCCGAGCGCCGCAGCGCAGAGCGCGATGATTTCTGGAGCTGGCGCGACCGCATGTATGCGGTGGCCCTGCGCGTCACGCCCGAGCAGCTGCGCGCCATCGCCACGCAGCTGTATTGCGAGATGCTGCAGGGCGGCTACACGCAGGTGTGCGAGTTCCACTACCTGCACCACGACAGCGATGGCTTGCCCTACGCCGATGCCGCCGAGATGAGCCTGGCCCTGGTGCAGGCCGCGCAGGACGCGGGCATCGGGCTCACGCTGCTGCCGGTGCTGTACCAGCGCGCGGGCTTCACGCAAGCGCAATTGCGCGACGATCAGCGGCGCTTTGCCAGCACGGTGGATTCGGTGTGCGCGCTGTCATCGCGCATCAGCGCGCTGGCCTTACCGCTGGTGAGCGCCGGCGTGGCAGTGCACTCGCTGCGCGCGGCGCCGGCCGAGGCCGTGCAGGCCCTGGCGCTGCAGGCGCGCCCGCTCAGCGGCCCGGTGCACATCCACATCGCCGAACAAACCGCTGAAGTGGACGACTGCATCACCGCCACCGGCCAGCGCCCCATCGAGTGGCTCGCGCACCATGTGCCGCTCGATCACCGCTGGCACCTGGTGCACGCCACGCACGCCACGCCGACTGAGATCGAGGCCGTGCGGCGCAGCGGCGCGGGCGTGGTGATCTGCCCCAGCACCGAGGCCAATCTGGGCGACGGCCTGTGTGACTTGCCAGGCTGGCTGAGCAGCGGCGTGCCCCTGTCCATCGGCTCGGACAGCCACATGCAGCGCAGCTGGGTGGACGAGCTGCGTTGGCTCGAGTACGGCCAGCGCCTCAAGCTGCGCCGGCGCAATGTCGCGGCCCAGCCCGCGTTGGCAGCGCAGGGACTGGACGCGACGGCGGCCGTGCTCTTGCAACGCAGCCTGGAGGGCGGCGTTGCGGCGGCGGGCTTGCCAGCGGGCGGGTTGCAGGCCGGCGCGCGTGCCGACCTGCTGGTGCTGAATACCGATGCCCCGGGCCTGCTGGGTGTGCCAGCCAGCCTTAGGCTCGACGCCCTGGTGTTTGCCACCGATGCGCCGGCGTTCTCGCAGGTGTGGGTGGGCGGGCGCTGCGTGGTGAGCCAAGGCCGCCATGCGCACCGCGAGGCGGCGGCTGCGGCCTTTGCCAGCACCATGCGTCAGCTCTGGGGTTCAGCCTGAGCGCCTGAAGGCGGCCGTGAAATCAGTACGCGTACTTCAGCTGCATGGTGAACATCTGGCCCACGCGGCCAAACACCTTGCCGCGCAGGAACGCCGCCTGCCAGTGCAGCGCGCGCTCGCCTTCCAGATCAAGGCGCCCAAACGCGGCCGGCCCGGCGCGGTGTGATTGCTGCGCCCAGGCACTGGGCCGATCCCAAGGGCCCAGCTCGCCGAAGCCCTGCGCGCCAAAGTTCAGCCAGGGCTGCCAGCGGTGCCGCACTTGCCATTGGTACTTCAGCGCGGCAGGCGCCACAGGCCCACTCAGCCTGCGCTCGAAGATCAGGTTGAGGTTGAGTTGCGTGCGCCCGATGTCGGTCTGCAGCGCGGGGCCGAACTCCAGCACATTGCCCTCGCCCAGATTGCGGATCAGCTGCGTGTGCAGCGCCACGTCCACCGGGTATTGGCCCTGCGTGAACAGGTAGTCGTTCTGCCAGTTGATGGAGTCGAGCTGGGTGTCGCCGATCGTCCTGCCGATGGCGCTGCCGAACAGCTGGCTGTACCAGCGGTCGGTCACGCCCCAGCCCACGCCGACCTCGGGCCACACCATCTCGGGGCGCCCGGGGCGCTTGGTGGTCCAGTAGCGCAGGTTGAAGTCCACCCTGCCAGCGTCGCTGTAGGTGGTGACGACGTAATAGCCAGGGTCGGCCTGTACCGGCCCGGCCGCTGCCGCGCAGATCATCCAGATCAACCACCGCAGGTGCTGCATGGCCAGGTGTCCTTGAGTTCAGGGGTGTTCGATGCGCAAAGGACAACGGTTGCGCGCACAAAGCATCGGCGCCATGTTAGTTTTGCTGCAGCACAAGGATTCGTCGGAACAGCGCCCGCCAAGTCGTGCTATTCCGCACGGACCGCCGCAGGCACGGGTTTCAGCTGCCATCGATTGCATCCGAAAGCACCGGGATCGCCTGCACACTGGGCGCCACGGTCTCCTGCAACCCTGCTCTGATGCCCATGCATCCCCCGCGCCACCCCCTTGCAGCCGCAGCACAGGCCACGGTGCTGGTCACCGTGCTCGCCTTGGCCGGCCTGCTCGCGCCGGCAGCTGCGGCGGCGGCCAGCGTGAGCGTTCAGGTGCTGTCGAGCAGCGGGCAGCCGCTGGAGCATGCCGCCGTGTTTCTCGAATCGCGCGAGGCGCGCAGCGCCATCAAGCCGATGAAGGGCGTCGAGGTGCAGCAGCTGGACAAGCGCTTCGACCCGCTGGTCACCATCGTCACCACCGGCACCGAATTGCACTTCCCCAACCGGGACAAGGTGCGGCACCACGTCTACTCGTTCTCGGCGCCCAAGGCCTTCGAGCTCAAGCTCTACACGGGCACGCCGGCCAACCCGGTGCTGTTCGACAAACCCGGCATCGTGGTGCTGGGCTGCAACATCCACGATCGGATGATGGCCTGGGTGGTGGTGGTGGACACCCCCTACCTGGGGCGCACAGCGGCCGACGGGCAGGTGAGCCTGCGCGAGGTGCCGCCGGGCAGCTATCGCCTGCGCGTGTGGCACCCTGAGATGGCGCCCGGCAGCCCGGCCATGGACAGCGCCGTCGTGGTGCCGGCCGGGCCGCTGTCCACCACCGTGCGCCTGGCGGGCAAGGCAGGCTGATGAACACGGCGCCCACCCTGCCCTGGTGGCGGCGCCTGGGCGGCGGCATGGCCTGGCGCAGCGCGGCGCTGTCGCTGGCGATGCTGCTGGTGGTGCAACTGGCCGGCTTCGCGGTGGTGCGCTCGAGCATCGATGCCAATGCGCGCCAGGCGCTCGACAACGAGCTCAGTGTGGGCGAGCGCCTCTGGGACCAACTGCTCGACCAGCGCACGCAAAAGCTCACGCAAGGCGCTGCGCTGCTGGCTGCGGACTACGGCTTTCTGTCGGCGCTGAACGATGGCGATGTGGACACGGTGCGATCGGCGCTCGACAACGCCGGCGAGCGCATCGGTGCCGGGCTCACCGCCCTGCTCGATCACCAGCTCAAGCCCAGGGCGGTGGGCGAGCGTGCCGACCCGAGGGCCATGCAGGCCGTGCTGGCGCTGTCGCGCGAGCTCACCACGCGCCGCTCGGCCATGACCAGCGTGGACCACCACCCTTACCAGCTGGTGATGGTGCCGGTGCGTGCAGCCGGCATGTCGGGCTGGGTGGTGATGGGCTTCGGGCTGGACCAGTCGCTGCTCGACAAGATGAGCGAGATCTCGCGCCTGCAGGTGGTGTTGCTCACGCAGCAAGGCAACGAAGCGCCGGCACTGTCCATGTCCACCTTCCCGGCCGACCTGGCGCGCCAGACCGCCTGGCCGCATGCTGCCAAGGGCACCGCGCTGATCGGCGACGAGGAATACCTGGCCCACGTCATCAACCATGCCCCGGGCCTGCAGACCCTGCTGTTGCGCTCGGTGGCCCAGGCGGTGACGCCCTACCGGCAATTGCAGACCGTGCTGGCGGTGATCACGGCCCTGGGCCTGGTGCTGTTCGGCGCCGCCAGCCTGCTGGCGGCACGCCGCTTCACCGCGCCCTTGCAGCGCCTGGCGGCCGCCAGCGAGCGCCTGGGCCACGGCGACTACAGCACGCCGCTCGGCGACACCCTGCGCACGGACGAGATGGGCGACCTGGCGCGGGCCTTCGACCAGATGCGCGCCAACATCGCCAGCGGCGAGGCCGAGATCCGCCTGCTGGCCTACACCGACACGCTCACCGGCATGCCCAACCGGGCCAGCTTTCGCGCCGCCGTGCACGAGGCCATCGCCAAGGCCCGGGCCGCGCCGCCACAGAGCGTGGCCGTGCTGATGCTCGATCTGGACCGCTTCAAGCACGTGAACGACGTGCTCGGCTACGCCAGTGGCGACCGCCTGCTCAAGGCCGTGGCCACCCGCCTGCGCGACGAGACCGTGCGCGATGGCGACGTCGTGGCGCGCCTCGGCGGCGATCAGTTCGCGCTCTTGCTGTGGGGTGCTGACACCGAGCTCGCGCTGCTCGTGGCCGAGCGCATCGCGCGCTCGTTCGAGCGGCCCTTGGCGATGGGCGACCAGACGGTGGACCTGAGCGCCGGCATGGGCATCGCCTGCTGGCCCGCGCACGCCAACGATGCCGACGCCCTGCTCGGCCGCGCCGAGGTGGCGCTCAACGGCGCCAAGCGCCGCAGCCATGGCGCGATGGTCTATGACCCGGCGGTGGACGTGGCCAGTGCGCAGACGCTGTCGCTGCTGTCCGACCTGCGCCACGCGGTGGAGCACGACGAGCTGCGCCTGTTCCTGCAGCCGCAGGCCTCGCTCGACGACAACCGCCTGTCGGGCGCCGAAGCCCTGTTGCGCTGGCAGCATCCTCGCAACGGGATGATCCCGCCGATGCAGTTCATCCCCTTCGCCGAGCAGACCGGCTTCGTGCGCCAGCTCACGCTGTGGGTGGCCGAGGCCTGTGCCAAGGCCTGGCCGGCGCTGCAGCAGGTGGGGCTGGAGCGCATCTCGCTCAACCTGTCCATGCGCGACCTGATGGACGCCAACCTGCCCGCCACGCTCGAATCCATCCTGGCCCGGCACGGCGCGCCGCCCGCCAGCTTCTGCCTCGAGATCACCGAGAGCGCGATCATGGACGACCCGACCCGCGCCCGCGCCACGCTCGAGGGCCTGGCCCGGCGCGGCTTTCAGCTGGCGATCGAC
>Ga0268298_10006370_pt1 | contig 10753 bp, 14 predicted proteins | sample WWTPWeurt_MetaG_FD_194462 | JGI IMG/M metagenome (GOLD analysis project Ga0268298, IMG submission 194462) | Activated sludge microbial communities from WWTP in Nijmegen, Gelderland, Netherland - WWTP Weurt | ecosystem: Engineered > WWTP > Aerobic digester > Activated sludge | place... | reverse complement strand
GCACTCAGCTCATCGTTGTATGTGGTCCCCCTGGTAGTGGCAAGAGCACCTATGTGCAGCAGCATGCTAACCCATGGGATCTAGTAATCGACCCTGACCTCATATGCAATGCTGCCTTTCCTCAGCTTGATCCACACAGCCATCTACCTAGGCATGCACAACGCTACATTGAAAGCGCTATCACTGGGCTCATGGAGCGCTTAGAACGAGGAAAGGACAAAGTTAAGGCATGGCTAGTGCTATCCAGCCCTGAGCGTACAGAGCGTGACGTACTACGCAATAGATTCAACGCTAAGGTATTAGTCATCGAGGCACCAACAGTGGTGTGCATACAGCGCATCAATGATAGTGAGCGAAACCCTGATAGAGACTGGCATACACTCATTCTTGATTGGCACAAGCGCTATGAAAGAGATGAGTTAGACATCCTCATTGAAAGTGGCGCAAAGGCTGATAGGCGCAGCGTTTCGAGTGACTGACAAGAGGGGTGGGCGGGTCAATTCCTCGGGCATAACCCGCACCGGGACCGCGTCGGGGCAATCTCTGAAAAAACCTCGATTTATGAAACTCACCTTGTACGGTACTAGAGCTAATGCCGAAAGTAAACACATCTAATCAAGAAAAACCCCCTAAGAAACCTACGGGAAAACGGGGCAGACCTGCCTATGACCGGGTTGAGAGCGCCCTTGATCCTGCGAATGAAAACGATGATCCCCCTGTAACCCCGGCGCTGCGGGCTCCTTCATGGCTTTTGAAGGAAGGAAAAGAAGTTTGGGACCGCATTTATCCCACAATCAGGTTGCATCCTGCGAAAGCGGATCTATTTGCGGCAATGTGCCAAAGGTTCGGGCATGCGATCCACCTTGAAAAGAAAGTTAAGGACAGCGGCAATTCGCACAAAGAAAACGCAGGCGGGGTGCATGAGCTTGAGTGCTCCAATGGCGCAACTAAGCAATGGCTTGCTGCCCTCAAGTTGGCTGAAAAACTTGGAATCACCACTCTTGCCTTGCCGCCCGGTGGAGTTGGAGATGGCACGCCTGAGCCGCAGCAGGGCAACAAGCCCGGCAAAGGCACCAGCCCGAAACTTAACCCTGTAGACGAGTGGATATTTAAGCGTGGCGCGCGTCCAACTAAACCAGAATGATCCACACTGCTTTATCGATCAGGATGAGGTAGATCGGTGGTGCGCTTTTCTCACTCGGCACATCAAGCTAGTTGAGGCTGAATGGAAAGGCAAGCCTATGACGCTTGCTGATTACGTGATCGATGACTTTATTACTCCGCTTGTTGGCTGGAAAAACAAGGAAACGCTCAAGCGACAATTTCACACTGCCTTTATAACCTGGGCGCGTAAAAACAGGAAAACCACTACAACAGCCGCCTTTGCTATCGGCATGACTGCCATTGATGGTGAGGAGGGCGCAGAAAACTATGTAGTGGCAAAGACTGAAAAGCAGGCGCGTAAGCTCTTTGGCACAGCGGTAAAAATGATCCGCTCCTCAGAGACTCTTAGCTATATGTTTAAGATTCGTGAGGCAGAGGGTGAGATTGAGCACCTTGATTCTGAAAGCGTGTTTCGCGTGGTGGCATCTGAGGCAAGCACCAATCTTGGTGGCAGCCCGCACTTTGTCATTATTGATGAATGGCAGGAGCAACAGACAAACGATCTGCGATTAGCCTTTGATACCGGGACTGGTGCGCGCGCGCAGCCGCTGCTTGTGATGATTGGTACTGCCGGTGTAGATAAGAGCACTGCGGGCGGCAGAGAGTATGAGTACGCGCAAAGCGTCATCAAGGGCGAGATTGATGATGATGAGTATTATGCCTGCATTTATGAGGCAGACTTTCAACTAGATCCTTTCTCTGAGGAGGCGATCCGGCAGGCAAACCCCGGATACCCGGAGGCTCCGAAAGAGAGAGAGATTAAGAAGCTGCAAAGGCGTGCAAAAACCGATCCTGAGTTTATGTACGCTTACCGGCGCTATCACCTGAATCAATACATCGAGGATGCAGATTCACCGATCAAGGATTTCATGTGGAATCCCTGCGCGATTGCGCTTGAGGGCGTGACTTTCAAGGATTTCATAGGCTGCCCGCTCTATATCGGTATTGACTTAGCGAGCACAGACGACTTGACGGCGGTTGTCTATCTGTTTATCAAAGATGGCTTGCCGTGGTGTTTCCCTTTCTTCTTTATTCCAGAGAAAACCGTAAATGATAAGTGGGAAGCAGGGCAGCGCAGATACAGGCAATGGGTTGATCAAGGCGTGCTCATTCAGACGCCTGGCAATGAGTGTGATTACGATTTTATAGCAAAGATGATCAGGGATCATGCTGATGAGTTGGACATGCCAATCAAGGCGATCCTATACGATCCGCACAAATCGCACTATGTGGCGCAAGCACTTAAGGGAGACGGATTTGAGCTAGTTGCGATCCGGCAATCCTTTGGGCTAATGAGCCCTCCCACGGTTGAGACTATCCGCAGAATTAAGCGCTGTGAGATGAGGCATAACAATCATCCGATAATGAACTGGTGTATTCGCAATGCGCGGATCATAACTAACTCGGAAGCTGATATTAAGTTCGATAAGACAAACGCGCAAGAAAAAAAGATAGATGGCGCGGTGGCTCTGGCACTAGCTATGCGTGGTGCCATGGTTGAGCTGGCTAATCCTGGCGATGATGTCTCGAAACACTTTGAGGAGCACGGTATTGAAACAGGTTAAACAACTCGTGAAAAACAAATTTATTAGTGTGCGCGATGCGCTCAGGCGGCTGTTTTCTGCTCTGCATGATAGCGGCACGCTCAAGTTTCTGAAAACGGCAATGCTGCATTTATTCTTTATCGCTGGGCTGCTGCTCGTTGTTTCTGGTATCCACAGGATGCACGCGCCAATATCAGAAATAGTTGCAGGGCTTATAGTTTGCCTATTGGTCATTGCAGAGCGCGCGGACATGCTCAACAAAGAGAGAAAGACTAAATGAGCTTTTTAGATGGAATTTTGAAAGCCGGGCACTTTGAGGATGTTTGGAATGATCCAACAGCCTGGCAGCCTGCATACTTTTTTGGACCGGGTGATCGCATGCCGGTCACTGGAAAGACGCTAACAGCAGAGGATATCCTATACTGCTCGGTTGTTTGGCGTTGTGTCAATTTGATCGCAGATACTGTGGCAAAGCTGCCTAGATATCTGTATAGATTGACTGCTGATGGGCATGCAGAGCTTGCTGTAAATCATCCGCTGTTCCGGGTGGCATCGAGGGCACCAAACCCGGAGATGACTAAGTTTGAGTTCGATCAGCTCGCTGTCTTTAATGCGTGTATGTGGGGCAATCACTATGCGCGCATCAAGAGAGATCAGCGTGGTATCGCTCAAACACTGTGGATGCTCGATCCCGCGCGCATGGTCGTTAAGAGGGCTAACAATGGCGATCTGCAATTTGAGTACACGTTACTCAAAGGCAAGCCAGAGCAGTACACGCCAAAGGATATTAGCCGCTTTTACAGGCACTCTTACAACGGTGTCACGGGTGTGCCCATCTCGCAGGCTGCTGCTGATGCAATCGCATTGTGCCGCGCTTTTATCGAGTATTCAGGCAAGTTTTTTCAGAATGATGCAACCCCACCATGGGTCATCATGCACGATCAGACCCTGACTGATGCGGCAAAGAAGAAAGTAAGAGAGAGCATTGAGGGGCAGACAAAAGGGCTAGGGAAGCGCTTTAAGTTTGCCATCTTGGATGCGGGGCTTAAGGCTCAAGCGCTCGGCATCAACTCCAACAGAGATGCGCAGCTCACAGAGCAGCAGCGAGGCGTGATCGCAGAGATTGCTAGATATTTCGGCGTGCCTCTGCACAAATTGGCAGAGCTTACGCGCTCCACAAATAACAACATCTCGCAGCAGGCGCTTGAGTTTTACACTGACTGTATTGATGCGTGGATCACGATGATGGGCGAGGCTTTCACGCGCGATCTAGTGCCATGGGAGATGCAGGGCGTTTATTACATTGAATATGATCCAGAGGAATTACTCTTTGCAGATCCAATAGCTAAGCACGATAACGCGCGCAAGAATGTAATGAGCTGCATATGGACGCCTAACGAGGGTCGCAGAAAGTGCAATACGCCACCAGATCCAAACCCGCAGGCAGATATGTTGCTTTTCCCCGCATCTCACGCTCCGGGTGCAGAGGTTTTGAGCGCGCCTGAGCCTGAGCCGGATGCAGAGCCCGATCCGAAAGATGATCAGACTGATGAGAACGATCAAGAGGAGATGGATCAGCAAGATGATCAAAGCAAGTAGAGACATCAAGCACATCAGGCGCGCGATGGAGCCTCTGCTTATTGATATGGCAGAGCGTGTGATTCGTCGTGAAACGGTGCGCATATGCAAATGGCTCAACAGGCTTGAAAAGGGTGAGTTACGATTGCACGATTTCTCAGAAACCGTGGAAAACTTCTATTGGAACGAGCACGCGGGAGACATCGAGCAGGCATTTATTGCGCCACTAACTGCGGTGGCAGCGCTCGTGAGTGAAGAAACCAAAGATCTCAGTGAGTATATGAGAGATGTGGTTAAGAGGGTGCAGGCAACAGGGCTTGATCACGTCAAGTTCTTTATAAAGAGCGCAAGCTCTGAAAAGGAGCTAGCTGAGAGCCTGAGAAAAGAGGTGTTTGTGTGGCACAAGCACAGAGCGCCGGAGATAGCAAAGACAGAGATTGATTTCATCTGTAAGGAGATGGGGGTGCAAGATGCAACTTAACTTGTGTAGTTTCAGATCGCCATCAATTGCCTCAAAAGAGGGCGATAAGGAGCACATAAAAGGGCACTTTGCCCTCTATAACACGCTCTCTGAGCCGATCTGGGGCATTTATAAATGGGAGATTGCTGCGGGCGCATTTGATGCAACCGTGCGCGATAACCTGGATCAATTCCTGCTGGCTCATCATGACTTTGAGCAGGTGTTAGGCAGCCGGGAAAACGGGACAGCGGTATTTGTGGCTGATGAGCAAGGGCTCTTTGCGTCCTGCTTGCCAGATCCGGCAGATCCGCAGGTCGCAAGCCTGATGACTAAGGTGCGCAGGGGCGATATCAAATCCGGTTCTATCGGATTCGTTATCGAGGATAGCCACTTTAGAGTTGCTGATGGCTGGGATATCGAGGTTATAGACAAGATCCGGCTCTATGAGGCATCGGTTGTGACCGTGCCGCGCTTCTCTGATACCAAAGGGCTCATTAAGTTGCTGCCTGCGGGTCAGCCGGTGGCGCAAGTCGCCTCTCTCGGTAAAGCTCTTAACCGTGCCTTGCATGACATGGAGTGGATCACGCCGGATGATATCTCTTTGCTCAAGGCGCACGGCACGCACTTTGCAAATAATGTGCCGGAAAAGGTAAAAACGAAACTAGAAAAATATGCGGTGAAAGAGTCGCCGGTGGTGGCTAGTATGCAGACTCTGCAACTCCTCCAAGCAGCGCACAATATCCCGATCCTCTAAACCCGCACTATATTTAGTGCAGGTGGAAACACCAGACCACACAATTTAGGTCAACGCGATCAACTAGGCGCGGAAACAGAAGTAATCACCATCCCCGGTGAGCTGTTCCGCGCTTTGCGCTGTGCAGCCTCGCCACAAGTGAGGAAAACATGAAAAAGAAATTCAAAGAGATGCACCGCGCAAAGCGGGCAGAGTTGAAAAACATTCTGAATTTAGCTGCCTCTGAAAACCGCGCGCCTACTGCTGAGGAATTGGCAAAGGTCGCAGCGCTCAATACAGAGATCGCTAATCTTGAGGTTGCGATTGAAACCGCAGCCGATGAGGAGACTAAAGATCTGGAAACCGCAGCCGCAGAGCAAGCATCTGCTGCGCTCGCTGCTGGTAAGCACGTTGATGCGCCTGCTGATGGAGTAATTCAAACCGCAGCCGGTCAACCGGGATCTCAGCAAAAGCCGCACGTACAATCAAGCGAGTTAGGCGCAAAAGAGGGCTTGGTGTTTGCCTCGCTCGGTGAGCAGCTTAACGTTATCCGCTTGGCTGAGTATGGCAATCAGCATGCGATTGCGCAGCTCGATAAGTGGCGCAAATTTCACACTGCTGCTGCAACCGGCGGCTCTGTAAATAGCGCACCTGATGGCGGCGTTTTGATACAGCCGAATTTCTCGCAAAAGATCATTGAGACTGCGATTGATGGCAATGCCATCATGAATGAAGTAACCAAGATCCCGCTCACTATGGGCAATCAGTTGGTGCTGCCGATGGTCAAAGATAAGGATTGCTCTGGCGGTTCGATCCGCGCAGGTATCAAGGCTTATCTGAGTGATGAGGCGGAAACGGTAACAAAGAGCAAGCCTGCGTTTGAGCGCTTTGAGCTGTCCCTTAGAAAGATCTCTGTGGTCGCCTGGGGCACAGATGAGCTGTTGGAAGATGTAGCCGCTTTTGAGGCTTACATTATGGCTAACGTGCCCGATCAGCTTGGCTATCAGCTCGGTGAGGAGGTTCTGTTTGGTGATGGTGCAAAAGGTCCGAAAGGCATCCTGCACAGCTCCAATGCTTCGCTTATTACAGTAAGCAAAGAAAGCGGACAATCCACAGAAAAGCTGATGTACAAAAACATCGTTAAGATGCGTGCTCGCATGTGGTCTAAGGGCGGCAGCCGTGCCAAGTTCTTTTACAACAAAGAGCATGAAGTTAATTTTCCCGGCTTGTATATCCCTACCGGCTCTAACGCAGGTACTCTGATATACACGCCTCCGGGATCTGTTCCGGGTAATCTGGGTGGTTTCATCCTCGGTGCGCCTGCGGTTGAGTGCCCTAACTTGCCCGCGCCCGGCACGCTGAATGACATCATTTATGCAGACTTTGGCGAGTACATCTTTATTGATAAGGGTGGGCTCAAAGGTCAATCCTCGATCCATGTTGAATTTCTCAAGGGCGAGAAAGTCTTTAAGTGGGATTACCGCATGAATGGTGCACCTGGTTGGCAGCAAGTACACACGCCTCCGAAAAACACCAGCTTTACACAATCGCCATTTATCAACCTGGAAGCCCGCTAATAGCGGCTCTGGTGGCGTAATTGGTGCACTTTATAAGGAGATAGAAAAGTGTCAATGCTTATTTATGAACTGGATACGGTGCTTGGCTTGGAGCCTAAAGCCGATGGGCTTTCCGGCACTGTTACAACTCCGTGTGTAAACATGGAAAACGTGGACGATTTGGCGGCTCTGGTCGCCTTGGGCGCAGGTGGAACAGGCACCACTGTGATCACTGTAGAGGCATGCTCTGCAAGTGATGGCTCAAGCCCTACTGCGATCCCCTTCAAGTGCAAAGTTGCCACCTCTGGTGATTCCTTTGCAGCAGTGGAGGAGGTTGCAGCGGCTGGCAAGACAACTGCCGCAGGCACAAACGATCAGTATGTCGTTGGTGTGCGCGCAGGGCAGTTGCCGATTGGTAAGCCATGGGTACGCATCAAGTGTGTTGAGAGTGTTGATTCACCGATCAACGCTGCGATCATCTTGCTTGCAAAGCCTAAGCATCAGACCGATCCGCTGCCGTCCATACTTGTATAAGGTTTCCTTCACGAGTTGTGATAAAGGGGAGAGTTTCGGCTCTCCCCGGCATCACAGGAGTTGCGCACAGTGTTTACATCAATCAAAAAACAAACAGCAGTACAGCCGATCATTAGCTGGAATGACATTGTTAATCAGAAGCATGCGCGAATTGATGATCTCGATGATCGCGTGCTGCTTGAGCTGTATACACTTTGCGCTACTGAATGGCTGGAGGAGATGACCGGTCTATCTTTCCTGCCTGCTGTTTTCATCGCAAAGGCGGATGATTTTGAGCCAGATGGCGCACCACTACAGTTGCCTAGATGCCCTGCGATTGCCGCAGATGCAGCTTATCTGCCGGTTGGTGGAGCGCCCACGCTTCAATACTTCGATACTGCCGGGCAGTTGCAGAGTTACGTTGTGGGCACGAGCGTTACTTATGATTATGAGTCTGAGCCTGCGCGCTTTGGTTTGATCGGCGCTCAAAAGTGGGCAGATGTCCGCAAGGATTCAATACAAAACGTGTTTGCCAAATGGTCCGCAGGATATGCGGATCTTGCCGCGGTTCCGGCAAAGTGGAAACATGCAGCGCTGCGGCTTGTGACTCACTGGTATGAGATGCGCACGCCGGTTGATATCGAAAACGCAAAAGAGATGCCGGTTTCTTGGAACATTCAAAACACTATCCTTAATGGTCGTGTGCAATGAAAGGGAAGCCTAATGATCCTGGGGAGATGAGAGAGCGCATAACAGTGTTTGCGCCCGGCAATGAAGTGCGTAAGGGTGGCATTGTAAGCAAGCCTGGTGGCAACAACTCTCCTGCAATCGGCACGTGGCATGCAAAGGTTGTGTATGCCTCTGGGCGTGAGTTTTATTCTGCGCATCAGACCGCGCTTGAGGTTGAGATTGAGGTGACAGTGCGCTATAAGGCGCAGCTCACAGAGCAGCATTTTTTCAACTGGCAAGGCAAAAACTATGACATCACGCGCATCACGCACACGCCTTGCAAGACGTATACAACGATCTACGCAACGAGGCGCAAATAATGGCTGACATCGAGGTTAAGGGGCTCAAAGAGCTAACCGACACACTAGAAAAGAAGTTGCCAAAGATCATGCGCTCCACGATAAGCAGAGCCATGATCATTGCGCTCAATAAGGTTGTTAAGCCTGCGGTCATAGCAAAGATCTCCATGTATGGATTGATTGAAACCGGCAGGCTCGTGCAGTCAATTGGCGTAGGCAGAGGAAAGAGCCAGGGCAGAGATGTTATCGAGGCGATCACGGGTGTAACGCGCACAAGCCAGAGGCAAAGGCACGCGCTTGTGCAATTGAGTAGGGTGTTTGGACATCGACAAAGTAAGCACAGCATCCTCAAATCTGCGCGCGCAGCAGGCATCAATTTTGCAAATTATGTAATCCCTCTTGAGCGCGGGTTTATGCTCAAGGTGCAGCCAACAAGAGGAAAGAAAAAATTTGGACCGCACAGAGTTGTATTTGTGCCGGGATTCCACTTTTTCCAGAAGGCTTTTAACGAAAACATTGATCGCCTTTTGAGCGTGTTTGTGGCAGTGCTCACAGACTTGATTGACAAAGAGCTAAAGAAACGGTGGCAGTATCAATGACTTTAGGTGAACACCTCGTAAAAGTTTTGCAGGAAGATCCCACAGTTTCCAGCCTGGTGGGGAGTCGGATCTATCGCGTCAAAGGTCCGCAGGGTGTAACTGCGCCTTGCGTGATGTTCTCTATGCGCTTGATTGAGCGCCTCGATGATCTCGGTGGAGATATCGGCATTGCAAAGCATGATGTTGATTTCAATTGCTTTGGAGATGATGCCGGAGTTGCAGAGCAGATCGGTGATGCGATTTTGGAATGTCTGCGCAGATACACGGGAACGAGGGAAGGCGTGGAAATCCGCAATATATCTATCTCCTCAGATGATGATGATGATTTCTCGGATGATGTTGATATGTTCCGGCATATCGTTACAGCAGTGGTGACACACAAAAAGACCACGTGACGATTTAAGGAGCTTAAAACATGAAATCACTATACATGCGGCTTTTGTCGCTGCTGCTTGTGCTGTTTGTATCTGTACCGGCTGCGTTTGCAGTCCGCACAGATATAACCCCTGTCAGTCCGAAAAACCCGAATAGCACTATCTCGGCTAATTCTGCCGATGTGGTCTCTGTTTCGGCAGACGCGGCTAATGGAATGGCTGTGCCTCTGACTGGGCGGGAATTGGTGTATGCGCGGAATACCGGCGCAGGTGCTCGCACTATTACGATCACCTCTGTGGCTGATGATTTCGGGCGCACAGGAGATATTTCTGCCTACTCGCTCGCAGCAGGCGAGGAGTGCTTATTTGGTCCTTTCACAACTAAGGGATGGCAGCAAAGCGCCGATGGCAAGCTGTATCTCACGGCAGAGCATGCTGAGGTAAAGCTGCTTGTGATCAAGATTCCGGTGGGGCTGTAATTACAAATTTTTTTTTGAGGAGTAAATCAAAATGGCACAAGAATCACGGGGAACAGTGCTTAAGCGTGAGGCTGTTCTCAACTCTGGCACTTTCGTTGCAGTTGGTGGTTTCCGCAACTTCAACCTGCCTTTTAACCTGGAAACAAACGACATCACAGATCTGGCTGATACGTGGCGGAAAAACAAGCCATCACTCAATCAGATTGGGGACATCACAGGGGAAATCTTTTTTGATCCTGCTGATGCTCAACACAATGAATCTCAGGGCGTGCTGAAAAACTTGCTGCAAAGCGATCAGCGCAATTTCAGATTAGTTGCCGCAACCGGCTGGTATGTGCAGATGCTTTGCTCTGTTCCGTCCTTTGTCATCACTGGCAGCACAGGCGAGCAGTACACGGCAAACATCACTCTCAGACCGTCCGGCGCTCCGACATTCGGTGATGAAACCCCGTAGTGATAGAGAGCCCGTTTTAACTCGTTGAAAAGCCTAGAAAGGAGAGACTGATCCATGTCTGAATTGTTCGCAGATGTAGCTGATTTTGAGGCTATTGATGATCGTGAGTATGCTGAGGTAGAAACAGGTTGGAGCAAAGATAAGAAAGTGCGCTTGCGCTCTCTTACTGCTGAGGAGTTTGCAAAATGTGATGAGTTTGTTTTCGAGCAAACCCAGAAACAGAAACTTGCAAATCTCAATCTATGCCTGCTCGGTCAAATGATCGTTGATG
>Ga0268298_10006369_pt1 | contig 10753 bp, 11 predicted proteins | sample WWTPWeurt_MetaG_FD_194462 | JGI IMG/M metagenome (GOLD analysis project Ga0268298, IMG submission 194462) | Activated sludge microbial communities from WWTP in Nijmegen, Gelderland, Netherland - WWTP Weurt | ecosystem: Engineered > WWTP > Aerobic digester > Activated sludge | place... | reverse complement strand
CGGGCGTGCCGGTCGCCCCGGTCGCCCCGGTCGCCCCGGTCGCCCCGGTCGCTCCGGTCACCCTTGCCGGTGTGTTCGCGCGGCGATAGGCTCTCCTCTCGCCCTCTCGAGTGCGAAAGCACGAGGCCGACGATGAACACGTCCTCGACCTTCGTCGCCGCCGACGGCGACGGCTACGAGCGGCAGATGGGCCGCTGGAGCCTGCGGCTGACCGGGCCGTTCCTCGACTTCGCCGGCACCGCGCCGGACGAACGCGTGCTCGACGTCGGGTGCGGCACCGGCCACCTCGCGGCCGGCGTGGTCGGGCGAGCGCCGGGCGCTCGCGTTCACGGCATCGACCTCTCGCCCGCCTACGTGGAACACGCGCGCCGGCACTACCCGCATCCCCGGGTGAGCTTCGACGTCGGCGATGCCTGCGCGTTGACGTTCGAGGCGGGCAGCTTCGACCGCGTACTCGCGCTGCTGGTGCTGCACTTCGTGCCTCGCCACGCCGACGCCATCGCGCAGATGCGCCGCGTGGCACGCCCCGGCGCCGTGGTCGCGGCCGCGGTGTGGGACGCCCGCGGCGGATTCGTCGCCAACCGGCTCTTCTTCGACACCGCCGCGGCGCTCGACCCCCGAGGTGCCGAGCGGCGCGCGCGCAACTACACGCGCCCGCTGACGCGCCCGGGCGAACTGGCCGCCGCCTGGCGCGACGCCGGCCTGCGCGACGTCGAAGACGCCGCGCTCGCGATCCGGATGGAGTTCGCATCGTTCGACGACTACTGGACGCCGTACACGGGCCGCGACGGCCCGGGAGCCGAGTACGTGAACTCGCTCGACGCCCAGGCGCGCGCGCGGCTCGAGGCGGCGGTGCGCTCGGCGTACCTCGACGGCGAGGCCGACGGCCCCCGCTCGTACGCGGCGCTGGCGTGGGCCGTGCGAGGCGTCGCGCCCTGAGGGCCGGGGCGCGACGCCCCGAGCGCCGGGCGCCTGATGCCCCGGGGGCCGGGGGCTGACGCCTCGACGGCCGGAGGCACGGCGCACGAGGCCGCACCGGCCGCCAAAGCACCGACGTGGCGCGGGCGGCCGAACCCGCGCCGGCGTGGGATCGGGCGTGAGCGCCCGCGCCGGCGTGGAATCGGGCGTCAGCGCCCGTGCCGGCGCCCTGCCCGCGCCATGGCGGCCCAGACGTCGAGGTAGGCGTCGTGCCGCCACGGCGCCTCGACGCGGTCCTTGAAGTTGGTGGCGGCGATCGAGGCCGCCCGCTGCGCGAGCACCTGTGCGACGCGCTCGCGCGTCACCCGGGCACGGAACGCGTAGTCGGTGCCGGCCCCCTCGACGACGACGGCCTCGGGAAACACGCGCTCGACGTCGCCGCGAAAGCGCGCGCGCACGAGCAGCTGGTCGGGGGCGTCGCGGTCGGCGACGATGCTCAGGAAGGCGTCTGACAGGAAGATCCACACGGTGCGGCCTCGCGCCCCCGGCCGCGTTCGGCGAAGGGGATGTCGGTGCGACGCCACGGAGATCGGCATCGCGATCGCTCGATACTGCGCTCAGGCGGGCTCAGGGGATGAGCCCATATCGCGGGCGGCTCGCGCGCGACGAACGTTCGCGCCGCCGGCCGCACAGGGACCGGCGAGTCAGTCGCCGCCCGGCGCTCGTCCCGCGCGGTCGAGCCACGCGAGCGTCAGCGGATCCGGCCCGTCGCAGAACGCCTCGAGCGCCGCGTCGAACGGCGCGGCGTCCTGCGCGGCCTGCGCGAACAGCGTCATGCACGAGCGGAACTTGAGGTCGTCGGGCGAGCCGAAGATCTCGTTCGAGGTCTTCCTGCCCGCGTGCGCGAGCACCGCCTGCGTGCACGCGAGAAGCCGCGCGCCGAGCACCGGGTGCGCCGCGTACGCGCGCGCCTCGGCCAGCGAGCCGATCCCGTAGAAGCGCGCGGTGCCGCTGCGCCCGAGCGACGCGAGCTGCGGGAACACGAACCACATCCAGTGCGTGCGCTTGCGGCCCGCGCGCAGCTCGGCGAGCGCGGCGGGGAATACCGGCGCCTGCGCGTCGACGAATCGCTGAAGGTTCGCTGTCACGACCGCCTCCTTCCTCGCGGCGACGCCGGACCGTCTCGCCGCGCCCGCGGGGTTCGCGCCCCGCTCGCGTCCTCGCTCACGCCGGGTGCAGCGCGCCGACCAGCGCCCCCATCAGGCACGTCGCGAGCGTGCCCGACACGATCGACTTCACGCCCAGCGACACGATCTCGGCACGCCGCGCCGGCGCCATCGTCGCGAGCCCGGCGATCATGATGCCCAGGCTTCCGAAGTTGGCGAAGCCGCACATCGCGTACAGCATGATCAGCCGCGAGCGCGGCGACAGCGCGTCCGCCGGCAGCGCGGCGAGCTGCAGGTACGCGATGAACTCGTTGAGGAACGTCTTGGTGCCCATCAGCGCGCCGGCCGCGCCCGCCTCGCTCCAAGGCACCCCCATCAGCCAGCACACCGGCGCCATCACGACGCCGAGCACGCGCTCGAGCGTGAGCTTCGCGCCCGCGACCTCGGGCGCCAGCCCGAGCACGCCGTTGACCAGGTGCACCAGCGCGACGAACACGATCAGCATCGCGACGATGCCCAGCAGCAGCTCCAGGCCGGCCATCGTGCCGCGCGTGATCGCGTCCATCGTGCTGCCGGCGAGCGAGCCCTCGTCGGAGAGGCGGTCGCGCGTGCCGGCCTCGCCCGCGTCCGGCACCATCAGGTGCGCGATCACGATCGCGGCCGGCGCCGAGACCACGGACGCGACGATGATGTGCGCGGCGACGTCGGGAATGACCGGCGCGAGGATCGTCGCGTACAGCACGAACACCGTGCCCGCGATGCCCGCCATGCCGCCGGTCATCACGATGAAGAGCTCGCCGCGCGTGAGCCGCTCGAGGTACGGGCGGATGAAGAGCGGCGCCTCGACCATGCCGACGAACACGTTCGCCGCGGTGGACAGCCCCACCGCGCCGCCCACGCCCAGCGTGCGCTCGAGCAGCCACGCGAAGCCGCGAACGATCGGCTGCAGCACGCGCCAGTGGAACAGCACGCTCGTGAGCACGCTCATCACGAGCACCACCGGCAATGCCTGGAACGCGAGGCTGAAGTCGGCGCCCGGCGACTTCAGCTCGAACGGCAGCGCGCCGCCGCCCACGTAGCCGAACGCGAACGAGGTGCCCGCGCGCGTGGCCGCGGCGATCGCCTCGACCGCGGAGTTCGCGAGCCGGAACGCCGCGACGACCGGCGGCACCTTGAGCATCAGCACCGCGAGCACCGCGGTCAGCGCGACGCCGATCGCGACGGTGCGCCACGCCACCGCGCGCCGGTTCTCGCTCGCGACCCACGCGAGCGCGAGGATCGCGGCCATGCCGAGCAGCGACTGAACGACGTCCATCGGGGAGTCTCCGTGCGATCCGCCCGCGCCCGCCGGGCGCGCATCCGCGGCACTGCCCGCGGCGCGCCGGTGCGACGCGCGCCGGCCGCCGCGCGAGCGCCCGTCAGCCTTCCCCGCGCACCGTCGCGCCGCCGTCGACGACGATCGTCGTGCCGGTGATGAAGCGCCCGGCCGGCGAGCCGAGCAGCAGCGCCGTGCCCGCGATGTCCTCGGGCTCGCCGATCATCGACAGCGGGCTCGCCTTCAGCGTGGCGGCGAGCGTCTCGGGGTTGCTCCACAACGCCTTGGCGAAGTCGGTCTTGACCAGGCCCGGGGCGATGCAGTTCGCGCGGATGCCCTTCTTGCCCCACTCGAGCGCGAGGTTGCGCGCCATCTGCATGTCGGCCGCCTTGGAGATCGCGTACGCGCCGAGCACGCGCGAGCCGGTGATGCCGGCGATCGAGCTGATGATGACGATCGAGCCGCCGCCGCGCTCGGCCATCCTGGGCGCGACACGGTTCACCAGCCACAGGTTGGACTGGATGTTGACGGCCATCACCTTCTGGAAGGCTTCGTCCGGGATCTCGGACATGGGCCCGTAGAACGGGTTGACCGCGGCGTTGCACACGAGGACGTCCGCCGGCCCGAACGCGGCCTCGGACTGGTCGACCATCGCGTGGATCTGCTCCTTGCTCGAGATGTTGCACGCGATCGCGGTCGCCTGGCCGCCCTCGGCGCGGATCTGCGCGACGACCGCCTCGCACGCGTCGAGCTTGCGGCTGGTGACGACGACGCGCGCGCCGGCGCGCGCGTAGGCCATCGCGATCGCGCGGCCGATCCCTTTCGACGATCCGGTGACGATCGCGGTCTTGTCCTTCAGCGAAAACAGGTCCATTCGGTTCTCCTCCTCACGAGCGTGCGCCGTCGCGCGGCTTGCCGCATCATATCGCCATGGACAAGCTCACGATCATCGCGACCATCGACGTCGCCCCCGGCACCCGTGACGACGTCGTCGCCGCGCTGCTCGCCCATCGCCAGCGCAGCCTTCACGACGAGCCCGGCACGCTGCAGTTCGACGTGCTCGTGCCCGAGAAGGAGGCCGACCGCGTCATGCTCTACGAGGTCTACGAGCACCGCGACGCGTTCAAGGCGCACGTCGCGGGCGCGAGCATGAAGCAGGTGATGGCCGAGATGGAAGGCAAGCTGCTGAAGATGACCGGGACCCGCTGCGCGACGCCGCGCTGAGCGGCCGGGTCGCGCGCGCGGCGGCGGCGGGGTCGCCGCCGCGTTCGCGTCGGCCCGGCGGGGTCGGAGCCGCGACGCCGCGGCGGATTCAGTGCCGCGTCCCCGCCGCCGCCCGGCGCGCGAGCGCCCCGACGAAGCCGACGGTCAGCAGGCCGAACGCGACCCCCGACGCCGCGAACGCCGGCTCGAACCCGGCGAACGCCACCGCGACCGAGCCGAGCGCGACGCCCGCCGACTGCCCGACGAACATCGCGAGCGCGAACAGCGCGGTGCCCATGCCGCGCCGGCTCGACGACAGCTGCGTGCCGTGCACCTGCAGCGTGTTGTGGAAGCCGTAGAAGCCCAGGCCGAGCGCCAGGCACGCCGCGACCGACATCCACGGCGCGCTCGACGCCGCGAGCAGCAGCAGGCCCGACGCCGCCAGCGCGCCGCCCGCCGCCGAGAGCCGGCGCTCGCCCAGGCCCGCGATCAGCCGCGCGGCGAACAGCGTGTAGACGAAGCCGCCCACGCCCACGGTGGCCGAGACCAGCGCGGCCTGCCACAGCGCGATGCCGAAGCCCGCGTGCAGCGCGCTCGGCACGAACGACACGGCGCCGTACATCAGCAGCGCCTCGAGCATCACGCACGCGAGCACCACGCGCGACCAGCGCGGCCGTGCGATGTCGGCATAGTCGCGCAGGAGCGCGAGCGGGTGGATCGGTGCGTGCGCGCCGGCCGTCTCGCGGGGATCGGCCGGCGCGACCGGTTCGGCCGACGCGACCGGTTCGGCCGGCGCGACCGGTTCGGCCGGCGCGACCGGTTCGGCCGACGCGACCGGTTCGGCCGACGCGCCGGCGCCGCGCGGCCCCCCCGCCGCTGCGGCCGGCCTCGCCGCTGCCGACGCGGCGAGCCGCACGGCGACCACCGCGAACAGCCCCGCGAGCGCGACGAACGCCCAGCGCCACCCGACCGCGTCGACGAGGACGCCGCCGATCAGCTGCCCGAACACGAGCCCGAGCAGGCCGCCGCTCATCACGCGCGCGAGCACGCCCTGGCGGACGTCGTACGGCACCTCGTCGCCGATCCACGCGAACGCGACCGGGATGATCGCGCCGCCGACGCCGCCCGCGACGACGCGCGCGAGCACCAGCCAGTCCAGCCCCGGCGCCGCCGCGCACGCGAGCGACGCGGCCGCGGCGAGCCCGGTGGCGGCCCGCACGACGCGCGCCTTGCCGGCGCGGTCCGCCAGCGGGCCGATCGCGAGCTGCAGCACGCCGTAAGCGATCGCGAACCCGGCATTGACCGCTGCGGCCTGCGCCAGGCTCGCGCCGAACTCCGCGGCGAGCGCGGGCAGCAGCGGGTCGCACACCCGCATCGACGCGCTGCTCGCGAACGCCGCCGCCGCGAGCAGCCGGACCAGGCGCAGCGTGGCCGCGTCGTGCACGCCGGAGGGCCTGGCCGCGCCGCGCCGGTCAGTCGTCGGTGGGCGGCGTGCCCGCGGTCACGCCGCCGTCGATCACCATCGTCTGCCCGGTCATGAAGCTGCCCGCGGCGCTGGCGAGGAACACGGCGGCGCCGGCGATCTCGTCGGGCTCGCCGATGCGCTTCAGCGGCGAGTCCTTGGTGCGCTTGCGGTAGATCTCGGGGTTCTCCCAGAGCGCGCGCGCGAAGTCGGTGCGCACCAGCCCCGGCGCGATGCAGTTGACGCGGATGTTCTGCGCTCCCCACTCGACGGCGAGGTTGCGCGCGAGCTGCATGTCGGCGGCCTTCGAGATGCAGTAGGCGCCGAGCACCGGCGAGCCGCGCAGTCCGCCGATCGAGGACACGATGACGATCGAGCCCGAGCCCGCGCGCACCATGTGCGGTTTGGCCATGCGCGCGAGCCACAGGTTGCTCTTGACGTTCGACGCCATGATCTTGTCGAAGATCTCGTCGGGGATCGACTCGGCCGAGCCGAAGTGCGGGTTGATCGCCGCGTTGCACACCAGCACGTCGACGCCGCCCCAGGTCTTCACGGTGAGGTCGACGAGCGCCTGCAGCGCGTCCTTGTGGCCGATGTTGCACGCGGCCGCCATCGCGGTGCCCCCGCGCGCCTCGATGGCGCGCACCACCTCCTGGCACGCGTCGAGCTTGCGCGACGACACGACCACCTTGGCGCCGTGCTGCGCCATTCGCTCGCAGATCGCGCGGCCGATGCCGCGCGAGCCGCCGGTGACGATGGCGACCTTTCCGGTCAGGTCGAACAGCGTGGCGTCGCTCATGGGCAGGTCTCCTTCAGGATTCGTCGAGTCGGGTCGCAGGGTGCCACGAGAATGCCCGATTCCCGGGCGCCGCGCAGCGCCGGCGTGCATCGACCGGACCGTGCCGGCGATTGCCGGGCGTCAATCGCACCGCCGGCCGCGCGCGGTACGATCGCCTCCAAGGGAGAAGACCATGAAGAGAACCGGCAGGCGTTACCGCCCCGAGCGGGCGGCCCCCCGTTACGACGCGATCGTCGTCGGCTCCGGCATCGGCGGCCTGGCGTGCGCGGCGCTGCTCTCGCGCCTCGGCCGCAGCGTGTGCGTGCTCGAGCAGCACTACACCGCGGGCGGATTCACCCACTCGTACGAGCGCGAGGGCTTCGAGTGGGACGTCGGCGTGCACTACGTCGGCGAGGTGCACAAGCCGCACCACATGCTGCGGCGCCTGTTCGACGTGATCTCCGACGGGCGCCTGAAGTGGGCGCCGATGGACCCGGTCTACGACCGCATCGAGATCGGCGAACTGAGCGTGGATCTGGTCGCCGGGCGCGAGAACTTCGTCGCGTCGCTGAAGTCGCACTTCCCCGACGAGGCGGCGGCGATCGATGCGTACGTCGCGCTGGTGCGCGAGGTCTCGGGCGCTTCGCAGAAGTTCTTCGCGGGCGCCGCGATGCCGCCCGACGCGGCGCGCGCGTACAACGCCAATCGTCCGTCGATGGTGCCCGGGGAATGCTTCCGAACGGTGCGCGAGGTGCTCGAAGGGCTGACGCGCAACCAGACGCTGATCGCGGTGCTCACCGGCCAATGGGGCGACTACGGCATGGTGCCGCGCGACGCGTCGTTCCTGATGCACGCGACGCTGGTCAAGCACTACCTCGACGGCGGCAACTACCCGGTGGGCGGCGCGTGGAAGATCGCCGACAGCATCATCCCGACGATCCGCGCCGGCGGCGGCGAGGTGTTCACCTACGCGAAGGTCGACGAGATCCTGGTGGAGGACGGCATCGCGCGCGGCGTGCGCATGGCCGACGGCAGCGAAGTGCGCGCCGACGCGGTCGTGAGCGCCGCCGGCGCGCTGCTCACGTTCGGCCGGCTGCTGCCCGCCGGCGAGCGCGAGCGCCTGGGCGTCGCGAACAAGCTCTCGCACGTGAAGGCGTCGGGCGGGCACCTGTGCCTGTACGCCGGGTTCGAGGGCAGCGCCGCGACGCTCGGGCTTGCGCGCACGAACCTCTGGGTCTATCCGTCGATCGATCACGAGGGCAACGTCGATCGCTTCATGGCCGACCTCGACGCGCCGTTCCCGATGCTCTACATCTCGTTCCCGTCGGCCAAGGACCCGGAGTGGGACGCCCACCACCCGGGCAAGAGCACCGTCGAGGTGCTCACCGTCGGACCTTACGCGCCGTTCGCGAAGTGGGAGGACGCGACCTGGGGCAAGCGAGGCGAGGACTACGAAGCCCTGAAGGCGAAGCTGCAGCGGCGCCTGCTGGACGCGCTCTTCGCGAGGCTGCCGCAGCTGCGCGACGCGCTCGTCTACGCGGAGCTCTCGACGCCGCTGTCCACGCGCTGGTTCCAGCAGAACCCGCACGGCGAGATCTACGGGCTGGACCACGACGTCGAGCGCTTCTCTCAGGAGTGGCTGCACCCCGCGACGCCGGTGAAGGGGCTGTACCTGACCGGCGCGGACGTGCTGTCGGCCGGGGTCGGAGGCGCGCTGGCCGGCGGGATGATGACGGCGTGCGTGATGCTCGGGCGCGAGGCGCCCGGCGTGTTCCGGATGCTCGCGGAGTGGAAGCCGCCGGCGCCCGACGCGCCGGCGTAGCCCGCACCGGCGCCGGGTCGCCGCTCCGGATCGCGGCGCCTGCTCGCCGCGGCGCGGCGCGCCTCAGAGAATCGCCGCGTGCACCAGCGTGCTCACCGCGTCGAGCCGCTCCGAGTGCCACGGGTCCGGCAGGCGGTTGTTCGTGATGTACGCGAACGACACGCCGGAGTCCGGGTCGGCCCAGCAGTACGAGGTGCCGACGCCGCCGTGCCCGTACGCGTTCGGCGACGCGATCGCGCCGATGCCGCGCACCGTCGGCGTGAGCCCGCGCAGGTGCGGCCCGAGGCCGCGGTGCATCGGCATGCCCATGTACTCGTCGACCCGGTCGCCGGTGTGGTTGCGGATCGCGTACGCGAGCATGCGCGGCGAGAGCAGGCGCACGCCGTTCAGCTCGCCGCCCGCGAGCATCATCTGGTAGAGCGCGACCATGCCGCGCGCGGTGCCGTAGCCGCCGCCGCCGGGCGCGCCGCTGCGCCGCCAGGTCTCGTTGTTGCTCTCGGCGAGCGGGCGGATGCCGGCGCCCGCGGGGTCGGGCTCGTACATCGTCGACACGCGGGCATCCTCGGCCGGCGTCACGCCGACGAAGAGGTCGTTGGCCAGGCCGATCGGCGCGAGCACGTGCTCGCGGATCCAGCTGCGGTAGTCGGCGCCGGTGAGCGCCTCGATCAGCACGCCGAGCACCCAGTGCGCCGACAGCCCGTGGTAGTGGATGCGCGTGCCCGGCGTCCACTCCAGCGTGAAGTCGCACACCGCGTCGCGCATCTTCGCGTGATCGAGCCACGCGCTCTTCGGCAGCACCGCGTTCGGGAACCCGCCCTGGTGCGTGATCACCTGGAAGATCGTGACGTCGCGCTTGCCGTGGCGCTCGAACCCGGGCAGGTGGTCGCTCACGCGATCGGTGAAGCGGAACGCGCCCTGCTCGCACAGCTTCCACAGCGCGGTCGCGGTGACGACCTTGGTGTTCGAGTACAGCAGCCACAGCGTGTCGGGCTTCGCGGGCGTGCCGACGACGCCTTCGCCGAACGTGCGGTCGACGAGCAGCTTGCCGTGGCGCGCGAGCGCGACCTGCGCGCCGGGGTAGCGGCCCTCGGCGCGGTGACGCTCGATCAGCGCCCACAGGCGCTCGAGCTGATCGGTGCGGATCGCGTTCGCGGCCGGGTCGGCGGCGGGAAGGGGGAAGGCGGTCATGTGGACGCTCCGTCGGCGGGGTCGGCGCGGCCGGGGCCGCAACGCCGACAGCTTAGGGGGGCGGCGCTGAAACGCAAGCCCCGCGTCGGCGGGATGCACCGCGACCACGCCGCGGCGATCCGTGCCGGCCTGCAGCGCTGGCTCGCCCGCCCCGACGTGAAGTCGGCAAAGGCGTCGGTGGTCGGCTACTCGCTCGGCGGCTGGCTCGCGATCTCGTTCGCGAACCGGATGCCCGAGCAGGTCTCGGCCGTCGTCGCCTTCTACCCGTCGACGTTTCGCATCGCCGACGTCGGCGCGTGGCTCGCGACCCCGCCCGCGAGCGTGCCGACGCTGCTGCTCGCGGGCGTTCGCGACACGTACATGAACTGCTGCACGATCGAGCGCGCCCGCGAGATCGCGGCCGCCGCGGCCGCACCCGCCACCCGTTCACCGATCGAGGTCGTCGAGGTGCCCGACGCGAACCACGGCTTCGCGCTCGCCGCGTACCCGAGCTATCGGCCGGCCGAGGCCGCGGCGACTTTCGCGCGTGCGCTCGAGCACCTTCGCAAGTTCGGCGCCGGCGCGCGGTAGCACCCCACGCCGGGTCGCTCCGCGGGCACGACGTTCGCGGCCGCACGCCGCAGCGCGCGCCCGGCGCCGTGTGCTGCGCGATCAGTCCAGCGTCACCCCCAGCGCCTGGACCTCCCGGATCCACACGTTCGCGTCCTCGCGCCACATGCGCAGCGCGTCCGCGCGGCCCTTGGTCATGTCGGGAATCGCGAAGTTCTCGCGCAGTGCGCGCGCCCGCGGCGTCTCGTTGCCGTCGACCGCGACCTTCGAGAGCATCTCGAGGATCTCGACCGGCACCGCCGAGTGCGTGCTCAGCGCCAGACCGCCCTCGAGACGCGACACCGGCGACTTC
>Ga0268298_10006367_pt1 | contig 10755 bp, 7 predicted proteins | sample WWTPWeurt_MetaG_FD_194462 | JGI IMG/M metagenome (GOLD analysis project Ga0268298, IMG submission 194462) | Activated sludge microbial communities from WWTP in Nijmegen, Gelderland, Netherland - WWTP Weurt | ecosystem: Engineered > WWTP > Aerobic digester > Activated sludge | place: Netherlands... | reverse complement strand
CGCCCGAAGAAAGGGGTGAGCCGGGTGGTGGAGCAGATGGCCCCGCCCCACTCGTACTCCCACCGCAGGTCGGCCAGCGCGGGGAAGTGGCGCCGCCAGCTGTGCCGGAGCGACTCGTAGTGTGCCGGGGAGTGGTCGCACGAGGGGTCCACCCGGTTGCCGCTGTAGTACGTGGCCTCGCTGGTGCCCCAGAGTACCCGCCCGTCGGCGGTGGGCCGGTAGTAATTGAAGAAGGTGCGGCCATCGGTCACCCCCTGACGGTGGCGCCAGCCCAGGGTCTCCCACTGCGCCGGGGAGAGCGGCTCGCTCACCAGGATGTAGTCATAGAGCGGGATGAACCGGTGGGTGAGGCCGGGCAGCAGGTGATGGCTGTACGCGCTGGTGGCGAGCACCGCCCGGCGGGCCCGGAGCACGGTACCGTTGGCACGGAGGGCCACGCCCGCCCCGGCCTCCGCCAGTGACTCCACGGTGGTCCGCTCGTAGACGCGCACGCCCGCCCGTTCCGCCTCGCGCCGCAGGCCGTCGGTGAAGCGCGCCGGATCGAGGATCCCGCCCCCCGCCACCGCCACCCCGCCCAGGTACAGCGGCGAATGCACCTCCCCCTGCACCGCCTCACGGGAGAGCAGCCGGAAGGTGCGGATGCCCAGCCGCTCCGCCAGCTCCACGCTGCGCCCGGCCTCCTCGAGGTGCGCCTCGGTGAGCGCCACCATCAGCCGGCCGCTGGGCTCCCAGTCGCAGGCGATGCCGCGGTCCCGGATGAAGGCCACCAGCTCGGCCGCGTTCTGCTCGCCCAGGGTCGCCAGCCGCGTGGCTTCCACCGGCCCGAAATGCTGGAGGGCGAGGCCATGGCTGTGGTCCACGGTCTCGGAGAGCATGCCGGCATTGCGCCCGCTCGCGCCGTAGGCGGCGATGCCCTGCTCCACCACGGCCACGTCGCGGCCGGGGTCGAGCTCCTTGAGGAACAGCGCCGTCCACAGCCCGGTGAGCCCGGCGCCGACCACGACGATGTCGTGCTCGGCGGGGGCGGCGAGCGGCGCCGGCTCCCGGGCGGGGAGCCGCGCCAGCCAGTAGCAGGCCTGTTCGATGGGGCGCATCGGCGGCCGGCTCAGAACCCGCGGAAGGCCGTCAGGCTGATGCTGCGCGGCGGACCCGGCGTCCGCTCCTGCACGTCGGTGTACTCGTTCTGGAGCAGGTTGCCCACCTTGAGCTGCAGGCCGGTCCCGAGCACCCGGTAGCCCAGCCGCAGGTCCACCACCACGATGTCCTTGCGCGGATCGAGCGGATAGACGAGCACCTCCTCCGGCCGCGAGCGGTAGCGCACGTCGATGCCGAGGAGGCCGCCGAGCAGGCCCGCGGTGCCGGTGACGGTGTGGCGCGAGCGGTAGGGCAGCTCGGTGCCGCGGGCGAGGTCCTCGGTGCCCAGCAGGAGGTAGCTCGCCTGGAAGTCGAGCAGGCGGTCCACCACGCGCACCCGGACCCCGGCGTCGAGCCCGCGGACCCGGGCGCGCTCGATGTTCTGGAACTGGAACACGAACAGCTGGCCCGAGGGGCCCGGGGCGATCAGGCGGCGGTACTCGCTCTGGAACACCGAGGCGTCGAACCAGACCCGGCCGCGGGTGCCGGTAACGCCGACCTCCCCGGTCCAGGCGCGCTCGCCCCTGAGGCCGGGATTCGGCACCACGCGGAAGCCGAACTGGGTGGTGTTCACGAACTGCTCGATGGCGCTCGGCGCACGGTAGCCACGGCCCACCGAGGTGCGCAGGTGGAGCTGCTCCGCCACGCGCCACGTGAGGCCGAGCTTGGGCAAGAGCGTGACTTCGCCCTCGCCGCCGGTGGCGCGGTGGTAGTCGAGCCGCCCGCCCGCCACGAGCTTGAGGCGCGGCGCGAGGCGGACGTCGTACTGACCGAAGAGGCCGGCGTCGGCGAGGTCGCGCCCGCCCAGGAAGTTGGAGGTGACGCGGGTGAAGCCGCCGTCGGCGCCGAGCGTGGCCACCTGGCCGTTCCCGGGAGTGACGGCCAGCTGCACGGTGCCGCCGGCCTTCAGGGCACGATGGTAGTCCGCGTTGGCGCGGAAGTCGTTGGTGAGGCTGTTGTAGTTGAGGTAGGGGCTCACCCGCAGCAGCGTCCGGCTCCGCACCAGCGGGGTGACGCTGAACCCGCTCAGGAACTTCCAGGTCTGCTCGTTGTCGCCGCGGCTGGCGGTGTCCACCTCGAAGGGGCGGTCGGCGGCGCGCCAGGTGAAGAACGAGTAGTCCACCGTGCGGACGAGCATGGCGTAGCCGTCCCACGGGTGGGCCACCCCGGGACGGGAGGCGAGCTTGGCGCGGAAGAGCCAGCGGCGGCTGGCGTCGTTGTCAGTGAAGCCGTCGGTCGTCTCTCGCGCCGCGTACAGCCGGACCCCCACGCCGCCCAGCTGGCGGGAGTGCTGGAGGCCGACGCCCTGGGCGGTGAGCCGCTCGTCGGTGAACCGGTAGCGGCCGGGCACCTGCCAGAGCCCGAGATGGGCGCGGACCACGGTCTCCTGGCGCTCGCTGACCGGGCTGGTGATGAGGTTCACCACGCCGCCGAGGGCGTTGCTGCCGTACAGCGCGGAGTAGGCGCCCTTCACCACCTCCACCCGCTCCACGTCGAGCAGCGGGATCGCCTCGAAGTCGATCTCGCCGCCGTCGCCGGTGAGCACCGGGTGGCCGTCGAGCAGCATCAGGACCCGGCTGCCGACGCCGTTGGCGATGCCGGTGGATCCGCGGATGGCCACGTCGCTGTTGTTGAAGGTGACGCCGGGGACGAAGGGCAGCACCTCGTCGATCGTGGTGACGTTGCGCTGCGCCAGCTCCCGCGCGCCCACCACCGACACGCTGGCCGGCGACTCGCCCTGGGCCTCTTCGCCCCGGCTGGCGGTGACCACGATGCCCGGCAGCTCGATGGTGGCCTGGGCCAGCGCCACGGTCACCTCGGTCCGGCCCGCCGGCACCGCCCGGACCGTCACCTGCACGGTCCCATAGCCGATGGCCGCGACCGTCAGCACCTGGGGTCCGCTCGGCACCGGGAAGAGGCGGAACTCTCCCCGGGTCCCGGTGGTGGCCCGGAGCATCGTGCCGCGGAGGAGCACGGTCGCCGCTTCGATGGGCGCCCCGGTGGCCGAATCGGTCACCCGGCCGGTGAGCAGCGCGGCATCCTCCTGAGCGGCGAGCCGGCCCGCCGCAAGGAGCAGCAGGCCGGCCAGGTGCAGCGGATGGCGGCGGAGGACTGCCAGGCGCATTACGGGCGGGTGACGGCCACCGAGACCTGCTGGCCCTGGGCGATCAGGTTGGCGTAGAGGGTGTCCTCGACCACGTCGGAGCTGCGGAGGGTGTAGGAGCCGGTCGCCTGCCCGATGAGCGGGGCGTCGGTGTCGACCGTGATCTTCCTGGCCGTGAGGGTGTAGGTGCCGGCGCCGCCGAAAGACCCCTGGCCCGGCACGTCGAGCGCGATGTCGATCGAGTCGGCCGTGAAGACGAAGGTCCCCGTGGCGCCCGGCACGTTGGTCCCCACGATGTTCAGGTTGACCATCGTCCAGGTGCCGGTGAGGTCGGGAGCCGGGCCACTCGGGCCGCCGCTGTCGCCGCCGCACGCGGCGAGGGTACCGCCGGCGAGCAGCGCGGCGAGCAGCGTGAATCCGACGCGACGAAGGCGCATGAGTTCTCCGAAGGGGGCGGGTGGATGTCGGGAGCGGCCCGGCGCGGGCCGGTCGCGGCTAGTGCATGATCATGATGTGGGCCCACGGCTTCCCGGGGTACATCAGCCAGGGCAGGCCGTTGCCGGGCCGGGTGGGGAGGCCGGTGGTCTCGCTGGTGGCGTACGGGGTGTAGACCACCTCGAGTCGGGAGGTCCCGCGGGCGAGGCCCGTGGCCTGGTCCACGCTGTCGGCCGGCGCGTAGAGGTTGAACAGGGCACGCGGGCCGTCCGGCATCTTGAGGATGCCGGCGTCGACCTCCGCCTGCCGCGCGCTGTCGATCTGCGCGTGGGAGAGGCCCAGGTCGCGCAGCTCGCGGCCGCGCCGCATGAAGGGCTCGAGGTCCTGGTGATAGCAGGAGGTCTGCCACCGCTCCACGCTCGGGTCGTCGGCCAGGCAGATGATGCCGTTGGTGCCCTGCCGCAGAATGTCCATCCGGTGGTAGTTGCGGTAGCCGAGGACGGTGGCGGCGGCGCGGAGCCCCTCGGGCGCCGCGCTCACGGCGCCGGCGATCTGGGCCTCCGCGCTGGGCACCTGGGCCCGTACGCCACTCGTCAGCAGCGAGCCGGTGAGGCCCGCCAGCAGAAAGGTGCGACTGATCATGGAAACTCCCCCGCGCCGGGAAGGTGACAGACTGGATGGATGCGGGGGTAAGTAGCGCGGGAAACGGGCGCGGGGCAAGACCCGCGGCGGAGGCCTACCCCGCCGCGTGTCGCTCGGCCTCGAGCAGCCCCGCCTTTCGCGGCAAGCCCCAGCGATACCCGCCCAGCGAACCGTCACGGCGGATCACCCGGTGGCAAGGGACCACCACCGCCACGCGGTTGGCGGCGCAGGCACTCGCCACGGCGCGGACCGCGCGGGGCCGCCCCACGCTCCGGGCCAGCTCGGTGTACGTCCGGGTCTCACCCGCGGGGATCGCCGTGAGGGCCTGCCACACCTTCCATTGGAAGGCCGTGCCCTGGAGGTCGAGCGGGATGGCCCCGGGCCCACCGGGCCGCCGCACCTCCGCGGCCACCCGGCGCACCAGCCCCCGCAGCCACGCGTCGCCGGCGTCCACGCGCGTGATGCCCGCCGCCGGGAACTGGGCGTGGAGGTCGCGCGCCAGGCCGGCATCGCGGTCGCCCAGCAGCACCGCGGCCACGCCGCGATCGGTGGCGGCCACCAGCAGGCGCCCGTGCGGCGACGCCACGATCGAATAGCGGATCTGCATGCCCCTGCCTCCCTGTTTGAACCGGCCGGGCGTCATGCCCAGCAGGCGATGCGATGCCTCGTACACCCGACTGCCCGACCCGAATCCCGCCTCGAAGACCGCGCGGCTCACCGTGCCCCCCTGCCGCAGCCCGGTCCGCAGCCGCTCGGCCCGGCGGGCCGCAGCATACTCCCGGGGGGAGACCCCGATCACCCGCTTGAAGCTCCGCTGCAGGTGACCGGCGCTCAGTCCCGCCGCCCGCGCGAGTTCGGCGAGGCTGACCCGCGTGTCGGGATGGGCGTCGAGGTGGGCCCGCGCCCGCGCCACCGCGCGCTCGGTGGAGGTGACGGCATCCTGGTCGGGATGGCAGCGCCGGCAGGCGCGGAAGCCCGCGGCCACCGCCGCGGCCGGCGTGGCGAAGAACGTGACGTTGTCCCGCCGGGGCCGGCGCGAGGGGCAGGAAGGGCGGCAGTAGATCCCCGTGCTGCGGACGGCGTAGACAAAGCGTCCGTCGGCGGCGCGGTCGCGGGCTTCCACCGCGTGCCAGGCCTGCGTGTCTCCGGGGCGTCGTTCCGTGGGCATGGGCAACAGGATAAGCCCCGGGCGAACCCGGGGCTATCCGGATGTTGCGGTGGAACTCGGCCGCGGGTCAGCCCTCGGACGCCACGGCGGCCAGGGGCTGCCAGTCCTCCGAGCCGGCCCGCGCCACGAGGACATCGGCCTCGAGCTCACCGCGCTGGATCAGTTCCCGGACCGTGGGCAACGGCACCGGCCCGCGGGGGACGCCACCCCTGGGGAGGTAGAAGTAGGTGACGGCGGTCCGCTCGGTGACCTTGGCCGCGAGCAGCTTCCCCGCCTGCCCCGCCCCGCCGGCGATCAGCTTGCCGGCCTGCCCGGCCTGGCCGGCGATGCTCCGGGTGGCGTCCGCGAGGTGGCCGCCCGCGGAGGCGAGCAGCTGCTTGAGCCGCTCCCCGTCATCGGTCTGGAACGACTTGAGCGCGGTGGCGTCCACGTTGCCGGAGATGTCGAACTCGAGGTATGGCGCCTTGGAGAAGCCGAGGAACGGCGCCACCAGCACCGTGGGGAACGCCAGGTAGGCGTTGTTGTAGTGCTTGACGGTGGCATTGAAGGCGGAGCGCGCCTGCTGGATGTCCAGCTCGCAGTGCTGGATGCTGTCCACCAGCCGGTGGTACTGCTCGTTGGCCTTGAACTCCGGGGCGCGGTCCGCGGCGGCCAGGAGCGTGGAGAGCATCTGCCCCGACTGGGCGTACGCCACGGCGATGGCGGTGGCGTTGTTGTCCTGGGCCAGCTTCATGTGGGTGAACTGCTCGCTCGCCTGGAAGCTCTTGACGATGTCGCCGAGCTGGTTGACCAGGTTGAGCTTCTTGCTGACCGCCACCTGCACGTTGGAGGTGGCCTCGCGCACCTCCTGGGCCTGCTTCTGCAGCTTGTTGTAGGTCCACGCCGCGAAGGCCACCAGCGGCAGGGCAATCCACAAGACCAGCGAAAAGAGTCCGGTGATGACGTCCCACATGGCAGACACTCCAGGCGTGAGGGCGAAGGGGCGACCGGCCGGTCAGGGCCGGCCGATATCGAAGGTGACGTTGGAGAGTGTGAGCGGCGTGGTGGCGGCCGTGGCCGGCGATGGCACCAGCGTGGCCGAAAGGGTTCCCTGGATCCGGGTGGCCGTGAGGCTGGTGATCTCGAGGGTGCCGGTATTGCCCGTCCCTCCGCCCCAGCAGCAGTTGACCGGCCCGTTGGGGTTGGTCCACGGGCCGCTCATCACCACCACGGGATCCCCGGGCGCGCTGCCGAGCGGGTAGGTACCCACGCCGGCGAACGACGTCTTGGCGATGGAGATGGAGTAGGCGGTGTTGCTGCCGCCGACGACCAGCGTGCCGCTCTGCAGCTGCATGACCACCGTGGCGGCGTGCCACGCCGCGCCGCCCACGGTGCCGTCCAGCCGGCTGCCGTAGTTGTCCGGCAGGGTGGCGAGGGTCCCGCCCAGCAGCAGGTCGAACTGGCCGTTGGTCACCACCCGCTGCCCCTGCGCCGCGCCGAGCAGGGAGTCGGCGGTGAAGGCGAAGGTGCCGACGATGTGTCCGGCAGTCAGCGTGGTGATGGTGACCGTCCCGGCCGCGCCCGAGAGAGGCGTGCTCCAGCCGCGCGGCAGGAGGTCGGTGACCTGCGCGTATCCGCCGACGTTGGTGCCCCCCATGCCCAGCCGGTAGGTCCCCACGGAATCGACGTTGTAGAGCACGATCTGGATCGTGGTGCCGTTCTGCGACCCCTGGATCAGGATGACACCGAAGGTCCCGACCTGGGCATCCTCGGAGACGGTTGCGCTGGTCCAAGGCACCCCGTCGATGACGGCGGAGATCCCGCCGGAGCCCCCGCCCCCACCCCCACCGCCGCCGCCGCCGCCGCCGCCGCCGCCGGGACCGGTCGATCCACCACTCCCGCCACAACCAGCCACCGCCGCGAAACCGGCCAGCGTGCCCGCGGCCCATCGGATCCAGCGCATGAGGGACTCCAGGAAGGGTTCCTCCCGCCATGCGCAGTCCGGGCGCCAGAACCGTCATCCGCGATGTAACGAAGCGGCGACTGGCCCAATCGGGATTCCGGGGTAGGTTGGGGGCACGGGAACCCGTTCATGACTACCGATCCACTACCGGACAGCGACCGGGAGGTCGTTGACCGGCTGTTCGCCGCGGCCTACGAAGAGCTGCGGCGCCTTGCCACGGCGGTGCGCCGGGGCGAGTCCTCGCATACCCTGACGCCCACCGCGCTGGTGAACGAGGCATGGCTCAAGCTCTCGGCCTCCCCGGCGGTGGGCCGGCTCTCGCGCCCCGAGTTCAAGCGGGTGGCGGCGCGGGCGATGCGGCAGGTGCTGGTCGAGGCGGCGCGCCGGCGCACCGCGGACAAGCGCGGGGGCGGGATCCCGGACGTGACCTTCGACGAGGCGCTGGCCCATCCCGCCGCCTCGGGGGAGGACATGCTGCAGCTGCACGAGGCGCTGGAGACCCTGGCCACGATCAGCCCGCGCCAGGCGGCCATGGTGGAGGGTCGCTTCTTCGGCGGGCTCGAGATCCCGGAGATCGCCGAGTGGCTCGGGGTCTCCGAGGCCACGGTGCTGCGGGACTGGCGCGCGGCGCGCGCCTGGCTGGCCCACGCCCTCCGCGCGCAGGGGTGAGGCCGCGATGAACCGGGCACGCTGGGACCGGGTCCAGGCGCTGTTCCACGAGGCGCTGCCGCTGCCCGACGGGGAGCGGCGGGCCTTCCTCGAGGACGCCGCGGAGGGAGACGAGGCGCTGGTCGGCGACGTGCTGGGGATGCTGGCGCAGGACGCGCGGGGCGACTCGATCCTGGACCGTGGCGTGGGCCCCGCGGCGGACGCCGTCATCGGCCGGCTGGACGAGGCGATGCTGGGCCGCCAGCTGTTCGGGCCCTACCGGCTGCTGCGGATCCTGGGCGAGGGGGGAATGGGCGTGGTGTACCTCGCCGATCGCGCCGACCTCGGCAGCCAGGCCGCCATCAAGATCCTCCCCGACGCCTGGCTCTCCCCGGGCCGCCGCGAGCGGTTCCTGGCCGAGCAGCGCACCCTGGCGCAGCTCAACGATCCCGGCATCGCCAGGCTCTACGATGCCGACACCCTGCCCGACGGGACGCCGTGGTTCGCGATGGAGTTCGTGGACGGCGAGCCGCTCACCGCCTGGTGCCGCAGCCACCAGTGCGGCATCCGGGAGCGGCTGGCGCTGTTCCGGACGGTGTGTGAGGCAGTGCGACACGCCCACCAGCACGCGGTGATCCACCGCGACCTCAAGCCCTCCAACATCATGGTGCGCGCGGACGGCGTGGTGAAGCTGCTCGACTTCGGCATCGCCAAGCAGCTGGAGGCGGTGGACCTCCCCGCCGACCAGACCCGCACCGGGCTGCGCGCGCTCACCCCCGCCTACGCGGCCCCCGAGCAGCTCCGCGGGGGCCGGGTCGGGGTGCACTCCGACGTCTACTCGCTCGGGGTGGTGCTCTACGAGCTGCTCGCGGGCCGCCTGCCCCACGACCTCAGCGGCCGCTCCCCGGACGAGGCGGCGGCCATCATCGCCGCGCAGGAGCCGCCGCGACCCTCGGTGGCGGCCCGGGAGACGGCGGCGCGGGCCGGGGACCTCTGGTCGGCGCTGGGCGCCGGGGCCTGGGCCGACCTCGACGTGCTCTGCCTCACCGCCATGCGCGCCGACCCCGCGCGGCGCTATCGCACGGTGGATGCACTGCTGGCCGAAGTGGACCGGTTCCTCGACGGCCGCCCGCTCGAGGCCCGGCCCGACACCGTCGGCTACCGGCTGGGGAAGTTCGTCCGCCGGCATGCCGCGGCCGTCGGTTCCGGGGTCACGATCGTGCTGCTGGTGATCGGCCTGGTGGCCTTCTACACCCTGCGGCTGGCACGCGCGCGGAACGCCGCCCTCGCCGAGGCGGCGCGTACCGATCAGATCCAGCGCTTCATGCTGAACCTCTTCCAGGGCGGCGAGGAGGACGTGGCGCCGGCGGACAGTCTGCGCGTGGTGACCCTGCTCGAGGGCGGCGTGCAGCAGGCGGGCACCCTCGACCGCGAACCGGAGGTACAGGAGGAGCTCTACCTCACGCTTGGCTCGGTCTTCCAGCGGCTCGGCAAGCTGGACCGGGCAGACTCGCTCATCGCGAAGGCGCGGGCGCAGCGCGCCGCGCGCCTGGGCCCGGAGGACCCGGCGCTGGCCCGCGTCGATGTGGCGCTGGGCCGCCTCCGGCTCGACCAGGCCCGGTTCGAGGACGCGGAAGCCCTGGTCCGGCGTGGACTGGCCAGCGCCCGCGCGTCGCTCCCGGCCGACCACCCCACGGTCGTGGACGCCACCGTCACCCTGGGCCAGGTCCTCCAGAAGCGCGGCCGCTACGACGAGGCCATCGGGATCCTCGGCGAGGTGGTGCGACGCGACTCCACCGCCGGGGACGCCGCGCCCGACCGCGCGGCGCACCTGCGGGAGCTGGCCAACGCCCACTTCTACGCCGGCCACTACCCGGCCGCCGATTCGCTCGGCCGCCGGGTGCTGGCGCTGCACGAGCAGCGCTACGGCCGCCGGCATCCCGAGGTGGCGACGGACCTCGCGAGCCTGGGGGAGATCGAGGTGATGCTGGGACGCTATGCCGCCGCCGAGAGCTCGTACGCCCAGGCGCTGGCCATCACCGAGGGGTGGTATGGCGAGGATCACCCGGAGGTGGCCGCCAACCTCACGCGCCTGGGCCGCGCCCTCACCTATGAGCGGAAGCTCCCCGAGGCCAATGCGGCCCTCGAGCGGGCCTTCGCGATTCAGGAGCGGGTGTTCGGGCCGGTGCACCCGCAGGTGGCGGAGGCGCTCAACGAGCTCGGCAACGCGGCCTGGACCGCGGGGGAGCTCGACCTGGCGGAGGCGCGGTTCCGCCGGGTGGTGGCGATCTACCGCCAGGTGTTCGGCACGCAGCACCAGTTCGTCGCGGTGGCGATGTCCAACCTGGCCAGCGTGCTGTCGGAGAAGAAGGACTATCACACGGCGGAGGACCTGTTCCGGCAGGCCATCGCGATCTACGACGCGGTCCTCTCGCCCGGGCACGTCAACGCCGGGATCGGCCACATCAAGCTGGGCCGCACGCTGCTGCGGCAGCGGCGATTCCGCGAGGCCACCGTCGAGACCCGGGCGGGCTATGACATCCTGGTCCGCCAGACCGACCCCGCGACCTCCTTCCTCCGCGCCGCCCGCAAGGACCTCGCGGCCGCCTTCGACTCGCTCGGCGAGCCGGCCCAGGCGGCGCGCTTCCACGCCGAGCTGGCGGATACCATTCCCCCGGCCAC
>Ga0268298_10006366_pt1 | contig 10755 bp, 6 predicted proteins | sample WWTPWeurt_MetaG_FD_194462 | JGI IMG/M metagenome (GOLD analysis project Ga0268298, IMG submission 194462) | Activated sludge microbial communities from WWTP in Nijmegen, Gelderland, Netherland - WWTP Weurt | ecosystem: Engineered > WWTP > Aerobic digester > Activated sludge | place: Netherlands... | reverse complement strand
TTCTGCACCGAATGCTCGCGGATTTTATAGGTAATTTTCTCGTTCCGCAAATCCGCGGCCACTCTAAGTCCTTGTTTTTGCAGCGTTTTGGCAACCTCCGAGGCGTAGTCGGCCTGGGCGTCGGTGATCGTCAGCACGCTGACCTGGCGCGGCGCCAGCCAGACCGGCAGCGCGCCGGCGTGCTGCTCGATCAGGATGCCGATGAAGCGCTCCAGGCTGCCGACGATGGCCCGGTGCAGCATCACCGGGTGGCGGCGCGAGCCGTCCTCGGCCACATACTCGGCGCCCAGCCGCTCGGCCATCGAGAAATCGACCTGCATCGTGCCGCACTGCCACTGGCGCCCGATCGCATCCTTGAGCGTGTACTCGATCTTCGGGCCGTAGAAGGCGCCATCGCCCGGTGCGATGACGAACTCCACGCCCGAGCGGCGCAGGCTTTCCATCAGCGCGTGCTCGGCCTTGTCCCAGATCTCGTCGGCGCCGATGCGCGCCGCCGGGCGCGTGGCGACCTTGTAGAGGATGTCGCTGAAGCCGAAGTCGGCATAGACCTTCTGCAGCAGCGCGGTGTAGGCCACGCACTCCTCGAGGATCATGTCCTCCGAGCAGAAGATGTGGCCGTCGTCCTGCGTGAAGCCGCGCACGCGCATGATGCCGTGCAGGCCGCCGGTGGGCTCGTTGCGGTGGCACTGGCCGAACTCGCCGTAGCGCAGCGGCAGGTCACGGTAGCTCTTGATGCCCTGCTTGAAGATCAGGATGTGGCCAGGGCAGTTCATCGGCTTCAACGCGTAGTCGCGCTTCTCCGATTCCGTCGTGAACATGTTCTCGCGGTACTTGTCCCAGTGGCCGGTCTTCTCCCACAGCGCCTTGTCGAGCAGTTGCGGGCCCTTGACCTCCAGGTAGCCGTTGTCGCGGTAGACGCGGCGCATGTACTGCTCCACCTCCTGCCACAGCGCCCAGCCCTTGGGGTGCCAGAACACCGTGCCGGGCGAGTGCTCGTCGAGGTGGAACAGGTCGAGCTCGCGGCCGAGCTTGCGGTGGTCGCGCTTCTCGGCCTCCTCGAGCATGGTCAGGTACTTCTGCAGGTCGTCCTTGCTCGCCCAGGCCGTGCCGTAGATGCGCTGCAGCATCTCGTTGCGGTGGTCGCCGCGCCAGTAGGCGCCGGCCACCTTCATCAGCTTGAAGTGCTTGAGCTTGCCCGTGGAGGGCACGTGCGGGCCGCGGCACAGATCCTCGAACTTGCCCTCGCGGTAGAGCGACACGTCCTCGCCTTGCGGGATGCTCGAGATGATCTCGGCCTTGTAGTCCTCGCCCAGGCCCTTGAAATACGCCACCGCCTCGTCGCGCGGCAGCACGCGGCGCACCACCGGCTCGTCCTTCTTCGCCAGCTCGGCCATCTTGGCCTCGATCGCGGCCAGATCCTCCGGCGTGAAGGGGCGCTTGTAGGAGAAGTCGTAGTAGAAGCCGTTCTCGATCACCGGGCCGATGGTCACCTGCGCGTCGGGGAACAGCTCCTTCACCGCATAGGCCAGCAGGTGCGCCGTCGAATGGCGGATCACCTCCAGGCCGTCGGCGTCCTTGTCGGTCAGGATGGCCAGCGCCGTGTCGGCCTCCATGCGAAAGCTCGTGTCGACGACGCGCGCGGCATCGCCCTGCCCCACGCGCCCGGCGATCGCCGCCTTGGCCAGGCCGGGGCCGATGGAGGCGGCCACCTCGGCCACCGTCACCGGGCCGGGAAACTCGCGGCGCGAACCGTCGGGCAACTGAATCGAAACCATCATGGACTCCGTAAAAGCAAAAAGGCGCGGACCATGCCGCGCCTTCCTTTGAACAAGTGACGAGAGACGAAGATCGACGCGCGCAGCTCCGCTAGACCTTCTCGGCCCAGCGCGTAGTCCGCGGTGTCATAACCGTCATGCCTTTCTCGCTCTTGTTCGGGTGATCGAAGCTGCGATTGTAGTTCAGGCCAGCGGCAGCACCGCGATGCGGCCGGGGTCGGCCAGCCACTGCGCGAACTCGTCGGCCAGTCGCGCGCTCTCCGCCACCGCGCGCGACCACGCGGCCATGCGCGCGCCCAGATCGTCGCCGTAGTGCTTGAAGTCGCCGCGGTCGGGCAGCTTGGCGTTGGGCAGGGTGGCGATCCACTCGGCGCGCGGCGAGAGCACGATCACGTTGTCCAGGTGCGCCGTGGCGCGATGGCGGTGGCGCAGGGCCTTGTCCAGCCAGCCCGGGATCACGGTCTTCTGGAAATGCGGATAGAGCACCAGGCCCTCGCCCATCGAGGCGTAGTCGAGGTGCAGGTGGTAGTCGGTGATGCCACCGTCCCAGTAGGCGCCGCGGGGCGCGCCCGGAATGTCGTGCACGGCCTGCAGCCAGAACGGAATCGAGCAGCTCGCCAGGATGCTGGGCTGCAGGTTGGCGGCCGTGAGCGGCACGACATGGGTGCGGAAGTCGCGCAGGTGCAGCGGCAGCGCATCGCGCGGGTCGGAGAAGATCACCCGCTCGAGCCAGCCGCCCATGGCCTTGCGGCTCAGCGCATTGGTGGCAAAGGCGCCGAGGTAGCCCAGCGGCGTGCGCAGCCGGCCCTCGCGGCGCAGCAGGTGCCGGCCGCGGCTGGTGAATACGTGCAGGCGGTAGCGCGGGTGGCCGAGCAGCTCGGCCTCGCGGCCGGAGAAACGCTCGGCGAGCTTGGCGCCGAACACCTCGCTGACGTGCGCGGCCTTGGGCGCCTTGCCGGGCTCGTGCTCGTAGCGCTGCGCGATGTAGTCGGCGGCCATCTGCGCGAAGGCCGCATCGGCGTCGCGCGCACAGGCGCTGGCCATGCGCCACGCGCCGATCGAGGCGCCGAGCAGGTGCACGGTCTGCGCGCTGCCGGCCAGCCAGTGGCCGAAGACGAAGCGGTCGAGCGGGTTGAGGACGAGCCCCTTGGGGCCGCCCGCCGCGGCGGGAATCACGCGAACGTCGGACGGCCTCAGGCCGCGCTCGCGCAGCTGCCGCAGCGCGCGCGCTCCGGCATGGATCTGCAGGGCTTGCATGGCTTCGCACTGTAGCGAAGCGCATGCCGCGCGCCGGCGGCGCGCGCGTCGCTCAGGCGTGCGCCAGCTTGAAGGCCGCCACGGCGCTCACCAGCGCCTGCGCCTGCTGCTTGAGGCTGTCGGCCGCGGCCGCGCTTTCTTCGACCAGCGCGGCGTTCTGCTGCGTCACCTGGTCCATCTGGCTGACCGCGTCGCCCACCTGGGCCACGCCGGCGCTCTGCTCGGCGCTGGCGCTGCTGATCTCGCCCATCAGGTCGGTGACGCGGCGGATCGCGGTGACCACCTCGTCCATCGTGCTGCCCGCCTGGTCGACCAGCGTGGAGCCCTGCTCGACGCGCTCGACGCTGGTGGTGATCAGCGACTTGATCTCCTTGGCCGCCTCGGCGCTGCGCTGCGCGAGGTTGCGCACCTCGCCGGCCACCACCGCGAAGCCGCGGCCCTGCTCGCCGGCGCGCGCCGCTTCCACGGCCGCGTTGAGCGCGAGGATGTTGGTCTGGAAGGCGATGCCGTCGATCACCGCGATGATGTCGGCGATCTTGCGGCTGCTCTCGTGGATGCCCTTCATGGTGTCGACCACGCGCGCCACGACTTCGCCGCCCTTGACCGCCACGTCGCTGGCGCCGAGTGCGAGCTGGTTGGCCTGGCGCGCGTTGTCGGCGTTCTGGCGCACGGTCGAGCCGAGCTGCTCCATCGACGCGGCGGTCTGCTGCAGCGCGCTGGCCTGTTCTTCGGTGCGCTGGCTCAGATCGGCGTTGCCGCCGGCGATCTGTGCCGAGCCGGTGGCGATGCTGTCGCTGCCGTTGCGCACCGTGCCGACGATGCGTGTGAGGTTCTCGTTCATCGCCTTCAAGGCGGCGAGCAGGCGGCCGGTCTCGTCGCGGCCGCTCACCTCGATGCGCGAGCTCAGGTCACCCTGCGCCACCGTCTGCGCCACGGCCAGCGCCTGACCGATCGGCACGGTGATGGATCGCGTCAGCCAGATGGCCGTGCCCACGCCCAGCAGCAGCGCCAGCGCGCTGCCGACCAGCATGCTGTTGCGCGCGTTGTCATAGGCACGCTCCGCCTCGGCGGCAGCCTCGTCGGTGAGCTTCTCTTCCAGGTCGGACAGCTCGATCGTGGCATTCAGCCATGCCGTGGTCGCCGGCTTCGCTTCCTTCATGAGCAGCGGCGTTGCCTCCTCGCTGTTGTTCGCCAGCCCGAGCCGCACCACGGCTTCGATCTTCGGCAGCGCCGCCGCCTTGAGCGTGCCGACGCGCTCGAACAGTTCCTTCTCCTGCGCGGTGGTGGTGGGGTCCGCGGCGAACATGTCGCCCAGCTTCTTCTCGGCGGCGGCGTAGTCGGCGAAGGACTTCTGCAGCGCCTCGTTCAGGATGCGCATCTCGGCAACGTCGGTGATCAGCACGATGTCGCGCGAAGTGATCGCCACCTGGTTGATGGCGATGCGCAGGTCGCCGGCGTAGTTGCCCTGCACGTTGTTGACCTTGACCACATCGTTCAGGCCTTGTTCGACGCGCGCGATGCCGCGCAGCCCGATACCGGTGACGATGACCAGCAGTAGCAGAGTCAGGCCGAAGCCGGCGCCCAGGCGCGCGCCCAGGTTCAGATTGCGAAAGAAATTCACGAAGGGCTCCCGATGTAGCGGTGTTATTGCGGCCGTCACCTGGTGAGTAACAGCCGTCACCGCCTTACATCGGCGTCAACTTCGGAAACTTGAGGATGATTTGAGGCCGATCAGACTCAGCCGCGCCCTTGCAGCTTGGCGAACGCCGCCGCCATCGCCGACTGCCCCTGCGGCTGCGCGCCGCCCCGCCCCGCTGCCGGCCGCTCGCCGCGCCCCGCCGGCCGGTAGCCGTTGTCGCCGCGCTCGCCCTTGGACAGCGGCTTCGCATCGAGCTTCATGGTCAGCGAGATGCGCTTGCGCGCCAGGTCGACCTCCAGCACCTTGACCTTGACGATGTCGCCGGTCTTGACCACCTCGCGCGCGTCGTTGACGAACTTGTTCGACAGCTGGCTCACGTGCACCAGCCCGTCCTGGTGCACGCCCAGGTCGACGAAGGCGCCGAACTGCGCGACGTTGCTGACCGTGCCTTCCAGCGTCATGCCGGGCTGCAGATCCTTGATGTCCTCGACGCCGTCGTTGAAGCGCGCCACCTTGAAGTCGGGGCGCGGGTCGCGGCCCGGCTTCTCCAGTTCGGCGAGGATGTCGCGGACGGTGATGGCGCCGAACTTGTCGTCGGCGAAGGCTTCGGGCTTGAGGCTGCGGATCACGTCGCTGCGCCCCATCACCTCGCCGATCGGCTTGGCCACCTGGGCCAGCATGCGCTCGACCACCGGGTAGGTCTCGGGGTGCACGCCGCTCTGGTCGAGCGGGTTGTCGCCGGCGCGGATGCGCAGGAAGCCGGCGCACTGTTCGAAGGTCTTGGCGCCCAGGCCGCTCACGTCGAGCAGCTGCTGGCGGCTGCGGAAGGCGCCGTTGGCATCACGCCAGCGCACGATGCTCGCGGCCACCGCGCCCGACAGGCCCGACACGCGCGACAGCAGCGGCGCGGAAGCCGTATTCAGATCCACGCCCACCGAGTTGACGCAGTCCTCGACGATGGCGTCCAGGCTCTTCGCCAGCTCGCTCTGGTTGACGTCGTGCTGGTACTGGCCCACGCCGATGCTCTTGGGCTCGATCTTCACGAGTTCGGCAAGCGGATCCTGCAGGCGCCGCGCGATGCTCACCGCGCCGCGCAGGCTCACGTCGAGCTCGGGCAGTTCCTTGCTGGCGAATTCGCTGGCCGAATACACCGAGGCGCCGGCTTCACTGACGACGATCTTCTCGATCTTCGCCTCCGGCGCCATCGCGTGGATGCGCTTGATGAGATCGGCGGCGAGCTTGTCGGTCTCGCGGCTCGCGGTGCCGTTGCCGATGGCGATCAGGTCGACGCCGTGCGTGGCCACCAGGCGGCCGAGCGTGTGCAGCGAACCTTCCCAGTCGTTGCGCGGTTCGTGCGGGTAGACGGTATTCGTATCCAGCACCTTGCCGGTCGCGTCGACCACGGCCACCTTGCAGCCGGTGCGGATGCCGGGGTCCAGGCCCAGCACGACACGCGGGCCGGCCGGCGCGGCCAGCAGCAGGTCACGCAGGTTCTCGGCGAAGACCTTGATGGCCACCTTTTCCGCTTCTTCGCGCAGGCGCGAGAACAGATCGCGCTCCAGGCTGAGGCTGAGCTTCACCTTCCAGGTCCAGGCGACGGTCTTGCGGATCAGCTCGTCGCCCGCCCGCTTCGCATGCCGCCAGCCCAGATGCGCAGCGATGCGGCCCTCTGCGAGCGTCGGTTGTCCCGGCACCACCTCTTCGTCGAGCACCAACTTGGCGTCGAGGAACTCCTGCGTGCGGCCGCGGAATACCGCGAGCGCGCGGTGCGAGGGCACGGTGCGGATGGGTTCGGCGTAGTCGAAGTAGTCGCGGAACTTGGCGACGTCGGCGTTGTTCGCATCCTTGCCGTCCATCAGCCGGCTCTTGAACAAGCCCTCGGCCCACAGCCACTCGCGCAGCTTGCCCACCAGCACGGCGTCTTCGGCCCAGCGCTCGGAAAGCAGGTCACGCACGCCGTCGAGCACCGCATGCGCGTCGGCAAAACCGGCATCGGCATTGACGAAGGCGGCCGCTTCGGCGAGCGGCTCCAGCGACGGATCGGCGAACAGCTTGTCGGCCAGCGGCTCCAGCCCCGCCTCGCGGGCGATCATGCCCTTGGTGCGGCGCTTGGGCTTGTAGGGCAGGTAGAGGTCTTCGAGCTCCTGCTTGGTCGGCGCGGCTTCGATCGCGGCGCGCAGCTCGGGCGTCAGCTTGCCCTGCTCGTCGATGCTCTTGAGCACCGCGGCGCGGCGCTCTTCCAGTTCGCGCAGGTAAGCGAGGCGCGCTTCGAGTTCGCGCAGCTGGATGTCGTCGAGGCCGTCGGTGGCCTCCTTGCGGTAGCGTGCGATGAAGGGGACGGTTGCTCCGCCATCGAGCAGCTCGACCGCTGCGTTCACCTGGGCCGGCCGAACCTTCAGCTCGGCCGCGATCTGCAGAAGAATCTTGTCCAAAACGCTCAGGCCCGCGAGGGGCGGTCTCGAAAAGCGGCGCAGTGTGCCACAGCGCCCCGCCCTGCGATCAGCCCGCTGGCCATGCTGGCGGTCAAGAGGTAACCACCGGTAGGCGCTTCCCAGTCGAGCATCTCGCCGGCGCAGAACAGGCCGGGCACTTTCCTGACCATGCAGGCCTCGTCGAGCTCGGTCAGAAGCACGCCGCCGGCGGTGCTGATGGCCTCGTCGATGGGCCGCGCCTTGACCAGTTCGATCGGCAAGGCCTTGATCGCCGCGGCCAGCGCGGCCGCATCGGTGAAGCTCTCGCGCGGCAGCAGTTCGTGCAGCAACGCAGCCTTGGCGCCGTCGAGCCCGAGCCGGCTCTTCAAGTGCGTGGACATCGAACGCGAGCCGCGCGGGCGCATCACTTCGTCGAACACGAAGGCCGTGCTGCGCTCGGGCAGCAGGTCGATCTCGGCCACGGCTCGGCCTTGCGCGGCGATGGCGTCGCGCAGGAACGAAGACGCCGCGTAGACCAGGCTGCCCTCGATGCCCGTCTCGGTCAGCACGAACTCGCCGCGCTGCGCGAAGCTGCCGATGCGCAGCGCCACGTTCTTCAGCGGCGCGCCGGCGAAGCGCGTGCGCAGATGCTCGCTCCAGCGCGCCACGTCGAAGCCGCAGTTGGACGGTTGCAGCGGCGCGATGCCCACGCCGCGCTCGGCCAGCCAGGGCAGCCAGGCGCCATCGGAGCCGAGCCGCGCCCAGCTCGCGCCGCCCAGGGCCAGCACCACGCTGCGTGCCTGTACGCCGATCTCGCCGGACGGCGTGGCGAAGCGCAGCGCATGCGCATCGCCGTCGCCATCGCCCCAGCCGATCCAGCGGTGCCGCATGTGCAGCCGCACGCCGCGCGCACGCAGCCGCTGCAGCCAGGCGCGCAGCAGCGGCGCGGCCTTCATGTCGGTGGGGAAGATGCGTCCCGAGCTGCCGACGAAGGTGTCTATGCCCAGCCCCTTGGCCCACTCGCGCAGCTGCTGCGGCCCGAGCACGGCCAGCCAGCGCGCCACACGCTCGCTCGCCGCGCCGTAGCGCGCGACGAAAGCCGCCATGGGCTCGCTGTGCGTGAGGTTCAGCCCGCCCTTGCCGGCGAGCAGGAACTTGCGCCCCACCGAGGGCATGGCGTCGTAGAGATCGACGGCCACGCCGGCCGCGGCCAGCGCCTCGGCGGCCATCAGCCCGGCCGGCCCGCCGCCAACCACCACGGCCGGCAGCACGCCCTGCGTCGCCTTCACTGCGGCGCGCGCAGCGCCTTGCGAAGCTCGGCGCCGATCTCCGGCTTGGCGGCGAACGGATCGCTCGGGTTGCGCGCCAGCATGATGTCCTCGATGCGCGTCTGCACGATGCCGAGCGACTTCGGGTGGCTGTAGACGTAGAAGCGCTTCTCGCGCACCGCGTCCATCACGAATTGCGCCACCTGCGCGGCCGTGACCTTGCCGCTGCCGACCGCCTTGTCGGTCATCGCCTGCGCGATCAGCTGGCTGCGCGTCGGCTTGCCGCTGTCCTGCATGTCGGCCGGCCGGTTGCGGTGGCTGGCGTGGATGCCGGTGGGCACGAAATACGGGCACAGCACGGAGGCACCGATCTGGTCGGTGACCAGGCACAGATCCTGGTACAGCGTCTCGCTGAGCGACACCACCGCATGCTTGGTGACGTTGTAGACGCCCATGTTGGGCATGTTGACCATGCCGGCCATCGAGGCGGTGTTGACGATGTGGCCCTCGTAGGACGGGTCGGAGCGCGCCGCCTCCAGCATCATCGGCGTGAAGACGCGCACGCCATGCGCCACGCCCATCAGGTTGACGCCGATGACCCACTCCCAGTCCTTCAGCGTGTGCTCCCAGATCAGCCCGCCGGCGCCGACGCCGGCGTTGTTGAAGACCAGGTGCGGCGCGCCGAAGCGCGCGCGCGTCGCCTCGCCCATGGCCTCCACCTCGGCGGCCTTGGCCACGTCGAGGCGGAAGCCCAGCACCTCGGCACCCGGGGTGAGGCTCGCGCGGATCTCGCTCACGGCGCGCTCCAGCGCATCGGGCTGCACGTCGGCCATCACGAGGTTCATGCCCGCCGCGGCAGCCAGGCGCGAGAGCTCCAGGCCGAAGCCCGAGCCCGCGCCGGTGATGACCGCGGTGCGGCCCTGGAAGTTCTTCATGAGCTCTTGTCCTTTCGAATCTGGAAGCCGAGCCGGGGGAAGTGCACGTGCAGCGTGCCGGCGCGTTCGTCGTGGCGGCGGATTACCACCTCGTCGGCGTCCAGGCCGACCAGCGTGCCGGCCACCGGATCGCGGCCGTAGTCGGTGGGCATCACGGTGACGGCCTCGCCGGCCTCGAAGCCCAGGCCGGGCTCGACACGGCAGGGCTCGTGCGATGTCGTCGCCGCTGCCAGCGCCACCGCATCGCGGCTGGTCATCGTGGTGGGCGTGCCGTGGCCGAAGGCGCTGATGCGCGCGTACCAGGCGCGCAGGCGTGGATGCGGGTCGAAGATCGCCCGCATCGGCGGCGCGAGCTGCACGAACCAGACGCAGTGCGCCACCGCGAAGTCGGCGATGCTCACGCGCGCGCCGCACAGGAATTCGCGGCCGTCGGCGAGTTGTTCCTCCAGCCAGCCGAGGTAGGTGGACAGCGCCACCGTCGCATCGGCCGGCGTCTGCCGCACCATGCCGGCGGTGAAGGGTGCGCGGTCGGCGGCGAAGGCCTTCAGGCCCTCGGGCGGCACGCCGGCCATCACGTGCGTCAGGCCCTGCGGCTGCAGCGTGTAGGGAATCACCGCCCAGAACAGCGTGCTGTCGGCCCATTGCGCGAGCAGCCGCGCCGCGCCGGCCTGGCCCGCCGGATACAGCGGCGGCTCGGGCTGGGCGCGGTCGAGCACACGTGCGATCAGCGCGGTGTCGCACCAGACATCGGCGCCGCGCTGCAGGAAGGGCGTGCGGCGGTAGCCGCCGGTGAGCGCCAGCACGTCGGGCTTGGGCATCACGCTCGGCACGTGCACCGACTGCCAGGCCATGCCCTTGGCGCCGAAGACGAGCCGCACCTTCTCCGAGAACGGCGAGTTGGCGTAGTGGTGCAGGATGAAGGCGTGCATGGCGGGCGCTGCGTGAGTCGTCCTCAGAGCAGCTTCACCAGCTGCTTGCCGAAGTTTCTGCCCTTGAGCAGGCCGAGGAAGGCCTCCGGCGCGTCTTCGATGCGCGGCGCGATGGTCTCGCGGTATTTGAGCTTGCCGGTGGCCACCAGCATGCCGAGTTCCTTCAGCGCCTCGGGCCAGAGCTCCATGTGCTCGCTGACGATGAAGCCTTCCAGGCGCAGCCGCGACTTGAGGATCAGCGAAGGATCCGACAGCGGAATCGGCGCGCCGTCGTAGCCGCTGATCATGCCGCACAGCGCCATGCGGCCGAAGGCGTTCATGCGGCGCAGCACGGCGTCGAACACCAAACCGCCGACATTCTCGAAGTTGCAGTCGACGCCGTTCGGCGCCGCCTCGGCCAGCGCCGCCTCGAGCGACTTCAGATCCTTGTGCTGCTTGTAGTCGACGCAGGCATCGAAGCCCAGTTCCTCGACCACGTAGCGGCACTTGTCGGCGCCGCCGGCGATGCCCACCGCGCGGCAGCCGCGCACCTTGGCGAGCT
>Ga0268298_10006365_pt1 | contig 10756 bp, 9 predicted proteins | sample WWTPWeurt_MetaG_FD_194462 | JGI IMG/M metagenome (GOLD analysis project Ga0268298, IMG submission 194462) | Activated sludge microbial communities from WWTP in Nijmegen, Gelderland, Netherland - WWTP Weurt | ecosystem: Engineered > WWTP > Aerobic digester > Activated sludge | place: Netherlands... | reverse complement strand
CAAAACAGGACGCAAATTTCAAATGTTTTCCGGCATCATTGAAGAAATCGGTTCAATCGAAAACGTGTCAGCCTCTGAAGAGGGTAGTCGTTTTTCCATAAAGGCGATAAACGTTTTCAAAGACATCGCAATGGGCGAGTCAATATCGGTAAACGGAACTTGCCTCACGGTCATCTCGTGGGACGAGAAAGCTTTTACTTTCGACGTAGAAGCATCTCATCAGACTCTAAATGTGACCAACCTGGGCAAGCTCAGAGCGGGCGACCAGGTCAATCTAGAAAAGGCGCTCAAAGTTTCAGACCGACTTGGTGGTCATATAGTGAGCGGTCACGTAGACACGACAGCCACCCTTAAATCGATAAAAGAGGACGGCTTTGCGCGTTTTCTGGTTTTCAGTCTGGATAAAAAGTGGTCGCCTTATTTCATTGAAAAAGGCTCGGTAACAGTCAATGGCATTTCGCTCACTGTTGTCGATTTTCCAGAGCAAGACGATGGCACCTTTGCATTCTCGGTCTGCCTCATCCCCCATACTTTAGAGGTGACTACAATGAAAAATCTGGCACCTGGCGACGTTTGCAACATAGAGTGCGACATCATGGCTAAATACCTGGTCCGATTGTTAGCAGAAGGTTATCTTGAAAACCTTAATAAAGTAGTACAAAATCTCCCAGTTTCTTAATTTTCACGGTTAAATTCTATAGAAATTACCAAGAGGTCTTTCGCTATGGAAACACCGGTTACGCTAGAGCCAAAACAGACACAAAGCTCCCCTGAATTCAAGGACGATGTGTTCGATTCTGTGGAAGACGCGTTAGCCGACATAGCCAGGGGTAAATTCGTTGTTGTGGCAGACGACGAAGATCGCGAAAACGAAGGCGACCTCATTTGTGCGGCTGAACTAGTAACACCTGAAATGCTCAATTTCATGGTGACTCAAGCTCGTGGCTGGGTCTGCCTGGCACTGACCCAGGAGAAAGCTCGCGCACTCGAATTGCCTCTAATGGTAGAAAACAACACTGAGTCGCAACAAACTGCTTTCACCATTACAGTTGACGCAGACAAAAAATTTGGTGTCACCACCGGTATCAGTGCATACGACCGCGCAACCACTATTCGCGTAGCTGTAGACCAGGACGCAAAGCCCGAAGACCTTCGCCGCCCCGGACATATTTCGCCACTGGTCGCACGCGACGGTGGTGTATTGCGTCGCGCCGGTCATACCGAAGCTGCAGTAGACCTGGCTCGCATGGCTGGTCTTACACCTGCTGGCGTGATTTGCGAAATCTTGAACGATGACGGCACGATGTCTCGCGTTCCTCAGCTCAAAGAATTCGCTCGTCGCAATAATCTCAAATTCATCAATATTGCTCAATTAATTGCATACAGACTCAAGCAAGAACGCTTCGTCAAGCGCGAAACATCGGTACGCTTGCCATCTGCTTTTGGCGATTTCAATTTATATTGCTATCGCAATACACTCGACGATAGCTGCCATCTAGCGCTGGTCAAAGGCGATATCGAAGGCAAAGAAAACGTACTCATTCGCGTCCACAGCGAATGCTTGACTGGCGATGTTTTTGCAAGTCTGCGCTGTGATTGCGGACCACAACTGGAAGGCGCACTTGCTCTGATACAAAAAGAAGAAGCAGGCGTTCTAGTTTATCTGCGCCAGGAAGGTCGCGGCATCGGACTAATCAACAAATTAAAAGCATATGCCTTGCAAGAACAAGGTCAAGACACAGTTGAAGCCAACGAGTCACTCGGCTTTAAACCCGACCTGCGCGACTATGGAGTGGGCGCTCAAATCTTGTGCGACCTTGGTCTTAGCTCGGTAAGAATTATCACAAATAATCCGCGCAAAATTGTAGGACTTGAAGGTTATGGCTTAGAAATCACTGACCGTGTAAGCTTGCCGCCTGCTTGCAACAGCCACAACATGGGCTATTTGCTCACCAAAAAAGAAAAAATGGGACACTGGCTCGACGGAATCGAACTGACTGCTAAAGGAGAAAACGAATAATGGCTCAAGACAAACCAAATGTCATAGAAGGCAGCCTGATTGGCACTGGTCTCAAGTTCGCCGTAGTCGCAAGCCGTTTCAACGATTTCATCACGAGCAAATTGCTCGAAGGTTGTATCGATTCACTCAAAAGACATGGTGCTGACTGCCAGAACATCGATGTTATCTGGTGCCCTGGCGCTTTCGAAATTCCACTGGTAGCAAAAGCAGCCGCTGAAACAGGTAAATATGACGCTGTTATTTGTCTTGGAGCAGTCATCCGCGGAGCAACTGCTCACTTCGATTATGTATGCGCCCAAAATGCGTCAGGCATTGCAAGCACCAGCGTTGAAACTGGCGTCCCGACCATTTATGGGGTCTTAACCGTAGACACAATCGAACAAGCAATTGAGCGCGCCGGAACCAAAGCCGGCAACAAAGGTTCAGATTGCGCAGTTGCTGCAATCGAAATGGTCAATGTATTGACCAGCCTCAAACGCGCCAAGACCGCTAAAGTCTAGTTAGATCTGACAAAAATCAATTTGCTCGGCGCCGAGCTTTTGCTTTGCGCTCTTTGAGCAAACCTACTAATTTTTCTTTCTGCTCTGGAGAAAGTAGTGCTCTGATGTCGAGCAATAACTTAATTCTTCCATTTGCAATTTCAGAGCGCAGATTGTTTATTTGAGTCTGTTTTGCCATTACTTCAGCTTCGGCAGGGTCTGGCTTCAATTGAAAATCCTGCATATCTTCTATCAAGCCAAACAAAGTCTTAAGCCGCACGCGCTGTACATCTTCGAATTCTTTTGCCATCTGGCGGATTTTCAATTCTTGCTCTTTGCTTATTCCAGCTTCTCTGTAAATATCAAGCGGATCAGCATTTGCAGCTGATGTGAGTGACTCGCGTACAGGTGCATCATCGTTTGCTTCTTGAGCTTGCAAAATTAAATTCGAACCTAAAATCAAACAAGATAGATTCAAAGAAACTACAGTCGATAGATATACTCTGCGCTTCAAATTCTTCACTCCTTTTTCAACCAGACTATATTCTATTCGATTCCAGTAAGAAAAAAATGCAAAGCCCGCGGTACGAAACCGCAGGCTTTTTTGCATCTGTCTTTTGTTCGCGGTAAGCGCCTCCTAAACGCCTCGTCCGCCTTGATTGAATATAAGCGCTTCCCCAAACCCTTATACTCGTGTGTTTCCGTTTTTTCCCCTGTCAATCCGCGCCTCTTTGGCGCTCCCAAAAATCTGTTTTTATCGAGTGTGCGCGTCCCACTTAGTTAGGGAACTGAACGCTACTGTAATATGTTGGATATGTCATCGCTTTCGCCTTGCCGAATGAGGACGAACTCGAAACTGTGAAATAAGACTCTGAAAGAGATGTATGCTTCATCTGTCGTGTGCCAGCTTTCTTCTTATGGCTACCCTTTTCGTCTCCGCTTACGCGAGCCATTTGGGCGGTGGAAATAAAACTGGAGCTAGATGTATGCATTTTGAGTGTACCTCTTCGTTGTTGGATATTGCTCAGTAGACCAGGAACATAGCTTGGTCCTTGCGGTGCAATTTGTGATGTAATTGGTTTTCTCGCCGTTGTTTTGTGCAGAACGTCCTTCCAATATGTTTCTGGAAGCAAGCACAGAGGAAAAGGCGGGGGACCTACGCGGTCGTAGAGTGTATTGGGGCTCATTCCTTGAGCCTGACCCTGTCCTTCTGCCGGTGCTTGAAATTGAACTTGATTTGCTCTATTTGCGTTCAGCATGCCCTGCTGCAGGCATACTTGATCTGTCAGTTTACTCAGCTCCTCCCTGCTTTGCGCCGACAGCCCTAGTGCCGTCTGTGGTGGCATACTGAAATTACGTTTTTGCAAATCTGGATATTGCGCCATTATTTCGGGAGAAACCGAAGGTGAGGTCACATTCACAGATGCGCTTGCCATTTGCTTTTTCGCTAATTCCGCACGCGTTGGCAGTTTGAGCTCCGGTAAATATTTGGGGCTCGATGCCGCTTGCGATCTAGAAGAAAAAGCATCGCTTGAAAGATTGGTCCGCGGCCTTCCTTGATGGCCAGTAGTTTTAGTGATTCCATTTATATTTGTTTGGTGAGAGGGCTGGCTTGAAAGTGTATCCAAGCTTTGTTTTAAAAACGACACGGTATCGGATGTGGTTCTACCGTTTGCGCTTTGTGCATATGCCACATTCCCTGCGAAGAAGGAGGTGGACGCTGCCAAAGACAAGCTTAATAGTGCTACTGGTCTCGATACCATTTCATTCTTTCCCGTCTACGCCATTGCTCTTTGAGCAAGTTGATGGTTTAAAAACGCCATGTCCATCAACACACTCAATGTAACTCAGCTCCAAGGGGTGTGTCACTGGGAAAACCACGAAGACCAAAAAGTTTTTTTGAAACAAAAAAGCCCCATTACGGGGCTTTTCCGAACTTGCAGTGGGGCAATTACGTATAAATTGCTATTGCACTTTAACTGGAACAGACTCAACCCGACGCACTATACCCAACGACCCGTCAACCTCGACCAGAGTGCCATCTTCCCACGCTTCACACGCTTTTGGAATACCAGCAACGCAAGGCAACCCGTATTCGCGAGCAACCAGTGCACCATGCTGAAGGACACCTCCAACTTCCAAAATGACACCTGCTGCATTCACAAATAGTGGAGTCCAGCCGGGATCGGTAGCACGCGCCACCAGAATTTCGCCTTTCTCGAATGGCTTTTCATCAGGGGTTCTGAGTGTTTTAACTTTTCCGCGCACCACTCCAGACGATATTGGAATCCCTGCCACCTCGCCAGCCCCCACAGGTGGTGCGGGCAAACGCGGTATATATCCACGCGAATCAATCAAGACTGGAAACTCCGTCACACTGTCGAGCTTCTTGCGTTCTTTGCGATTAGCTTCAACCAGTACTTTCAAATCAACAGACTTATCTTTGATGCCTCTATCGAGCTCAGCAATAGTCAAATCGAATACATCGTCTACAGCATTCAAGCGCCCGTTATCAACGAGTTCCTCGCCCTCGCGACGCAAACGCAGGCGCAATAAATGCAAAGCATAAATAAGGTAGTACTTGTGCGTTTCTCTTATTCCGCCAATAGATTCAACAATCTTATATAAGGATTTGAATTCTTGTTTGAAAAACCAATTTTTGCGACCTACCTCTTCGCTCAATCGCTTGAATGTTTCGCGACGCTTCTTCTCGTTCTCGGCAAAACGCGAAACCTGACTCTGCTCTGGATTTTCGATAGACTGCTTGCGCATTGAAATCATGAGCTCTATGAGCATTTGCGGGTCGTCATAATATCGCGGCGAGGCAATATCGACTTCGGCAGGTCCACGAAAACCGTAATTCTCTAAGAAAGTCCACCAGGCTCTTTTGAATTCGGGCGAGGCATCAGTTGCAAGCCACGAATTAAAATCGCTCGGGGTCGACTCGGGTAAAAGTTGAGATACCTTATATAGATCAAGCGACATTTCTGTCGTTACATTTCCCGGTAGAGCAAGCTCAAGCTGGTCAAGCACTTCCTTGGGCTCGTTCTTAGCCAGTTCTTTCATTCGTGTCAAAGCCAGACGCGACGTCACCACTAAGGGTACGCAGTGCATGAAAACAACATCGGCGACCATTTTCAGCAAACGCTTCGTAAATTCGGGCAAGGGCTTATTAGAATCAGCCAGTTTTTGAGCATCGAATTCGAATCGCTCGAGAGCCACTTTCAAATCCATCAACGCTCTTTGCGGTTGCAAGCGCGCACGCATTATGCGCGGAGCCAGTAGCGGAGCCACTGTAGCGAGGCGAACAGGTACAAAACCCAGAAGTGGGTTGTGATCTTTATACGTGTCTTCGTCGAGCTCATTTATGATTTTGCCTGCCAGCGGATCCATATTGGAAAATAGCTCGACAAATTTTTTCTTGCCTGCAAGCGCCAGAAGAATTGAAACATTGACGTAAATCCGTCCATGACCAAGGCTTACAATCGCGCCCTTTGAGCCAGCTTTGAAGCGCCCCAGGTGCAAAATATTGCCTACAGCAGAAGGCACATAAGTCAAGATTGACGAGCCCATGGTAGACATTGGCTTGGGCATACCTTGAGCCGCAATGGTCAAATCAAGATACAATCGCTTGCGCTCGCCTGGCGCAGTCATCATATCTGGTGGCAATGGAATAAATGTTGTAATCGGTCTTGCTTGCAAAAGATAGAGCCTGTCTTTTGCAAAAGCCCACTCAATGTCTATTGGCTTTTTATAAATGCGCTCTACTTGTTTGACTAAAAGAGCCAGTTTACCGATATGTCTATTGTCTAGAGTGAATTCATCAGAGCGATAATTGTCTTTAGTTTCTGTTCCAGAATCGTTTAGCCAGATAGAAGTTTCTTTAGAGCCAAGTGTTTTATCGAGAATACTCATCGAAATTTTGTTGACTCGATAATAATCTGGCGTCACAAGCCCGGCGACGACGGTTTCGCCCAGTCCCCAGTTGGCGTTGAATACAGCTTCGTCAAGATTGTTATTCAATGGATTCATCGAGAATCCAACTCCCGAGACTTCGCTTGCAATTTGTTCTTGCACGACTACCGCAATTTTAGGGTCTGTAATGTCGAAGCCATGTTGACGCTTATACACAACAATGCGTAAATCGAGACAGCTAGCAAACGCACGCGCAATAGCATCTTCCATCGATTTATATGTGACACCAAGAATGGTTTCATAGCCACCAGCAAAAGAAGAACCTTCAAGATCTTCTTCTGGAGACGAAGAGCGCACTGCGTATTGTTTTCCTTTGTATGACCCTTCGAAAGGAATTTGAGAAAGTGCCTTTTCGAGCGTCTCTTTCTGCGATTCATTCAGTTTTAGTGCAAGGGCTAACTTCTTGAGCTTGGCACATTTCTTGTCAAGATCGCCATTGTTTGCATTTGCCGATTGCAAAAATTGTTTCCATTCTTCTGACTTTTTCAGCTCTTCAAGCCAAGAGCTAAAGAAGGCAACCGTCAGTACAAACCCGGGCGGAACCGGCAGTCCAGACGCAGAACCTGCAATGAGCGAATATCCCTTACCGCCCACCTGGCTTAGATCTGCGGATTTTAAAATGGTCCCCGGAAACAAATAGAAGTCCATAGCGGCTCCCCTCATAAGTGTGCCTGCCCGTGTCACCTGTGAGCAAAAGATAGCACTAAATAAGGTTTTAGATGGAATTCAAGAGTGAATTTCGCAAGGAATCTTGAAAGGAATTCTCCAGTGCAAATATCTCACTACCTTTTGACTATCGCTCAGACCTTTTCGTCTGTCGTCCAGGGCCTGGACGACAGACGAAAAACGAAAGACACTAGTAAGGCAAATAGATTGGTAAACTTGAAGACAAATAGATGGCTTTTGCGCTTAGTATAATCTGCGACGAGACTTTCTATTCAGTTCAGCAGAATTTTTGAATGAAAAATACGATCGAACAGCGCGGTGGCAAATAGATGCGTGGTATCAAATTCAGTGAAAGACGCCCAGGACTTAATCGAACTTACCTGCAAGAAATATGCGGAGTGCAAAAGCTATAGCGACAGTGGTATCGCAAGCTCTCAAAACGACCCAGCAGTGCGAGATATTCGATTCAAAACGGCTTATGTGCGTGATGACAGATTTAGATTCGAATTCAGACAGTATCATCCTCATCTTGGAAAATCGGGACCAGACAATGTGACAGTAGTCTGGTCGAATGGAACGCGCCACACTATTGCAGGCTCAAGCATCGAGCAAAAGGATTACAGCAGCCTGAGCGGTCCGGTGAGCGGCGCAACGGGAACTTCATCAGCGTCTGTGATTCACATACCTTCGCTTTTGATGCCCGACTTATTTTCGATTCGCCCTCTGTGGCTGGAATTGGAAGGCGCGCAAATAAAAAGAGAAGAAATGCTAGGCGAGCGTAAATGCCTTGTATTGAATGGTTTTAGAAGAATAACCGAATACTCAGTGTGGATCGATTCTCTAGATTTTTGTATTCGACAAATTGTTCAAATAATGCGGAAAGCCGAGTCGCATGCTGAAGAAAGGGAATTGGTCACCACCTATAATTACTCTCAAATCAATTTCGATCAAACTATTGAATCAAGGGAGCTCGAGCCGAATTTCCCGCAAGAATAACAGCTATTTTTGCCAGCCGAGACAGTCATTTCAACCAACAAAACTCTTGCGCCTTGGCGTATCTAAATAGTCTACGCGCTCGTGAGCAACTTCAAAAAACATTTTTTCGAGCTCAAAAGTGCCAATCTCGGCTTGAAAATCGAATTCTTGTTGAGTAATAGGCACAACCCATAAAGATTGAACAAACACGTCTTCCAGCTCCATCATCTCAAGCTTAGGACCATCCAGATACGGATAGGTTATCAATCCATACGTACACTCAGACTCATCTATCCATGGGCGCTCGAATGGGATACAGTGAGACAATGCAATGCGCTCGTTTGTTCTGTGATAGTGCGCAAGATATTGAAGCAGCTCGACATGATTGCCCGGACCGCTTTTATAAGTGGAGCGCTCTTTTGAAAATAAATGCAATTCGATTAGCTCATTCTGGTGGCGCCCTTGCGGCACCGCCGGCGACATGTCACTCTTTTGCCACATACAACAAGTAGCGTAAGTCCAAACGTTTCGCGGCTCACGAGGCTCGAATTCGAAGATTCGAAAATCACTCGGCAACTCTTTAAGCGTGTCATCCAGCCACTTATGTACTTTAGGCTCGATACCGAAAAATTGCTGGTAATGCTGACGTATTTGTGTTGGGTAGTCTTGGGCGGTCAAAATAGATTCCTTGGAGACGAATGCTACTGAAACGATAACTTTAAACTGCAAAGCAAGCTTCAAAAAGTGCAAAAGTAAGAACTATAATCATCTCATGCCTTCAAACAAACCAACATTCAAAAATGCATTTCTTCCGGCTCAACCTTCTGACCTGGTGATCAAAACAGCACAAGCTGTCATTCGCGCGCAACTTGCGCTGACCAACAAGTTATTTATCGATGACCATGATTTGAACATTCTGAGGTCTCTGCCTCAAAACGCCGGACTAGTTCTTGTCTCTAATCATGCAGATGAAATGGACCCGCGTGTATGCTTGGACCTGGCTCGAAGATGCGGCAAGCGTTTCATGATCATGTGCAATCGGGAAGCTTTCAACGAAGGGTTCGGGCTTGCAGGCAAAGCTTTACAGAGCCTCGGCTATTTTTCAGTCAATCGTGGCGCTCACGATAAGCCGGCGAAAGACTATGCGGTCGATTTAGTAAAAGCCGGAAAAGATGTGTTGGTTATGTTTCCAGAGGGCGAAATATTTTATCTAAACGAGGTAATTCAGCGCTTTCACGCAGGCGCAATTTCTATAGCCATGGATGCAATTCGCGAGCAGCGAAAATCAAATCCCGAGTGGTCAGCTTTCCTCATTCCAATGGCAATTAAATATCACTATCCCGAATCGATAGAAGATATTCTGAGCCGCCGCATGACTCGAATGGAAACTCGGCTTTCTCTGCCCAAAATGGATGGATCGCTTATTGAGCGATTGCATAGAATTCAGCAGACTTTATTGCATCGCGAACAAAAATTATACGGTATCAACTTAAGTCACGCAGAAGAATCAGACTTAGGAAAAGAAATTACTGAAACTGAAGAAGCGCTTCTTGAGTTGATTGAAGAAAGGCATCAAAAAAGACTTCTGGCTCAAAAGAATTTGATCGATCAGTCCTGGCAATTAGGTGCCGAGCTGCGAGAAATGAATTATCCGCAAAAAATGAAAGAGCTGGAAGATCTGAAAATGGTCGAACATCTAGTAAGCTGGCGCCCAAGCTATTACGGCTCAGGCAACTCACAAGACCGAATCGCAGAAGCCCTTTTAAAGCAAGAGCGCGACCTCTACAAAATCAAACGTCCTCAACAATTAGCCAATCGAAATGTTTATGTCAGAATCGCAGAACCAACCAATCTTGGTTCTTTTGCCGATCAGTATCAAAGTGACGCTCATGGCATATTAAGCAGCGTCACGAAGAATTTGCACGATCAAATTCAAACGATGGTTGACGAAATCATCTATAAGCTTCAAACACGATAATGGCTACAGCGCTAAAGAAAACTCTTCCAGTTTCTCTGTCGATCATTTCTCTGGTTATCCTTTTTTCTATGTTTTCAGTGACAAGAATTATTCCGCCCGATGATTTGAAAGACTTACTTAACCTCAATTTCAATACAGGATTGTTCGGCATCCTGAGCATTGAGATTTACATAACCACCTTAATATGGCCGTTCTGCGGGCTTTCTGGTTTTTGCTTATTTCCATTAGCACTTGCAACTACTTTGGGATTCGCTTTTGTTCCGAAGCCCCAAAAATTTACTAATCAAACATTCCTGATGCTGCTCACTCCAAGCATTTATCCAATTTTCATTTCATCCTTTTTAGGCTACTTAAGCGTCAAAAGTACAGATGACATGTTTATCTTTCCTGAAGGCAGTTGGCCATATCAGGTTCTTACTGCTTTATTCATTTCCTGCATCGCCTGGTGTCTTGCATTGTGGAGCCACTTCAAACTAAACTCTTCAGACAAAGAATTGAAGTGGTTTGTGTTTCTAATAGTAAGCGCTCAAGCCATTTTGACTTTGCAGTTTTTCATAGTATCTATTTTGGGTAGAATTCCTCATCTTCATTGGTAAGGCTTTCACAATCAATCGAAACTCATTTAAAAATTAAATTTCGATATCTTGGCTTATGACCCCCTCA
>Ga0268298_10006364_pt1 | contig 10758 bp, 11 predicted proteins | sample WWTPWeurt_MetaG_FD_194462 | JGI IMG/M metagenome (GOLD analysis project Ga0268298, IMG submission 194462) | Activated sludge microbial communities from WWTP in Nijmegen, Gelderland, Netherland - WWTP Weurt | ecosystem: Engineered > WWTP > Aerobic digester > Activated sludge | place... | reverse complement strand
TTCAGAATTTATGGAGATAGAAAACATCCGTGTTTTAATTGATGGCTGCTCCACCAGAATTCCTGGCAGTAGCTGTATAAGCAATTTTTTGCCCATCAGGTGACCATGCAGGTTCCCACATGTCTATACCATCAGCAGCATTGATTAATTGTGTCAAGTGAGAACCGTCAAAATTGACAGTATAAATACTCTGGCCTGCAAATGCTATCTTATTGCTGTCCGGCGACCAATTTATGTCAAATACTCTATTTCCTGCCCAGGGTACTTGAATTCGGTTTGAGCCATCTGCATTCATGATGCAAAGACTGGCATCAGGATTTTGACATTCGAACGCAATTTTAGTTCCATCGGGAGATAACACCGGAGAAACGTCCCAATTATCTTGTGCTGAGAGTGAAATAGTTGGAAACCCGATACCGTTTGTACTGAAAATTCGAGAATCTACGCTGCTCGATGCTTTATTGAAGACAATTTTTCCTTTCGCACTTTGAAAAACGATCAGGCTAGTAACGGTTGTTGCGCCAGCAAGAAAAATGACGGCGCCAATGATGAATATCAATCCATAACTTTTTTTGGACATGTTTTCCCCTATTGCGTGGTTCTAACAACCTGCCTATTAGATTAAAATATTTTAGACATCAATTCACAATCAGGGGAGCCGACTCATCCAGCGGGTCTTTCCACATGTAGGCGATGAAGTAGATTGGCATGGCGATGAAGGGCATGAAGAAGTCGCCGATGATAAACAGGACCCGGAAGGTGTCGCTGAGGGTTTTGTTTTTAACCTGGTGGATGATGTATACGATTTGCAGGCCCAGCTGGACGAACGAGTAGCACATCATGGAAGGATAAAAGACCAGCATGAGCGGCATGAAGGTTTTTTCAAAATCGTTCGGGCCGACACTGGCACTGGAGCTTAAAAATGGAAAGCCAACGCTGAATATAAAGTACATCATCACGGCAGGCAGGATGACGAAAGGGATCAGGATGGTCAGGGTTGTCAGGCAGCCGATGAGGATTTTGATGGGTTTGCTGATCTTCATTTTGTTTCTCCCGTGGTTTTGAAGATGAATCTGGCGCAAGCGTTAATTTTAAAAGTCAATTTCTGGTAATTTTCGTAAGGCCGCAGTATAGCGTTCCAGGTTAAAGTTCTTTTTTTCCTTCAGCATGTCATGGATTTCAAGAACAAGTACATTTGCGATTAGCCGGCGGATTTCCGGGTCGGCAATACCACTGGCTGCAAGCCGGTCATAGGTTTCTTTGGTTATCGGCGGATTTCCATCCCGGAGCTGGTTATCAACGACTTCGTATATGGCGGCCGTAATGGCCGGTCTGGCTTGTTTTTTCTTCATGCGGATTTGTTCCTTTCGTACCTGGCTTCATTGTAGCATAAGTGAGCCTGCTGAGAAACTGCGCTCAGGCCTTATGTTCCAGCCGATAGCGCAGCAGCCGGAGAAGCGGGATGCTTGTCCAGATAAAAAGTATCAGAAACAGAATCAGACTGGGGTGTAATCCATACTGGCTGTAATATTGCCCCATAAGAATAGCCAGCCATATGAGCAAGATTAACCGCACGATCAAACTGGTTTTGGAGAAACTCAATATGCCTTGCTCAATTTTGAGCGGCAGAACGGTTTGTTTTTCCCAGTCGGGATTGCGCTGTAAGCCAAACTGGTAATGCGTTCCGTCTGTCGTTGAAATTTTTAGCAGTGAGCCGCCGGCAATTTGAACCAAGACCGCTTCCTGGATGGATGCAATGGGGATTACCCAGTCGCCGCAAACCAACTCCTGAGCGGTTAATATCAGGGCGCTGCGCCTTGCGGTTGCCCAGCCCATTGCATACTGGGCTGTGTCGTTGGACGACACCCGGCGGGCTTTTGCTCCATCGGCGATTAAAACTTCGGCATCGGGGTGCTGTTTTTTGAACTGGTTGACCTGTAAAGGGATCAGGTAGACCATATTTACAAAGAGTCTGGTTAGCATTTTATCCTTTCGTTGGGTCTGCCTGGGCGATGTGGCGGGCTTTGAAGGCGGGGGCGTTGAGCAGCAGCCCGGAGAATATGCTGAACAGGATCACCGTGCCCAATATGATCGCCAGGCGTGTCCAGCTTTCGCCAAGCAGGGTGCGCATCTGGATCATGTCGAGGGTGGTGGATGCCCAGACCAGGGCGGAAAAATAGGCCAGACCCTGGAGCGCCCAAAGGCTCCAGGCTCGGCGCACCAGCAGCAGAAAAGGCGCCGCCAGGCAGAGGATCACGACGAACAGGCTGCCGCTGCGCAAAAAGTGGGCGCCGAGGACAATACAGGTCAGGATGATGGGGATGCGGTAGCGCATGGGTTAATTGTACCCGAATTATGGCGGGGGAGGGCGGTTTTGGGGCAGGAGGGACGATTGGTTCGGAGTGACGTGCTGGCGACTGAAGTCGCAGCGACAATTGCGAAGTCGGCCTGCCGGTGAGTACACCGGAGCCGACTGAATGCAGGCGCACGAGTGACCTGATCAGCCTGGGGCCGGTGTACTCACCGGCCGCCAGGCTTTGCAACTGTCGCCGGATGAGTTTTGCATCGCGGGATCGAATGCGGCATCCCAGAAGTGGTGCGGGTACGTTAGCAGCGGTTACGGCGTTTGATTTTAAAAATTCATCAACCCCAGCCTCCCTAGCCTCATTCAATCCTTAATCAGGCCGCCGTGGTAAACCAGTTCGTAGGCTTTGACGCCGGCGGCGGTTTGGATCCATTCGCGGCCGGTGAAGCGCTCGAAATCACCTTCGTTGGTGTCGATGTAGGTGAATTCGCCTTCGCTGTACTCGAAGCCCCCCAGGAAGCGGTTTTGGGTGTACAGGCGCGAGAGACTGGCTTTAATCATATAGCCGGCTTGCGGCGGGGTGATCAGGCCGGGTTGCAGGATGTAGCCGTAGTAGTTCATCACCCAGACCGGTCTGGCGGCGTGCCAGATGGTTTCTTCGCCCACAAAATCGGTGCCTCCAAAATAGCTGTCGAGGTACTGCCAATCGCCGGCCGCGAACTGGAGGTCGTGGGAGCCGGGGCGGGAGGACGGGCCTTTGGCGCCGCCGCCAACATAGGTGGCAGCTTTGGCCTGTATAATGAAGGCGTGCAGTTCGGCAGGGGTAAAATTGCTCATTCGGTTTTGCTCCTGATCAACATTTGGGTTTCAAGCATCCAGAAGCCAGGCGGATAGAATCTGGCGGGCATTTTCCGAGAGCGGAGCGCCGCGTTTGGTCTGGTCGTCCACCTGGACGATGACGGTTTCGGCGTTGGCCGTGCACTGCCCTTCTTGAAACAGCCTTTGCAGGATGGTGATCGAGCTGTTCCCGATTTTCACAACCCCGGTGCCGATCTGGACCTGGCCGGGCCATTTGAGCTCATTCAGAAAATCGAGTTTGAGCGAGGCGATCACAAAGCTCGCCCCGGCTGCCAGGATGGGCTGTTCGGGGTTGTAGAGGACTTCCACCCGGCCGGTTTCCAGAAAGGTGGAGAAGTGGGCGTTGTTGACATGCCCCTGCCGGTCGGTATCGGCGTAGCGGATTTTGTCAAAGGTTTTTAATGGGAAATCGGTCAGGCTGCGGTCTTTCATGGCTATTCCTCGCTGTGTAGATACCCTTCGGCTCGTAAAATTCCAACAAAAGCGCGGTCGGCATCCTGGACGGCTTTTTGGCGCCAATCTGGGGCGGCGGGGTAGAACAATTCTTCAAAGCCAAGTTTGGCCTGGGCCCGGATTTTTTCGCTGCCGGCCCCATACCAGTAGGCGCGGTTCTCGTGGATCATGACCCGCGGGCTCTGGAACAGCCCGTAGAGGGTGTCGCCGAGGGTGCCAAATTCAAACGAGGTGGCGAACAGGCGCTTGTTGGGAAATTCATTCTGGCGCAGGGTGTAGATATAGTCGATCATGTCGCCGCGCAGGGCGTAGAACTCGTCGGCTGTGGCGGCGACGACCAGCGGATAGTCGAAGCGTTTGACGAACTCCTGGGAGGTGCCTTTGTCGAGGGCAGAGTTGACCAGGCTCATCTGGTAGCGCGGGCCGTAGCCGGTGTGCATGTCCAACTGCAGGATCTGATCATAGCTGCCCAGCATCTGGCGGTAGAGGGCCATCAGGGTGCGGGTTTCTTCGGGGACCGCTTTGCCGCCGTAGTACAGGCCTTTGGGGTGGCGGTATTGGCCCAGCAGCAGGGCATCCCGGAAATTTTTCATTCCAAAGGTGGCTATGTGCCCGAGCAGGCCGGACAGGTATTGGAGGTTGTCAAGGAAGATATTCTCGACTTTGCTGGGCGGGTTGAGGAAGGCGTTCAGCCGGTCGTACTCGGGGTTGAAGGCCGGGTCGAAGTCTTCAGACCAGATGAAACTGCGGTTCAGGTCGATGTTGTCCTGATTGCCGCGGCGGTGGTGGTGCATGCCCCACGGGTTGATGGCGTGGACCAGCAAAATGCCCGTTGTGCGCGGGTCGAGCTGGGGCATAAATTTTTCGCAGAAGCGCTGCAGCACGGCCGAGCCGACATAACCCTCGACGCCATGTTCGCCGGTGGTGAACAGCAAGACCTTCTGGCTGCTTTCGAGGGCGTCGGCGTAGATCCAGTCGATGCTCAGGTCTTCGTCCCCGGGCAGGGTGTGCTGGTGGAGGGCCGCCTGGGGCCAGATGGCCTGGACGGCGGCCAGGCTGCTGCGGAAGCGCTGGCGGGATTCAGGGTAGGTTTGGGGGAAGAGTTCGGGGATTTCGGTCATGGTTCCTCAGGGCGCCGGCTGCGGCTGGTAAGGGGCAAGCTGGTACTGGGTGTATTCGGTCTGGCAGGCAAAGCCGCGGCCGATCCAGGCGGTGAGGGTTTCGAGGTGGATGATGATGCTGAAGACCGTCACGCTCTGGAGGCCGTGTTTGCAAATCGAGGTGGGGTAGCCGGCGTGGTCTGCCAGGAGGGTTTTGAGGAGGTCGGGGGTGATCTTGCCCCAGTTTTGGCGCAGCAGGTAGCCGGCCCGGTTGTAGCGGATGATCGAATTGGCGATGGAGGACGGGTCGAGCTCAAAGCGCCGCATGAGCGGGCTGACATAGTGGTTGGCATGCGCCAGAATATCGTTTTCGATGTAGAGGGCGGCGCAGTCGGTGGCCGAGCCTTCCATGCTGTAGACTTCGCCGCTGCGGTCGGCGAGGATGTTGTTGTAGCTGGAGGCGCGCTGCGGCAGCAGGCAGTGGTCCATGGCCTGGCTGAGATGGCGGGCGCCGAGGATGGCGCGCACCACCAGCAGGCGCGGCACACCGGGGCGGACATCGTTGCTGTTCACCTGGTTGCCGGTCAGGCTGATGCCGGCCGCGTTGTACCCGGCGCTGATGGCGATCCCTCCCGGGGAGACAGCCAGGATTTCGGGATCGCTGCCCGCCTGGAATTTGAGAATGACCAGGCGCTCTTCGGCATCGGAGGCCAGATCGTTGGTGTGGGCGACCAGGGTTGCGCCGCCGAGGGTGGCGGGGCCGCGGGCTGCCAGGTCGGTGCAGCCCTTGCCCCAGACGCCCGGTTCCCACAACTCTTCGCACATCGCCAGGAAGACTTCGTCAAACGGCACACCGGCCCCGGCGGCAATCCCTTCCAGCTCTTCGATATACTCCGGATAGGCCGCCTGGCTGAAGGCGAGATAGGTCTGGCTGGCCTCCAGCATGGCCTGCAGGCTGACATTGGCGGGCAGGTTGGCGCGCAGGTGGGCAAGCAGGGCGGTGATTTGCGGCCTGCACTTTTCCCCGATTTGGGTTCCAACTTCACGGTGCGTTCCACGCGCTTCGACCAGGGTGATTGGGTTGACCGGCATAATGGCTTTTCCTGTGGAGTGAATTTGTCGCCAGGCCTGGATGGTGTTCCGGCTGGGATGCTGCAATTATGCCATAAGTCGGCCAAATTAAATATTGTTGTTTTGTGGCGAAGCCACAAAACAACAATATAAACTAAGCATTGACGATGCGGGCTTCGATGGTGTCCTGCTGGAAGGCCCGGGCGACGGAGATGCGGTGGTGCCCGTCTTGAACGAAGTAGCTGCCGCCGGCCTGGACGAGGTCGACCGGGGCCAGGGGGGTGTGGGCCAGGACGGCCATGGCGACGCTGATCCAGCGTTCGCGGTTGTGTTCGCGCCGCGGGTTGAACTGGGCGTCAAAGTCGGTGCTGCGGCCCTGGCTGCCCAGGATCTGGCGGATCGGGACGAAGACAGTCCGGCTGGGGCGGCGCTGATTGGAGACAGTCTGGCTGGTCTGCTCCTGGGCGAGTTCGGTTGGCCGGCCGAACAGGCGGGCCCAGAAGCGGGCCAGGCGGCCGCGGCTGAGGGCTTTGTCGAAGGCTTTGTCGGCGTACAGGCGCAGGCTGGCGGGGCTGTTTGGGTTGGAACCGAGCATGGTGAAATCTAAGTTGGCGTACATGGGCTGTCTCCTTTCGTTTCTTGATGTTCTTAGTTTACAAAAGGAGCGTTTCGGCTGTGTATGCGGGGCGGGAAAAAAGCGTTTCGGCTGCGTTTCGGTTTGGGTTTCGGGGGGACGCAGGGTTGAATCGCCCTGGCCGCCCGGGTCTAAAGACACCGGGCTCAGTACGTGGAAGCCCCTGGCGGGGCTGGGGAATTCAGCTCACCTCGCGGCAAGCATCGCCGCCCAACAGGTGCGGCTCACTTCATCACCTCCTGACCGCTCACGAACCCGGACCTGAAGTGAGCTGCACCTTCAACTATGCGACCGAAGATTTGAACCGCCCTGGCCGCCCGGGTCTAAAGACACCGGGCTCAGTACGTGGAAGCCCCTGGCGGGGCTGGGGAATTCAGTCCACTTCGCGGTAAGCATCGCCGCCCAACAGGTGCGGTGACAATGTCAACACCCCCTTCAACTCGCATAAACGAAGATGCAGCTCACCTCCTGGAACGCAAAAAAGGCGTGGGTTGAAACTCACGCCTCGGAATTTGTAAGCCCCAGGCGATGGCTGCATCGCTGAGGCTAAAATGAGTGTGCGGAGGATTATTTGGTGAACCAGCTCAGCAGCCGGTCCCACCAGGAGAGAGACTTAGCGCTCAACTGGACCAGGTTGACGGGGGTGGCGTTGACGCCACCGACAAAGATGTTGTCAAAAAAGCAGCGCTGGTTGGTTTGTTCGGGAGAATAATTACCGCAGATCAAGGTGACCTTGATGTACTTGATTGTATCGCTGGGGATGATGTTCGAGAGCGATTTGGATGCATCATTCAAATTGCTGGTTTGGAGCGGGGTTCCAGTGCAGTCAGTGGCGGTGCTGCCAAAAAAATCGACCACCATGCTGGAGGTTGCGCCAGACCAGACGCCGCTTTCGTAGGAGGCATTCCAGGTGTTGGCACTGGGCGGGGTGACGATTCTGACGCACTGGCTGAGGGTTGAGTTATCGGCCTGGGTAATCCCATCTGCGACGCCGGTCAATCCGAAAGGATCAAAACCGCTGCCCGGGCAGACAATATCAGACTTTGTACACCAAAAAAAACCATTCGATGTCCAACTGCTGAGATCGGTGGCGAAATCGGCGTTGGTGACCACATTTGGCGGACCAGCCAGGGCATAAGCCGGCTGGGCTGCACCGAGGAATGAGGAAAGGATCAGAATAAGAGCGAGCAGAATTTTCAGGCGTTGGGTGGGGGTGGATGGAACAAACATAAACAGCTGGGCCTCCTGGGGAATACTTTGCAAAAGATAAACAATAATACTACAATATCTGTAATCCACAAGGGAGAACACGTGGTTTTAACAAGAGAGTACCCATCATTGCGAGATTGGTACATGACGCCCAGGCGTTACCTGACAGGGTAATCACCATGGGGTCGAAGGTAGGGGCGGGTCCTGACCACGAAAAGGCATCTCGCCATTACCGATGACCCGCCCGGTTTTGGCCGCGCCGGGCGGGTTTTCGTTGATGTCTGTGCTGCTTGCCCAACCAGGAACCCGCCCCTACCCCAGATGTCAGAGGTTTCTTTGATTTAGCAGATCAGACCTGGAAAATGTACTCACCGGGGGCGGCAATCCCCTTAAGCTGATCGGTGTTGGCCGTGTCCCATTTTGCCAAAATGCGACTGGCTTTGTTGTATAATCCGGACATGCAGCAGTTACAGATTTCGTTGTTAGGCCCGCTGGAGGTCCGCCTGGATGGGGCGCCGGTGGAGACGGAGCGGCGCAAGGCGCTGGCTTTGCTGGCTTACCTGGCGGTGGAGAACGCCCCGCAAACCCGCGAGGCGCTGGCGGCCCTCTTCTGGCCGGATTATCCGCGCCAGAGCGCCTTTGCGTACCTGCGGCGCACCCTGTGGGAGCTGAACCAGATGCTGGGGCCGGGCTGGATCGAGGCCGGCCGCGAGCGGGTGGCGCTGGTCCGCCAGCCCGGGCTGTGGCTGGATGCGGCCGAGTTTGTCAGCCTGTTGGCCTCCCCGGCGGGGCTGGCCCGGGCGGTTGAACTGTACCGGGGCGACTTTATGGCCCAGTTTATCCTGGCAGATACGGCTCCGTTTGAAACCTGGCAGCGCCAGCAGGCCGAGTACATGCGCCGGCTGCTGGCCGAGGCGTTGGAAAAGCTGGTGGCTGCGGCCGAGGCGCAGGGCGATTATCCTCAGGCCCTGGCGTATGCCCGCCGCTGGTATGAGCTGGATGTTTTAAATGAAACGGCCTGCCGGGCCGGGCTGCGCCAGTATGCCAGCCTGGGCGAGCGCAGCGCGGCGGCCCGCCTGTACCAGAGCTGTGCCCAGGCGCTGCAGCGCGAGCTGGGCGCGGCCCCTCAGCCCGAAACGAGCGCCCTGTATGAGGCGATTGTGCGCGGCGAGCTGCGGTCTGTGCCAGCCAGCCCGCCAGACCAGGCCGAAACAGGGCGGATGTCCGACGCAGAGCGCGCCCACCCTGCGCCTGCCTTACCCTCAGGGGGGCCCTTTGCCCCTGCGGCGCACCTGCCCGACCCGCTGACCCCGTTCATTGGGCGGCGGGCAGAGCTGGACCAGATCCGGGCGCTGCTGCTGGAGCCAGCCAACCGGCTGGTGACCCTGCTGGGCCCGGGCGGGGCGGGCAAGACCCGGCTTTCGATCCAGGCGGCCCAGGAATTGGCCGCGCCGCAGTCCGCCGAGACGCAGTCCGCCGCGCCAATGCTGGCGGAAATTGTGCGGGATGGGGTCTGGTTTGTGGAGCTGGCGGCGCTCAGCAGCCCGGAGGCGATTGTGACTGCGGCTGCCAAAGCCCTTTCGATTTGTTTCTTCATTGAAGAAGACAGCCCGCGCCAGCAGCTTTTGGATTATTTGCGCGAGAAACGCCTGCTGCTGGTGCTGGATAACATGGAGCATCTGCTGCCGGGCGGAGCAGCGCTGGCCGCCGAGATTTTGAGCGCTGCGCCGGGGGTGCGGCTGCTGGTGACTTCGCGGACACGCCTCAACCTGCAGGCCGAGCAGATTTTCCGGGTGGCGGGGATGCGGGTTCCGGAGCAGAGCGCGGCGGCTGGCTGGGAGAACCCGGAAGAGCAGGCCCGGCCGTACAGCTCGGTCCAACTCTGGCTGGAGCGAGCCCGGCGGGTGCAGCCCGATTTCAGGCTGACCCAGGCCAACCTGGCGGCGGTGATTGAGATCTGCCGGCTGGTGGACGGCTCGCCGCTGGGGATTGAGCTGGCAGCCGCCTGGCTGGCGCTGCTTTCGCCGGAGGAGATTGCAACCGAGATCCGGCGCAGCCTGGATTTTCTGGAGACCAGCGCGGCCGACACTCCGCTCCGCCAGCGCAGTTTGCGGGCGGTGTTTGAATATTCGTGGAACCTGCTGGGGCGGGATGAACAGCTGGCCTTCCAGCGGCTGTGTGTCTTTCAGGGCAGTTTTTCCCGGCCGGCTGCTCAGTTTGTGAGCGGGGTCAGCCTGGCTGCCCTGCTGGGGCTGGCCAACAAGTCCTGGCTGCAGCAGGCAGCCAACGGACGCTACCAGCTCCACGAACTGCTGCGCCAGTTTGGAGCCGAACGCCTGCAGGCTGACCCGGCCGAGGCCCGCCTGGCGCGTGACCGCCACGCCGAATTTTTTGCGGCCTTCGCCAGCCAGCAGAGTCTGGCAATGCGCACGGCCGGGCAGGTGCAGGCCCTGGACGCCCTGGGGACCGAATTTATGGGCAACATCCAGACCGCCTGGGAGTGGCTGGCGGAATGCGGCCGGATGGATGTGCTGGTGGAACAGATGCTGCCGGCCCTCTTCCAATACTGGATTGTGCGCAGCGATATGGATACGATGCTGGCGATGCTGAAGCAGGCCCGCAAAGCCGCCCATGTGACCGGCGAACACCAGAATCTGCTCCAGCGGGCGATTTTGGAGGCGGTCGAAACCAGTTTTGAAATCGGGTGGACGGTGCTGGAAGAGCAGCCCAAGGAACGGATGCAGGCTTTGTGGGAGCTGGTTCTGGGTGAGCATCTCGAAGAGGAAATGGGGATCTGGTACCTGCTGCTGGTCTCCAGCCACCGCGAATCGCTGGCGCCCGAGCGGTTGGATCTGATTTTTGAGGATATTCTGGCCCGGGCGGCGGCCGCGCCGGATGATTGGAACGCCGGCTACCTGTATTTTATCGCCGGGATTTTGAAAGTGGCTGAACAGCCCGAGCTGTGCCAGCACAACCTGGAGAAAGCTCTGGGCCTCTTTGAGCGCCTGGGGGTGGTTGACGAGCAGGGGCGGGTGCTGGCGGCGTTGGGATCGCTGGCAGCCCGCAGTTTGAATTACGCCCGGGCGATCGAGTACGGCAGGGCGGCCCACCGGTTTTTCGAGCAGGCC
>Ga0268298_10006363_pt1 | contig 10759 bp, 8 predicted proteins | sample WWTPWeurt_MetaG_FD_194462 | JGI IMG/M metagenome (GOLD analysis project Ga0268298, IMG submission 194462) | Activated sludge microbial communities from WWTP in Nijmegen, Gelderland, Netherland - WWTP Weurt | ecosystem: Engineered > WWTP > Aerobic digester > Activated sludge | place: Netherlands... | reverse complement strand
GCTTTCTAATTTGGAAGTTAGCTCAGTGTTATTGATAGAATTATTCATAGCTTGAATGTTTTACTTCTGTAGATTCATATTCGCAATATAAGTGTATCGAATGCTTGAGAACTCAATCTATGATTATTTCAAAATATCATATGCACTCAGACGCCATGTTTGACTAATCCATGAGTATTTGATGTGATCACTAGTTACCAGAATCCACTGAGGCTTGTATATTCTATCCAGGAAACAACAATCTCATTCTATTTTAAATATTCTCGCACAACTTAACTGCCTTTACCCTTTCTCGACTTCAAGGATAGGCCTTCATATGCAAAAATGATTACTAGATAATCCAAATAAATTCCACGCTTTCAATTAAGATTGAAACGAATATTATAATGTAGCATTTATATTTGTAAAGCTGAGGGGAAGCTCCCCCGCCAAGTAGACAGAGTCCGATAGAGATTCGGAACCCGGGTTAGCTGGGGCATGAACTGCACCGGCGGGATGTCGCCCAGCGCTTCATGTGGCCGGTATTCATTGTAATCAATCAGCCACTGACCAGTGATGGTTTGAACCTGTTCAAGATTGGCAAAAAGATACGCATCTAGTACCTCAGTCCGGTAAGTCCGATTGAAGCGTTCGATAAAGGCACTCTGGTTTGGCCTTCCTGGCTGCATATATCGGATGGTGATGCTTTTGGCCGCTGCCCATTCGGTGAACATTTGCGAGACCAGTTCCAGTCCATTGTCCAGCCGTATGGCATCGGGTACACCATAGCAGCCGATCAGGCGGTTTAACACCCGGCTCAACCGCGCTGAAGGGATATCGATGTGCCGATTTCGATGGTAAGGCACTCTCGGTTTGCTTCATCTATCACATTCAATGTTCGGAACCGTCTGCCACAGCACAAAGTGTCACGCATGAAATCCAGTGCCCCGCAGCAATTCGGCGCGCTGGCCAGCCCCAGCGGTTGCCGAGGTCGATCCGGCAATCTGGCAGGCGCGCATAATCGACAATCTGGTTTGCACCAACCGCTCGATTACTTCGCGCCGGGCCGGCGGCGTCAGAACTTTCGGTTTAGAACGTCCCTGATCGCTGCATTTTCCAGCGCCAGATCGGCATACATGCGTTGAGCTTGACATTCTCAGCCTCCAGCTCATGCAATTGCTGTAGCTCGGATACCTGTACACCTGAGTACTTGCTCTTCCACTGATAATATGTGGCGTTGCTAACACTATGCTTACAACACAACTCAGCCACTGGCATACCAGCTTCGCCTTCTTTCAGTATCGCAACCATCTGGCTTTCTGAAAATCTATTTTTCTTCATGGAAATCTCCGTTATCAGGAGGTTCCGAGATTCTACTGAACTTCTACTCACGGGGGGAGTTACGCTTTCATTTACTTGCAGAATGAGCAACAATGTCCGAGCTAGATCTAAACACTTGTTTGATAATCGGAATAAACAGAAGAAAGTTACATAAGCTGAAGGATATACACAAACCATGAATACACAGGAATTATTTCTAATCGTGATGGCGATCATTTTCTCTGTTCCCTATCTCATTTGGCGTTTTGGGAGAACTGATTATTGGGCTCCTCTGGTAGTTGTGCAGATTTGCGTTGGCATTTTACTTGGGCCGGGGGTTTCAGGGGCAATTTTTCCTGAGCACTACAAGTCTCTATTTAATCCGCAGGTACTCCAAGCGCTCAACGGTATTGCTTGGTGGGCGGTTATGATTTTTGTGTGGATCGCTGGTATTGAATTAGATTTGAAAAAAGCCTGGCTGTATAGGCGTGATAGCTGCATTACTGCGGGATTTGCATTGGGCTCTCCGCTGTTATTGGGTTGCCTTGCTGCAGTCGTCGTGCTGATGACATTTAATATTAATTGGATAGGCCCTAAGGGGATGATCTGGCAGTTTATCATTGGCGTGGGCATGGCATGTGCAGTAACTGCTTTGCCGATTTTAATTTTGTTGATGGAAAAGCTCAAAATCTTGCGTGAACCTATTGGCCAGCGGATTATGCGTTACGCAAGCCTTGATGACATCGCTATCTGGATTGTGCTATCTCTGGTTCTTCTTGATTGGGATAGAGTGAGCCTTCAAAGTATATTCATAGTAAGTTTTATTGCAATCAGCTTTTTGTATCGTAAGCTAATGTTTTCCATTCAAGAAAGTGATCGTTGGTATGTGAGTTTTATTTGGTTGGCTGCTTGTGGTTTAGCATCGGACTGGGCAGGTTTGCACTTTATGGTTGGGGCATTTCTGGCTGGTATAGTGATGGATTCTGATTGGTTCAATCAAGAGGACATGGATAAATTGCGCCACTTTGTAATGATAACTATGCTACCAGTATATTTTATGAGCACTGGTTTGCGTACAAATTGGGAAATGGATGGTGTCTCGGTTTTTGCTGCGGCTGCCATACTTTTGTTTGCCTCTATCACAGGAAAATTAGCAGGCACCTACGCCGCTGGAAAAATTCTAAAATGGGAAAAAGGTGAGGCATGGATTATTGGTTGGCTGCTGCAAACCAAAGCCCTTATTATGATTGTTTTCGCTAATGTTTTGTTGGATAAACAAATTATTACGAGTCAAACATTTACAGCTCTACTGGTAATGGCCGTGGTAAGCACCATGCTTACAGTACCCGTTGTAACGCCGAAGTTGCGATAATGTAGGTAATTATTTTTAGGGAAACGTTGAACAAATCCGAAAGCTTGAGATATACGCCATGTCCACCAATCGAACTTTGCCGATCTTGATTACAGTCACAAGAAACACCGGACGCGGCGGGAAGTTTTCTTAAGCGAGATGGAAGGGGGATAATACCGTGGTAAGTATTGCTGCCGCACATTGAACCGCATTATCCCAAGCGGGGACGGCGGGGATCGACAGCCAATGGTGCTGAGAAAAATGTTTCGCATTTACTGCATGCAAAATTGGTTTAATCTGGCAGATGGCAGATACTCTGTATGAGATTGAGAGTATGCGGTGTTTTGCAGGGTTCAGCGTGATAACCGATAATCTGCCGGATGAAACCACGATATTGAATGCTCGTCATCTTTTGGAGCAGCACGAACTTACGGCGGTATTGTTTGAGGCGATCAATACTCACCTCAAAGCTCAAGAACTACTGGTTTCCAAAGGTACCCTGATAGATGCTACACTCATTCATGCGCCAAGTTCGACTAAGAATCGTGAATAAGCACGTGATCCTGAGGCCGATACCCCGGCACCACACACTCGATGCTCAGAAAAACTTTATTTTTATTCAAAAACAATGACATGAATATATAACGCGCATCAAGGCGTCAAGAATATTTATGCCTCCAGCAACGGACTCATCGGATACTCCAGCGCTTCTTTCATCGCCACCAACGACAGTACCGCTTCGCGGCCATCAATGATTCTATGATCATACGATAGCGCTAGATAATTCATCGGGCGGATGACGATTTGGCCGTTCTCGACCACTGCTCGCTCCTTGGTGGCGTGGATGCCAAGAATGGCGCTTTGCGGCGGATTGATGATTGGTGTCGATAGCATCGAGCCGAACACGCCGCCGTTGGTGATTGAGAAGGTGCCGCCACTGAGTTCTTCTATGGTCAGTTTGCCGTCTTGCGCACGTTTAGCAAAATCGGCGATTTGCAGTTCGATTTCTGCCAGCGACAATCTGTCCGCGTCACGGATAACCGGCACGACCAGTCCGCGCGGGCTGCCAACGGCGATGCCGATGTCGTAATAATCGTGGTAGACAATTTCGTTACCTTCCACCGAAGCGTTGACGATCGGGTATTTCTTTAACGCGGCAATTACCGCTTTGACGAAGAACGACATGAAGCCTAGCTTGACGCCGTGCTCCTTTTCAAACTCTGTTTTATAGCGCGCGCGCAGATCGATGATCGCTTGCATATTGACTTCGTTGAACGTGGTCAGAATCGCGGCGGTCGATTGTGATTCGACCAAACGCTCCGCAATACGCTGACGCAAGCGCGACATGGCCACCCGGCGTTCGGTGCGCGTTCCTGTTGCTGGTTTGCCCGTTGTTGTGGACTCAGTCTCGACTTTCGCAGCCGCGCCAGACTTGCTCGTCATATACGCTTGCACATCCTCTTTGGTAATGCGCCCGCCGAGGCCGGTACCCTTGATCGCCGATGTTTCCGTCGCTTTCAGATTATTTTCTTCCGCCAGTTTGCGTGCTGCCGGCATCAGCATCGGGATTGCGGTATCGACGGCTTCAATGCTCACCTTTTCTGCGCTTACCGCAACAGGGGCTTGTGCCTGCTTACTTGCAGCAGGAGCCGGTTTAACTTCATTTTCCGGCTGAACGGTTGCTTCGGTTTCAATCATCGCGATCACTTCGCCGCTGGCTACGGTTGCACCATCCCCTTTCAGCACTTTAACCAATACACCGGCAGTGGGTGCGGGCAGTTCCAGCACGACCTTGTCGGTTTCGATGTCGATCAGATTTTCCGACCGGTTGACGTAGTCTCCCGCTTTTTTGTGCCAGGAAATTAACGTAGCTTCCGCTACGGATTCGGATAATGCAGGAACTTTGACTTCAACTAGCATGGCGCCCTCGTGCTAAATTTTTTCTCGGAATGCTGCAACGATTAACTCATTCTGTGTAAGTTTGTGTCTTGCCGTGTAACCGACCGCCGGGGAAGCCGAAGACACGCGCAGCGCATAACCCAGCACCTGATCCGGTTTCATATGGCGCAATAAATAGTGTTGAATGCGATGCCATGCACCTTGATTGCCTGGTTCTTCCTGACACCACACCACTTCCTTGGCATTGCCAAAGCGATCGATCTCGGCTTGAAATTCCTCGTGCGGGAACGGGTAAAGCTGTTCCAAGCGGATAATTGCCATATCTGAGATCTGCTGTTCTTTGCGGTAAGCCATTAGCTCGTAATAAATCTTCCCGCTGCAAGCGATAATACGTTTTACTTGATTGGAATCCAGATTTTCAGTTTCGGAAATAACTGGATAAAAATGCCCGTGCGCCAGTTCGTCCAGACTGGACACCGATTCTTTATGGCGCAGCATGCTTTTCGGACTCATGATGATCAGCGGCTTGCGGATCGGGCGGATCATCTGCCGCCGCAACACATGAAACATTTGCGCCGGGGTCGACGGCACGCATACCTGAATATTGTAATCCGCGCATAATTGCAAATAGCGCTCCAGACGCGCGGAAGAGTGTTCGGGCCCTTGCCCTTCGTAACCATGCGGCAACATCATTACCAAGCCGCACAGACGACCCCATTTGGCTTCACCCGAGGCGATGAACTGATCGATCACCACCTGCGCGCCGTTGGCAAAATCGCCAAACTGCGCTTCCCAGATCACCAATTCGGTCGGTTGCGTGGTAGCGTAACCGTATTCAAAACCCAGCACCGCTTCTTCCGACAGCATCGAATCGATGACGACAAAATCCGGTTGCTCGGGATACAAATGGCGTAACGGCACATAAATCCGTTCGTTCTGATCGGCAGCCACTTGGTCATGCAATACCGCATGACGGTGAAAAAATGTGCCGCGACCCGAATCCTGCCCCGACAGTCTGACCGGATATCCTTCTTTCAACAAGGATGCGTAAGCCAGATTCTCCGCCATGCCCCAATCCAGGAGCAACTCGCCATTGCCCATTGAGCGCCGGTCGGCAATGATTTTTTCCACCCGTGAATGCAGTTTGAAACCTTCGGGAATATCCGTCAGCCGCAATGCAAGCTGTTTCAACGTTTGCAGCGCAACACCGGTTTTAACCTTCTTGTTCCATTTGCAGGGTTGAACAAAAGGCTCCCAGTTGATGGCATACGGCGACTTGTAATCATAACAAACGGTCTTGTTCGGATTGACGCCTTCGTCCATCGCTTCGCGGTACGCTTGCACCAGCTGATCCGCGTCTTCCGGCTTGATCACGCCTTCGCCAATCAGCTTATCGGCATAGCGTTTGCGGGTACCGGGATGCTGGTTGATGATCTGATACATACGCGGTTGCGTCACCATCGGTTCATCTTGTTCATTGTGACCAAGGCGACGGAAGCACACCATATCGATCACGACATCCTTATGAAAGTGCATACGAAAATCGAACGCCAATTCGGTCACCATCAACACCGCTTCCGGATCGTCACCGTTCACATGAAAAATCGGCACTTCGATCATTTTAGCGACATCGGTGCAATATAAGGTCGAACGGCTGTCGCGCGGATCGGATGTAGTAAAACCGATCTGGTTATTGATGATGATATGCACCGTGCCGCCGGTGCCGTAACCACGGGTTTGCGACAAATTCAGCGTCTCCATCACCACACCTTGCCCAGCAAAAGCCGCGTCGCCGTGGATCAACACGGGCAGCACGCGATCGCCCAATTTGTCGTTCAGCAGATGCTGGCGTGCGCGCACCGAACCCTCGACCACCGGATTGACAATCTCAAGGTGTGAAGGATTGAACGCCAGCGCCAAGCGCACGATGCCATCGGCAGTTTTAATCGCGGATGAGAATCCTTGATGATATTTCACGTCGCCAGATGGTAACGCTTCCGGCTGCTTTCCTTCAAACTCGCGAAACAGATCGGCGGGCATTTTTCCCAGCGTGTTGACCAGTACATTGAGCCGGGCGCGATGCGCCATGCCCATGATGATCTGCTGCACACCGGTTTTACCCGCTCTATGAATCAGATTGTCCAGCAATGGGATCAGGCTCTCATTGCCTTCTCCGGAGAAACGTTTTTGCCCGACATAGCGGGTGTGCAGATACTTTTCCAGCCCTTCTGCGGCATTGAGCCGTTCAAGAATATGGCGCTTATAATCCGCAGAATAATCCGGATTCGATCGCTGACCTTCCAGCCGCGCTTGAATCCAGCGTTTTTGCTCCACCGAAGAGATATACATGTATTCGGCGCCGACCGAACCGCAGTAGGTTTCCCGCAGAATCTGCAATATCTCGCGCAACTGGGCATGTTCGGGGCCAACCAATGAACCGGTGTTGAATACCTTATCCATATCCGCTTCGGTAAAGCCGTAATGCGCCGGATTCAGTTCGGGCACGTCCGCTTGCTGTTTCAGTCCGAGCGGATCCAGTTTGGCTTGATTCAAACCCAGATAGCGGTGCATGTTGATCAGTTGCAGCACGGCAACTTGCTTGCGATCGTCCGTGTCCGCAGCCACTGCTTCCGGTAATACGGTTTGTGTTTCTCTACCGGAAGGTTTCGCGGTGGGAGCGGCAGTAGTCGCACCACTTACCGGCGGTAGCGTTTGGCGCGCAGCGGCAGCTTCCGGCTGTTTCGCGAGCTGGTCAAAGTATTCACGCCAGGCGAGCGCGACCGAATTGGGATTATGCAGATACTCGTCATAAACCGCTTCGACAAACGCAGCATTCGCACCGGACAAGAGCGTATCATCCAACAACGGCTTGTTCATAAGGTCAGCAGCCTCGAATAAATGAACGGCTATTTTTTAATGTACGAACTGGGCACATCGCGCATCGTCGTGCCCGTATAGAGCTGACGCGGACGCCCGATTTTATAATCCGGATCGGACACCATTTCGCTCCATTGCGCCACCCAACCAACGGTACGCGCCATCGCGAAAATCGCGGTAAACATGCTGGTCGGAATGCCTAATGCGCGCTGCACAATACCGGAATAAAAATCGACGTTCGGATAGAGCTTGCGCGAAATGAAATAATCGTCTTCCAGAGCGATTTTTTCCAGTTGCAACGCCAGTTTGAACAAGCGGTCGTTTTGCAATCCAAGCTCATTCAATACTTCGTGGCAGGTTTCGCGCATCAGTTTCGCGCGCGGGTCCATGTTCTTATAAACACGGTGGCCAAATCCCATGAGCCGGTAATTATCTTCTTTGTTTTTAGCGCGCCGGATGAATTCATCGATGCGCGACACATCGCCGATCTCCTCCAGCATATGCAGGCAGGCTTCGTTCGCGCCGCCATGCGCAGGCCCCCACAGGCAGGAAATACCAGCGGAGATGCAGGCAAACGGATTGGCGCCGCTGGAACCCGCCAGACGCACAGTCGAAGTGGACGCATTTTGCTCATGATCGGCGTGCAAAATCAGAATCCGGTCTAATGCACGCACAATGACGGGATTGGCTTCGTATTTTTCCGTCGGCACGGAAAACATCATGTGCAGAAAATTCTCCGCGTAACTCAAGTTGTTTTGCGGATAAACATATGGTTGCCCAATATTGTATTTGTATGCCATTGCGGTAATCGTCGGCAATTTGGCGATCAAGCGGAATGCCGATTGTTCGCGATGCGACGGATCCGAAATATTCAATGCATCATGATAAAACGCCGACAGCGCACCGACCACGCCGACCATCACTGCCATCGGATGAGCGTCACGGCGGAATCCGCTATAAAACCGCACCAGCTGTTCGTGCAACATCGAATGGTTTTTGATCGTGGCATCAAAGGTTTTCTTCTGCTCAGGCGCCGGTAATTCGCCATGCAGCAATAAATAACAAACATCGATAAAATCGCAATGCAGCGCCAACTGTTCAATTGGATAGCCGCGATACAGCAATATGCCCTTGTCACCGTCGATGAAGGTAATCGTCGAGCTATTGCTCGCGGTCGACAAAAAACCGGGATCATAAGTAAACAAGCCACTCTGTGCGTGCAGCTTACGGATATCGATCACATCCGGGCCCATAGTTCCGGATAAAACCGGCAGCTCGATTGGCGCGCTGCCGTTATTCAGATTTAGAGTCGCTGTGCCTTTTTGTGCCATATGACTTCTCCACTTTTGTTGCGTATGATTTGATGAGTATGCACTGTTATCAGGTTCCAGAGCTGCCAGAATACCATCGGAAACCTAACTCTTTTGTAGTAATTCCAAAACTGCCTGCAAGTCACTATCGCGGTTGATTTGTTTTGCTGCGATCAAATCCCACAAGTCATTATCCGGTAAGGACAGTAATCGTTCAAATTGTTCCAGTCCTTGCTGATCCAATTGCGCGTAATGCTGATCCATAAAACGCTGCAAAATAATATCCAATTCGAGCAGGCCACGCCGGCAGCGCCAGCGGGCGCGTTCGAATTCCTTCATACCGTTCTTTTGACCATCATGTCCTTGATTTTGCCGATTGCCTCGGTAGGATTCAAGCCTTTAGGACAGGCGTCGGCGCAATTCATGATGGAATGGCAGCGAAATAACCGGTAAGGATCTTCCAGATTATCCAGCCGTTCAGCGGTCGCTTGATCACGGCTATCGGCCAAAAACCGGTACGCCTGAAGCAACCCTGCCGGACCGACGAATTTATCCGGATTCCACCAGAACGACGGACAGGCAGTAGTACAGCACGCGCATAAAATGCACTCATAAACGCCGTCCAACGCCGCTCTTTCTTCCGGCGATTGCAACCGCTCCGTTTCAGGCGGCGGATCGTTATTGATCAAATAAGGTTTGATCGAATGGTACTGTTGAAAGAATTGCGTCATATCCACGATCAAATCGCGAATCACCGGCAATCCGGGCAACGGCCGTATTTCCACCGGCTCTTTCAAACTGCGGATCGGCGTAATGCACGCCAACCCATTGCGCCCGTTGATATTCATCGCATCCGAACCGCACACCCCCTCGCGGCAGGAACGGCGCAGACTCAAACTGTCATCGATTGATTTAATGCGCAGTAACGCATCCAGCAACATCTTATCGGTCGCCGCCAGCTGAATGTCGTAATCCTGCATGTAAGGCTTTTCATCTTTATCGGGATCATAGCGGTAAATCGAAAACTTCATGGGCTGGCTCCGGATGGTTTGAATACGGCTTAAATCGATAGAAACAACTCAGAACACTGCAAAGTATACAGATTTGAAGTCAGATTAACAGTGTTTGATCTGTCTTTCTGACCGGGCATCCTAACAGAATATTAAAAAAGTATCGTGTGTATCGCGGCAATGCGATTAATACACAGGATGCCGTTAAACGCAGCGCGATGTAGCCAATGGCAGTGTATAGGGAAACTTAATTTATAAGACCCCTGCACAACCGCGTAAATTTTGTTGTGGCGACGAAGAAGAATGTCCGCATGACAGTTGTTATGCGTCATTTTGGTAAAAAGTTAAGTTTTTTCCCTTTTTCGAGGGAATTTCCCCTCCTTATGCAGTATTGGGACGGATTGCTCCCCTTGGCGGCTGGTCCACAAAAATTTTGTTGGCCGCCTTTTTCAGATTCATGCAGATGCTCTTCAGCATGATCTGGGCGTTAACTTTTGCCGTGCCGAAGTAGCTGGCGCGTCTCATTCCGAATAGGCGTTTGATTGTGCCGAAACATTGTTCGACAATATAGCGTTTTTTGCTGATCAATTTATTCGCCAGCTTCTGGCGTGCCAACAACGGTTTGTTCTTGTATGCGCGATGCATGATTGCGCTCTTGATTTTTCGCTGTTTCAGAAACTGGCGGTTGGCGACGCTGGCTGATCCTTTGTCGGCATATACCCGATTCGCTTCAATGTGCGCACCATCGATAGCGGTTTCGAAATGCAGCATTTCGCTCTGATTCGCCGGGGCAGTGTGAACCCCCCGCACATAGCCATCCTGCGCGTCCACCACCAGGTAACTGCGGTAGCCAAACTGCGACTTCTTGCCCTTCTTAAGCCAGGTCGCATCCGCATCTGCACTCTGTTCTTCGGTACAACTGACTCCAGGCTGGCTGCCATCTTCAAACTGAACACCCTTACCTTCGGCATCCACCTCCAACGTGATGGTCTTCTTAGGCCGTGCCGCTGACT